>Ga0184627_10000892_pt1 | contig 11763 bp, 7 predicted proteins | sample PLM3_127_b1_FD_133150 | JGI IMG/M metagenome (GOLD analysis project Ga0184627, IMG submission 133150) | Groundwater sediment microbial communities from an aquifer in East River, Colorado, USA - PLM3_127_b1 | ecosystem: Environmental > Terrestrial > Soil > Riparian zone | place: USA: East River...
AAGCCGATGAACTTGGCCTTGGGAATGGCCATGCGCTGGCTTTCGAAGGCGAGATTGATCGATCCCTGCTTGACCACCGAGTAGATGTAGTAGCCCCAGGGATCGTTATCGACGAGGACGTAGACGGGGAGATCGTAGTCTTCGTGCAGCCGTCGCGCCAGACGCCGGACGCCGCGCGGCGGCTGGCCGTTGCCCGTAAGCAGGATGCAGTTATAGCGCCGCCAGAACTTGTCTTCCGAAAGACGGTTCCACTGGGTGCCCTTTTCGACGAGCAGCACGAAATCCGCCGTGCATTTGCTGATCTGGATATATTCCGGCTCGACGATGGAGGGAACCGAGTAACCGCCTTTGCCGAGCCGGGTGCAGTCCACCCGGTCGCCGTCATCGACCAGCACCAAAGGCCCCACCACGGTGCCGGAGTTCTCCGCGCGCACGTGCAGCTCCTCGCGCAGGGCTTCGAGCGTGACTTCGAGGTCTTCGATCAGCGGGTCGGATTCGTTCTGGCCGTCGAAGGTGTTCTCGTTCGAGTTCTTGATCGTGTGCTTGGTGCGGTAGTAAATCTCCCTGAGAGAAGTCGTCAGGTCCGCGCGCTGCAGCTCGGCCAGGGCATCGGCCACCAGCACCGTTTGCATGAATTTCTTGGCCATGCCGACGTTGAAGAACGTGCGCGCCTGCTTGCGGCGGCCCATCTCGATGATGCCGCGCTTTTCGTTGAACGTGACGTTGGCGAGGCTGCGCACGGGAATCGACAGCGCGGGGTCCTTGCTCCGCTCCGCGGCGGCAATCACGACGTCGGCGACGCCGACGAGCTTCTTTTCCACCGCGCCGTTATTTTTTGACTTTTTTCGCGCCATGTTTTTTCCCGGTCTTTTCTTTCTTCACGATCGGCTTGGTCTCTTCAAAACCCAAAGTCATTTGCTTTGCGCTTTCGGGCTTTGCTCCGCGTTGCTGCTTAACTTTTCCCGTTTTGCTTTTCATCGCAGGCCCGGTTTTCCCCTTTGCCAGCGTCGGCAACGCGGGTTCGGCCTCGCCTCCCGCGACTCCTTCAGGCGGCGCGAGGTTTTTTTCGGGCAGGATCGGCGCCTCTCCGTCGACTCCCTCGGCGGTGACGATGATCGAATCGGGGAGACCTTCCGGGCCGCCTCCATCTTTTCCCAGCAGCTCATCGGTCTTCTGGCCACCGGTCCGCTTCATGGCGATCTTCTGAAGTTGGTTCTTGAGTTTTTCCTTGGCGAGCTTGCCGCCTTTGAGGCGGTTGCACGCCTCGACGACCTCTTCGATGTAGAGCTCGAAGATATTGCGCCGGCGGAACTCGCTCTTGGCGTGCTCGCGCCGTCTTAAGAATACTCCGAGCCGCCGCCCGCACTCTTGCAACGCGAGCCTGATTTCCTTGCGGATCTCGTCGTAATCGGCGATCGCTTCTTTGGACTCGCTGGTGAACGGCACCCACACCGAGGCCATGTGGACGAAAATTACCATGGGACCGGCCGGCAGCGCGCCCCTCGATTGGGAAACGCCGTAGTTGCGCCAAGTGGTGTCGAGCACGGCCTTGAACGTCGCGCAGCCGGACTGCTGATAGAGCAGCGGCACGCGGTTGGCGTAGCGGATGACGCGGGCCAGCTCGTTGTCGTCATCGTGCTGCTCGCCTTCGGCGAGCGGCGCCTTGGGCTCTTCCGCTTTCTCCGCCGCCTGTTCCGGTCCTTTGCCGAATGCCAGACCTGCCTCGATCACGAAAGGATTGCCGCGATAGACGGCCGGCGGCCGAGTTACCGCGGTATAAAAATCTCCTTTGATTTGCTTATACAGGCCGTGAAGGATCGCCTTCTCGCCGATGGGCGAGATGCAGTTCGACGGCGGCGCCATGATCTTGGTCGATTGGATCGTTTTATAGAGCGTCTCGGCGGCGGCGCCGTGAAGGTTTCGCGGCCTTGTGTCCGGCGAAATTTTCGCGGCCTTGCAGATTTCCTGGGCGAGATTGGCGGAGACCCGGCTGAACTCGCTCGACAGAAATCCCGAGAGCCAGTGGCTCTTGGTGTCGTGCAGCATCTTGAGCAGCATGCCGAACTCGATGCCGTAGGGGTGCGGCTTGATTTCACGCGGCTGGGGCGGCAGCTCTTGAATCGTCCGGGGATATTCTTTGGTCTCTCCCTCCGGGGTGTGGTAGACGAGCTTGACGTGGGGATTGGCGATGGCGACCTGTTCGAGATACTCATCCACCGAGGCGCGGCCTTTCTGATAGCGCCCCTCGATTTCGAGGGTCACCTGCGTTCCACGGTGGTTCTCCCAGTCGATCTTCTTGTTCTCGAAAATCCGCGGCTCGTTTTTCTTGGTATCGATCTGCACTTCGAAATAATGAGCGGGCGATTTCGCGCTGGTGCGCGAGATGATCTGCACCGGTTTGCCGGTTGTCAACTGCGCATACATGCCGGCGGCCGATATGCCGATGCCCTGCTGGCCGCGGCTCATGCGCAGCCGATGGAATTTCGACCCGTAGAGAAGCTTGGCGAAGATCGGCGGAATCTGTTGGCGCACGATGCCGGGGCCGTAGTCGATCACCGTGAGCCGGAACCGGTTCGCCTGGCTAGGAGGCGGCGGTGCGCCGCCGTTTGCCGCGACTTCGAGCTTGACCAGGACTTCAGGCAGAATCCCCGCTTCCTCGCATGCGTCGAGCGCGTTATCGACCGCTTCTTTCACGCAGGTGAGCAGCGCCTTGCGCGGATTGTCGAAGCCCAGCAGGTGACGGTTCTTGGTGAAGAACTCGGAAACCGAGATCTCGCGCTGCCGCGCGCCCATCTCGGCGGCGGAGAGGGTCGCTTTCGGCTCCGGCGGTTGCGCTTCAACCGTCGCGACTGCGGATTTTAACATGGGTTTAGACATCTCTTGTCTTATCTCCGTGGGTCACGGTTCGAGGTCGCAATTTCGGAAGAGTTGCAAAACAGCCCTGCGGATGACCAATGTTTTGACAGAAGATCCAACTCTCACGCTTTGGAAGGGTGATAATTGTTTTAGATTATATCAGAGACCACGATCTTTTGAACCCTCGAAGTTGAGATATAAACTAGCGGGGCGGTCGAATGCTGTCGTGCCATCTAATCTTGCGTATCATTTCTGTCCGATTCTCCAATCAAAGGAGGCATGGATGGAATGAAATCCTTCCTCTCGCGCTATCTTTTCAAAGCCTCATCGATCACCTTGAACGCCCCTTGGAGATCCCGGAACTCCGAACGATAAACAGCCATAAATTTGTCCCCCGGCTTGGGCCTGTAAGGCTCGACGGTAGGATCCGGCGCTACATCTTCCCGCAAACTGAAGACGGGATCTATGCGCAGAAAATACTTCTGATACTGAGTCTGGCCTTCCCGGGAAAGGAGCCAATTGACGAATACCTTCGCCGCACGACGGTGGGGAAGCTGGCTCAGAATGCTGAGCGTGCCCTGGGTAGCACGCATGTAGACTCCTTCCTTAAACGCCCACGGCTCAAACCGCGCCAGAGGCAGGCCCTGCTTCATGCTCGCTTGAACCTCGCTGGCGGACGGCGCCAGGGCGATGGCGAATTTCCCCACCGCGAGCCAGTCCACAAGCTGGCGGCCCTCGCGCGACAAGGTGATACCCATCTCACCAAAGAGCTGCCTTAAAAACTTGGAACCCAGATCGGGATGATAGTAAGCGAACTGGAGCAGACCGCTGGGGAAGCCCGGCAGCTTGGGATCCATTGCCGCGATCTTGCCTTTCCACTTGGGCTTAAGCAGATCCCAATAGGAACTAAACTCCTTCGGGTCCACATGGGTGGTGTTGTAGGCCATATCCGAGCGCACCACCCCCTCGAAGACGAAAATGTACTTGCCCTCCGGATCGGCGTAATGATGCTGTCTCTGGAACCAGCTTGACGGGTCTCTGACCTCGGGCAGGATCATAAAACTTTGGACCGGCTCCAGAATCTTGGCCGGGTGGAGAACGTCCATGGGAGTACCCGATGAACCGAGGTACATGTCCGTGAGGTACTTTCCAGCCCTCCTTTCCGCCATGATCCTCGAGATCAAATCGCCGCCTCGTCCGGTGACCGACACGACCTTGAGCCCAGGGTAACGTTTATGAAACTCGGCGAAGAGCATATCGAAGGGGCCTCGGGTGTGGGAGATCGTGACCTGCCCCTCCTTTTTCGCTGCCTCGACGGTCTCGTTCCACTCCGTTTCCCATGTCGGTTTGGCTTCGCCAGCCTGGGCGATGGTCAGCCAAGCCCAAAAGATAATTCCGTAGCTCAAAGCTGCAATGTATGAATATCTCATGTACCGTTTATTCTCTCTCTCTAACGATAGTGCGCAAGCGGGCGAGTCTGTTGCACTTGGTTTCACTGTCGCACGCACCCGTCTTTTCCTCTAGTTGCTGGAGCATCTCCCGGTAGCAGGAATCCAATATCCGACACCCATGGTTTTGAGTCAAGGAAACCTGAGCGGCTCCGGCTCGAAACCATCGGCTAGCTTTGCTACGATGGCGCGTGATGCCGTCCGTTCGCAAAGCGCTCACCATCGCCGGCTCGGATTCTGGCGCCGGCGCGGGGATACAGGCCGATCTCAAAACTTTCGCTGCCCTCGGCGTCTACGGCACATCGGCGATTACCGCGATCACGGCGCAGAATACAGTCGGCGTTTCCGCGATTTGCGCGTTGAGTCCTAAACTTGTGGCGGCGCAAATCGACGCGGTCGTTTCAGACATCGGGGCCGACGCGGTGAAGACCGGCATGCTCGCCAACGCGGCGATCATCGACATGGTCGCTAAGAAGATCCGCGAGCATCGTCTGAGGAACGTCGTCGTCGATCCCGTGATGGTCGCCACTTCCGGCGATCTGCTCATCAAGAAGAGCGCCGTTGCGGCGCTGCGCGCCCGTCTGATCCCCATGGCGACGGTGGTAACTCCGAACCTTCCGGAGGCCGAGGAGCTCACGGGAATGAAGCTACGCAGTACTGAAGAAATCGAGGAAGCGGCCCGGCGCATCGTCGGAATGGGAGCGCAAAGCGTCATCATCAAAGGCGGGCACCGCAAAGGTCCGGCGGTCGATCTGTTTTATGACGGCAAGAAATTTCGCGCCCTTTACGCGCCGCGCATTCGGACGACCAGAACCCACGGCACCGGCTGCACTTTTTCCGCGGCCATCGCGGCAAATTTGGCGCAAGGCAAAAAACTGGAGGCCGCGGTGACGCTGGCCAAGCAATTTATCACCGAGGCGATCCGCCGCGCCTTTCCGGTAGGCGCGGGTCACGGCCCGGTGCATCACTTCCATCGGTTCTGGAAGGCTTGAAGATCGAAGATTGAGGATGGAGAATTGCGATCCTCGATCATCGATTCTCCAACGCGCGCCGTTTATCGAAATTGAAACAGGGCGAAATTGACAACGCGGAAAATTACTTTCCAGCGAACTCCATCTCGGCGACGATGGCTCGCGTGGCTGAAACAGGATCTTTGGCTTCAAGAATCGGCCGGCCGACGACGATGTAATCGACGCCGGCGCGCACGGCATCCGCAGGGGTCATGACCCGCTGCTGATCGTTGCGCGCGGCCTCACGGGGGCGAATGCCCGGAGTCACGATGACGAAGCGGCGTCCGCAGGCCGCACGGATGTCCGCCACTTCCTGCGGCGAAGCGACCACGCCGTCCATGCCCGCTTCTTTGGTCAAGAGCGCCAGTCGCACCACCTGCGCCGCCACCCGGCCGTCGACGCCGACGCGCTTTAAGTCGTCCTGGTTCAAGCTGGTCAGCACCGTGACCGCCAGCATAATCGGCCTGCGTTGTTTCTCCAGGCGGCAGACCCGGCTGACTTCCTTCACCGTCGCCACCATCATCTGCAGGCTTCCCGACGCATGGACGTTGAACATCTTGACGCCGAGGCGCGTCGCTTCGACGGCCGCCTTGGCGACGGTGTTGGGGATATCGTGAAATTTGAGATCCAGAAAGACCTCGCCGCCGAGCTCTTGGACGAGCTTCACCGCCTGCGGGCCGGCGTGGGTAAAGAGTTGCTTGCCGATCTTGAACATGCCGGCCTCACGGGCGAGCAGCCCGACGACTGCTTTGACTTTGTCCAGGCTATCGACATCGAGGGCGACGATGACTCGTTCGCGCATCGCGCGCGGCGGGCGCACCAGCTCGAGCCGCGAGGTCATCGATCAAGCCCCCATCGCCTCGCGGACGAGGCCCGCCAACGTGTCAGCCGCTTTATCAACGGGAACTTCTTCGCTCTTGCCGTCGCGCCGCCAGCGCAGCTCGATGCATCCTTTTTCCAGGCCCTTGGCGCCGACGGTGACGCGCAGCGGAATGCCGACGAGATCGGCGTCCTTGAATTTAACCCCCGGGCGCTCGTCGCGGTCGTCCAGAATAATTTCGACGCCGCGCTCTTGCAGCGCCTGGTAGAGCTCGTCGCAGACTTTTTGCGTCGATTTGTCCTTATAATTGATCGGCAAGAGCAACACTTGAAACGGTGCGATGGCCATCGGCCAGATGATGCCGTTGGCATCGTTGTTCTGCTCGATGGCCGCGGCGACCAGGCGGCTGATGCCGATGCCGTAGCAGCCCATCTCGATGGGCCGCTCGCGCCCCTCGGCGTCGAGATAGGTCGCCCCCAGGGCTTCGCTGTATTTCGTTCCCAGATAAAAAATCTGACCGACCTCGATGCCGCGGTAGGTTTCCAAAACGCCCGCTTCGCAGCGCGGGCAAGAATCGCCCGCCGTTGCCATGCGCAAATCAGCGAAGGCCGACGACGTGAAGTCGCGCTCCTGATCGACCTCGACGTAATGGGCATTGGCTTCATTGGCGCCGGCGACCGCGCCGCGCATCCCCTGGACGGAAAAATCGGCGACCGTGCGCAGGTTCAAGCCGATGGGGCCGAGATAGCCCGGCACCAGACCAGTCGCGGCCGCTACCGCGGCTTCGTCCGCGAGGGCTACCTCGCGGCAGCCGAGCGCGGTTTGCAGCTTGAGCTCGTTGATCTCGTGATCGCCCCGCACCAGCGCCGCCACGAGCTCGCCGCCATCGGTCTTGTAGACCAGGGTCTTGATGAATTTCTGCGCGGGAAGGCGGAGAAATTCCGCCACTTCCGCGACGCTTTTCTTTCCCGGCGTGGCGACCTTTGCCAACTTCGGCGAGGCCTCGGCGATATTCCGCGCCGGCGGCGGATGTCTCTTGATCTCCGCCTTCTGCATGTTGGCCGCGTAGTCGCACTTGCTACAGCTCACGATGGCGTCTTCGCCGGACTCCGCAAGCACCTGGAACTCATGGGATAGCGTGCCGCCGATGGCGCCGGTGTCCGCCTCCACGGGGCGGAATTTCAGACCGAGACGGGAAAAGATCCGTTTATAGGTCTGAAACATGTTGTCGTATTCGCGCCGGCAGTCGTCGAGATCGGTGTGAAAGCTGTAGGCGTCTTTCATGATGAACTCGCGCCCGCGCATCAAGCCGAAACGAGGGCGCACCTCGTCGCGGAATTTGGTCTGGATCTGGTAGAGATTGAACGGCAGCTCGCGGTAGGAGCGCACCGCCCGGCGAACGAGATCGGTAATGATCTCCTCATGGGTCGGCCCGAGGCAAAAATCCCGCTCGTGGCGGTCTTTGAAGCGCAGCAGTTCCTTGCCGTAGACCTCCCACCGCCCGCTTTCCTGCCACAGTTCGGCGGGCGAGGAGATCGGCATGAGCAGCTCCTGCGCCCCCGCCCGGTTCATCTCTTCGCGCACGATCGCTTCGATCTTGCGGATAACTCTCAGCGCCAGCGGAAAATAATCGTAGATGCCGCGGCTCACCTGGCGAATGAAGCCGGCCCGCACGAGCAGCTTGTGACTGACGACCTCCGCATCGGCCGGATCCTCTTTGAGCGTGGGTATGAGTGTTTTGCTCCAACGCATTCGCTTAAAACAATGCAGATTGAAAATTGCAAAATGCAAAAGTCAAAATTGCCGACCGTCTTTCTTCATTTTGCATTTTTCAATTTGCATTTTGCATTTTGCTTTGAGTTCTTTCTTTCCCGGCAGCGAACTTTTCCACTTCTTCCATCAAGGCGTCGACGATCTGCGCTTCGGGGACCTTGCGGATCACCTCGCCGCGCTTGAAGATCAGGCCGATGCCCTTGCCGCCCGCCACACCGAGATCGGCGGCCCGCGCTTCACCGGGGCCGTTGACTTCACAGCCCATGACCGCGACGTGGATGTTGAGATTGCTATAGGGCAACATTTTCTCTTCGACGGCTTTCGCCAAGGCGACCAGATCGACATCGGCCCGCCCGCAGGAGGGACAGGCGACGAAGGTCAGCCCTTCTTTCTTGAGGCCCAGCGCTTTAAGAATCTCCCTGCCGACGCGCACCTCTTCTACGGGATCGGCGGCAAGGGAAACTCGGATCGTGTCACCGATGCCTTCGGCGAGCAGCGTGCCGAGCCCGACGGCGGATTTAATCGTGCCGACCGTCGGGGTGCCGGCCTCCGTGACTCCGAGGTGAAACGGATAATCGACCTTGCCGGCGAGCATGCGGTAGGCTTCGATCATCATCAACGGATCGGAAGCCTTGAGCGAAATCTTGATCTCCGGATAGCCGGCATCTTCGAGAATTCGGATATGGCGCATCCCGCTCTCTACCATGCCTTCGGCGGTCGGACCGTCGTATTTCTGCAACAGGTCTTTCTCCAGGGAACCGGCGTTGACGCCGATGCGAATCGGAATCCGGCGCTCGGCAGCTACTTTGACGACTTCTTCGACGTACTTGCGCGCGCCGATGTTGCCGGGGTTGAGGCGCAAGCCGTCGACGCCCTGCTCAAGGGCAATCAATGCGAGTTTGTAATTGAAGTGGATATCGGCGATGAGCGGAATGCGAATCTTTCTTTTGATCTCGCCCAATTGCTCCGCGGCCTCGCGCACCGGCACGGCGACCCGCACGATGTCGCAGCCCGCTGCCTCGAGATCCCAGATCTGCTGCACGGTGGCGCGCGCGTCGCGGGTATCGGTCTTGGTCATCGATTGCACGGTGATCGGGGCATCGCCGCCGACCTTGACCTTGCCGATTTGAATTTGCCTGGTTTTGCGCCGCTCAATCACGGTGCCACTATAAAGGACCGCCGCCGGGCGGTCAATCAACGTTCGTAAAGGGTGAGGAGTAAGGAGTCAGGTGTAAGGAGAAAGAAAAAAGGCTCTTCAGGCTTCTGTGTGAGTAACCTGGCACTCTTACCTTGCTTTCGTTCACCACGAAGATCACGAAGGACACGAAGGTTTCGGAGATTTTATTCTTAAACTTCGTGCTCTTCGTGTCCTTCGTGGTGATTACTCTTTCACACTAAACCCGGAACAACCAGAAAAAAGGAAGATGCCTTGTGTCTTCCCCCCTCACTCCTTACTTGTTTCCTTTGCGGGAGACTTTTCCGCCGCTGCCGGCGTGGGCTCGTCTTTCCGCTTGCGGTCTCCTTCGGGGATAATGAGCAGGCGGCGATAGGAACCCTGGCCCAGGCTTCTGGTCGTCAACCACGGATCGTCCTGAAGCGCGGCGTGAATGATCCGGCGGTCGGCGGCACTCAGCGCATCCACCGTCACGGTCTTGCGCTGCCGTTTAGCCTTTTCCCCCAGGCGCAGCGCCATGTCTTCGAGGGACTTGCGGCGGCGCTCGCGATAGTTCTCGATATCGATCACCAGATGAGGCTCATCGTTGCCCATCCGCTCACCGGCGATGCGGGTGACGAGATACTGCAAAGCTTCCAGAGTCTGGCCTTTGCGTCCGATCAAGAGTCCGCTATTGTCCGAGCGAATCTCGAGGATGGTTTCACCGCTCTTCTCATCGACAATGGTTTCAACCGATGCCTTGACTCCCATGAGGCCCAGGATATCCGCCAGGGTCGTTTTGGTCTTGGCGGCGATGGCCGATGCCTCGGCGTCGGTGACCGGGCGCGAGGGCTCTTCGCTGATCGCCGGCGCTCTATTCAGATCGACGCCGGTCGTTGTCAGGGACGCCCGGATGCGTGCTTTCTGCGCGCCGAAGCCGAAGATTCCTTTCTTCCCTTCCGACAGAATATCAACGGTGATTTTCTCCCGCGCCACTCCGAGCGACCTGAGCGCGTTTTCAATCGCCTGGTCGATGGTGTCGCCTTCGGTTTCCACGAAGTCCATATCGCCAACCTCGCTACGCAACTCCCTATCCGACGCTGCGGTTGATCCAATACTGCTGGCCGATCGAAAGGATATTATTGATCAGCCAGTAGACGGTGAGTCCCGCCGGGAACGACACGAACATGAAAGTGAACATGATCGGCATCAGCATCATCATTCTTCTTTGATTCGGATCTCCGGCGCTCGGCGTCATCCACTGCTGAATGAACATGCTCGCGCCCATCAGCAGCGTCAGAATCGGAATCCCTAAATGCCAATCTCCCAAGGTAAAGGGGAGCGACTCCCAGTCCGGCCGCGACAGATCTTTGATCCACATGAACGGCGCGTGGCGCAATTCGATGGGCGTGCTCAAAGCGTTGTAAAGTCCAATGAAGACCGGAAACTGCAGAACCATCGGCAGACAACCGCCCAGGGGATTGACGCCATTGCGGCGGTAGAGCTCCATGATTTCTTTATTGAGCTTCTCTTTGTCGTTGGCGAACTTTTCCTTCAAGCGCTCCATCTGGGGCTGGAGCTTTTGCATCTGTTTCATCGACACAAAGCTCTTGTGCGTCAGCGGCGCCATGAGAATTTTGATCAGCACCGTCAGCAGGATGATGTCAATACCGTAACTCGCGGTGAAGCGGTGTGAAAAGTGCAGCACGTAAAGTAATGGGATCGAGATGATACTGAACCAGCCAAAATCGATTGACTTCTCAAACTCTTTACCTAAGGATTTCAATACGTCGAGTTCTTTGGGGCCGATGAAAAGCGAGTAGCGGCTCACCGCTCCCGAGTTGCCCGCGGGACCGCTGAGCGCGGCGGTCACCGAAGCGCCCGTTTGATGGACGGTAATCTTGTGGTTCGCGCCATTTTCCGGCAGCAGCGCGAAGAAAAAGTAGGTGTGGCCGAAACCGGCCCAGGCAATATCGCCGCTGAACTCATACCCTTTGTTCGCCTCCGGCGGCGGCTCGCGCTTGATCTTGTTGTCGACCAGCGCAATGAGGCCCTCGAAGGGGGCGGCGGCGTTGGGCACGGAATGATCGCTCTTATCGTAGAGCAAGACCTCCGGTACTTGGGCGCTGCCATTCGCCGTCTTTACGGAAATCTCCAGTTGAATCGGATAGGTCGAACCGGAAAAAACCAACGACTTGGTGATCACCGTCCCGTCGGCTGTCTGCCCTTGAAATTCCAAAGTACCCTTTGCATCTCCAGCGAGCTTTAGATCGCCGCCTTGCACGCCGTAAACCACCGAACCGTCATCGGCCGGCGCCGGCCCCTGCCAGCGTACCCCCAACGGCAACGGCACTCCGGGCGCCGAGGTCACGATGTCGAAGGGTGGACTCTGTTCATCCACCGAGCCGCGATAATGCTTTAGCTTGAAACTTTTTAGGCGCGCGCCAAGCGTCGTGAAAACGGCGCTATAGTTGTCCGTCTCAACACGAACGTCTTGCGCCGACCGACCGGCGGGGAGCTCAGCGGGAGCAGGCTGCATCGCTGGCGCCGGCGTGATCGGCGGGGTCGCGGCGCGCTCTGCCGCCAGCGGTTTGTCCGCTTCCTGCTTGACCGCGGGGGGAGGTGAAGGCGGCGGTCCGTAATACCGCGTAACCCATTCCTGGTAGATCACCAGAATCAAGATGGAAAGAGCGATCGCTAGAA
>Ga0184627_10000893_pt1 | contig 11759 bp, 8 predicted proteins | sample PLM3_127_b1_FD_133150 | JGI IMG/M metagenome (GOLD analysis project Ga0184627, IMG submission 133150) | Groundwater sediment microbial communities from an aquifer in East River, Colorado, USA - PLM3_127_b1 | ecosystem: Environmental > Terrestrial > Soil > Riparian zone | place: USA: East River...
CTCAGGGTGGATAAATTGCTTACCGAGTTCAAGAAACGCCGCCAGCAGATAGCCATTGTCGTAGACGAATACGGAGGCACGGCTGGGCTTGTTGCGTTGGCAGACTTGCTGGAACAGGTTTTTGGAGACATGCCCGATGAAGCCGATGAAACGGAACCAGAAATTTTGAAGAGGCCAGATGGTCGCATACAATTGGCTGGGCGTCTAACAATAGACGATGTGAATGAACTGTTTGGCTTTGGCTTTCGCTCCGATGAGGCCGATACGATGGCTGGCCTGGTCCTCAATGCTTTGGGCCGAACTGCCTCCATTGGTGATGAGGTGGCAATCAACGGTCTTCATATACGTGTTGAGAAAGTTGACCGTTTTCGTATCGCTACCTTGAGCCTGTCCTTGCCAGAGGGTAGGGCCTCTGAAATGCTACCTTCTAGTGAAGCTGATTAATTTCAATAATCAAATTGTCGTAGAATTTCCCTATATTCCATACTACGGAGACCTTCATGAACAAAAAGATTTATATTCCCGCCTGCCTGATAGCCCTGATTGCTTTGTTGACCAGCCATCAAACAGCTCTTGCTCACGAGTCGATTACGGTGGGCGACTATGAGATCGAGATCGGCTGGGTGAGTGAGCCGCCGATTGCGGGTCAACTGAACGGGTTCGAGATCAGCGTATCGAACACCAGCAGCGGAGAAGCGCAGCCGGTGGAGGATGTTTCCTCGCTGGTCGTCACTGTTTCCTATGGCGGCCAGAGCAGAGAGCTCACACTTGAACCATTAGGTGAAGATACTCCCGGTCAATTCGTTGCTGCTATTCTTCCCACTGTCCCGGGGCAATACAGGGTCACCTTCAGCGGTCAATTGGGAGACACCCCTGTCGATGCACACGTGGAGCCTGAGGAAGTGGGAACAGCCGATGCGATCCAGTTTCCCTCCGTTGAGTCTTCAGGGCAAGGTGCTAGCTCTGGTGCGACCGATTGGCTCGCCTGGCTTGGCTTGATGATCGCGCTGATCGGTGTTGGGCTGGGAGTGACGGCCCTTCGGAAGGCTCGTTGAATCAGTGTGTGGTATCTCGAAGATCATCTTGTCAATTTGCCCCTCATCGTGTTGACGTGAAATTCAAAAGACGTCTTGTCTGGTCCGTGGCTGTCGTGCTGATCTACAGCGCATGGGCGGTCACTTTGGTATCTGCGCATGCATTGTTGGTGCGCTCCAACCCCGCGGCAAATGCTGTATTGGAGCAGGCGCCCGTGCAGGTGGAGCTTTTCTTTAGCGAGCACCTTGAACCCAAACTCAGTTCGATCAGCGTAGTGGATTCAAACAATCTCATCGTGGATGCAGGAGATGTGCGCGTCGATAGCGCAGACCCGACCCGCATGACGGTTACCCTGCATGCCCTCAGCGATGGAGTCTATACCGTCAGTTGGAAAGCACTCTCAGCCATAGACGGGCACCAAAGCGGTGGCACATTTCCGTTTGCCGTGGGGGACGCCAGCGCAACTGCGGTACAGTCGATTCCACAGAGCAGTTCGGCACGTCTGCCTTTCAGCGCGCTTGTAGCCAAATTTTTGTTGCTGGTTTCGCTGGCAATCCTGATTGGGCAAAGGCTCTTTATTTGGCTGATTTGGAATCCCGTACTGAGTTCAGATGATCGTGGTCCTTCCACAGCGATAAGCAGGCTGGATGTGTGGGCGCGCCTCTACAGGTCCGGCTTGATCGGCCTGCTTCTATCCATTGGGCTGGGCATGTTATCCCAGGCAGGTCAAACAACCGGCCGCGAGTTGGCATTCCCATGGGCACCTGAAACAGGCCGTATCCTGGCTGAAACGCGGCTGGGAGTCATCTGGCTTGCTCGCCTGGCTCTGGCCATGTTTGCCGTTTGGCTGGCTGGGGGCAAAGAATCCCCTCTAAAAGATCGGGTCGGGTTCGCTGTGAATCTGGCCCTGTTATTCACAGTGACCCTCACGAGTCACGCCGCAACGGAAGTACGACCGCTTCTTCCGATGCTTGGCGATTGGCTCCATTTAATTGGCATGACCTTCTGGCTGGGTGGGCTGGTTTTCTTGTTCACGGGCATCCGTCACTTGGGGCAATTGGATGGTCAAGCTCGCACGAAATTAACTTCTTTATTGACTGCGCGATTCTCGATCAACGCCATCCTCTTTGTTGCGCTCATTGGCGCCACCGGGTTTTATTCTGCCTATCTGCGAGTTGGCTCCTGGCCCGCGCTGCTGACCAGCCTCTACGGGCATGTATTGCTTGTCAAACAAATATTTGTTGCGGGGCTGCTCATCATTGCCGCCACGAATCTCCTGGTCATTTCACCGCGCCTGAATCGCCTGCGTCTTCAAGGCGTTCCTGATAGGACAGTTGTATCCCGCTTTGGTAAGAACCTGATCCTCGAACTTACATTTGCAGTTTTGCTCCTGGCAAGTGTGAGTTTTCTTACGTATCTGCCTCCAGCCAAGATCGTATCCATCAACTCGGATCTTACCGGTCGGACGGAAGTAGATGATCTCAATTTGGATATATCCATCTCACCGGGACGCGTGGGGCAAAACACATTTACTCTTAAAGTGATCACTGCCGAGGGCCATCCTCTACATTCTGCGAAAAAAGTATTGCTTCGTTTCACGCCGACCCAGGGAAATATCGCGCCCTCTGAACTTGAATTGATTGGTTTGGGAGATGGATCCTTCGTTGCCAAAGGTGCCTATCTGAGTTTGCCGGGCAGTTGGCAGGTCCAGGCTGTGGTGCGCCGCGAAGATAAATTTGATGCGTATGTAAATTTTGACTTTACGCTTCGTAATCCCGGAGCCACCGCCGAAGGGACAGCTGCCATCCCCAAACAGGCCGCCTGGCTTATTGTGATGATCGGCCTCCTCTGCAGTTCACTGACGTCCTCCATAAAAGCGCCTTCCGGTCTACGTTTGGGATTAGGCGCGCCGCTCGCTTTATTGACCTTCAGCCTGGGTCTCTTCTATCTGATGCAGCCTGTCGTTGTTGAAACTGCGCAGGTGAATCCAATTGCGCCAAACAGTGAATCCATTGCAGCAGGTCAGGTTTTGTTTTCCGCCTCTTGTGCTCCCTGCCATGGGATTACAGGAAAAGGAGATGGGCCGGTGGGTCTCACCCTTAATCCGCGGCCAGCCGATCTTCGTCAGCATGCCATCCCCGGCATTCATACGGATGCACAGTTATTCGAATGGATCACAAATGGCTTTCCCGGTTCGCGCATGCCGGCCTTCAAAACCGCCCTTTCAGATACTGACCGCTGGAATTTGGTAAACTTTATCCGCACTTTGGCACCCAAATAAACTTTCACCAGTAAAGATGCTGCTTGATGATTAAGACTCGTTTTCCACGTTTCCTATTTGCTTTTGCCCTGGCCATTTCCGGTTGTTCAATTGAGATTGCTCAACCACCAATGGAAACACCGACTTCACCACCCGATGCCCTTGTCTCGACGCAAATACCGGTTACCTGGACCAGCCTGAATTTAACGGGGAAATTGGTTTATAACATGGGTGCCATAGAAGACGACAACTATATTGTGCGGGTTCTGGTTCTTGATCTTGCAACAGGTAAGGTGACCAGCATATATACAGCCCCTATCAATGCCTGGGTTTATTACATCTCTGTCTCTCCGGATGGCAGGCAACTGATTATGTCCTACTCGCCGCCTCCTCAGGAGGATCCTGATGTGGTCCAGGCCCTCTACATTATGCCTCTGGATGGCTCCCAGCCTCCGCAATTATTGTTTACGCCACCAACCCGCGAGGATCAATATATCCAGACGGAATGGTCTCCAGATGGAAAATATATTTACTATGCTCACGTTAATTATAGGTTCCCTGAAGACCCGCATCGGAGATATCCTCTTTATAAGATCTTTCGAATGGCATATCCAGGCGGTCAGGAAGAAAGTATTGCTGAAGCGGCGTACTGGCCCAGGCTCTCACTCGATTCCTCTCGCCTGGTCTATATCTCAGTGGATCCCTTTTCCATTACACACGAGCTTGTGATCGCGGATGCAGATGGAGGCAATGCACAGGAAGTGGTTATCTCGGGTTCCTATGTCCCAGATATCAAGGACGCGCCGATTTTTTCTCCTGATGGAGGATCCATTATATTTAGTGGAGCTGTCCCGGTTCCGCCGCAGGCGTATCAACCAAACTGGTTTGAAAAGTTAATGGGAGTCCGCGTTGCCCGAGCAAATGGCGGTATTCCTTCTGATTGGTGGTCAGTGCCTGTCAGTGGGGGGACACTTACCCGATTAACGCACATTCAAGCTTCAAGCTTGTACGCCAGTCTCTCGCCTGATGGCAAGCATCTTGTGAGCTTTAGCGGATCTGGAATATTCGTCATGAATCTGGACGGTTCAGAGTTGACTATATTGGTTCCAAATCTGGATGGATTCACCGGCACGGTCAGTTGGATACCTTAGAAAGAGAATCCCATATGATTAAGACTCATCTCTTTCCCTGGTTGCTCATTTTCGCTTTGACCATTTCCAGTTGCTCAAGCGCGAATGTTCAATCCCCTGTGGTCGAAACGCCGACCACGCCGCCCGATGAATATGAATCTTTCCCAACGTCCATCTCAGCAAATTCTGCGACCATCCCAGTCACGTGGGCCAATTTGAATTTAACAGGGAGGCTGGTCCATAACCTCGGTGCTGTGGATGCAGCGAACAACTACGTCGTACAGATCCGCGTGCTTGACCTTGTGACCGGGCATCTTGCCGTCGTATATACCACCCCCATCAATGCCTCGATTTATTATATATCCGCCTCTCCGGACGGCAGGCAGGTGATTATGTCCTACTCGCCGCCCCCTCAGGAAAATCCGGACGTAGTGCAGGGCGTATACCTAATGCCATTGGATGGCTCCGAACCTCCGCAGTTATTGTTTACGCCACCAACTCGCGAGGATCAATATACCCAGGCGGAATGGTCGCCGGATGGAAAGTATATTTACTATACCCGTGTGAATCATCAGATTCCCAATGACCCAAATCGGGCTTATCCGCTTTATGAAATTTTTCGAATGGCCTATCCGGGTGGGGAGCAAGAGAGTGTTTCTACGGCGGCTCATTGGCCCAGATTGTCATCCGATTCCGCGCGTCTGGCATACGTCTCATTGGACCCGTTATCGGGTGAGCACAAATTGAGGATCGCGGACGCAGATGGAGGCAACGCGCAGGAAGTCGTTTTATCCGGGCCATATATCCCGGAAGATATTGATGCCCCAGTTTTTTCGCCGGATGGTGGATCCATCCTATTTAGCGGGTCGGTGCCGGGTGAATCTTATCAGCCCAACTGGTTTGAAAAATTAGTCGGGATTCAAGTTGCCAAAGCGAATGGCGAACCATCCGATTGGTGGTCGGTGCCTGTGGGTGGGGGGGAGATTACCCAATTGACAAACATCAGACATCTAGGTTTATATGCCAGCTTCTCGTCAGACAATCGGTATGTCGCAAGTTATAGCAAAGATAATATATTTGTGATGAAGCCAGACGGTTCAGAGTTGACCGTACTGATTTCTGAATTGCATGGTTCCACCGGCACGCTCAGTTGGATACCTTAAAGCGCGGTTACGTTCCTTCAATGAAAAAAATATTTTCGCTGTCATTATATTGTCTGGTAATTCTTTGCCTGTCTGGCTGTTCCATCGAGCTCGATCAGCCAGAAACACCAACTCCAAATTCCGAAGTTGGATCCGCCTCTCCAACAGTTCCCACTGATATAAGCCCGGGGAATACAACTCCTTCGGCGATCACTGCCACCATACCGGTTATCTGGTCCGCCCTGAATCTGACGGGCAGCCTGGTTTATATAAACCCACCGTCGGCTGGCGATGTTTCCTTCTACATGAACATAGAAAAACTGGATCTTAGGACAGGTGAGATCACGCCAATATTCACAACTAGCGGCGAGGACTGGATCTTTTACATGAGCGTTTCCCCAGACGCCAAACAACTGGTCATGTCTTATATACCGCCAGCGCAATCCGGCCCTGTATTGAATCGAGCCTTGTATATTTTGCCGCTGGATGCGAGCGTTCCGCCTCAAATGTTATTTCCTGCGCCAACTCCTGATGATCATTATGTTCAGGCTGAATGGTCACCAGACGGGAAATATATCTATTATGCCCACTATAACAATACCGATCAACCTGCCGGTCAGCCTTATCCAGCTTATGATATTTTCCGAATGGCATATCCAAATGGCGGGCATGAAAAAATTGCTGATCACGCCTTCTGGCCGCGGCTATCCTCCGACTCGACCAATCTTGTGTATGTCTCCCTCGATCCAGTTAATGGAAGGAATGAACTGTTTCAGGCAAATGCAGATGGAAGCAATCCTCAGCGAGTAGCCTTCTCTGGCCCATGGATTCCAGATATCATGGATGCCCCCATCTATTCACCCGACGGAGGATTCATTCTCTTTAGCGCGCCCGGGCCTATCCAGTCCTATCAGCCCAAATGGTTCGACAAATTAATGGGGATTCAGATCGTGAAAGCACACAACGTTCCATCTGACTGGTGGCGAGTACCCGTTAGCGGAGGAGCGCCCACTCGATTAACGCAGATCCAAAGCATAAATCTGTTTGCAAGCATTTCATCCGATAAAAAGCATGTTGCCAGCTTAAGCGGGGAAGGAATATTCGTAATGGAGCTGGATGGTTCAAACCTGACGCGTTTGCTCTTTGACCCGGGGGTTTCCGGAACGGTCAGCTGGATTCCATAAGTGATTAACACGCCTCCGGGTCGGTTTCGAATCTGTAACATCTTATAATGAGAAATCTCTCAGCTACGGTTGACCTTCACTATAAGCGTGGTTAGAATAATGCTGTTCAAACTTTCCAACTTTACCTTGAAAGAGAGTTGGTCGATCCAGTTGTGAAACTCGTTTACGAAAGGTGGTGACAGGCGAAACTTGATCCGCTAAAGAGGAGAAATGACTGCGCATTTGCCGATGCTGTCAGTCATTTGGTATCCATCCAATTTGTAATTGAGGAGACAACCCTATGAAAAAAGCGTTATTCATCTTTGTCTTGGTGCTTGCTCTTTCATCCACCACTGTAGCCGCAGGCAACCCAGGCTTCTTTACCTCACAGCCAGCCATGTTAACGACATCTGTGGCTGGTGGTTCCGTTCTGCCTATCATCTCGGTGGGTGATACTCTCACGAATGGCTATCGCTTCGAGGCTATTCCCGATGGCATCGGCGTGACGCCAAATGGCATCGGTACATTGGATGTTTTTGTAAATCACGAGACATCGTTAGTGCCTTTCCCGTTTGCCCCAGGCGGTGTTGCCAACTGTACTGCAAGTGCAAGTGTATGTGCTTCTGATTTCGATAATTCCCAGGTTTCGCGGCTTAAGCTACATCAAAACTCTGCGGGTGTCCTTTCCGGTGAACTGGCGATTGATAGCAGTGCAAACTATCAGCGCTTCTGCTCGTCCTTTATCGCCGGCGCGGAGCATGGCTTCAATCATCCAATTTACTTTGCCAATGAGGAAGCCACAGACTTTGTATCGCCGCCGCCATTGCTTGCATGGCCCCCCGACCCAACCAATCAGCGACAGGCTGGTTTGGTCGTCGCGTTGGATACTAAGAACGGCAAAACCTATGAGATACCAGGCATGGGCCGCCATAACCACGAGAATACGGTAGTTGTCCCTGGCGGGTGGGATGAGATCGTGGCACTGTCCGGAGATGATACGTTCGCCGCACCCGCGTCACAGATGTACATGTACACGGCAGCATCAGACGACGATCTCCTGGCTGACAACGGCACACTATGGGCTTTCCGGGTGACCGGGAAGAACGGTAGTTCTGTCAACCCCGCAGATGCCTTCAATGGCGCAAACGATTATGGCGATATAGCTCCGGGTGATGTGTTGAATGGTGAATTTATCGAAGTGCCGCGCGCCATAGCTGTTGGCGATCAAACACCCCTTGAAAATTGGTCCAATGCCAATAATGTGTTCCAGTTCATTCGCGTGGAAGATATTGCCTACAACAAGAGTAATCCGCGTATCGTGTACTTTGCGGATACAGGCGAACCGCGTGCCATTCCAAATGCATTGACCGGACGCCTCCAACGCGGTTCCAGCAGTACAACAGGTCCTTACATGAATGGACGCATCTTCAAGATGGTCATGAATTCGGCCGATCCAACGGTCGTGGACAGTCTCACGATCCTTATCAATGCGGATGCAGGTGGTTATAACAACCCAAGCGCATTGCATCAACCCGATAATATTGACACCAGCGCTAATGGCAGTCTGATGATCCAGGAAGATCCGGGCAGTCACAATGGTACTCGTACTGCATTCCCGAATGCGACCACCGCGCGCGTGTGGCGCTACGATTTGGCATCGGGCACGTTGAGCGTTGTGGCTGAAGTGGATCAGAGTCTTGTTCCTGCTTCTCCGAAGGGCAACTGGGAGTCCAGCGGAATTGTGGACGTCTCGGCGGTCTTTGGGCCGGGCACATGGCTGTTGAATGTACAGGCTCACTCGCTATTTGTAGAGAGTGAGGTGCGCACCGTTACTGTTGGTACGGCATCTGGTCCCATAGTCTTCAAACGTGAAGGTGGGCAACTTCTCTTGCTGAGGATACCGGGATCGTAGAACGATTGAATGATCAGGGTGGTGAGCAAGTTTCTAATACAACACTGGACATGCAATTGAAATGGTTTGCGTGTCCAGTGTTTTGTTGCTGGCGATAACTTATAATCAGTTTGGGTATATCAATGCTTCTCTTTTCCATCAGCATTTTCCTTTCAGCGTTTCTCCTCTTTCAAATCCAGCCGATGATCGGCAAATTCATCCTACCCTGGTTTGGTGGCACGCCCGCGGTCTGGTCCACGCTGATGTTGTTTTTTCAGATCCTGCTCACTGGTGGATACGCATATGCCTATTGGCTGATCGGTTGTGTTAAACAACGGCGGCAGGTCATCATCCACATTTCGTTGACAGCTTTTGCGATCGTCTTACTCGCTCTGCTTTCGTTCCTTTGGACATCGCCCATCACGCCAGACTCAACCTGGAAACCAAACGACGTCACTTCACCCATTCTTGATATTTTCAAACTGCTCATCGTCTCGGTCGGCCTGCCATATTTTATTCTTGCATCCAACGGGCCGCTCATGCAAGCCTGGTTCACGCGCATCTTTCCAGATCGTTCCTACGCGCGCCTGTATGCACTATCAAATGTCGGCTCCCTGCTTGGTTTGCTCGTCTATCCTGTCTTGATCGAACCGACTTTATCCCTCCGTTTGCAGGGCTGGATGTGGAGCCTTGGATTCATCTTATTTGGATTTCTCGCGGGTTGGGTCTCGCTTCAAAGCGGACGCAAAACGCCTCTCGCGCCGCCGACAGTGGATTCTGTTACACCAGCAGATCGTCCCTCCTTTGCCTTGATGTCTTTATGGATCGCCCTCAGCGCCACCGCCTCTTTGTTTTTGTTATCCGTTACAAATCAGATCTCTCAGGAAGTGGCAGTCATTCCCTTCCTGTGGATATTGCCACTCACGCTTTATCTGCTCTCCTTCATTCTAGCCTTTTCAGGCGAACGCGGATACAACCGAAAATTCTACGCGCTACTATTCATCCTCTCCGCCGCGCTGACGTTATTCGTCATGCTCAACGCCACTTCGCTGCATGTCTACTGGCAGATCATCGCCTATTGTTTGTTGTTATTCTCTGTCTGCATGCTTTGTCACGGTGAACTATATCTTCTGCGTCCCTCCTCAGAACACCTGACCACTTTTTATCTGATGGTCTCCATCGGCGGCGCGTTCGGAGGCATCTTCGTCAGCCTGATCGCTCCCCTCATCTTCAATGGCTACTGGGAATTTTTCGTTGGCCTGGCAATGGCAATTGCGATCCTTCTGACTGTGATCCGCGCCGATCCAACCAAAGATATCACTGCCCGCGCACGTTTTGTGTTCGTTGTGTTTGCGTTGGTAACAGTCATGCTCACCCTGCTCAGCACTTTCTTTTCCGGCGCGCTATATTCAAAGCGAAATTTTTATGGTGTTATCCGTGTACGCCAGATCGTTCCAGATGGCTCTGCAGAGATCGCAAATGTCATGTCGCACGGTATCACAGTCCACGGCCTCCAATTTCTCCTCGATGTCAAATCGAGCAACATTCCCACAACATATTATGTTCCAAATGCTGGCGCAGGACTGGCGATTCTCAATCACCCCAAATATGGACATGACCAGCACATGCGAGTTGGTCTATTAGGTCTCGGCGTGGGGACGCTCGTATCCTACGCACAGCCAGGCGACGTATATCGTCTCTATGAGATCAACCCCGTTGTGATCGACCTTGCAGCAGGGGTAGGAGATTATTTTTCGTTTCTGAGTGATAGCAAAGCGGATATTTCAGTCGTTCTCGGCGACGCACGCATTTCACTCGAGCGCGAACTCGCCGAAGGACATCCCCAAAACTTTGATGTGCTCGTGCTGGATACTTTCAGCAGCGACTCGATCCCTGTGCATCTTGTTACTAAAGAAGCTTTTGCCTTATATCTCGAACATCTCGTCCCGGATGGGATTATCGCTGCGCACATCACCAATCTGCATCTCGACCTGCAACCCGTCTTCTGGCAACTGGCAAAATATTATGGCCTGAGCATGGTACGTATTAATTACGCTGGTGACTCAAACGGCGGCTACGCCTCACACTGGATATTGCTTTCACGCGATCCAGCTCTCTTAGAAATTCCCGCCATCCAAGACCACGCAGTTGACTTGAATGGGTACTCCACAAATCTCAAATTGTGGACAGATGATTACAGCAATCTGTTTCAGATATTGAAGTAGCTTACGTCGATTGCAGGGTTTGAGTTTCCAAAGTCAGTCTGTCTTGCCCTTCCTTGTATGCCTGGGCAAACGCAGCATATTCAATAAGTGTGATGTACATGGACACAACAGGCGTAAAAAAAGGCAACAAACAAATAAGAACGATGGTGAAGAACATTATTTGCAGCACAACGGACATGACCATTAATAGCCCATACATGATTGCAAGTGAAACAAGAAATCCTCCCCAATTCTTCTTGAAGATGGGCCACCATTCTTTTATGCGGAACCCAGCCATAAAATCATCATGTGCTATTACATGAACCTCAGCGGCAGGAGCAATTAATCCAATAACTAGCGAGAGTGGCATTATGAGAATTACTGTCATGGAACTCAATAGGGCAAGCACGAGTGATGCAATTCCAAGAATCTGATCATTATTTCCTGCTAGAAATGGGAAAGTAAATAAGATAATGAAAAGGGGCACCATCATGAGAAAAATAGGCAAGGTATAAATTAATCGCACTCCAAACAAAATTGCTCCGTCTTTTAAGAGCATTTCCCAGTTATCCCATGGCACAAGATGAGGTTGATCCCCCTTTAAGATCTGGCGGATCAGAATGGCACTGTATCCTGTCACAATTAACCACGGGATAATGGGAATAATGAACCCGGCTAGATAGATCACACACCCAATTAAAAAATACTTCAGCGCTTCGCGATCTCGGACGGGGAACGAAAATAAGTGGTTCAAATCATATCCGAATAACATCTAATCCTCCTATATAATAATCTTGTGGCATAACTAAGTTTACAACGCCATCCCAAACACAGCAACAAAATGTGCCGCGGCGGCGAGCATGACGAAGATGTGCCACATTTCGTGGAAGCCAAATACGCCGGGTTTGAAATTGAAGATCCTTGTAATGTATAC
>Ga0184627_10000894_pt1 | contig 11759 bp, 12 predicted proteins | sample PLM3_127_b1_FD_133150 | JGI IMG/M metagenome (GOLD analysis project Ga0184627, IMG submission 133150) | Groundwater sediment microbial communities from an aquifer in East River, Colorado, USA - PLM3_127_b1 | ecosystem: Environmental > Terrestrial > Soil > Riparian zone | place: USA: East River...
CGCCCCACAGATTTGAAAGCTTCTGGAATGATTAAGTCGTGTACCGCGTGGGGTGCGTAACAGAGGAAGGCACTACGCCCAATAAAGTGTAAAAATCGCCGCCACTTCATGTGAAAAGTTACATATTTGTTATGTGAGGGGGTGGGGAAAAATTGCTTCCCACATGTGTACACTGTCATGTGAGCAGGTCCACACAAGCCATGCTTGTACCGGCCCGTGTTTACGTGATATGCTCACGGTATCTCGCACAGGAGGGAAGCCGTATGGCACGACCACGTTACCACATCACTGATGGCGATGTGCACGTGGTACACCGGTGGGTGCGTGGGAAGCTCCATGATACCACCTGGCCACAACACGGCGCAGCGCTGACCGCCTGGGACATGTTCCCGCTCGACACGCCAACCGCCACGAAGCTCCAACGATGGTGTGACCGGTTCCTCGATGCGGCCCAATGGAAGCAACTGCATGCGGTGATTCGTGCCGCCAGGCGAGACAAGGACCAGTATCGCATCGTGCGGCTTTCCACGAAGGCACACGAGACGTTACAGCAGCTCGCAAAGCGGGAGAAGCTCACGCTTTCAGCAACCCTCGAACGGTATCTGTCCGACGCGATGAAGGCACCGGCAGTGCAAGCCACCCCCACGCCGATGCCATCTCCGAAGCCACGCAAACAGCGCAAGCAGTCGAAAGAGGCGTGGGCTGATGACACTGTCATCACACCAGCGCCATGGGCTGCTCTCCCTCCAACACCATCGAAGGTCATGCAGGTCAAGCTCTGGCTACGTGTGGAAAACAACAGCAAGTTCGTCCGGGGGAAGAAGAAAGCCCGCGAAGAGATCGAGCGCTCTATCCTCAGAGTCTATCAGATGCGCAAGCCAAAGCCTGATCGTGGGGAGTATGTGCTGACCATTCCCTACGAGACTGACGAGGAGCTTGATAGGACGATCGAGGACATGTTGACAGAAGCCTCTCATACTGCCGACTATCGGCATTGTTTCATCAAGGCGGATGTGCAGTCGCTTGATGACCCTGACCGGTCGTGGTGAGGTATGCCGTTCACAGATATATTTGTATACACTCCAGAGGATCCGCCGAAGGCGGGTTCTCTGTGCTGATTGCCGCCGCTGGCCGTCCGGGTTAGCACAACGCGTCTTCAAGAAGATGCTCAATATCGCGGGCGCCATGCAACACCCGCTCGATAAACAACGTGTCGTCTGTGGCGTGGTAAAAGATGAGATACGGCTCAAAGCCGCGCACCCGCCAGACATGCAGATGTTGGAGCCGGGGGTGGTCGGTCTGATAGCGTCGCCCCATGCCCGGCATCTGGGCGAGTTCGGCAAACGTGTCCTGGGCGGCATCAACAAAACGGCGTGCTGTCACGGGACTGCCTTCGCGCCGATAATAGTCGATGGCCTCGAATAAATCTGTCTCCGCCGCCTGTTCGACCACGATCCGCCTGGTCACGCCTCACCTGGAGTCGGTGTCGCCCGCTCGGCTGCCTCCCGCAGCCGTTGCCAAAACTCTGGAGTGGCTTCGCGGTAATCCCCACGTTCAACGGCTTCCAGGAGCTTTGCCTCAAGCCGCTCCCGCACCGCGCGCTGCTGGTCGGCGCGAATCAAGGCCCGCACGTATTCACTCACCGTCTGGAAGCCCTGCGTGGTGAGACGCTCATGAATGAAGGCATGCATCGCTTGGGGGACGGGGATGCTCAAAATTTTGGTTTCAGCCATATTGGTACTCATGGGGTTACAATAGCATAGTTATGATTTCTTCACAAGAAATCATAACATAGGTCTGCTTCTTCTGCTTGCCCAGATCCCCGCTTTTACCCTGGATGGCGAGGTGGAATCTGAGACGGTGCGCTGAGGCTTTCGTGGCGGCGAGTTTTGCCGGTGCAATCCACAACGTCGGGGCCTTAACCGCAACCCTGTCAGGCCAACGGAGGGTGCTCAGGTTACAGTTTTACAGGAGGACAACACCCATAAAAACAATGCTTTATCACCTGTAAAGGCTTTACAGATGGTGTGACAGTAGAGGGTGAGGTGATGGGGGGGGGCTGTACAAGCGACGGGGATGGCCTGGATCCCGCCCCTCTCCCCCCGGAATGTCGCACGCTCCTCGTTTGGGTGCTTGCGGTGGTTTAGACGGTCGGTGCAGTGTGTACAAGATTGATCCTTCGGATCTCTCGCTTGCGTTCGCGACAGAGTGTGTTCAACTGCTCTAACTTTGCTCTGCCCTTCCAGGTGTGAGGAAAGATGACGGTCACGATCTCTTCTGGCGCGTTGGTTCCCTCCTGAAGGCTTTGTAACAGCGCGTCAACCGGCATGGGCGTTGGTGGGCGACAGTCTTCCCGCATCTCAACGAAGTGATGCAGCATCGCGAGGAGGTTTTTCTCGACCGCCTCATCCAGGGTTGCTTGACCGACACCATGCACTTCGAGGGGGGTGATCACCCAGATGCGAGGGGACATGCTACGCTTCGCCTCTCCGCTCCCACGTTGGAGCATGCTCAGGGCCATCGTTCCATTTTAAAGTGACGCACCACGGGGCTCGCCAACCAAAGTCGAGCACGGCTGGTTCGGGAGATCTTTTCACTTGCTCGATTTTCCTTTGCCCTTGCAACATTGCTCCAAAATCTAGGCTTATTTCTAGCCCATCACGTACTGGGTAATACATAACAATAAATCCATCAAGGGGTTCCCTGAGTAATGGAACAAAAAACAACGATCCTTCGGAAGTCTTTGTATTTACTGGTCTATACTCAGAGAATCCACCATGTGTCCTCAGTAGGAAGCACCCACGTCGAAGGCGTGGACGAAAACCCTTTTTAGGGATTAAATCCAACGCTAAGCGCAGAAAATACAAGAGGTTTTCGTCCACGATATGCGTGGACACAGACCTTCGTTTTTCTCCACAGCGTTGCCAGGGGACCCACGGATCGTTGTTTCCTGTACGCTTGCTCCGGGAACCCCATCAACAACCCGCCGTTGTAACGTTCCTTGCCGATGCATCTCCATTGCCAGTTGTTCTATTTCCGCATCAGTCGGCACAGGAAGCGTCAGCGTTACATTTTTCGCAGATGTCCCTTCCGGGAGCTGTACATACACATATTCTCTGCCTTGTCCGACGACTCTCCATCCCCCTTGTTCTAATAATAAGCCCTCGGAAAGGCCGACTTTATAAGCATCCTTCCCATATCTGGTCGGGGCCTTCCCGTAGGTTTCAATGCGCATCGTAATCATTGGTCGAGTTGCCATGTGATTCTCACCTCCTACGTCTGATGAGGGGCCATACACCCTTTGTGCCGTGCGCCCAGAGCATAGCACGTTTGTGCTGTGTCGAAGTCGGTACAAACCTCGAACAGGTAGGCACCAGATGCTTCGTGCCGCAGCACACAGGCTGGACGGAGCACACTCGATCAAGAGAACGCCTGAGAAAGCAATACCAAAAAGGCTACCATACATCGTGTTCTACGAAGTGTTGCACTCTCCTGCGGCGCTTATGTGCGCAGGTCGTCGTCCGCTGTGGGGTCGTCGCCAGGAAAGAGCCACGGGAGCATTTTGAAGCGATATCCGAGCATAAACTTCGCAATCGTCAGATCGTGTTGTGTATGGGTCTCGGCAGGAGCCTGAGCCTGGAGCGTATCCAGGAGTGTAGTCAGCAAGGCGTAGAGCTGGTCTCGATCTTCGCGGGTGAAGGTGTCTGGCATGATGCGGTCTCCGTGACGAATAACCGTGCCTGGGAACGAGGCGTCGCGGGCATGGACTTGGAGCGTATAGGAGTATGCCAGATTTCTCCTTTGCTCACACTCCAGGCACTCTATCTACTCTCCACCCCCCGCGTGGCGTAACTTTCTGGTCGCCTGCTGCTCAGAGGCCTACTTCACCTCTCCCATAAACATCGGAATGCCCAGACGTTTGCGTGCGGTCTCCCCTGGGAGCAACTCACGCTGACGCTCTGGGAGATGTCCGCGCTCGCCGTCGTGTTGCGCGTGGGTGTGGGCCAGGAAGCTCGCCCCTAAGAACACCGCGTGCTTGCCATACTTTTCCCGCAACGTGTCGATACTTTCATACAGGTTGGAGAGCCGCTGCATGCGAATGGCTTCGCCAAAGAGATCGAGCTGGCCGTAGTAAGCCTCGCTGAGCTTGAGCAGAATCACACCGGTGGCACGGTAGGGCATCGAGGCGTCAAAGAGGTCCTCAAAGACTGGCGCCACGGCCCGGAGGATATCGGTGGGAAAGTGGGTGGGACCGGAGAGCTCGACCTCATGCCCCACGTCTCGGAAGTGCTGGGTCCGCAGAAAGATCACCACACGCTGTGCAGCCAGCTTATATTTGCGTGCCCGGATGCAGGCGTTCTCAACGTTCTTGGCCAGCTGCGCCCACACAAAGGCTTTCTCCTGCGAGGGTGGCGTGAAGGTCTTGACTTTCTGGATGGAATAGGAGGGCGTCTGCTCTCCAGTGGCGAGTTCAAAAACGTAGGCGCCATTGAGTTCCTGCCAGATCTCCTGGAAGGGTTTCGAGAAGTATTTTTTGATCTACGGTTCCGGCTTCTGCGCAAAGTGCAGTGCGGTGGTGACGCCATGCTTGTGGAGGAGCGCGGTGGTCTGTGGCCCGATACCCCAGACGTTCTCAACAGGGAGCTTTTCGAGGTAGTGATGGAGCTCCCGGCCCGGGATCGCCGTGAGTCCGGAAGGCTTCTGCCATTTGGAAGCGATCTTCGCGACGACCTTATTGGGCGCGAGGCCCACGGAAAAGGTAAAGCCAAGCTCAGCATCAAGGTCCTTTTTGATCTGTGCTGCGATCTGGAAGTAGGACATGCGCAGGGGACGTCGCAGGCCTGTCAGGTCTGCGAAACACTCGTCAATACTATACTCTTCCACGTCTGGAGTGTAGCGCCGCACAATCGCGAAGAAGCGCGCGGAGAGGAGGCTATAAGTTTCATAGTCTGAGGGCAAAATAACCGCCTCAGGGCAGCGCTTCCGAATATCGGCAAGCCGCATGCCGCGTTTGACCCCGCGTGCTTTGGCTTCATAGCTCATCGAGGCGGCAATGCCGCGCTCTTTGCCGGTCACCACGGGACGTCCCTGCAACGCCGGACGACGCGACTGCTCACAGGACGCAAAGAACGCATCGCCATCAATGTGCAGGATGGCACGCGGAAACGAATGCATGGTCAGCGGCGCGTTCATGCATATTTCCGGATCACTGCCCGCACCACAGCGGCAATGGTGAGTTCCTCCTGGGGGTGAATCGGCTTATAGTCCTTGTTGGCTGCTTCAAGGAAGACCGTGGTCCCTCGCCTGCGGAAGAATTTCATCGTCCACGCTCGATCAACCTGGGCAATGACAATATCCCCGTCGCGGGGATGCACCCCACGCTCGACCAAGAGGAGATCGCCCGGCAAGATACCGGCGTCCATCATCGAGTCGCCGGTGACCTTGAGGATGTAGGTCGCTTCTTTGTTGGCAATGAGATACTCGTCGAGGGACATGGTATCGGTCAGCTCTTCATCGGCCGGCGAGGGGAACCCGGCAGCGACCGTCCCCACGATGGGCAGTCCCACAAAGCGGTGGCCCGAGAGGAGCCTGCCTGTCACGTCGTCATCCAGGAGCGCGAGATCGACAAGCCGCGCCACCAGCGTCGAAGCGGCAGGTGTGGAGCGAAATCCAGTGATGGCCAGAAGCTCGTTGTCGCTTGGCATACGCTTCCTGCTCCGAGAGAAGGCCTGTATCGTATGAGGTTGTGGGTGGAATGCAGTGCGAAATAGTTTAAGTGAACATTTGTGCACGTGTCAAGAGAACTTCTCAACATATGTGTCATTTTCAGAAGTGGCGTTCAATTTCTTCAGAAGTCCTGTTCAATTTCAGAAGTCCTGTTCAATTTCAGAAGTGGTGTTCAACAGGCGTGCCCTGAGAGACATCTCAGGGCTGTCACAGCAAGGTAGACAGCCGGGATCCCCCTGGTCTCTCCCTCCAAGCAGGACCTCCTGTGCATGGCTGTGAGTGAAGACTTCTTCTGGTAAGTGAGACGCGCATTGAAGGGGAGTAGTGGTAAAGGGCGTTACCAAAAGACACCTTCAATAGGGCGGAAATACAAGGGGGGTAATGAAGACGACTTCTGAAAATGACACATATGCCTTTGTCATTTTCAGAAGTCGTGTTCAATCACTTCAGCAGTCGCCTTCAGCAGGCGTGCCCAGCGGGACACCTCATGGCTGTCTACCTGGCGGTGACAGCCCGAAGCCTCGGGTCTTCCCCTACAAGGCCCAGTGAGAACGAACGTGTCATGAACGGCAAACTACGCTTGTGCACCTCATTACAGTGCCACAAACCTTCGGATACTGTTGGCGAACTCAAAGGTGCCGAAATTTGCGTGTCCCACATGCCCTCTTTGAAGGCAAAAAAGCTTGGGAAACTTGCGCAAGAAAAAGTACTTCTAGAACTTTGAAGTAGGTTCGCCAACAGTAACCCTTCGTTAATGGCTCAACGCTGCATACCCCCTCATGTTGTGGTTACATGGAGTTCAACGCTGTGCCACAAGCCGTGGCAGTATCAATGTGCCAATGGATTGTCGATCAAACGAGTTGTGGCACAGAGATTTTGGCCTCTGTTGCACAGGTGAGCATCGTGCTCGAAGTCATTGTTGTATAGCTTGGTAGAGCTACATTGCCGCTGGTAGCAGCTTCGTTCTCACCGGGCCTACAAAGATTATTGGAAAATCATTTTCATCAAATATCAGTTATAATCTAAGTCATGTTCGTTCGGAGACTGATTGCGCGTCAGGTTTTGGAGAATGGAATTGCCATATCAAACCGATGAGCGCTTAAAGAGCTATCTCGACACAAATCAACTATACCGTGAACAGATGTGTCTCGCTATTCTCGCTATTGATAAACGATTCTCTGACGTGCGCCCAAGACATCCACGTGGCGGACCAGATGGCGGACGAGATATTGAAGCTCTTTTCAGAAATGAACAACGCGCATTTGCTGCCGTAGGGTTCATCAATCAGGCTAACGATTCAGATGAACAGAAGAAGAGAATAAGAGAAAAATTCGGCGATGACCTTCAAAGTGCCTTAACCACTGCTTCTACACCAGAAGCTTTCTTTTTCCTCACCAATATCAATTTGACGATCAGCGAGAAAGAGCTTCTTGTTGACCAAGCAAAGGATGTCGGATTCGCCTATTGCGAGATAATCGATAGAGAGCGGCTTCGTATCTCCCTCGATAGCCCAGATGGGTTTGCTATCCGTTTTCAATATTTAGGATTGCCATTATCAGAAGAAGAGCAGGCTAGCTTTTTTGCGAAATGGGGCGATGATATCCAGTCGGTGATTTCGACGGGATTTCAAAGATTAGAACGAACACTAGATCGCCTTCTTTTTCTGCAAGAGGCTTGGGACATAATGTCCACGTTGACAGTCGCCTTTGAACTTGATTGTATTTACTCTGCTAATGAGATAGGGCATTTCCGAGCATTGTGTATCAGCGGCTAAAGCAATCCTTTAAGCCATCGAAAATATTGATCTATCTACCTGTGCCTGGAGCTGTCACCACGGTTCTGCTATGCTGGACGATAGTACCAGTGCCTAACCTGAAGCACGCCGTGTGGAGAGGTGAGGGGTGGACTTTTACGAGATGCTGGACCAGGCCGTGGATCTGCTCCGGAGCCGTCAACGCGTCACCTATCGCACGCTCAAACGGCAGTTCGACCTGGATGACACGACGCTGGAAGACCTGAAAGAAGAACTGCTCTTTACCCATCCCCAGATTGCGGATGAAGACGGGCGGGGGTTGGTGTGGACTGGTGCAACCGCATCAGCATCAGCCGCCCCGCCCCCCGCCTCATCCGCTCTGGCTGTGGAGCCACCTCAGGTACCCAAGCTCCTCTCCTACATTCCCCCACACCTCGCCGAGAAGATCCTGACCTCCCGCAGTACCCTCGAAGGTGAACGCAAGCAGGTCACGGTGCTCTTTGCCGATCTCAAGGACTCGACGGAACTCATCCGTGGCCTCGATCCCGAAGCCGCCCAACAACTCCTCGACCCGGCCATCCACTGCATGATGGACGCCGTGCACCGCTTCGAGGGCACCGTCAACCAGGTGCTCGGCGACGGCATTATGGCCCTGTTTGGCGCGCCCATTGCCCACGAAGATCACGCCCTGCGCGCCTGCTACGCGGCCCTGGCCATGCAGGCCGCGATGCGCTCCCATACCGAAGACGTGCGCCGTACCCGTGGCCTGGAGCTGCGGATGCGCGTGGGTCTCAACTCGGGAGAAGTGGTGGTGCGTGCCATTGGCAACGACCTGCACATGGATTACTCCGCCGTCGGGGAGACGACCCATCTGGCGGCGCGTATGGAACAGTTGGCCACCCCCGGCAGCAGCCGCCTGACGGCTGCCACCCTGCGCCTGGTGGAGGGTTTGGTGCAGGTCAGCGCCCTGGGACCAGTGCCGGTGAAGGGGCTGGTCGAGCCCGTCGAGGTGTTCGAGTTGGTGGGCGCCAGTGGTCTGCGTCGGCGCTTGCAGGCGGCGGCCGCCCGGGGACTGACACCCTTTGTGGGGCGGCAGCCGGAGCTGGAGGCGCTCCACCAGGCCCTGGCCCAGGCGCAGGCCGGGCATGGCCAGGTAGTCGCCCTGGTGGGGGACGCGGGGGTGGGCAAGTCCCGCCTGGTACATGAGGCGGTCCATTCCCACCGCACCAAGGACTGGCGGGCGTTGGAGAGCGCCTCGGTGTCCTATGGTAAGGCCACAACCTACTTCCCCGTCATCGACCTGCTCAAGCGCTACTGCCATGTGGACGACAGCGATGACGCGCGCACCATCCGGGCCAAGGTCACCGGACAGGTGCTTACCCTCGACGAGACGCTCCAGGACACCCTCCCAGCCCTGCTGGCCCTCCTCGATGCTCTGCCAGACGACAGCCCCTTTTTGCACCTGGACCCGCCGCAGCGCCGCCAGCGCACCCTCGAGGCACTCAAGCGCGTGCTGCTGCGTGAAAGCCAGGTGCAGCCCCTGCTCCTAGTCTTTGAGGACTTGCACTGGATTGACACCGAGACGCAGGCGTTGCTCGACCGTCTGGTCGAGAGCCTCCCGACGGCGCACGTTCTACTCCTGGTCAACTATCGGCCGGAATACCAGCACGGCTGGGGCAGCAAGACGTACTACACGCAACTGCGGCTCGACCCGCTGCCACCCGCCAGCGCCGAGGCATTCCTCAAGGCCCTGCTGGGGGACAACCCCAGCCTGGTGCCGCTCACACAGCTCTTAATTACGCGCGCGGAAGGCAATCCCTTCTTTCTGGAAGAGAGCGTGCGCACCCTGGTCGAGACGGGGGTGCTGGTGGACACCCCAGGGGCCTATCGACTGGCACAGCCCCTCCAGGGTATGCCGGTGCCAGCGACGGTCCAGGCCGTCCTGGCGGCGCGGATCGACCGTCTCCTGCCGGAGGACAAACGCCTGCTCCAGACCGCCGCGGTGATTGGCACGGACGTGCCCTTTGCCCTGCTGCGGGCCATTACGGACGTGCCCGAGGCGGCGCTGCATCGCGGCCTGGCGCACCTGCAAGCGGCGGAGTTCCTGTATGAGACCTGCCTGTTCCCCGACCAGGAGTACACCTTCAAGCACGCTCTGACGCACGAGGTGGCCTATGGCAGCCTCCTGCTGGAGCGGCGTCGGGGGCTCCACGCGCGTATTGTCGAGGCCCTCGAGGCCCTCGCGCCCGACCGGATGGCCGAGCAGGTCGAACGCCTGGCGCACCATGCCCTGCGGGGCGAGGTGTGGGACAAGGCCGTGCCCTGCTGCCAGCAGGCCGGGGCCAGGGCCTATGACCGCGCCGCGTTCCGCGAGGCGGTGTCCTCCTTCGACCAGGCCCTCCAGGCCCTCACGCACCTGCCCGAGCACGGCGACACCAGGGTGCGGGCCATCGAGCTCCGCCTCGCTGTGGATGGCCCGCTCACCGCACTGGGAGAGTATGGGCGGCGCCTGGCCCTGTTGGGTGAGGCCGAGGCACTGGCCAGGGCACTCGATGATCGGGCCCGGCTGGGACGGGTGTTAGCCCAGATGGCCCAAGTACGCAGGATAACGGGAGATGCCGACGGCGCTATTGCGGCGGGCCAGCAAGCCTTCGAACTCGCGGCCGAACTCGGCGATAGTGCCTTGCAGATGCACGCATCCCATAACCTGGGGCAGGTATACGAGGCCACTGGCGACTTCGGCCGGGCGGCCGAGCTGCTGCGGCACAACGTCGAGGCTGTGGACAGGGAGTCTGACGCGTCCAGTACAGACTTTCGGATCCGTTCCCGGGCGTGGCTGGCACGGACTTTGAGCGCGCTCGGGGCCTTCGCCGAGGGTCGGCGCCACGGGGAGGAGGCACTCCGCCTCGCCACGCTGGAAGGCCGAGGAGTCACACCGATCATTGTTCATGGCTGCCTCGGCGAGCTCTACCTCGCCAAAGGGGACCTGGAGCACGCCATCCGGGTATTCGACCAGGGCCTGACGCTCTGCCGTGCCTCCGGCAACCGGGACTGGTTGCGTTCGATCGTAGCGGATCTAGGCTATACCTATGCGCTCCAGGGACGCATTGCTGAGGGGCGCGCGCTGCTGGAGGAGGCGATCAGAGAAGGTATCAGCATGGGCGCGCGTCATGCTGCCTACCGGATGTCGTGGCTCAGCGAGATCTGTCGTCTGGCTGGACACTGCGATGAGGCCTGGCAGCACGCACGCCAGGCGCTCGACCTGGCCCGGCAGCAGAAGGCACGCGGGGAAGAAGCCCTCGCGCTCCGCCAACTGGGCGCCGTCCATGCCCACGCCGATCCCCCCGATGCCGCGCAGGCCGAAGCCCACTACCAGCAGGCCCTGACCCTGGCCAACGAGCTCGGCATGCGCCCGCTCGTGGCCCACGGCCACCTGGGTCTCGGCACTCTCTACGCCAAGACGGGACAGAGAGCGCAAGCCCGCACTCACTTGTCCACTGCCGTCGAGCTCTACCGCGCGATGGATATGACGTTCTGGCTACCGCAGGTGGAGGAGGCGCTGGCGGATGGGCGATGATCATGCGAGAGGGCCATCCAGCCTGAGCTTGTTACAAACGGCCCAAGAATATCACGGATGCAAGGGCCACATCATGCTATCCTATCGCGCAGCGCATGTCAGGGCTGTACGCTCCTGCGTGCGCAGCCCTTCATAGGACACGACCACCCTAGCATAGGCGAGGAGGACCACGATGGAGATCGCGCGACCGGCGCCACCGCGGTCTGCCCCAGAGCGGGTGATGCTTGAGGCGTGGCTCGACTTTCACCGCATCACCCTGGAGCGCAAGTGCCATGGCCTGTCGCCCGAGCAGCTCCGCAGGCGGGCGGTCCCGCCATCGGCGTTATCGCTGCTCGGGCTCGTGCGGCACATGGCCGACGTCGAACGGAGCTGGTTTCGTCGCGCGCTGGCCCATGAGGACGCGCCACCGCACTACCGCTCCGACCAGGACCCCAATGGGGCCTTTACCCACGTCGCCACCGCCGATGTGGCGGAGGCGTTTGCCACCTGGCGGGCCGAGTGTGCGCAGGCCCGTACTGTGGTGGCCTCTTTCAGCGATCTCGACGCGTTGGGGCGCGATGTGACGCGCCCCGGCCGCCCGTCCGTGCGCTGGGTCCTGGTGCATATGATCGAGGAATACGCCCGGCACAACGGCCATGCCGACCTGCTCCGCGAGGTGATCGATGGCGTCGTGGGCACATAGTGCCGCCGGAGAGGACCAGA
>Ga0184627_10000898_pt1 | contig 11735 bp, 8 predicted proteins | sample PLM3_127_b1_FD_133150 | JGI IMG/M metagenome (GOLD analysis project Ga0184627, IMG submission 133150) | Groundwater sediment microbial communities from an aquifer in East River, Colorado, USA - PLM3_127_b1 | ecosystem: Environmental > Terrestrial > Soil > Riparian zone | place: USA: East River...
GACGGCACCTCTTCGAATCCAACCAGGCGCGCGCTCACCACTTCATCGCGCTTGCGCTTGTCGTGTGCGGATACCGAGCCGACGCTGATGGCCAAAATCGCAAAACCGAGAGTCAAACAAACCGTCCTCACGCCTTTCATGGGAGGTGCCTCCGTTGCTGTCGATTTCCCCTCGTCGAGACCGTTGTTGTTGCCGGAGCTCATGGGCCCCGTGCTACAAGCATACGCCCGTCATCGTGACTCTGGTATGACCGATCGGCGCTCGCTCCAAGTATTAATGACGCACGGCGGCTCGAAGGTTCCCGGATAACACTCGTGCCGCGTAACCTCTTGATGGATCGGTGGCAGTTGGGACTTTATGATGGACCCGGACCACTCAAAAGGGGACTTCGATGCTGCGGATGCTGATGATCTCACTGACCGCCGCCAGCGCGGTTATCTCCACCAGCCTGGCCGAAGAAAACGACGGTCTGAGTCTCCCCCGTGGCTTTCACGCTACGGTGGTCCACGAGGGCATCGGCTTCGCTCGCCAAATCGCCATCCGCGATAACGGCGACCTCTACGTCGCGACTCGCAAGCCACCCTCGGCGCGCGAAGAAGATGCCAGGAGCGGTGGCATCGTGGCCCTGCGCGATACCAACGCGGACGGCAAACCCGACGTCGTCGAGCATTTCAGCGAGGTGCGTGGCACGGGAGTGCAGTTTCACGACGGGATGCTGTATGCCTCGACCAACGTGGCCGTGTACCGCTTCCGTTTCGAGGGCGGCGAACTGGTGCCGAACGCGTCACCGGAGGTGGTGGTCGACGGATTCGTGCAGGAGCGGCAGCACGCCGACAAGACGTTCGCGTTCGACGACGAGAACCACCTCTACGTCAACGTCGGTGCACCGTCGAATTCGTGCCAACAGCAGGACCGCGCACCGGAATCCGCCGGACAGCAGCCGTGCCCGCTGCTCGAACGCTATGGCGGCATCTGGCAGTTCGATGCCCGCAAATCGGGGCAGACACAACTCGCCGATGGCGTTCGCTACGTCACGGGCCTGCGCAATGTGGTCGCGCTCGAATGGAACGACGAGGCGGATGCGCTCTACGTGGTGATGCACGGGCGCGATCAACTCGACACGCTCTGGCCGAAGCTCTTCTCCGCCGAGGACAACGCCATAACGGTCGCCGAAGAAATGCATGTCGCTCGTCGTGGTGGCGACTACGGCTGGCCATACACCTATTTCGACGTCAAGCGCGGAGTTCGCATGGTTGGACCCGAATACGGCGGGAACGGCAAGACACCGGCCGAGCGCGGCAAGTACCCCGATCCGCTGGTGGCGTTCCCAGCTCACTGGGCGCCGAACGACATCGTGTTCTACGAAAGCAGCGCGTTCCCGGCGTCGTACCGGGGCGGCGCGTTCATCGCCTTCCACGGCAGCTGGAATCGCGCTCCCCTGCCACAGGCCGGTTACAAGGTGGTGTTCGTGCCGATGAAGGATGGCAAGCCGTCGGGAGACTGGCAGGTGTTCGCCGATCGCTTCGCGAGCGATCCGATCAAGGACAACAGCCCGGCAAATGCCGAGCGGCGCCCGGTCGGGCTCGCCGTCGCGGCCGATGGCTCGCTCTACATCACGGATTCGGTCAAGGGCCGCATCTGGCGCGTGACGTACTCGGAAACATGACGCGCGGGCGGCTCGCCTCGATCCGCATGCTCGCGCTGGCCGGCTTCGCGCTAGTTTGCGGCTGTACCAACACGCCTGTAGAGACGGTCGCGAAGATCGACGGTGAAGCGGCCTATCGCGCCAACTGTCTGGTCTGCCATCAGGCCGACGGTCGTGGAGTTCCCTTCCTGCAGCCACCGCTCGTCGACGGGCCGTGGGTGCTGGGCGATCCGCAGGCGCTGGCGGCGTTCGTACTCACGGGCGGATTCAACAGCGCCGAACGCAAGGACAGCCCCAACGAAAACGTGATGCCAGCGTTTACTCAGCTCGACGATGCGACGCTCGCTGCCGTGCTGACCTACGTCCGGGCGCGATTCGGGAAGGATGCCGGCGCCGTCACGCCCGAAGTCGTGGCGCAGGCGCGCCAGACAATTGCCAGGTGATCACAGCGCGCGCAGCTAGAAACGCCACACGAATCCCAGCGACGGCGTGATGGGCAGATAGGGACGAGTGGTGACATCGAGCGACAGGGCGCCGCTCTCGTCCTCGATCTCATACTCGACGCAACAGTCATTGCCGCGATTCAGCACGTTGCTGACCTCAAAGAACACCGTCAGTGTGTCGGCATTGTCGAACTTGAACTTGCGTGCCAGCCGTGCATCGAGCGAATAGTAGCTGTCGAGGTGCTCCGTATTGCGCGGTCCAGCAGCCAGCAGCGGAATCGGATCGGTGGCGACGAGCTCGATCGCGGTAGTCGGCCAGCCGGTGTGATACGCCCCGGCCAGGCTCAATTCCCATCGATCGTTCTGCCAGGTCACGCCGCCGCTGAAATAGTGCTTCTGGTCCCAGCTGCGCTGCGCTTCCACTCCACTGGATTCGTCCGTCACTGAAGACCAGCTGTAGCTCAGCCACCAGCCGAATGGCGGCTGCCCGGCCCGGCGAAGCGTCAACTCCGCGCCTTCCGCAGTCGCGGTGTCGGGCGCAATGCGGATGCGGTCGGGCTTGAGCTCGGGCAACAGCACGAAGGTGTTCAGGAGATTTTCGTACCGCGGGCGGACCTGGCGGTAGTCCTTGCGATAGGCCTCGAGCCTTACGTCGATGCCGCTCGGGTGCCGGTACTCGAAGCTGGCAATGAGGTGATGGGAACGCTGCGGTGCCTGGAACTCGATCACCCCATCCGAAATCTGCAGCTCGCTGATGGCCTGAGCCTGATAGAAGCGCCCCCAACTGGCACGCAGCTGCGTGCGCTCGCCGATCGAATACAGCAGGTTGAGCCTGGGACTGAGCTGGTCGTTCCCTTCTTCACTCAAAGTTTCCTTGTCCCAGCGCACCCCGGCATCGATGGTCGTGTGCCATGCCGTTTCCACGCGCAGATTCGCGTACGCGCCGAACTGATCGCCTTCCGGACTCGTGCTCAACTGCCGCGATCGACTCGGCTCGAGTGACGCTCCCGGTGTGAGGAACAGCACGTCAAACTCCGCCTGGTCGCTATAGACGTATTTCCCCTGCATTCCGCGCCATTCGCCACCCAATTGCAGCAGGACGTCCTCGGCAAGACGCCACGCCCATTCCGATTGCAGTGAGTCGATCGTGAACGAGCGGCTGTCGTCGAGGGTTCCGCGCCCGATACCCGGTTGGTCCGCGCTGCCGCGGCGTCCGCTGTTGAGCTCGCTGCGAGCAATCAGCAGATTTCCCGACAAGTTTGCGGGCGCTTCGAAGTCGAGCCGCAGCCAGTAGTACTCATCGCGATAGTCAGCGCCGGCCTGTTCTTCCTGATCGGTGTCGGACAGCATCACCCTGTCGTCGAACAGCAGGACGTTGGCCGACAGCACCAGGGCATCCGACAGGCGCTGACGGATGCGGCCGTGGAGATCCATGTAGCTCGGCTGGCCGATGTCCGGGTTTACGATGTCGATGATGAGATCCAGGTTGCCGCGGCGCGCCGAGACCAGCCAGTCCCCTGCGCCATCGTTGAAGTTGCCTGCGGCCAGTACGGAAGCATTGAAGACGCTCAATGACAATTCGCGATACGCCGCCTCGCCGGGCGGCACCGAATCGATGTCGATCACGCTGCTCATCCGGTCGCCGAATGAAACGGGAAAGCCGCCAGCGTAGACGTTGATGCCGCTGATGATGCCCGGGTCGATGGTGCTGAACGTGCTCTGAAAATCTTTCAGGTGAAATGGATTCTGCAGCCTGAGATCGTCGAAACGCACGAGTGTCTCATCCGTCTCGCCTCCCCGGACGTTGACTTTGGCGCTGAAGTCGCCGCTGGCCGTGCCGGGGAGCCGCGCGGCGGCGCGCAACGGGTCGTCGCCGAGATCGGGGAGCAGCTGGAGATCGGCAGCTGTGAAGGACGCGACCGACGGTGTCGGATCGCGCACGAACTGATAGTGACTCGCGCTGACGACGATTTCCTCGAGATGCGCCTTAGGCTTTTCGGCCGGTCGGCGCGGCGCATTGCTCAGGGGCACCGGCGTTGCCGCCGGCTTCTGCGTACGCACGAGCATCAATGAACCGTTCGGCCCATCGACGACTTTTACATCGTACGGCTTGAGAATTTCCTCGAGGATGGATCGATCGTCGGTTGCAGACGGCTCGTTCTGCACACGCATCCATGGTTGCACCACGTCGCTGCTGTAGAGGATGGTCAGACCGCGCTTCTCGAGGCGCTGCAAGGCCTGCTCGACTGGCAGGTCGCGGAATACCTCGGCGCGAGCCGCACCCGGGCCGGCCGCGACCAGGCCAAGCGCGATTGCCACGAGCAACGCCGGCCGCACTTGCGCGCGGCTTGCCCGACGTCGTCCGCCGTTCTTCTGCGGCCCTGATTTCACCGTCGCCGCTATTGAGTGACTTTCAGCCGAATCAGGATTGTACCGTCGTCGGGAAGCAGGTACTCGAGATCAGTTGTGGCGAGCATCACGGCAAGCGCCTCGAGCGGCGCCAGGTTGCGAATGCTGCCGTGAAGTATCGTAGTTTTTGCCTTGTGCTCGATCTCGGGTTGGTCGAAAGCGACCGCTCTTCCGGTCTCGCGGGCGACCCACTCGAGCAGGACCGTCAGGGGCTTGTCGTCGATGTCGGGCGCGGGGGCCACCGATTCCACCCATTGCCAGTCCGGATCGTTGCGCGTCACCCTGGTTCGCTCGAGGGCCCCGTTCACGTCGATGGTCAGCTGCTCTCCGGCGCTGCCATCGGCTTGTCCGGCAACGTGGCTCAACAGGACCCGGCCATCACGCACGCGCAGACGATAGGCATCGTCGCGATAGAGCACCTCGAACTGAGTGCCGATATCGCGCGCCGAACCCGCTGGCGTGATCACTTCTATCTGCTGAGCGTCGTGCAACGAGCTGCCGGTGTCGAGATAGACCTTGCCGGTGACGAGGCGCACGCTCGTAGCAGACGCCAACACCAGGCTGGTGGCATCTGCCAGCCGGACTGACGTGCCGCTGTTCAGCACGATGCCCGCCCGACTCCCAGCAAGCGTGCGCAGCTGGGTTCCGATGGCAAGAGTCATGGTCTCGTCGCGCAGCGTGATCCAATCACCATTCTCAGCCGAGCGAACTTCGACGGTTCCGACCAGGCGATCGGCTCGCGCTACCGGCGACTCGGGTTGCGGTGAACGGTTGTTTACCAGCAAGGCCACGCCGACCACGATCAGCAGCGAGGCCGCGATCGCCGCGAATCGCTGCCGCTGCGTGCGACTTCGCACCTTGGCGCGCCAGGCTTCGGTCGCACTCGCCAATGTCTGCTCGAACGCCTCCGCCGGCGGATCCGCGCGCCGGCCCGCCGTGCGAATCAGTCGTGCGACGGTGTCCATTTCATCGTCCACCTTCGACGCGGGGTCGTCCCGATCTGGCGCCATCTGTTGCCTACTCCTCTAACTTCGCAAATGTGGCGGGCGAAGCGCGTCCGGCGTTTCCGCCAACGCCATGATCGCTTCCCGAAACGCATGCCGCGCCCGTGTCAGCAGCGACTCCGCTGCCTTCACGCCCACGTTGAGCTGTCGCGCGATGTCGGCCACGGACCGCCCATCGATGTATTTCCACTCGAGAACCGCGCTGTAGTGATCCGGCAGGGAATCCACGGTGGCTTGTACCAGGCGGCGGATGTCCTGCCGCCACGCGGCGAGCTCCGGGTGCGTGGCAGCTGGCGCGACGAATGCCTCCAGGACCGCGCGCAGGCCGGGCTGGTCCTCGAGCAGCACGACCGTCCTGACCTGGCGCTGCATCGCGCGCTGGTAATCGATCAGCGTGTTCCGGCACACCTGGCAGAACCACGTGTACAGGGCAGCTTCTCCCCGATAACTGTCCAGACGCTCGATCGCCTTGCAAAACGTCTGTTGCACGACGTCGCGGGCGGCTTCTTGGTCGCCGTCGAGACGCGCCAGCGCAAAGCGGTAGAGCCGCGGAAAGAAACTGTCAAATAGCCCGCGGAAGGCCGTTTCATCGCCCCGCAGAATCCTGCGGGCCAATGCCCGATCCGTATGGATCGCGTCGCTCACACGCACAGCCCCTTGCTCATCAATTCGTTAGACGTCGCGCGCGGAGAATTCCTTCGCAGAAGTGGCGACTCGGGCAAAGGAATTGGGCGAGCTGAACGTCCAATCCGTTGCGCATGAATACCACGATCGGATTCTCGGTGGCGATCACCGTCTGGAAGCGCGAGTACCTCCTGCCCTACGCCCTGCAATCCGTGCTCCGGCAGGAGCACGCGTGCCAGGAGATCATCGTATTGAGCGACGGCGGTTCGCGCGCCACGCGGCGCATCCTTGAACCGTTGCGCGAGCGGCATCCGATTCGTTATCTCGAAGTCGCCCGCCGCCGCAAGTGCTGGGGCAACCACCTCAGGCGCCGGGCTCTGGAGGAGGCTTCGGGGAGTCACGTCGTCATCCTGGGCCACGATTGTCTTCTCTATCCGGCCTGTCTGCAGGCCCATCTGGACAACGTCGGCTCCAATTGCGACGCCCTTTCCGTCGTGCCCATCGACTACTGGCACGTCGATCGGCCCGATGGCCGAATGCCACGCGCCGACGACTTGCTGCTGGTCGGCGAAGGGGAGATCGACCTGCTGTGCATCGGCTATCCGCGCCGGCTGGCGCTCGAACTGGGTTGCTTCGGGGAAGACATGCTTGCGGTTCGCCGAGCTGACTATCTCTCTTTCGATCGCCTGCGTGCGCACACCCCACCCGTCTATCGACCGGGTCCCACGCAGGCGGCTCATTTTTGAAAGGATTCGGCGCAAAGGTTCGTCTAAGGAGTGACAGCCGATCTCAACACGACTTAAGGAGGCTCTCATGCGCAGGATCACGGCGCCCGCCATTTTGCTGCTCTTCATGCTCTCACCCTGCGGCGCAGCGCTGGCCCAGGAAGAGGAACCCGAATTCACCGACGAGTTTCCGCTGGAAGACTGCAACTTCAAGACTTGGGGTGGGAACCCGTACTTCATTCTGAAGCCCGGGCGCCAGCTCTACTTCAGCAACCTGCGGTGTGTGGACGCCGGTGAGTGTGACGAGCTGGAGGAGGTCTGGATTACGGTCACGAAGGACCTGCGCAAGATAAGGCTGCCGACCGGCCATGGGACCCGCCACGTGTGGACACGCGTAGTGGAAGAGCGCGAGACCGCGGATTCCGAACTCAAGGAGGTATCGCGCAATTTCTTCGCCGATTGCGGACCCACTCATGACGTCTATTACTTCGGCGAGGACGTCGACGACTACGAGGACGGAGTCATCGTGGGTCATGGTGGCGCGTGGTTGACCGGAAAGAACGGTGCCATGCCGGGAATCATCATGCCCGAGTCCGCCTTCATCCTCGGCAGCCGTTATTTCCAGGAAATCGCGCCGGGGGTTGCGCTCGATCGCGCCGAACACGTGGCGACCGGCGAGGAAGTGGAAGTTCCGGCAGGGGTGTTCGAAGATTGTGTCGAAGTGACCGAGACCACGCCGCTCAACCTGGACGAAGAATCGACCAAGGTGTACTGCCGCGATATCGGCCTCGTGATCGACGGCGACCTCGAGCTCGCCGCCATTTACGGTGACGACCACGATGACGATGATTGACGGTCCGACTGTGCAGACTGCGAGCATCGGCTCGTACAGCCAATACGGCGGATTCCTCGCCTTCGCCTACGCGTTCTAGCGCCGATTCGTCATCCCCCTGACGTCGGAGCCCCAGCCTCGTGCCAAACTGGCACGCGGCTGGTCTTGCGTGATCGGGGAGTCGCTGGATGCGCAATGCGAACATCGAACGCACGTTCATGGCGGCGCTGCTGCTATTGCTGCCGAGTGCGTCGGCGCTCGCTGGCGAAGAACGACCCAACGAGGCGCCCGGCTACATCTGGCGGAACGTGAAGATCGGCGGCGGCGGCTTCGCACCCAACCTCGTCTTCAGTCGCGTCGAGCGTGGCCTGGCGTACCTGCGGACCGACATGGGCGGCGCCTACCGGTGGGACGCGGCAACTCGCAGGTGGATTCCGCTGCAGGACGCCCTGCCGGAGTCGGGTTACTTCGGCATCGAAAGCGTTGCCCCGGATCCCGTCGACGCCAACACGGTCTATCTGGCGGCGGGAATGTATCGACGTGACGCTGCCGCGATTCTGCGTTCGCGCGATCGCGGCGATTCCTGGACGATCTTTCCGACGTCGTTCCGCATGGGTGGCAACGAAGATGGCCGCGGCCTGGGCGAGCGGCTCGCGATCGACCCGAACGATCCGTCGGTGCTCTATTTCGGTTCGCGACACGACGGCCTGCAGCGAAGCACCGACTCGGGAAAAACATGGTCCGGCGTCCGCTCGTTTCCGATTCATGGACGCGGACTGCCAGCGCGCGGCCAGCCAACGAATGCGGGCTTGAGCTTCGTAGTGTTCGACCGGGCGAGTGGCACTACGGGCGCGCGCTCAAAGACGATCCTGGTAGGCGTCGCCGATCCGGGCGAGCAACATCTGTTTCGCTCGGACGATGCGGGCAAGAGCTGGCGTTCAATTGCAGGCCAGCCGCGCGCTGATCTCCTGCCCGCACAGGCGGCAATCGACGATCGCGGCATTCTGTATGTCACCTACAGCAACGGAATCGGTCCGAATGGAGTGACCGCAGGTGCCGTCTACAGGTACGACACCCGTTCCGGAATCTGGAGCGACATCACGCCGGAGAAGGGACCTGAGCGCGCACCGGGCGGATACATGGCGCTCAGCCTCGACCGCCAGCATCCGGGAACGCTCATGGTGGCCTCGATGAATCGTTGGGAGCCTGCTGATGCGCTGTGGCGCTCGACCGACGACGGGCAAAGCTGGCGCGATCTTCGTGAGCTCAGCCGCCGGGACGTCGCCACCACTCCTTTTCTTATATGGGGTGACCCGGAAGCGGACTTTGGCTGGTGGATGGCGGGGCTGGCGATCAATCCGTTCGACTCGAACTTCGTCGCCTACGTCACCGGCGCAACCATCTATGCCACCAGCGAATTGAACAATGCGGATAAGGCGGCGCGACTGACCTGGCGGCCCTGGGTCGAGGGCATCGAGCAGACCGCAGTCCTGACGCTGACGAGCCCGCCTTCCGGGCCGCCACTCCTCAGCGGCTTCGGCGACATCAGCGGCTTCGTCCACGAGGATCTCAGCGTCTCGCCCGCGTCCTTGTTCACCAATCCGCTGTTTGCCAATACCAATACGATTGATTATGCGGGGCGCATGCCGAGTGTCGTCGTGCGCAGCGGCACGCCACCCCACCGCGCCAAGGGTGGCGAGCCCACGCTCGCGTATTCCACTGATTACGGACGTTCATGGACGCCGCTGCACGCGCCGCCGCTCAGAGGCAAGAACGAACAAGGGATCGTCGAGGAAAGACGCTACGACCAGACGGGCGACATCGCCATCGTCGCTTCGGCCGACGGCTCGGCCTTCATCGTCATTACACCAGTACCCCTGATCACGCGCGACCGGGGACGCACGTGGTCGCAGGTGCGCGGCGTTCCGTTGTGGGCGCGGATCATCGCCGATCGCGTCGATCCAAAGGTGTTTTACTCCTTCGATTTTGAGCGTTCGATCGTTTGGGTCAGCACGGATGGCGGCGACAGCTTTTCGGCGTTGGCCACCACCGGCTTGCCCGGCGGCATTGCCGAGGATCGACCGACGTGGCGTGAAGCGCCATGGCCATTCATGGCGACCCCCGACAAGGCCGGTGATCTGTGGTTCGTGTCGCGCGGCCGGTTGTTTCACTCGAGCGACGCGGGTCGATCCTTCGCGGAAGTTCGCGGTGGGCTCGACATCGAATACTTGAGTCTCGGCAAAGCGCCGCAAGGCCGCGACTATCCCGCACTCTTCGCAGTCGGCTCGCGCGCCGGCCTGCGCGCCATCTGGCGCTCTGACGATGTGGGCAAGTCCTGGATTCGCGTGAACGACGAACGCCACGAATACGGCCGGCGCTTTCGGTGCATCGCGGGCGATCCGCGCGTCTTTGGCCGGGTTTACGTCGGCACCGACGGCCGCGGCATTGTCTATGGCGAACCCGCGATTAACGTTCGATCGCAAACACCCGGTACGAGTGCGGCTCAACACGCACGCTGAAGGCCGATCGCGGCGGTGCCTCGATCGTCCGCCCTCTTCCCTCGACACGCGCCGGCTGCGGAGTTGCTGATAGCACATCGCCCGCAACCAGGTTGCGGAGTCGCGCATCCGCGCCGGCCACCGAAACGTTTACGGTAGTCTCCGCCGGCCGGAAGGATTGAACGATGAAGGTGTCGTTGTCGTATGCGAACAGGCTGACGTGACTTTCCGAATCGATTCGCACCGGAAAGTTCGCCTGCAGATAACCCTTGAGGACGTTCGTCACTCCGCGCGGAAGATTATAGATGTCGCCGAAGTTATCCGGCACCGTCAGCACATAGAAGACGCCGCGCGAATAACGGTTCATGAGCAGGATCGGAAATCCCTTGGCACTCGCGACACCGCGGATGAGTGTCCACGCATCGTTGGTGTTGAAGCGCATCTCCGGGAACAACACCGCCGGATTGTCGAGCTGCGGATCATTGAGACTGGTGCCGTTGCCGGCACCATAGGCATTTAGAAAGTCGTGGATGGCGACTCTGTTACCCGTGTATTCGAGCTCGACGATGTCTTCTATGCCCTTGCCCTGCAGCGCGCGCCACAACCCCGAGGTGACTGCGACGTTCTTGCCGGCGGTGAGTTGACCCTTGATCTTCGCGACGATAGCGGGATCGTATTTCGCGCTTTCAGTCAGCAGCACGACGTCGGCTTGCGTCGGGAATTCGGGATAGAGCTCGATTGGGATACCGGCGTTGCCGAGATAATTGTGCAGGAAGTCTTCGCCGCTCGATTGAAACGGCTTGTAACTCGCCACCCCGATCGGCTTGCCGAGCTTGCCGAGGAAGGTATCCACCTGCTCGAGCGAATGGCCGGCCGCGCGAGCCCAGCCCGGCACGGCGTCATTGCCGTGTTTCGCCTTGAAGGCTCTGGATACCTCCTCCCAGTTGAAGTTCGTCGGCTTGTCGCGCCAGGCATCGCGCTCGCCCGGCTCGAGCGGCTGCGTCGCAGCCAGCGGCACCCAATTGAACAGCGTGATCTCCGGTGCCTTGGCGAACATCGTGTCCCACAGCTGCTCGGCATAGCGGTCGAGGTAGCGAATGCTGTACGTGTCCACCCAGCCGCCGCGGTTGCCGCCATTCGGCCGGATGTTGTCGAAGTAGCGGAAGATCAGGTAGCTCTCGTACTGCTGCAGCAGCTGGTCCGTGATGTACGGATCGCGCGTCTCGGTGCCGGTGTAAATGTAGTCGAAGCGCTTCGCCTGCACCTCGAGGTCGTAACCCGTAGCCTGAAAATGCTCGTACCAGTTCGGATACTTGATGATCACTTTCACTCTGGGGTTGACGGCCTTCGCCGGCTTAAGCACCAGGCTCTCGGTCGCCTCACGCATGGTGTCGAGCCGGTATTGCGTCCAGCTCCGCTTGCCCTTGGCGGCGATGTCGGCATCGCTCTTGCTGGTAAAGAAAAAGAAATCGTCGAGGATGACCTCGTCGAAGTGACGCGCAGCGAGCTCGACCGCCCGCCGGCACTCCTCACGGTCGCGCGGATTCTCGTAGTC
>Ga0184627_10000899_pt1 | contig 11734 bp, 6 predicted proteins | sample PLM3_127_b1_FD_133150 | JGI IMG/M metagenome (GOLD analysis project Ga0184627, IMG submission 133150) | Groundwater sediment microbial communities from an aquifer in East River, Colorado, USA - PLM3_127_b1 | ecosystem: Environmental > Terrestrial > Soil > Riparian zone | place: USA: East River...
CGCGGGCGCGGTGGTTTGATCCGAGCCGCTTGGTTTGATCATCAGGAATCGCCGCCCGTCGGCGGCGATGTCGTACGTGCGAGCGGGAAAGCCGCCCTGAATCGTGAAGTAGCCTTCCTTGACCAGCGGCGTCGGTGTCGTGGCCGCCCACGACGGGCCGCGCTCCACGCCCACGCGAATGAGCGCACCCGTCGGGGAGACGTAGATCAGCTCCTGCCCGCTCCGCGCCCAGAGCGGCCGCGTGCCGCCGGCCGTGGACACCTGCCAGTGGCCGCTGTTGACCTCGGGGAACGGCCGTACGTGGATTTCAAGCCGACCCGAGTCATTCGCCTCGTAGGCCAACCAGCGGCCGTCGGGCGAGACGACGGCGTTCCGCTCGGCGAACGGGGACTGCACGAGCGGCGTGACGCGGCGCGCCCCGTCCAACGTCATCTGCATCACGTCCTCACCCGTTTTCAGGGCGTTCTCGCTGAAGATGAGCAGGCGGCCGTCGGGCGACACCGCCGAGCCGGTCTGCGCGTTGGGACTCTCAGTCAGGCGCTCGACCGCGACGGTGCCGTCCGCCCCCAGCCAGAAGAGATTCCGGACGCCCGCCCGATCTGAACTGAAGATCCCGTACAGCACCCTCAGCCTGTCGCGCAACGGCCAGGTGACAAGCACCCCGAGAAACGCGAGCGGGACCAGGACGCCGAAATGGCCCACGCGACCGGCGAGCCGCACCGGTGTGGACCACTCGGCGTGGCTTTCCTGGCTCTCGGTGTCGATCATCTCGGCTCGTTTCCACAGGAGCGTGATCTTCCTGCCCAGCAGCTTCAGCCACGCGAGAGGCTCCGACCGGACGAACGCCGGTGCCCGCTCCGTCCAATAGCTCGACACTTCGGCCGGTGTGAGGAGAATCTGCTGACGACGCGGCGTTCAGGGTAGGCGGAAACTGCGACGTCCGCGTACGCGGCCAGCCGCCGCGGGTCGTCCCTACCGCATCCCCCCCGGGCTGATCGACCTTGCACGGCCGACGTGCTGGAAGTGCCCGGAGCTGTTGCGGTCCGACTGCGTCATTGTCCCTAAGGCGGGCCCGCCCTGCGCGAAAATGCTGTGACGGAGCGCCATCGTGATCCATTCGTCCACATCCACCACGCGATAGCTGCGATCGGTGAACTGCACGATCACCTCGTCGATTGCGGCACGGACATTCCCGACCTTCGGATGAACCAGCACATCCGCAAGCACATCGTGCATCATGTTCAGATTGTCGATGATAGCCGCCGCGCGCAGGTGGGCCGAAACGAGACCAGGGGAAATGGCGGGGGCCAGCGGGAGTTCCATCGGGAAGTCATCCGGCGGCTTTCCGGCGGAGAGCTTCCGTTGGAACCGCTCCGTGACGACCTTCAGACCCTGGAGACGCGCTTCGGAGTCAGCCAACGGTTCCTGCACCGCCAGCTGGAACCAGTGCGAGGCCCAGACGAAGCCAGTCAGGCTCGGGTACGTCCGCGTGCGGCGTGGGTCGATGTCGTCGGTGACGAACGACGTGTACGGGTGGTCGTAGAGGATGGTCATGTCTTTCGGCACGTCCGGGAGCGCCACGGTGGGACGACTCAGATACCGGTCCACCGCCGCATCCAGTGCACGTTCCCGGTCTGACGCCTCCAGACTTGCGAAGATCGCGAGCACCTCCCGATGGAACGCATGCGTCCGTCGGATGATCTCGGCTCCCCGCGCTCCGAGTGCGGCGTACCCTTTTTCCGCCTCGGGATCCGGGAACGAACTCAACGCGCTCTCCGCGATGCGCCGGGTCATCTGCCGATAGACGTCGGACTCCCTCACCTTCCCTCTCCCGAGTGCGAGCGCGCCGTAAAGCACGCCGTGGGCGCGCTCCAGGCCGATCAGTCTCGCGTACAGCTCGGGCCACCCACTCCTGAGAGAAGCGATCAGGCGATCAACTTCCGCAGCCTTCTGTGCCTGACTCGTGTTCGGCAGCGTGACGGAGAACAATAGAAGGACGAGAAGAAGCGCCGCGACAGTCCGCGACGTCGTGAGGCCCCCAACGCCGCCGTCGGATTTGGCTGCTATCGCGTCACCACGACGTCCCAGTACGCGTTCGTCCAGCAGCACTGGTCTGCGGCGGAACTGTCGATGTTTCCGAAGCTGTCGCCTCGGACTCGGATGACATACTCGCCCGGTTCCTTGAAGGTCGCTGTCGTGATCGCCTTGCCCTCCGGATCCGCGACCGGCTCTCTCGGCGGGCTGAAGACGACGGGCCCTGCGGGGCCAGAGTGCTTGTACCACGTCACGTTCATACTGGGCACCACCTCACGTTTGACCGGAATCGGCTCTTTTTCGTGCACGGCATCATCGGTGAGCCAAATCGTCAATGGACGGGGCGCTCCAACCCTGGCTTGCAGGGGAGGGCCCTGGATGCCGACAGGACCACGTCCGGCCGGGCCATTCGGCTGAAAACGGAGGAGTGGCGGAACCGAGCCCATCGCCATCGGCCAACTGAGCTGGTATGCGGTGGAGCGTGTCCTTCCGGGAACGGACCAGGTCTGGCCCTGGTAGCGCAACGTCCAGACCACATCGCCCTTGTAACTGGCCGGGACCCTGACGGTAAAAACGCCCCTCTCCCGGTCGCGACGGTTGAGGTTCGCGTTGCCTCCACCGCCGCCGCCACCCGCAGCCCCGCCACCTCCAGCGGCGGCAGTACTTCCGCCGGTCCCTCCGGCTGCGCCGGCACTTGCGGTTGCGCCGGCAGTTGCGGCTCCGCCGGCAGTTGCGCCCGCACCGGGCGCGCCGCCACGGCCACCCGGAGGCGGAGGCACGACAACTGGGAAGGAGGTCGGTTGCCGTCCGTCATACTCCTTCGGCACGATGAAGTTGTCCGGACCGAGCGGGATTTCCACCGACTCCTTGTTCAGGTTGGAGTAGCCGAACGACAAGTTGATCGTGCCGTCCGGATTCTCGTACCACCCATCGAAGAAGGGAGCAACCCTGAGTCCCTCCTCCGGGAGCGGACCAAGCAGTCGCGGAAGCTGGGCTTCGAGCGGTGGTGTGGCGCCGATCAACATGGCACCCGCGAGACCGCCGACGATCCATCGTCCAGACACCTGATGCCTCCTGACGTAACGGGAATTCACCAAAACGAAAGAGCCTCTCGACGCGTCGAGAGGCTCCTTCAACTGGCGCCGACGTCCCGAGACAGGCCCTGCTAACTCAGTCGGTGGCGTTCTTCGCCTTTGCCCGGCTCTCCCGCTCGGCGACCAACCGCTTGTAGCCTTCGTCGTCCAGGTGAGTGACCGTAATCCAGGCGTGCGACATCTCGTCCGCCGTACGGCTTCCGCCGCCCACCCACTGGTCCGGATCGGGGTTCCCCTTGTTCTTTGCCGTATTGTCGTAATAGCCCGTCAGGACAAGGACCGCTCCCTTGGGCAGCAACGGCGCGTAGTCGTCCTCATAGACGTGGCTGGTATGCCACTGGTTGGTCCAGTTGGAGACTGAGGTAATCATCTCCAGCCTGCCCGTTTCCGGGTGGAAGATCTCGGCGGTCATCCCCACGAGGCGCGTGTGGCCGTGCGGTTGTAAGCTGTCGATGCGGACCGGCGTCTTGAAGGAATGAAACCCCTGGGTCATCGCCGTGCCGTGCGGCGGAATCTCGAGCTCGCCGCCTTTCATCAACAGCGAGTACAACTTGAGATCCTGCTTGTACTTTGCCTTTTGCTTGTGGTCCTCCGGGTAGAGCCAGATGCCGAGCTCGATGACGTCGTCGTTGACTTCCTTGCCAAACGGCCAGTAGTGGACGTCCCACTTGATCATCGAGTTGGCCGGAAGCGTCCGGCAGCCATCCGGCGGAACGATCTCCCCCGTCTTGCCGGAGGCATATTCTGAAACCCGCTCGAGCTGTGTGTACTGCCCTGTCTTTTCGTCAGGGACCATCAGGTCGCTGTTGGCGTGGTGCGCTGCCGCGCGGCCGGCCAATGACGGCTTGACGGCGAGGGCCTTGATACAGCGGTCGACCGTCGTGCCTACGGGTACGATCGGCCGCCACCAGCGGTCCTGCCCCGCGGCCGGAAGGTTGTACGGCTTGGTCGGTACCACGAGATCCGGCGGACCGAACTCGTCCTCAAAAGCCCATTTGGAGCCATCCGGAAACTGCACGGGCGCCGGAAGATCGGCGACATTGCCAAGAGGGGCCCCGCTGTCCACCCAGCGCACAATCGTCTGGATGTCCGCGTCGCTCAGGCGCAGGTCGCCCTTCAGGTGCTGGATTCCGATCTTGTCGTATCGGTAGGGCGGCATCTCCCGAGCCACCACGCGCTGCTTGATCGCGCGAACCCAGGGGCGCACTTCCTCGTACGTCCTGAGCGACATCGGACCGATCGACCCGGGTCGATGGCACTGCTGACAGTTCTCTTGAAGGATGGGCGCGACGTGCTTGGCGAAGGTCACCGCCGGCGTGGCCTCTGTGGCCTGCTGAGCCAACGGCTGGTGGGCCCACGCCTGGACGAGAAGTATCGCTATCGCGACGACGCCGGTCCTCTGCAGATAACGACCGAAGCGAGTTGCAGGCATATGGCGCTACCTCACGGGAACTTTACAACACAACATGCCCTTCTGCGCGGCAAAAAGAGAAGTACGCCGGCTGCCACCTCTCCCGGCCATGAATGCCGATAACCTGAGTCCTACCAGTGGTTTGGCGTAGACGTTCTACGGTGTCGGCCGGCTGCGATCCGTGAGACTGCGGAGCTTCGCGAGATTCCGCTGCGCGTCGACGAACCCCGGCTGGAGTCTCAGCGCCTGCCGAAATTGATCGATCGCGGCGTCGAGCTCGCCCTGCGACGCGAGCGCGATGCCCAGATTGTTGTAGGCTTCGGCCGAGTCCGGCATCAGCTGAAGAGCCAGGCGGAATTGATCGGTCGCTTGCGTGAACACTCCTCTCTCCAGGAGGATGCTGCCCAGATCGTAGTGTGCGGAACCATCACCCGGATCGAGCTGCACTGCGCGGCGAAGATGCACGATGGCCTCCTCGTGCATCCCTTGTGACGCGAGCGCGTCGCCGAGGTTCCGATGCGCCTTGGACGAGTCGGGTTCGAGTCGCAAGGCTTCACGAAACTCTGCGATGGCTTCGTTGGATTGCCCCGTGGCGGCGAGTGCGATGCCAAGGTTGTTGTGCACATCCGCTGATCCGGGCGTCGACTGCAAGGCCCGCCGGAAGTGGTCGATCGCTTCATCCGGCCTGCCTTGATCCAGAAAGGCGTTCGCCAGGTTGTAGTGCGCTTCGGAATAGTCAGGCCGCAGCGCGAGCGCCCGTTCGTAGGTCGCAACGGCTTCGGGGACCTGACCCTTCGCCCGAAGCGCCGCGCCCATGTTGTTGTACGCGGGCGCGTAGTCGGACCTGAGCATGACAGCGCGACGATAGTGCTCGATCGCTTCGTCGAACCTGCCCTCGGACTGCAGCGCGGCTCCCAGGTTGTGCTCCGTGATCGCCCGCATCAGGTCGGTGGAGAGAATCGGCCAGTTCACGAAGACGGCGACCGCAAGAACTGCGGCGACGAGCGCTGACGAGCGCGCATTCGCGTGGAGGAGTCGCGGCGACGCGACGAGGCCTGCCGCGGCAAAGAGCACCAGGAACGGGACGAGTGGATAGCGGTACCGCGCAAAGACGTAGAACATCACCACGCTGGCGGCGTACGCCATCGAGATCCCGTACAGCACCCACAGCCTGTCGCGCAACGGCCAGGTGACAAGCACCCCAAGAAACGCGAGCGGGACCAGGACGCCGAAATGGCCCACGCGACCGGCAAGCCGCACCGGTGTGGACCACTCGGCGTGGCTCTCCTGGCTCTCGGTATCGAGCATCTCGGCTCGGTTCCACAGGAGCGCGATCTTCCTGCCCAGCAGCTTCAGCCACGCGAGAGGCTCCGACCGGACGAACGCCAGTGCCCGCTCCGTCCAATAGCTCGACACTTCGGCCGGCGTCAGACGCCGCCCCGTCGCGTCTTCCGCAAGCTCGGTGGCGTCCTGCCGTTCGTACTCGGGCGCCCCCCTCCCGAAGCGCAACGACATGTAGGTCCCGTCGGCGCGCGCGTTATTGCCAATATAGAAATTAGGCCCGAACTGAGAGGTCGTAAGGTAGAAGCCGCCGTCCACGACGCTGTTCCTGACTGCAACCGGCAGGAGGGCGATGGTCAGTCCAAGCAGGAACACCCCGGCGATTGCGACGCGCTCCTTCCAGCCCACCGCGGCCGCCGCGTTGGGGACCCCGTCCTGGCCCGGAATGTGGCGGCGCGCGAGCGCCCACAGCAACGTCACCCCGATAAACACGAGGGCGTTTTCCCGCGTGAGACTCAGACCGCCCATCGCCAGGCCGAGCCAGAACCAGGACACCCGCCTCTGCGGCCCGGCGACGAGGCCGCTGAGCAGCCAGATCGCCAGGCAGACGAAGAACACATCGAGCACAGACTTCTGAAGCAAGGCGTCGAAGAAGATGGCGGGTGCGTAGAGCGCCAGCCCCAGCCCCGCGATCACGCCCGCCTGTTTTGAGAAAAGACGCCAGCCCGCGAGGCCGAGCAGCACGCAAGAAAAGGAGCCGATGATCGCCTGGCAGAGTCGAACGATGAACAGATCGCGGCCTGCAATCGTGTAGAGCGTCCCGAGGAAGTAGGGGTACAGCGGCGCCTGGTAGAACACCTCGTGACCGAGCCAGTCGCCTCGCGCGATCTGTTGGGCCCACTCGTCGTAGGCTCGAGAATCGCCCATCAGAACGGTGAAGAATGGCGCTCTGCGGATCTGCCAGATGTGAACGAGGCGCACCGCGAGCGCCACCGCAAAGATCGCGGCCGCGGCGGCCCAGCCGAACTGGGGGCACTCAGCGGCCGATCGCGCCTGATCACGGCCCTGCGCTGTCTTTGCAGCGCGCGGCGGGTGGCGAGGTCGCTTCATGGATGCGTGTAGGGGCGACGCATGCGTCGCCCCTACACATCGGATGCCTCGGCGTGGCTAGACCACGGCCAGCCGTGCTCGCTAGAACGTCATCTGCACGCCAGCCGCGAACAACCGGCCCTGCAAGATTGAGGTCGGACGATGGAGCGACGTCCCGAAGTTTTCGACCTCGCCCAGAATGGTATTCACGTTCAGCAGGTTGAAGATATCGAACTGTCCCTGCGCCTGCACGCCGCGGACGGCGAACTTCCGGGCGAGCCGCACGTCGATCTGATTCCAGCGATCGAGGTACGTGGAGCCCGGCCGGATCAGCGGCACGGTCACGCTCGTCAGCGTGAGGTTCGGCACGATCGTCCGGTCGACGATGTAGTTGACGTTGAGCGACGGATCCACGACCCGGTTGAGCGTCGAATCGTACTGAACGTCCTGACGGTTGGTGCCGGATGGCACACCAGGATAACCCTGCCAGGTCCCGCTGATCTGAAGCTGGAAGGGCAACGGGTACGACCCGGCCAGCTTGAACTGCGCGAGGTACGGAATGTCCAGCTCGCGATGGTCGCAGAAGCGAAGACTGTTCGGATCGTCCACCTCGCAGTTGACAAACACCTGGCGGCCGATGCTGGTGCCGCCGAACACGGTGCCCCCGCCTACTCGCGCGGTGAGCCCGACGTCGAGGCCGTTGTACCAGCGCCGGTTCCTGTCCGAGTTCTTGTCAACCTGCTCAACCAGCCCGCGTTTGGCGACATTCAGGTTGTAAATCGGGATCAGCTCCGAGGAGTCGAGCGGGTTCCGGATCGGCACGACCGTGTAATCGTCATGTGTCGTGAGCACGTTGTCGGTCCAGAACAGACGGCGGAAGTCTCGCCGGACCCAGTTCCCGGACACGGAGACGCCGGGCATGATCTGGCGCTGGATCCCCACGCTGTACTCCCACTGATACGGGCGTTTGATGTCCGGATCGGGACGCCGATTGCTCACACCGGTGATGTTGAACGGCGTGTTGACCGGCCCGATCTCGTTCACCTGCGCGACGTCGTCGCCGTTGAGATCGTTCCACGTCCGGCGATCGGTCTGAAGGACCATCGGGTTGTACACCTGCGCAAAGCCGACCGTCGAGAACGCACGCAGGTACTTGCCGACGTGGACCTTGAGCGCGGTCCTGCCGTCACCGAACAGGTCGTAGGCGGCGCCGAGGCGGGGCGCCGTGTCCTTCCAATTCGGGAGGTTCTCGATCGTGTCGAAGTGCCGGGCGGGCACGAACCGGCCGGCCGGCCCGTCCTGCGCGGGCACATACGTATTGAACAGCTCCACGCGCAAGCCCGGATTCAGCGTCAACCGTCTGAACGTCCAGGAATCCTGCAGGAAGATCCCGAGGTCGTACTTGATTTTTTCGGCCGCCTCCTGCGGCGTGTTGTGCACCAGTACCGAAATAGGAACATGCGTGCCGGGCAGGGTGCCAGGACGATACTCCTGGTAGAGATCGAGGTTGCTGTGGAACCTCCGCTGGTGGCGGTTGCCGCCTTTGCCGAGCTGCACGCCGGTCTTGAACGCATGTGACCCGGTCACATAGGAGAGCGCGCCCGAAAAGGTGTGGCGGTCCGGCTCACGGAAATATAAGGGACCGATGGCGGCGGTCCATCGTTCGGTCGTGGTGCGGTCCGTCCGGCCGACGTCCAACGGTCCGACGCTTGGCTGCACCTCGCCGGTCGAGTAGGTCTCGTCGTTTTCCGACCACCCTGCCTCGAGCAGCAACCGGCTGGTCGGCGTGGCGGTGTACTTGGCCTGCGCCGTGAAGTATCGCTTTGGCTCGCGGATACCGCACGCTTCCTCGGCCGAGAGCGCCGGGCACTCGTGCCCCCTGAACTTGACGATGCGATCCAGGTACACGGCGAACTTGTGCTTCTGCGCCATTTGCAACGTCAGCCGCACCACCCCGCTCTTGATCACGTTGTCATCGACGGTCTGCCGCGACAGATCGGGCTGATATGTCCGGTGCGTCGGATCGAGGTTGTAAAAGGCGTCGGTGATCGTCTGGTCGACGCCCCAGCGCCGGAATGAGGAGAAGAACCACAGCCGATCCCTCATGATCGGTCCGCCCAGTCCAAGGTTCAAATCGAAGATTCTCGCCACGCGGTTTGGCGCCCGCAGCCCCGTCGCGGCCAGCTCCGGGGTGAAGTTGTCATTCTGCCAGTCGCCGGGGACGTGGGACCAGAAGACCGATCCCGTGAAGATGTTGCTGCCGTCCTTCGGAATCATGTTCAGCCGCACGCCCGAGGACTGCACGTCCGCCGTCAGGCCGCTCGTCTGATAGCTCATCTCCTCGAACATCCCGTTGTTGAAGTAGTTCTGGATCGCGCCGTCGCCTTCGATGCCGTTCACGGGCATGCCGTCTATCTGAATGGCGTTGTCGCGCCTGTCGGAGCCATGGACGGCCATGTAGACCTGCTGCATGCCGCGGCTGCCGCCCACGTCCGGCTCGCTCAGCGTGATGCCGGTCATCATCGCGCCGACCGCCCAGATGCTCCGCCCGGTCGGGATCGCATCGAGCAGCGCGCGCGTCAAGACCTGCGTCTGGGTGGCGCTCTGCAGGTCGACGATCGGCGTCTCGCCCGTGACCGTGATGCTTTCTTCGAGGCTGCCGACGCGCATTTCCGCGTTGATCGATGCGGTGAAGTTCGTCGTCAGCTCGATCGCTTCTCGACGGACCGTACTGAACCCGGCCAGCGTGAAGACGACCGTGTACGCGCCGGGCCGCAGATCGACAATGCGGAACTGGCCTGCCTCATCCGTGGTGACGGTCCGAACCTTTTCGATGAGAGCCGGACTGCTGGCTTCGACTGTGACTCCAGGCAATACCGCTCCCGTCGTGTCTCTGGCCACACCAGCAATCACGCTTTGCGCGCCGGCCTCATCAGGCAACACCATCAGAAGCGCGCAGCCTACCGCGGCAACGAATGCCTTGCCTCTGTTCACCATGAGTGGCCTCCCTGGAGCCGTGAAAGAGAAAAGCTGCCGGAACGGAGCGAAGAAGCGATCAGCACCAAGCGAGGAAGCAAACCAACACGAAACCAAATATCGGCCGAAGGCTACGCCTCCGGTGGGCGCAAGTCAATACGATGTCCAGGCGATGTCCAGGCGGTGTCCAGGCATTGCGGGTACAGCGGTTTTCAAGACCGCTGCCATCGACCACTCGGCCATCCCTCCGCCCTGTTCGTGATGGTCACCGATGGGGGGAGCGAATTACTAGGTGAGAAGACGCTCAGGGCAGGGGCGGACGCAGTCGTTCAGACGATCATGGCGCAACCGACACCTTCACCATCGCCGTCGTCCAGCAGCACACCTCGCCTCCCCCGCCCTGACCGGAATAGTCGTTCGCGGTCACGTGGAGTACGTAGTCACCCGGTTCGCTGAACCTGGCCGTCGTGGTGGCCTTGCCGCGGAAGGGAAGGTTGACGCCTCCACCCGCCAGTATGTCCATCGTTGGACGGTCCTTGTCGAACGTCACCGCGCCAGGCCCGCGATACTTCGACCAGACGACCTCCACAGGGGGAGGCGGGTTCCGCACCGGCGCCATCGTGCCACTCGCGAACCTCGCATCGTCAGTTGACCAGAGCGACAACGCGAGCGGCGACGAGATCGACACCGCGCGGGCCATGGCCGTCGAGAACAGCGCAATCGGTCCCTGGATAGCCGGTCCCTGTTCCTCGAATCGCAACACCGGCGGCGCGTTCTTGACCGCGACGTCAGTGAAAGGACTCACGTTGTAATCCGGGTGCAACCGGAGCGGAATACTCATCGGCTGTCCGTTCGCCACAATCGTCCACGTCAGCCGCTGCTCCGGTGTCGTGAAGTCCTTCGGCACGGTGACGGTGAACATGCCCCACTGCCGGCCGGGAAGGAAATGCGTCGGCTGCCCCATGTCGGGGCCACCAGGCTCGATCCGATTGTTGGGCCCAATGGGGACGTCCAGCGCCTGGGTCGTATTCCGATTCAGGTACCCGACGAGAAAGCTGCGGCTGCCGTCCGGGTTGTCGAACCAGCCTTCGAACGCGCCGGTGATACTCGTCCCGAACTGCCGCTGGGGTTCACTGGGCAACTGCTGCGCCGATACCAGGACGCCGCAGACGACGAAGGTGACAGCGAGAGTCCATCTCATGACCATCCATCGTGGGGAATGGGACTTCATGCGGGAATCTCAGGCGGATGGAAGGAGGATTCGGGGAGCCGGGCGAAGCCCGGCTCCCCCACAGCGCGACGTTACCGAAGCTGACTGAGCGTCGTCTGCCCGGTCTTGGCCTTGCGCTCCTCAACGAGCGCCTTGTATTCGTCGTCGTTCAGATAGACCACGTTCATCCAGGCGTGCGCCATCTCGTCGACCGTGCGATCCCCATAGCCCACCCACTGGTCCGGATCCGGGTTGAAGGGGTTCGCCCTGGTGTTGTCGTACCACGCACTCACGTGGATGACCGTGCCCTTCGGGAACACCGGGGCGGCGTCGTCTGCATAGATGTAGTTCGTCATCCAGTTGAAATTGAACTTGCCGACGTAGCTGACGATCTGGTTGCTGCCGTCCGGCAGGATCGCTTCAACCTGCATGGCCTTGCCGCGCAAATGAAAGTGCGGCTGGAAGTTCGTGATGAGCGTATTTTCCCGCAAAACCGTGAAGCCCTCCGTGTGGGAGACCGAGTTCGGAGGAATGTCGACGAACTCCCGCTTCCTGAGACCCGTGAACCCGACCAGGTAGCTTCGTTTCCTGGGTTCCTGGCCTTTCGGATAGAGCCAGATTCCGATCTCAGACCCGACC
>Ga0184627_10000900_pt1 | contig 11734 bp, 9 predicted proteins | sample PLM3_127_b1_FD_133150 | JGI IMG/M metagenome (GOLD analysis project Ga0184627, IMG submission 133150) | Groundwater sediment microbial communities from an aquifer in East River, Colorado, USA - PLM3_127_b1 | ecosystem: Environmental > Terrestrial > Soil > Riparian zone | place: USA: East River...
CGCCATCGGCGAACCAAACAGCCGGTACCGTCGGCCGGTGCCGGCGCGGGGCGCATTGGAGCGTCTGATGCTGCTCGATGCGGTGCTCGCCAGCCCCCATCTCAACTGGCTTGCCAGCGAGTCGGAGCAGGCGGCATTCGTTGCCACACTTCGCGCCCCGGATCCAATCCACGCCTCGCCCGACACGGAGGTCGACAGGGCGTCGTCAGAGAGCCGCTCGACGTTCTCCGGCTCGTATCCGATCGGCCTCGATCCGAGTGGCCGTGCCGTGCTGCTGTACCTCGCGACGGTGCCGTGGACCGAGGAGTTTCGGCGCTTCCTCCAGGCCCGCGCGGCGCTTCTGCGAGCGGTTCCCGAGTGGACACTTCGGCTGGTGTTTCCGCGCCCCGTCGACCGTGCGTACGAGGCGTACCAGACGGTGATCCGCGAGGAACTGGAGACGCCACTGCCTTCGATCGCGGAGGCGCTGGCCGCGGGAACGGCGCGCGTGGAGTGCGTCGTCCTCCCCCACTCCTACCGGCATCTCGCGCCCGTCGTCCACCACGACCATTCCGCGGCGCGGGAGGTTGCGAAGGGGTTGAGAAGTGGGACGAGGGAGGGGACGAGACCTCCGCACGCCCTCAACCCCGGTCCTCAACCCCGTCGCGTCGAATCAGAGCCAGGCGTCAGCGAGCAGTTGGAACGCGACTGGCACAGGCTCAACGAGTGGCACAACGCACAGAAGAAGCTGGGACTTACACCGTGAGCCGCGCGACACATGGGGCGGCGTTCTGTGCCGCCCCTCGTCAGCGGTTCCGGGTTGGTACAGACACGGAACCGAGACGTGAACGACCCCGGGTGGCGCGCGCGAGGGCGTCCCCGCGCCCGTTCAGGGGTCGTTCACGTCTCGGTTCCGAGCGCCACCTCAGGTGGTCGATGCAGGGCGGCGATCGGACGATTCTGAGGGGCCGCGTGGCGGGAAATCGTGACGCAGCGTGTGCACGTTTTGAGTGCTCAAAAGCGCGTCGCCTGATCGCGCGCTGGCGCACGAGGAGCGCTGCCTTCTTCTATTCCTGTCCTGGTAACAAGCAGACGACATCGCTGCCGCCGAATCTGGCGAGTGCGCGATCGAACGTTGCCAGCCGACCACCATTCCTGCGTGCGAGGCCAAGTAGATATCGATCAGTAACCTGTTTGGCGGTCGCTGCTGCACGAACCTCGGGCAGCATCACAGGCGACACGCCATCGGGCCACCACAAGTACTCGCGGCTGGCGGCCGTCAGGATCAGCAGTCGGTCGGCAGTCGTTTCCGGTGGCCATGCGCCTCCTGGCAACTGTGCGCAGACGCGAATGGCCCCCAGCTCGGTAACGGCAGATGTCGCCCACCCGTGCGCCGCCGACTCCCTTACCAATCCTGAGCCAGAACGTAGTGCTCATGCTCTGGTACAAGCAGTGCGACCAGCACATTCACGTCAAGAAGCGAGCTCACAATGTGGGGCGATTACGCGTCGGGGCCGGCAATGAGACGGTCAACATCCTCGACCGTAAGAGTGGGTGCGCCGGGGCGTCGAGGGAATGCAGGAACGCCTCGTTCGAAGCGTACGTCGGCGTCGGCCACGCGCCGGAGCAGCGCTTCCACGAATTCGTCCACCTCCTGGCCAGCCTGCCGCGCGAGCTCAGCGAGACGGGCCTTGAGAGTGGCATCCACAGTGATGGTGGTTGTGGTGGCCATCGTTGCCTCCGGTTTCTGCACCAATTCTCTCACTTTCGGATATCCGACGCCCGACAATGGCGCAGCCCGTCGCTCCGGCTGAAGATTCTACGGTCGCGCTTCCACCCCAACGCGCAGGCGTGCGCGTTGGGGACCCCGGCTTGGGCGCGTCAAGGGTCCGCTTCGCCGCTATCGCGCCCTTGACGCGCCCCGCGCGCTCCCGCATACGGTTGGCTCTTGCCGGAGCGACCGTGGTGGCCCTAACTGGCGTGACTTGGAACCAGCTCGTCGTCTGGTTTCATCAGGTGGACGAGCTCAGGCGGACCAACTGAAAGCCACGATGCCCTTTTCTGTCGCCTCGTGCGCTTCGGCGATTCACGAAGGACGCGCTCCGCGGCCTTACGATCTCGTACGGGCCAAGGCGAGTACCAGGCGGCAGCGCCATGCTACGGACCGGCATCGGAAGACGCGGTGGTGAACGTCAGCATCCAGAGCGATGACCCGCCGCCCCCGCGGTTGTACGCGAGATACTGCCCGTTTGGCGCGATCGTTGGTTCTTCGACGAAGAGGCCCGACTCCGGAAAGCGGGTAACCGGCCGTAATGGTCCGCCATCAGCGGGCATACGGTAAATGTTGCGATGACTCGGCTGCACATACAGCCACCGCCCGTCGGGCGAGTAGAACATGTGCATGTAACGCTCGGCCCCACTCGTCAGCTGCTCCTCGGGGCCACCCGCCGCGGGAAGTCGCCACACGTGCACGGTCCCATCCGTGTTCGCAGAAAAGACGATCCACCGACCGTCCGGTGACCACGTGCCTTCGTACTTGTGCGAACGCGAATGCGTCAGCGCCCGGTCGCGGCGGGTTGTTAGATCGAGCACGAACATCTGGCTCCATCCCTCGACGACACGTGAGTGCAACAGATGCTGACCGTCAGGTGAGAATGCGCACGAAAAGGAGCCCCCGATCGTCGGCGCCGGCTGGACCAGCGGCTCCGCTGTGCTGCCATCCACAGTGACGCGCCAGAGCGCCGCCGTCCCATTTCGGAAGAATCGCTTCACGCCCAGGTCGCGTCCATTCGGTGCCCAGCACGCTACGACGATCCGTTCCTCGGGCACGTTGGGCATCTCCACACGGGTCCAGTGGCCTGAGGCGGGAGCGACGATCCACAAATCGTTATCACCGATTCTGTTGGTGCCGACGACGATGCGCTCTCCATCGGGTGAAACGGCAGGATACCGATCGCGCAGGTGACCCGTACTCAGCGATTCTTCAGATCCGGCCACGTCACCGCCATCGGGCGTCAGGCGGATACGGGTCAGATTGAGCGACTCGTCAGCGTCGGTAGCCAGCAGTCGTGTCCCGTCCGGCGCCAGTGCAAGATCGCGAAGCGTCCCCGTGCTCACACCGGCCACCCAGCGCCGCTCGACGACTGGTAGATCCGTTCCGGCTCGAATCTCCGCCGCTTCGATCCGAGTGCCTCCCGTGCTCTGTTGGTTGACGTAATAAACCCGGCGTGCGGTCCGGTCCCACACGTGGCTGCTGCCTTCCAGCAGCGTCGTCGGGCGGCCTCCGGCGGCGGGCATCGCCAGAATCTGACGGTCCTGCGTTTCAAACGTGATCCACCGCGCATCCGGCGAGAAGCCGAGACGGATGATTTCCCACGTCGACTCACTCGAGGGCAGAACCGCTGTCGGGGCTCCTCCATCGACCGATACCGTCATGATCGCCCGCTGGTTCTCCCGACCGGCGACAAAGACGACGCTGCGCCCATTCGGATGCCAGACTGGAAAGTTGCCGCCCACCGCCAGACGCCGTGCCTGTCCGCCGAGCGAGGGCGTCACCCAGACATCGCCGCCGAACGTGCGGGTGTCGAAGCCGATGAACGTGCCGACTTTGATGAGCCCGCTGTCTGACGAGCGTGTCGACACGAAGGCGATCGATTTCCCGTCCGGCGAGAACGCCGGCTGCACGTCGTCTGCCTCATGGCTGGTGACGTTGACGAAATCCTGGCCATCCTCAAACCGCCCGACGTACAGCTCGAAATTGCCGTCGCGGTTCGCAGTGAACGCGAACAGGCTGCCGTCCGGCGCCCATGTCGGCCACTCCGAGAATCCCGCTTCATGCGTCACCCTGGCAACGGTCGAGACGACGGGGTCAGCGGCGATCCCGGGGGAGGCGCGCGTCATCAAAGCAACAGCAGCGACGGCAAGGAGAGTCGCCGTTCCGATCGCCGCGCTCCAGATCAGCCTGCTGCGATGGTGACGCACAGGCCCGCTTGCCGCCGAGGCGACCGGGGTGTTCTTGATCCATTCGAGCTGGATGCCGACATCGGCCGCGCTCTGCCAGCGTTGATCGGGATCCTTGGCGAGACAGCGCTCGACGACGTGCCCGAGGGCCGCAGGCGCCAGCGGCTGACGCGTGGAGAGTGGCGGCGGAGTGTCCTTGAGAATCGCGCCGATGATGCTCGCGGGCGACGTTCCCTCGAACGGCCGCGTGCCGGTGGCCATCTCGTACATGACGGCGCCGAGCGCCCAGATGTCGCTGCGCGCGTCGGCATCGCGCCCTTCCACCTGCTCGGGCGCCATGTAGTGAACGGTGCCGAGGATGGTGCCCGACGCCGTGCCCGGGGTCGTCGTCGCCAACCGTGTCATGCCCGACATCGAGATTGGTGTCGCCGGGCGCAGCTTGGCCAACCCGAAGTCGAGCAGCTTCGCGCCCGACTTGGTCAGCATGATGTTGGCGGGCTTCAGGTCGCGATGCGTGATGCCGGCGCGGTGGGTCTTGTCGAGCGCATCGGCGACCTCTATCCCGATCTTCAGCGCCTGCGCGAGCGGCAGCCCGGTCGGCACCTTGGCCAGCCGCGCCTCAAGCGTCTCACCCTCCAAATGCTGCATCACCAGGAAGTGGACGCCATCGTGTTGGCCAACGTCATACACGGCACAAATGTGGGGGTGATCGAGCGCCGCAATGGCGCGCGCTTCGCGCTCGAAGCGGGCGCGCAGCTCGGCATCGCCCGCGAACTCCGTCGGCAGCACCTTAATTGCGACGGTGCGGTCGAGCCGAGTGTCACGGGCGCGGTAGACTTCGCCCATGCCGCCAGCGCCAAGCGAGCTGACGATTTCGTACGGACCGAGGCGGGTGCCGGTTGCCAATCCCATGGGTTCTTCGGGGTGCGCGAATTATACGGTAGTTAACCGGAGCGCTGCCGGTAGTCAGGTCATTAACGCGGCAGGCCGGGGCGCTATGTCGCGTCGAGCGCGAGCACCGCTTGCAGCAGCACGTTCGCCCCGTTCGCGCAGTCTTCCCATCTCGTCAGCTCCTTTGGCGAATGGCTGATCCCGCCGATGCTGGGGACGAAGATCATGCCCATGGGCGCGAGCTGCGCCATCATCTGCGCGTCGTGGCCAGCGCCGGACGGCATCCGCACTGAGGAGAGGTGTAATGTCGAGGCTGCGCGCTCGACGACGTCCTGCATCCCGCGGTCGGCGAGCGCCGGTGCATTGCTGCTCGCCTGCGTCAGCTGGATCGCCGTCTGCGTGTCCTTGGCAATGGCCTGGGCGCGTGCACGGATCTCGTCGGCGATCGAACGGAGCTTCTCGTTCGACAGGTCGCGCAGCTCGATGATCGCCGTGGCCGTGCCGGGAACGACATTCGGCGCGTTGGGGGTGATTTCAACCCTGCCAACCGTGCCCACCTGTCGGCCGGGACGGCTCGTGACGATCTCGCGCACCGCGAGCACCAGGTGCGACAGCGCGATCATCGCGTCCTGCCGCTCGGCCATCGGCGTGGTCCCTGCGTGGTTGGCGAAGCCGGCAATCTTCGCCTCATATCGGTCGAGCGCGACGATCCCTTCCACAACACCAATGTCAGTGCCCGACCGTTCCAGCGTGCCGCCCTGTTCGATGTGCAGTTCGAGGTAGCCGTGCCACGCGCCCTTGTCGCGGCGTGCCTCCATGATCCGTTCGGGGTCACCTCCGATCTTCTTCACGGCGTCGCCTCGACGCATACCGTTCCACACCTGCTCCATGTCCGACGGCGCGACATCGCCTGCCACGATGCGGCTGGCCGCCAGACCGCGATTGAACGTGACACCCTCCTCGGCGGCCCAGACCACGATTTCAAGTGGCCGACGGGTGCGGACGTTTGCGCGATTGAGTGCTTCAATTACGCCAATCGCGGCCAGCGATCCGAGATCGCCGTCGAAATTGCCACCGGTCGGCACCGAGTCGATATGCGAGCCAAAGAGCACGGGCGCGAGCGAACTATCCGTGCCCGCGCGCCGGGCGAAGATGTTTCCGGCTGGGTCGATACGCGGCGTGAGACCGGCCGCGCGGATCACCTTCATCACGTAATCGCGTCCGGCAACGTCGGCGTCCGTGTATGCAACGCGGCTCACGCCGTCACCGAAAGTCCCGCCGGCCGGGCGTCCGAAGACGCTGAGCGCCTCGATGCGCTGACGAAGCGCGAGGGCGTCAATGGTCAGCGTCGCTGGCGTCTGTGCGAACGCGCGGCGCGCGCCGGCGAGGCCGGCCGTCAGTCCTGCTATGAAGGTGCGTCGGTGAAGGAGCATGAGGTTGGTGCTTTCCGCTCGGTCCCCTACTTGTGTAGCTCGGTAGCCGAGCGTACTTGAAACGCCGGAAGCGACGTGCACGGATTATAGGCTCATCCCCACCCAGAGCCGCGTCTAAATGCAGCACGCTAGCTATGACAGGCGCGAACATCTCTCATTCCCAAATCGTGTGCGTTCATACACCTCCGCCAACAGGGAGCGAATTACTCCGCCCCCAGCAGCCGACACCGAATCATCGATGACACGTCGGCCAGAAAGGCTGCCCAAGACTACGGCCGACGTGATTCATGACTTCGGCAGCGGAAGTACCTGGCATCGTCGGAATATTCGCAACCACGTCAGGGACACCTAGACCGGTCAACCTGCCCACGAGACCATCCATGACCAGTCGCAGCGGCGTGGGCCGCGGGGACGTAGTCTTCAAGGAACTTTCCTTGTAGTGACTCCGGCCAAATGGGTGTGTCGTCTCGCCCGAGGACATAATCATGCGAACCGAGATGTTGACAGCTGTGAGGTGTCGCTGACACTGAAGCTATGGCTGAGCTTGACACCGATCGCGAGCTTCTCGTAGCTTCAACCCATCTCTCGTGGCGATGGGTCGCCACTCCCTCCACTCGCTCCCAGGGCAGTGGAGGCGCTTGCTCCGCTCGCTCCATTGGCCCGCGGCAGTAAGCACCGCCAGTCCGGTCGGTGATACTCGGCGTCAGCTGCGAAGGAACGCCGTCAAGGCGTTCGGTAGGACAGGGCGACGAACCGAGGCTCGACGAAACGGAGCGCATGCAATGCCCTCCGCTCGATCGACAGATACCGAGGTCGGACACCATCCACATTGACGGGCACGATGCGCCGGCTGGCCACCAGGCGGCGCACCTGACCCGCGTCGGGAGCTCGCAGCGCTCGTGCCATCCACCAGCGCTGCGCCCTCTCCGTAACTCAGCTAGCGCCGTCCGCGCTCAGCGCCGGGGCGTGACGCCTGATCGGCGAGATTGCCTCGGCCGCCCCAGCAGCCTCCGAGGCGTCTCGCCACCGCGTTCACAACAGACTGTTCAGATCTGCCGGAGGAGTGTATGAAGCCGCACGCAAGTTTCGATTCGTCGCATACTCCGACCGAAGCGAACGTTCGGGCCGGGGCAGCCCCGGATTACGGGAGGCTGCCGAATCGGCTCCTGACGGCGTTCGAGGTCGCGGAGTTCGTCGGCTGCCATGAGGAGACCGTTCGTCGAGCGTACCTTCGTGGTCTGCTCATCTCACAACGGTTCGGTGTCAGAGGAAGGAGGTTTCACCCGACTGACGTGCTCGATTGGATTCGGCGAGGAGCACCGACGAGAGTCTCATGAACGAAAGGAGGATGTATGGCCGTTCGGAAGATTTGCAAGCAGAAGGGATGTCGCGCGAGCCCGCGATGCGGGCATCCGTGGTGGCTCGATGTGATGTACGAGGGGAAACGGTGGCGTATGCGGGTGGATGACTTCGCGCTGGCGCGCGGAGCGGCCGAACCTGTTACCTCAAAGCAAGCCGCCGAGCGAGTGTGGGAACCGAAGTTCCTCGGCGAGATTGCGGCCGGACGGGACCCACGCGTGTCTCCAACGACGAAGCAGACGGCGGTCGGCTTGACTGTGAATCAGTTTCTCGATCGCTACTACTCGAACTACGTGGAAGCGGAAGGGCTTCGAAGTGCAGTGACGATCAGAGGATGGCTGAAGGCCGTCAAGGCGACGCTGGGCGATCTGCCGGTGACCGCACTGGAGAGGGTGAGCGAAATCCTGCGCTTCAAAGGCGAGTACCGGAAGGGCCACGAAATCGCGACGGTCAACCGTGCGCTCAGCACATTGCGTGCCGCGATCAACTGGGGGCGCTTCCAGGACCCGCCAGTCCTGTCCACGTCTCCATTCCACCGGTTTGGCGTCAGCATCAAGACAAAGGAGGAAACGAAACGCGACCGCCGAATCGGACTACGGGAAGAGCAACGCCTGCTGGCGACGGCTCTCGAGATGAGCTCGGCCGAGCACAAGTGGGTCGGGTCGTCAATGCACGATCGCCTGATCGGCGCACTCGAGACGTGCTGCCGGCAGGGCGAAATGTTGCGCATCCAGAACCGTCACGTGGACTGGGACCCGCATCAGATCGCGATTCCCGGCTCCCACGCGAAGGATGCGGAGAATCGTCGCATTCCTTTCGACCCTCACGGGCGTCTCGCTCCGATCCTGAAACGCCGCGCGGCGCTTGGGCCGAACGCGTACGTGTTTGGTACAGAGTCGGGCGAATTCCAACAGAAATTCAAGACCGCTTGGGAGGCTCTGCTTCTGCGCGCCAACGGCCATGAGACGAAACGTATGAGGCCGGGGGCGTGGGTTGATCGCGATCGAGCCAGGCTTCGACACATCGACCTGCACTGGCACGACCTGCGTCACGAAGGCGCCTGCCGCCTGCTGGCGGACGGCGTCGACATCCGCACGATCCAGTTGATGCTCGGTCATGCGGACATGAAGCAAACGCAGCGCTACCTGAACATCACCGACGAGGAGCTGCGGAAGGCACTGACGGGCGTATGGGAACGCCGGCGTCAGTTGAAGGAAGTCCGGCTGAAGCCGGACACTACGTACGACGCGGTTGGTTGATCTTCCGGCTGAAGCCGGACGCCACATGAGGCAACAGGAAACGACCGTGAGCCGCTACGAATTGTCAGTCGTTTGTCAGTCGGCTGATCGAAAAGTGGCGCGCCCGACAGGATTCGAACCTGTGGCCCCCAGCTCCGGAGGCTGGTGCTCTATCCAGCTGAGCTACGGGCGCGTGAAAATTCACAACCTTCGCGTGGCCTGCCAACCGTAGCTCTTGCAGGGAAGGCTGGCGCGCCCGGAGGGACTCGAACCCCCGGCCTACGGATTCGAAGTCCGGCGCTCTATCCAACTGAGCTACGGGCGCGTTATAACAGCATCAACGACTTACGCGGTTTGCTTGGTGCCTGCCGACGCGTGATCCTGCCCTATTGTGCCCGAAAGTGTGCCCGTCGCGCTATCGATCTTCGTCGCCGCGTCCCGAAGCGCGCCCGCATCGACGATCGCGTACCGGCGATAGATCGCCTCCGTCTTGTGGCCCACCATCGCCATCGCGGCCGAGCGCGGCACTCCGGCCCGTTCGAGGTTGCGGACCGCGGTCCGGCGGAAGTCGTGCGGGATGCGCCCGGGTACGCCGGCCGCCGTGCAGGCCGTCTTCCAGGCGCGGCGGAACGTCCGAATCCGCGCCCCGTCCCGGTGGAACACGAGCGGCACGAGCCGGCCCGCTTTCTTCAGCCGCTCGTGTTCGGCGTGCTGGTCGTTTAGGAGCGTTTCGAGTGCGGCCGTGAAGGGGAAGCTTCGACCTTCCTTGTTCTTCGTCGTGCCCGGGTCGAGCCGCACAACCCGGCCCGTCCAGTCCACCTGTCGCCATTCGAGCGGCAGGATCTCACTTCGTAGACGCCAGCCCGTCAGGTAGGCAAACCGGACGAGTGGCCGAAGCGGCGCCGGCAAGTGCCCCCGGACCGCCTCGAACTGCTCACGCTCGAAGAATCCCCGGCGCGTGTTGTTCTCCTGCAGCATCGGAATGTAGGGCTTCGCGTGGAGCTTGCCGGCCTGGACGGCGAGCGTGAACATCCGTTTGAGCGCGGCCAGCTCCCGGTTGATCGTGGCGTTCGCGGCGCCGGGCGCTGCGGTCCCGTCCTCCCGCGTGACCGGCGCCTGCCGCGTCGCGATGTAGGCGCGGATGTCCGACGTGGTGATCGAGAGCAGGCGCTTGCCCTTGAAGGCCGGCTGCAGATGGAGATCGATCCGCCCCTTCGCGTCCGCGTGCGTGCGCTTGCCGTTGATCTGGTAGTCGTTGAGAAAGTCGTCGGCCGCGTCCTCGAACGTGATCCGGCCCATCTTCGGGTTGATCGGAATCCCGCGTTCAACGTCGCCCTCTCGCGCCCGGAGCATCCGCCGCGCGACGGTTTCCTTGTCCGTGCCCGTGCTCTCGCGGACGGCTCGGCCGCCCTGGTAGTACTTGATCCAGAGCGTCGGCAACTCGCGATACGTGCCGTCCGTCATTTTCTGTTTCCGCTTGTAGAGACAACCCATCATGCACCGCCCTTCTCGCGGCCGTCCGGCCGAAGATGCCGCACGGCCCGCGCCGCGCGGTCAATGGCCGCCTCGAGCGTCAGCGCGTCCTGCGCCTGCTCGCTCAAGTCGCGTCGGAGCCGTGTCGCCAGCGGCGCGGCGGTCTGCAGCGCGTTCGCCAACTCCGAAACGGCCTCTCGAAACTGATCATCGTGCTCGGACATGAAATGGCCTCCTGGCGCGCGGTGGCGCCGGATGGCCGATCGGGCAGGCTGCTAAAATGCGGGCAGCCTCGTCGACCGGGTAACACGGTTGACGGGGTTAGGGGCGCTTGCGGGTGACCGCCCGCTTGCGCTCCGACTTCACCGTGACGCCTTTCAACTTCAACCACGCCTGAATCGCCCGACGCACCTGCTCCGTGACGGGGAGCCCGTCTCGTTCTTTCACGTGCTGGAGCCCTTCGAGTAGTTCCGTTTCGAGTCTGAACGTGGCTGGTTTTAGTGGCGTCACCGGTGCCCCCATCATGGAATGCGTTGTATTGCTTTGTCAAGTTCTGCGTTGGGGGCATACCGGAGGCGCGGCCTCCCTCGCGATTGTCGCTCCCGGGGGCATCCTCGCAAGGAAGTTCCGCACGGATCTCATCGATGATCGCGTTCACGTTGTCGCAATCGTGCGCCTGACGACGCCACCTGCCGACCGCGGTCGCCATCTCCTCAATGGAGTAGCGACGGCGACGGGACGCGCGCGCCTCAGCCGCAATCTTGGCCTTGATCTTCTTGCGGACGGTGTCGAGCCAGCGTGGTCGCCAGTAAGGCTCAGCGATCATCATCCCCCTCTTCGAGGTTGTCGGCGGCGAGGTCCGCGATCGCATCGTCCCAGGACATCGTCGGGTGCTGCTTGAGCCGCCTGCGCACCTGGCGGAGTAGGTTCTTCGGGACAGACGGCTGCTCGGCGACCTTCTCCGCCGCCTCCCGTGCTTCCGCGATCTTCGTGTTGATCGTGTGCACTAAGATGGCCCGGCGATAGGCATCGGCCAGGGTCGCGTCGTCCGGAATGAGCTTCTTGACGCCGTGCCGGTGCAGCTTCTTTTCCAGCCAGGCGATCAGGTGATCGCTGTCGAAGGCGTTCAGCTCGACTCGCTGCTGCCCACCGACCAGGAATCGGATGTCCGGCTCGGTGGCGCCGTTCACGCGCAAGTTCTCTCTAGGATCGTCGCCTCGGTAGCGCACGGGTTCTGACTCCAGGTGTTCCGTCTGCGCGTCTTCCAACCGGATGCCCAGATCAACGATATCGGCGAGGCGCTCGAAGTGGTACCGGCGCGTGCTGCGGGTGAGCGTGCCCAGAATCGAAAAGCCGGCCTTGTCGAAGTCGTGCAGGACGAAGAATCGGACGCCCGGCAAC
>Ga0184627_10000901_pt1 | contig 11723 bp, 7 predicted proteins | sample PLM3_127_b1_FD_133150 | JGI IMG/M metagenome (GOLD analysis project Ga0184627, IMG submission 133150) | Groundwater sediment microbial communities from an aquifer in East River, Colorado, USA - PLM3_127_b1 | ecosystem: Environmental > Terrestrial > Soil > Riparian zone | place: USA: East River...
ACGCGCTGTTCGCCGTCGCCTTCCCCGGCGGGGCACGCTACGACCTGGGGCTGCTCGAGGCGATGTTCGCCGGCCGTCCGATCATCGCGAGCGATGTCGGCGAGGTGGCGGTGGCGCTGGGGTACGGAGAGGCCGGGGTGCTGGTGGAGGCGGGAAATCCGCGTGCGCTCGCCACCGCACTCGACGCGATGCTGAGCGATCCGAATCAGGCGAGACAGCTGGGTGCACGCGCCGCGCGTCGGGCGGCCGCCGAGTACGACGTCTCACGGATGGTGCACCGGTATGTCGTCACGTACGAAGAGCTGGTCCGAGAAACGTCTCTCCGCGTCGCCGGCCGTGCGGCCCGGCACGCACGATGACGTGGTGTCCGGTCCGCTGACCGATGCGAGAACTCGGAGTAAGCATGACACTCCAACGGCGGCCGCCATCAACCCCTCGGAGTCTGATTCTGGTCTTCGTCGCCGCCCTGGCGTGCAACCAGGGAGCCGCGCCTCCGGAGTACAACCCCTTGCAACCGACCGCGATCTCGAGGACGCCGGCCATGGCGTCATCGCACGAGTCGCCGGGACTCGTGCCGATCAACGACCAGCCGTGGGATGGGGTGATGGGAAACGGCTGGCGCTACCTGCGGCGCGCCAGCTCCAAGGACGCACAGGTGATTGCCGACGCGACGGCGCCCTTCTCGCCGCCGAACGTGCTGCGCATCGTCTTCACACCCGACATGCGCCGGGATCACGAGCCTAGCGTGCACTGGATGTCCCTGCCGAACGTCAGGGAAGCGTACTCCGCGTGGTGGATCAAGCTGTCGGCGAACTGGAAGGCGAGCCCGGCGGGCGGCGGCAAGATTGCGTTCCTCTGGGCCCCGAGCGGCCAGGGGCAGGTCTACAGCAACATCGGCGGGGCGGGCGCACCCCATCGCATCAACATCAACACCGAGTGGGCACCCTACGGCCAGAAGTTCTGGGAGCCCAACGTCACCATGACACCCGTCGACTACGACCGTTGGTACCGCATCGAGTGGTACACGAAGTGGGAGTCGGCCCGCGGCGCCGGAGACGGTGTGATGCGCTGGTGGGTCGACGGCGCCCTCAATGGTGACTATCGCGACGTGCGCTTTCCGGGTTGCTGCTTCCTCCAGTTCGAGTTCGCTCCCACCCTGCAGGTCCCGCCCTCGGCCGAGCAGCACATGTACATCGATCACACCTACGTCAGCGCTAGATGACAACCCGGTACCAGCTGAGTGGCGTGCTGTTCAGGCTGCGGTCAGTGATGCCACGGCGCTGCCCACATGGAGTCCGCACAGGAGCGAACCCGGCGATGAACACCCGAACTCACGTGCGTTGCGCCCGATTGGTCAGAGCTGCCACCTGTTCGCTGACGTTGGGTTGGGTCTGGCTCGCGCCGCCACCGGCGTCCGCCCAACTCTTCAGCCCGACAGCGGTCATTCAGGAGGCAAGCGTTTCTGTGAGCTATACCGGCGGATGGCGCCACGAGGACACGTGGCATTCCTGGAGCGGCGGCACCGCAGCCGTTTCCACCGCTTCTGCGGGCAGAGCCACATTGACCTTCAGCGGCGTCGGTGTGAGCTGGATTGGCTTCCACGGTCCGCAGGCGGGCATCGCGCGAGTGGTCCTCGACGGGGCGTTGTTCGCGACGATCGACCTGTTCGCGCCTGTCGAACACGTGCAGGCGGCGGTATTCACTGCCACCGCGTTGACCGATGCATCGCACACGCTCGCGGTTGAGGTGACGGGTGAGAAGAACGCCCTTTCCAGCGGCACTCTTGTCGTCGTGGACGCGTTCGCGATTACAGCCGGGGCTGCGGGCCTCGTCGATACGACGCCACCTGCAGTCACGATCACCTCACCCCGCGCTGGTGCGACGGTCCCGACGGGACTCATTCTCAGGGCCGGGGCGGTGGACGATTTCGCTGTGGCCAGCGTCCGGCTCCTCGTCGACGGCGTGGACATCGCGAACGAGGCCATCATCGCTCCGTACTGGGCCTCGTGGGACACAAGCACGGTCGCTGAAGGGCCTCACACCGTCACGGTCGTGGCCCGCGATACCGCGGGAAATACCGGCTCCGCCGACATCCCCGTGACGGTGGACAGGACGCCTCCGGCCGTGGCCATGACGTCGCCCGTGAGCGGCACGACCATTTCGGGCACGGTGACGCTCTCCGCCAACGTGTCGGACAATTTCGGCGTCGACCGCGTCTGGTTCAGCGCCAATGATGTGTCGCTCGGCGAGGACGCGACGCCGCCGTACGAGATCGCCTGGGACACCGCACTCATCCCCGACGGGTCCTACAGGTTGAAGGTGGCGGCACGAGACCATGCCGGCGGTCTCAACAGCACGGAAACCACCGTCACCGTGTGGAACGGCACGACGCGCATCGAGGAGACCGATCCGGCCATCACGTATTCCGGAACCTGGTCTCACGGCAACCAAGGGATCCGCGCGTGGAGCGGCGACACAGCAGCCATCGCCATACTGACGGCGTTTCCCGCGCAGGCCACCTTGAGCTTCAACGGCACGGGCGTGAGATGGGTCGGCTTCCGCGGACCGCAGGCCGGCATCGCCAATGTCTACGTGGATGGCGTGCTCGTCGCGACTGTGGACTTGTTCGACACGATCGAGCACGTGCGGACAGTGGTGTTCGCCGTGGACGGGCTGGCACCGGGACCGCACACTTTGGTCGTTCAGGCGACAGGCACCTGGAATCCCTTGTCGACCGACCCGTTCGTCGTCGTGGACGCCTTCATCGTCTACCAACGCTGATCCAGATGATCTATTCACAGGCCACTGATCAATGGTGAAACACGAACGTCTTCAATTCGGCGAGCCACGACGGCGGTGCCTGCGCAGGGCCGTGCCTGCGAGTCTTGGGACGCTGGCCTTGGGTGCTGCAGTCGTTGCTCTCGCGTATCAACCAGACGTGAGATCGCTCGGTCCCGGCTTCCTGCAGCCGAATGACACGATCCAGGCGACTGGCGCCCCACCGCTCCCTGAGTCGCTGGCCTCGCGCAATCTCGTGCCGTTCACCGATCAGCCGTGGGATCGGCTGATTGGAAACCACTGGAATTATGTGAAGAGGAGCAGTTCCAAGGACGCCGACATCGTCGTCGACGCCACCGCGCCGTTCTCGCCGCCGAACGTCCTCCGAATGATTTTCACGCCAAATCTGGAACACGATCGCCAGCCAACCGTGCACTGGATCGGCCTCCCGTTTGTCAGCGAGGTGTACGCGACGTGGTGGATCAAGCTGTCGGCGAACTGGAAGGCGAGCCCGGCGGGCGGCGGCAAGATGACGTTCCTCTGGGCCCCGGGCGGCCAGGGGCAGGTCTACAGCAACATCGGCGGGGCGGGCGCACCCCATCGCATCAACATCAACACCGAGTGGGCGCCCTACGGCCAGAAGTTCTGGGAGCCCAACGTCACCATGACACCCATCGACTACGGCCGCTGGTATCACATCGAGTGGTACACGAAGTGGGAGTCGGCCAGCGGCGCCGGAGACGGTGTCATGCGCTGGTGGGTCGACGGCGTCCTCAATGGCGATTATCCCGACGTGCGTTATCCTGGTTGCTGCTTCATCCAGTTCGAGTTCGCTCCCACCCTGCAGATCCCGCCCCCGGCCGAACAGTACATGTACATCGATCACACCTCCGTCAGCGCCAGGTGACGGTATGAACATCTTGTTTCTCTGCGAAGGGAATGCGGAGTCGTGGGACGCCTGGTCGGGCATCTGCAAGAGCCTCGTCGACCAGCTCCGAGCGGACGGCCACACCGTCGAGGTGGGCGACGTCGATCTCTCCGGTCCCGATCGATGGGCGGCCGCGGCGGCGACCGTCTCACGCAGTCGGCGCCGGTGGGGAACCCGGTACCACCTGGGTGGCGTGCCGTTCAGGCTGAAGTCGCGACGCGCCGGCCGCTGCGTGGCCTCGCGGCGCGCGAACATTGACGTCATCCTGCAGATTGGGGCGACCTTCCAGGTGAAAGGCGCGAACGGGATCCCGTACTGCCTCTGCTGCGACTCGAACATCCGCATGGCGCAGTACGGCTCGTTCACAGGGTACAGCGATGCCTCGCCGCTCACCGACTCGGACCTGACGGCCATCGAACGCCGGGAGATCGCCGTCTATCGCGGAGCCGCCGCGATCTTCCCGTTGAGCGAGCGCCTGCGGCGGTCGTTCGTGGACGATTTCGCGCTTCCTGCCGAGCGGGTCCGCGCGATCTATGCGGGCCCCAACTTCGTCCCCGGCCGGGTGGCCGCAGCCGGCTCGGCGCCTCCCGCCGACCGTCCACCGACGGCGCTCTTCGTCGGCCTTCAATTTCACCGGAAGGGCGGCGACGTGCTCGTGGAGAGCTTCCGTCGGGTGCGCGCGCGGATACCGGCTGCCCGGCTGCTGCTGGCTGGCATCCCGGTCGGATATGTACAGGAACCGGGCATCACGTGCCTCGGCCAGCTGGACAAGAACCAGCCGTCCGGCGCCGCGGCGCTCGCAGACGCGTACGGATCGGCGGACGTGTTCGTCCTGCCGACCCGCTTCGAGCCCTTCGGCATCGCCTTCGTGGAGGCGATGCATTTCGGTCTGCCCTGTATCGGACCGCGGGCGTGGGCCGTTCCCGAGATCATTGCAGACGGTGAAACCGGCTACACCGTCCCCGTCGACGACGTCGACGCGCTCACCGACCGGCTCTTGCTCCTGCTCGGCAATCGCGCCTTCGCCCGGATGATGGGCGAGGCCGGGCAGGAGCGTGCCGGGCGTCTCTTCACCTGGCCGCAGGTGGTCCGCCGCATGACGGAGACCATGACCGCCGTCGTTGGGACCAATGGCCGGCGCGTGTAGAGCGTACTGGAATCGCGTGTCACGGATCCCGCTGCGCCGTTTCAGTTCGGGCGGGGCGATCCTCTGCTTCCACAGCGTCACGACGCCAAGGCTTCCCGCCGAGGGGACGGCCCATGTCTCTGTGGACACCTTCACATCCTTCGTCCGGCTCGCACGGGATCTGGGCGAGCTCGTGCCACTGAGCGAGCTGGTCCGCCGGCACGTGCAGGGCCGGCGCACGTCGGGCCTGGTCGCGGTGACGTTCGACGATGCCTATGCGGCGCTGAGCGCTGAGCTCAGGGACGTCCTCTCGCGCGATAGGGTCCCGATCGCGATCTTCGTCGTCACCGGGGCAGCCGCGGACGGGAGGAGGTACTGGTGGGACCGCATCGAGGATCTGGTTCCCCGCGTGACGCCGGACCGATGGCGCGCCTTCGAAACCGCGTGCGGCCTTCCCGATGAATACCGGTTGGGGCAACCCGCGGCACACGGTCCGCTGCGGCCGATACGGCAGTGGCTGCTCGCGAGATATGCCGGACGCTGGCCGCGCCACCTCGAGTCCGCGCTCGCGGCGCTGGAGCGGGAAGCGGGATATCAAACGCTGCACCGCTCGATGACGTTTGAGGAGCTGGCCGGCCTCACGACGCTGCCGGGGGTGGAGGTTGGAGTGCACACGGTCTCACACCGAGTGATGCCCCTGCTGTCTGATCAGGATCTGCACGCGGAGATTCGGGACAGCTACACCGCGCTGCGGGAGAGGTTCACGGGCGTGCTCCCGATTCTTGCCATCCCGTTCGGGCTCTACGACGCACGCACGCTTCATGCAGCCAGGTCCGCTGGCATGATGGCGTGCTTCACGCTTGCCGGCGCGTCTCTGGACGGGGCGTGCCGGGATGCCATTCCGCGGTTCTGTCTCACGCGATCCGATACACGCGCGAGACTCGGGCTGCGTCTGCTTGGCGTGCCCGATCTCGTACGGCGGTACTCGGGTCGTGCGCCTGAGGCCTATCCCGCGCTGCCGTCGCCGACGACATGACGGACATCCGAAGGAGGCAACCGGCTCGGATTCTGGCCAGGAAGTGCGCGGCCGCCATCCTCATGGCGACCGCCTGCGCAGGGTGTCAGGAAGGCGGGTCTGGAAGCCTCATGGCCGCCCCATCCCCGTTGAACGTGCGGGGCGGCGAGACGCTGTTCGCGGAAGACTTCGAGTCGGGCACGCTGTCGGCGTGGCAGGACGGTATGGATCCCGCGCGACACCGCGTCGTCACCGATTCCGCGTCCGCGCAGTCGGGCAGCCGGTACCTCGCGGTGACCTATCCGGCTGGAAGGGATGGTGGCTGGCTGACTCGCTTCCTCATGCCTGGCTATGAGTCCCTCTACGTGAGCTACTACGTGCGCTTCGCGCCGGACTGGCGGGGCGGCACCAAGCTGATTGCCTTCTATGGCTCCCGGACAGACAACCAGTGGTCCGCCTTCGGCAAGGCCGGTCTCTGCCCGAATGGCGGCGATTTCTTCGCCTCGATGGTGGTCGCGGAGGCGGGCGGCGATCCCGGCCCGGCGCGCTTCTACACGTACTACCCGGCCATGAGGCGCGAGCCCGACGGCGTCACGTGCTGGGGCCGGTTCGGCGACGGTTCCGAAGCCTACGTGATGCCTCTGACGCTCAGCCGGGGTGTGTGGCATCGCGTCGAGTTCTCCGTGACGCTCAACACCCCTGGTCGGGCGGATGCCCGCCAGCTGTTCTGGCTCGACGGGATGCAGCGGGGCAGCTGGTCCGGTTTCAGCTTCCGCGACAGCGAGATCCTGCGTCTGAACGCCGTGCAGCTCACCTTCAGCACCGACGTCGCGAGCCAGCCCCGGGAGCTGCACGTGGACAACCTCATCGTTCGTACCGCGCCGTAGAGGGGCTTCTAGTGGCCTGTATCGCCCACAACGGGAGCAGGCGCTCCGTTGTCGCGCCTGCCAAATCGCGCTCGGCGGCTCGTTGTGCCTACCACGCAATCAGTTGAGACGATCCACTTGTCGGCTCACGGCGCGCTGACGCGCGTGTGATCGATGTACATGTACTGTTCGGAGCGCGGGGGGTTCTGACGCGTCGGCGCGAACTCGAACTGCTGGAAGCAGCACGCCGGGAAGCGCACGTTCCGATGGTCGCCATTGACGACGCCGTTGACCGACCAGCGCATGATGCCGTCTCCGGCGCCTCGGCTGGACTCCCACCTCACGTACCATTCAATCTGGTACCACTGACCATAGTCGATGGCCGTTGTGGTCATGTTGGGTTCCCAGAACTTCTGGCCGTACGGCTCCCACTCGGTATTGATGTTGATGCGGTGGGGCGGGCTGGAACCGGCGATGTTGCTGTAGACCTGGCCCTGGCCATCCGCCGCCCAGAGGAACGTGACCTGCCGCCCCCTGCGGGGCTGGGCGTCCAGTTCGCCGAGAGCTTCATCGCCCAGCTGGTGGAGATTTCACGGGGTCTCGATGACAGCCCGGCCCAGTGCACGCTGGGCTCGCTGTCGCGCCTCATGTCCGGCGTGAAGACGATCCGCAGGACGCGCTGCGGCGAGACCGGCGCCGTGGGGTCGATGACGATGTCGGCGTCTTTGGAACTGCTCCGCCGCAGGTAGTTCCAGCCGTTTCCCGTCAATGCGTCCCACGGCTGATCGGTGAATCGCATGGGCCCGAATGGCGCCGGCTCGGCTGGCGTGGGCGCCGTGGGCAACAGGTCCGCTCGCGCCCCGCCCGATTCGCTCGTCTGGTCGCATGCGAGGGTCATGACGGCAAGGCCCACGAGCAGCGCCTGGAGGATCGCACCCGAACGCCTCTGCGAACACATCTAGTGGACTGTATCAACTGATTGAGTAGTAGTCACAACAAGCCGCCGAGCGCGATTTCGCGGGCGCGACCACGCGGGGCCCCCGCCGCGCACGCCTCCACCCCGGGCCTGCGCGGTGGGGTGCGAGCGGAGCGCCCGCTCCCTTTTTGGGCAATACAGGCCACTCTAGACCTCTGCGAACACATCAGTGGAGCACACGAGACGTTCATGGCGTGCTGACGTATGTGTGGTCGATATACATGTACTGTTCCGCCGGCGGCGGGTTCTGCAGCGTCGGCGCGAACTCGAACTGCTGGAAACAGCAGCCCGGAAACCGCACATCGGTGTAGGCGCCGTTGAGCACGCCGTTGACCCACCAGCGCATGATCCCGTCCGCCGTTGACGTGTTCGAGGCATACTTCACGTACCATTCGATGCGGTACCATTCACCGGGGTTCATCTGTGTGGTGGTGGCGTTGGGCATCCAGATTTTCTGCCCATACGGTGCCCACTCCGTATTGATGCCAAAGCGATAGGACGCTCCGTCCCCCGAAGCGGAATGATAGATATTGCTATAAACCTGGCCTTGGCCGTCAGCCGCCCACAGGAACGTCACCTTGCCACACCCCGCCGGACTGCATTCCCAGTTGGGTGACACCTTCATCCACCAGCCGACGTACACCTCACGCGGTTGCGAGAGGCCCATCCAGTGCACGCCGGGCTCGCTGTCGGGGCTCATATCCGTCGTGAAGACCATCCGCAGGGCGTTGAGTGCCGAGAACGGCGCCGTAGAGTCGGCGACGATGTTGGCATCCTTGGAAGCGGTCCGCCGCAGGTAGTTCCAGCCGTTCCCCGTGAGCAGATTCCACGGCTGATCGTTGATCGAGCTGAACCCCGCCGGCTCGTTTGGCCAGCCCGACGGGCTGATGACGTTGCTGACCGTGACCGTGACAGCCGCGGACGTCCCGGTGTTTCCGGCGGCATCTCTCGCAACCGCCGTGATCGTCTGGGAGCCGTTTGGGGTCGTCGTGGTATTCCAAGAGACCGAGTACGGAGCCGTGGTGTCCTCCGCGCCGAGATTGACGCCGTTCTGCTTGAACTGCACGCCCGCGACGCCGACGTTGTCCGAGGCGTTCGCGGAGACCGTGATCGTGGCCGACAGCGTCGCCCCGGCCGTGGGCGACGTCACCGACACCGTGGGGGGCGTCGGGTCGGAGGACGAGCCCGTCCCGAGACACCCGATGTAGCTCTTCGCCGCGACGACGTGCGCGTACCTGACGCTTCCGGAGCCGCTCGTGCCGTACACCTGCAGCCAAATCCAGTTCAGGTTCAGGTTGGCGTCGCTCCGCCAGCGGAAGCCCTCGAACGGGCTGCCGCTGGGATCTTGCGTGAAGATCCCGCCCGACCAGGACCCGTTCGGGAATCCCTGGCCGAGGTGGCTGACCTTGACGCCATCAAGCCAGATCGCGTGCTCGCCATTGAACGACGTCGTGGGGTTATTCAGCTTGACCATGTGTTCGACGCAGGTCCATTGCCCGGCGCCGGCATCCACGTTCGGGTTGTTCAGGAGGAAATTCCCCCAGTAGCTTCCGTCGCCCGATTGGCGCATGTTCATCCAGTAGGCGTAGTGATCGAAGCCAGTCGTGATCGTGTTTTGCTCCGCCGCGGCAATGAACCGGTCGCTGCCGGTCGGTTTGACGCCGGCCTGGGGGTTGGGCCAGCCGAGCAGCGGGTTGCTGCCGCCCATCCAGACGCCGGTATGGTTGTAGGAGTTATTCGTCGGGTACTTGATGTAGTAGCGCACGTAGAGCGTGTCGTCGACACCGGGGCTCAGCTGGTCGTACAGATGCCCGCCGGTGCTCCCGCTGGACCACGGGATGTCCAGTGACTTGCCAACAGGACTGCCCGCCGGCACGTCCGTGCTGAACGACATCGCCGAACCGTTCAGAACATCCGTCCACTTACTGAACAGATTTGTGAGCGTCGCTTCATCGAACCGCTCGACGAGGACGACATTCGCGTCGGTCTCGATGCCCACATCGCCCGGATAGCGCGTCGCGATGCCACCGCTTGGTGGCGGAGCGGTGTTCGAGACCGTCACGGTCACGCCGGCCGACGCTTTGACGTTGCCGGCGGCATCGCGGGCCGTTGCGGTCAACGCGTGACTGCCATTGGCCGCAGTGGTCGTATTCCAGGACGCGGAGTACGGAGAGGCTGTATCCTCGGCGCCGAGATTGGCTCCGTCGAGTTTGAACTGGACCCCGGCCACGCCCACGTTGTCCGTGGCGCCGGCCGCGACGGTCACCGTGCCCGACACCGTCGCTCCAGCCACCGGCGCGGTGACGGACACCGTCGGTGCCGTGCCGTCGAGCGTCGTGAACGTGAAGTTGGCCGACGTCGCCAGGTTGCCCGCCTGGTCGCGCGAGCGCACCCGGAACTGATACTGGATCGTCTGGGCCAGCCCGCTCAGCGTCACCACGTGCGAGGTGACGAGCGTGGTGTTCACCGGCGTCGTGGTACCGTACGCCGTCGTCGGGCCGTACTGGACCTGCGAATCACTCGCCTCGTTGGTGGTCCAACGGATACTCGCACTCGAAGCCGTGACGGAGGAGGCGACGACCGCCGAGATGACCGGCAGCGTCGTGTCATTGGCCACAGTCACCGTGATGCCTGAGGACGTCCTGACGTTGCCGGCGGCGTCGCGCGCGATCGCCGTGAGCGTATGAGCGCTGTTGACGGCGGTCGTGGTGTTCCAGGAGACCGAATACGGCGTTGTCGTGTCCTCGGCGCCGAGGTTGGCGCCGTCGAGCTTGAACTGGACTCCGGCGACGCCCACGTTGTCGGTGGCGCCGGCCGTGACGGTGGCCGTGCCAGAGACCGTGGCTCCGGCCGCCGGCGCCGTGACGGAAACCGTCGGTGCCGTGCCGTCGAGCGTTGTGAACGTGACGTTGGCCGACGTCGCCAGGTTGCCGGCCTGGTCGCGCGAGCGCACCCGGAAGTGATACTGACTGGCCTGGGCCAGCCCGCTCAGCGTCACCACGTGCGAAGTGACGAGCGTGGTGTTGACCGGGGTCGTGGTGCCGTACGCCGTCGTCGTGCCGTACTCGACCTGCGAGTCGCTCGCCTCGTTGGTGGTCCAGCTGATGCCGGAACTCGAAGCCGTGACGGAAGAGGAAACGACCGACGAGATGACAGGCGGCGTCGTGTCACCTGGTGCCGCCACGGTAACGGTGATGCCTGAGGACGTCGTGACGTTGCCGGCGGTGTCCCGCGCGACAGCCGTGAGCGTATGAGGGCCGCTGACGGCCGTCGTGGTGTTCCAGGAGACCGAATACGGCGAGATCGTATCCTCGGCGCCGAGCGGCGCGCCATCGAGCTGGAACTGGACGCCGGTGATGCCGGCGTTGTCGCTGGCGTCGGCCGCGACGGTCACCGTGTTCGAGACGATGGCGCCTGCAGCCGGCGCGGTGATCGCCACCGACGGCGGCGGGTCGCCTGCTGACGTGAAGGTGACGCTCAAGTATGGGCGCAGGCTCGGGTCCGGATGCTCCATGCTCGCAAAGAACCGATAGCGATCCTTGGCCTTCGTTGCGTCAGAGTTGAGCAGCAGGCCGCGATTCGAGGCTGGATCGGTCAGCCACTCCTGCACGAGGTTTGTGATCGTCCACGCTTTCGGTCCTGGCGTTTTGTTGATCCCCCGGCTGTCATACGCGGCCGAAATGTCAGCCTGTGCCAGCGGCACGCCGCCGCAGCATTGGGAGGCCGTCCAGTTGACGACGCCATCCGCGCTGTATCCCGTCGCCCGTGTCATGACGGGATTCTTGCCGATCACCTTGTGCGCGCTCACCGTGTACGTAGGATCCGCCTTCGAGTCGCTCTGAACCAGCGCGAGATAGAGCGTCGCCTCCGTGACGAGGGCCCCCGGGGGCAGTGCGGTCACGTCGAACTTCATCAGGATGGCGTTCGCCACCTTGTAGTTGGGCCAGGTGTACGTCGTGAGGACGGTGCCGGTGCTGTAGTTGTTCGTGTTGGTGTTGAGGGACGTATCCTGCGGCGTCAGCACCATGCGTCCG
>Ga0184627_10000902_pt1 | contig 11714 bp, 9 predicted proteins | sample PLM3_127_b1_FD_133150 | JGI IMG/M metagenome (GOLD analysis project Ga0184627, IMG submission 133150) | Groundwater sediment microbial communities from an aquifer in East River, Colorado, USA - PLM3_127_b1 | ecosystem: Environmental > Terrestrial > Soil > Riparian zone | place: USA: East River...
ATGACCACCGGTCTTCGTCAAACCGAGTCGATCCAAGAACGGCCGGCTGATCTCGGTCACCCGGCCTCTAAACACCGCCGCGGACCGCTTCAAGCCGTCGGCGGGTGTCGCCGGCGCGCTGCACGTGCAAGCTTGTGCCGGTTCCGCTGTCATGACGCACCCGATGGCGCACATCAATATGAAAGTGGCACGCCTCATGGTCGGGCGGCTATCAGGAGGAGGAAATGGGGTCAGAGTGCATTTTCGATTCCGCTGAAAAACCTGTGTTCGCCCTTCGACTAAGCTCAGGACGAACGGGAATTGTATTGAAACGACTGACGATTTTCCGTTCATGCTGAGGCCCTCGAAGCATGAACGGTGGTTTATCAGCGGAATCATTTTCCGTCTAACCAGGAGAATCTCATCGTCCTTCTTGGATTTTCGACCTGGAACTTTGAACCCGAAACCCGGAACTGCTTCACTTCGCCTCCCTCCCCTTCATGATCTCTTTGATCAGGTTAAACATCGGCGTCATGTCGGCGTACTTGGGATCGGAGACGTCGAAATATCTTTTTCCCGGGATCATGCGGTTGACCGGCACGAGAACGTCTTTCGGGATATCGATGCGCCGCGAGTTGGGCGCATCTTCGCCGTACAGGTCGTTGTATTTTTGCAGCGCGATCTGGCCACGGCGCGAGAGAAACCAGTTGACAAAAACCTTCGCGGCGTTGGGATTGGTCGCGCCCTTGATCAAGCTCATCGAGCCCCCGCCGGAAGTGAGCTGAACGCCTTCTTTCCAATCGACGTTATCGAGCTCATCGACCGGCAGTCCCTGGCTCTTTGCCCGCGCCGTGTCGTGGCAGCCGACGCACAAGGCATATCTTCCCTGCGCCAACCAGTCCGTGATCTGCCGCCGGTCGCGCCCCAATGTCGGCTGCATATCGCCGAACAGCCGCTTGATATACTCCGCGCCGAGCTCCGGATGATAATAAAAAAATTGCATGGACGCGCCGAGGCCGGTGTTGGTCGGCTCCTGCGAAACGTATTTTCCTTTCCACTTCGGCGCGACCATATCCCAATAGGATTTAAACTCCTTCGGGTTCACGAGGTTGGTGTTGTAATAGAAGCCGGACGAAGAAGGGTTGGCGATATAGATCAAGACATGTCGTTGCTCCGGGTCGGTGTAGCGGTGCCGTCCTTCGTACCATTTGCTCTCATCGAGGACCTCGGGCAGGATCAGCGTGGATTTGATCGCATCGAGCGCCTTGCCTTCATAAAGAATCTCATAGTTGGTATTCGCCCCGCCGCTGAAGAGATCGGCGACGACATTGCCGGCGCGTATCTCGGATAGAATTCTTGTCCCCAGGGTGTTGCCGGCGCCGTTGACCGTGACGAGCTTGATCTCCGAGAATTCTTTCCTAAACTCATTGAGCAACGGCTCGCTGCCGTAACGGCCGACGTAGAAGTTAAGTTTTCCCTCTTTCTTGGCGGCGGCGACAGTTTTCTCCCAGGTCGCCTGCCAGGTTGGTTTTGCCTCGGCGGCGAACAGCGCGCCGGCGGATAGTAGAATCGCGCCAAAGAAGATTAGAACGACGACCGGTTGAATTTTCATTCTCATTTCCCCTCACGGCCTTTCATGAACTCCTTGGCCAACTGATAGATCGGCGTCATGTCGGAGTATTTCGGCTCGGAAAAATCGAAATAGCGCCTGCCTTCGACAAGCCGGCTCGACGGTGGCAGCGTATCTTTCGGGATATCGATGCGCCGCGAGTTGGGTGGGTCTTCAGCGTAAAGATCTTCATACTTTTGCAAGGCGATCTGGCCCCGGCGCGACAGGAACCAGTTGATAAAAACCTTAGCGGCGTTAGGATGCGGTCCGCCCTTGATCAATCCGAGCGAACCGCCGCCGGAGGAAACGTGCGAGCCTTCCTTCCAATCGACCATGTCCATGTCGTCCACCGGCAGTCCCTGCTTGTTGGCCCTTTCAGCGTCGCGGCAGCCTATGCAAAGCGCGAATTTTCCTTGCGCCAGCCAGTCGGTCATCTGGCGCCGGTCGCGCGAATAGACGGGCTGCTGGTCGATGAATAGTTTTCGCAGAAAATCCGGCCCCAGTTCGGGATGGTAAAAGAAAAACTGCAGCGACGGGCCGATACCGGTGCCGGTCGGCTCCTGGGAGACAAACTTACCCTTCCACTTGGGATTGACGAGATCCCAGAAGGATTTGAATTCTTTCGGATTGACCAATTGAGTATTGAAGTAAATGCTCGTCGACGTCGGATTGGCGATGTAAATAAACACATACTGCTGTTCCGGGTCGTTGTAGCGGTGCTTGCCGCCGTACCACTTGGACTCGTCGAGAACTTCCGGCAGGAGCAATGCCGACTTGAGCGAATCGAGGACCTTGCCTTTGTAAAGGATCTCGAAATTGGTCACCGCCCCACCGCTGTAGAGGTCCGCCAGGACCTGCCCGGCGCGCGCTTCGGATACGATGCGCGTGCCCAATGAGTTCCCGGTGCCATTGGTTCCGACAATCTTGATCTCGGGAAACTCCTTGCGAAACTCGTTGAGCAGCTTTTCGCTGCCGTAGCGGCCGACATAAAAATTCAGCCGCCCTTCCTTCTTGGCGGCGGCAACCGTATTCTCCCACGTTGCCTGCCAGGTGGGCTTCGCATCCGCTGCGAACACAGTTCGATCAAGCGGCAATGCCGCCATCAAAAGCGCGATAAGGACCAGTGCGGATTTCATCTGGGCATCCCGCCGCTCCGAGCCGGTTACTTTTTATTCGCCAATATTTCGTCAAGCAGCTTCATCGCCGGATTGAGATCTTTCGTGTTCGGATCGTCGGTATCGAAATAGCTCATCTTGTCGCGGCGCTGCTCGTCGGCCGGGATATGATCCTTGGAAACGTCGATCCTTCGCGAATTGCGCGAGTCGCCGGGCACCGATATCACTTTTTGAAACAGCGTCTGGCCTTCGCGCGACAACAACCAGTTGACAAAGACCTTAGCCGCGTTGGGATGGGGCGCGCGATTCATCACTGCAAGTGAACCGAATGCCGACGACAAATTGACCCCTTCCCTGAAGTGGTAGGGATCGAACTGATCCACCGGCAAGCCCTGGTTTTTCGCTTTGTAGACGGCGCCGCCTTGGATCGGCACGCACAGAGTAAATTTGCCCGCGCCGAGCCAGTCGACGGCCTGGCGCAAGTCAGCGACCAGCGTGACGTCCATTTCGCCGAACAGCCGGCGAAGAAATTTCGGTCCGAGGTCGGGGTGATAATAAAGAAATTGCCATGGGATGCCGGCGCCCCGCACTTTGCGAATGTCCACGGAGATGATTTTCCCCTTGAGCTTGGGATTGAGAAATTCCCAATAGGTCTTGTATTCGCGCGGATCGAGAAGCTGACTGTTGTAGCCCGCGCCGGCGCCGGCGGCCACGTTGCCCTCGTAGACAAAAATATGCTGCCCCTCTTTGTCCGCGTATTTCTGTTTGCCTTCCCACCATTTGCTGGCATCGGTGACCTCCGGCAGAATCAACGCCGGTTTGATCGGGTCGAGCATTTTGCCGACGTAAAGTATCTGAAATAACGAATTGCCGCCGCCATTGTAGACATCGGCGAGATACTTGCCGGCTCGCCGCTCCGCGGAAATGCGCGCCGTGAGATCGGTCCCTGCTCCGGTAATGTGCGTAACCTTGATCTTGGGATATGTCTTTTGAAACACGCCGGAGTCGATGATGGCGCCGTAGCCGCCGATGTAAACCGTGAGCTGACCTTCCTTCTCGGCCGCGCGCACCGTTTGATCCCACTCGGCTTGCCACGAGGAGTTTACTTCGGCAGCAAGAATGGGGCGAATAGGACCAATCAGCTCGCAAACTAACAAGAGCAGGCCAAAGAAACATTTCATCCGGTCAATTCTCCACTCGGCAAAAACCATGCTCACCACGAAGGCACGAAAGACACGAAGGGTTCGGAAGATAGCCATCTTAAACTTCGTGATCTTCGTGTCCTTCGTGGTGAATCTTTACTCTGCGCCCTTTGCGTTCTCTGCGGCTAATTCTTCCGATTCAACGCCCAATAAATTTTTTCCGCCGTCAGCGGCAGATCGAAAAGCCTTACGCCGCAGGCATCGGCGATGGCATTGGCGATCGCCGCCGCCGTCGGCACGTTGGGATTCTCGGCGATCTGCTTGCCGCCGAAGGGCGTCGGTCCCGTGGGGCTTTCGACCAAAACGGTTTTCAATGACGGCACGTCTTGTATACAGGGGAGCTTGGCTTCGCCCAGGGTCAACGTCGCGATCTTGCCGTCGATCATCGGATTTTCTTCCATGAGCGCGAAGCCGAGACCGGTGACGACGCCACCTTCGATCTGTCCCGTAAGCATCATATGATTGAGCACCGTGCCGGTGTCATGCGCCGTGGTGAAATTGAGGACTTTGACGCCGCCGGTCGTCGGATCGACTTCAACTTCCGCGACCTGCGCGGCGAAGCCGGTGACCTTCGGCATGTCCTTGGGGACAAAATTGGTCAGGTGAAAGACGGGCCCACCGTTTTCTTTCACAGCTAGCTCGATCATCTTTTGCGTCGTCGTCGACTTTTTGTGGGGCGCCGTGAGCTTGCCGCCGTCTTGTTTGATCTCTTCTGGCTTGCAGCCGAGCTCCCGAGCAGCAAGGTTGATTAACTTCTCGCGCACCTCATGCGCAGACTTATTGACCGCGTGACCGGAAGTATTCGTCTGTTTGCTGCCGCCGGTGCCGGGATCGAAGGGCAAGCTATCGGTGTCTTTGAAAACCACGCCAACTTTCTGCGGCGGCAGCCCGAGCGTTTCACAGACCATCTGCTGGCTGACGGTATAGTATCCGGGACCGACATCGGGCACGCCGGTGAGGATGTTGACCTTGCCATCGGTCTCCAGCGTCAATGCCGAGCTCGCTTTCCCTTCCGGCGTGCCACGATCGTAGAGCGCCATGCCCCAGCCGCGGTTTTTCTTCGCTCCGCCCTTCTTCCAGCCGGAAGCTTTGACCACGCGTTCCAGCACTTCGCCCATGAGAATATCGCTCCACTTTTCACCCATGGGATTGGCATCGCCGTCGCGCAGAATATTTCTTCGGCGCAATTCGAGAGCATCGATGCCCATCTCCTTGGCGATGATGTCCATCTGCGACTCAAACGCGAACACGACCTGCGGACTGCCCGGCGTGCGCGTTTGGGTGCAAGGAACCTGATTGGTATACGCGCAATAAGTCTCGCAGCTGATCGCCGGCACTCTATACATGCTCGCCAGGCGCCGCCCGCCGAGGACCGTCACCTGTGGATTTGCTTTTTGCGAGCCGTAGGCGCCGCCACTGAAATGAATCGTCGCCTTGATCGCCGTGAAAGTTCCGTCCTCTGCCACTCCCGTGCGCAGATTGAGCACAGCGGGGTGGCGGTGGCCGCCGGCAAGAAGTTCTTCGGTGTAATCGAAAACCAACTTGACCGGTCTCCCCGTCGCTTTGGACAAATGGTAAGCGACGGGCACATCGATCAACGACGCCTTGGCGCCGAAGTCGCCGCCGACGTGGACGATATGGACTTTGATTCTTTCCTTGGCAACGCCGAAGTCTTCCGCCATCTGATCGCGCAAGCCCCAGGGCCCTTTATTCGACGGCCAGACTTCGACCCGTCCGTCGGAGTGAACGTGGACGGTGCAGGCGCAAGGCTCGATATAGCCGTGGTGCGAGAGCGGCGTGCGAAAGGTATGCTCGAAGACCCGCGCCGCGCGCTGAAAACCGGCGTCGAGGTCGCCGTTCTTCCACACCACATAGGATTGCAGGTTATGGCCCGACACACCGTCCGGCAGTTTCGGCGCGTTCTTGTATTTGCTTCGATCCTCATGAATCAGCGGCGCGCTAAGCTTCAAAGCCTCCAGCGGATCGTTGACGCAAGGCAACTCTTCATAGTCGACCTCGATTAGCGTCAACGCTTCTTCCGCGATCGCTTCGCTCTCCGCGGCCACGGCGGCGACCGCGTCGCCAACGAAGCGCACTTTGTCGCTCGCTAAGACCGGCTGATCTTTGACACGCGTGCCGACATAAACGTTGGGCACATCCGCGCCGGTGAGCACCGCGCGCACGCCGCTAAGCGCCTTCGCTCCGGACGTATCGATGCTCTTAATCCGCCCATGCGGAATTGGGCTGCGCAGCACCTTCGCCCACAAAAGCCCCTCGAAAGGCAGGTCCGCCGCGTATTTAGTTTGACCGGTAACTTTCCCTTCGCCCTCGATGCGGGGCAGCGCTTTTCCTATGGTGCGGAACGCCAAGGTTCACCTCCCGATTCCAATTTAGATTTTGGACCCTTCGGCACGGCTCAAGGCAGGTTTTAGATTGCTGATCGTCGGAACAAGCATCGGAAACAGCGTGACTCGCGCAAAGCATGCCCTGAGTAACGTCGAAGGGACGCAAAGACGCCAAGAACAAAAAATTCGAAGCACGAAATCCGAAATTCGAAACAATTTCAAATGACCAAAATATGTAAAATTCCAAACAAGCTTCCTTCGGATTCGGTGTTTTGGATTTTCCCGATTTGAGATTTATTTGTATCTGAGTTTGTTTCGGATTTCGATATTCGGATTTAGGATTTGTTTCGCTGGTTGGTGAGCGACGTCGAACCATCACTGGATGACCTTATTCGCCCGCGCGAGCAGCTCGTACGGAATCGTATGACCAATTTGTTTAGCCGCCTTGAGGCTGATGATGAATTCAAACCTCATCGCCTGCTGTACAGGCAGGTCAGCAGGTTTCGTTCCCTTAAGGATCTTGTCTACGTAGTGGGCGGCCTTGCGGAACAGGTCATCGTAGTCCGCCCCGTAGGACATGAGACCGCCCTCATCGACAAACTCCTTCTGATAGTAAATAGCAGGCAACCGGTATTTGCCGGCAAACTCGACGATCCGCTTTCTTTCGGCGAAAAAGGTGCTAGCGGTGGTCGTCATAATCGCGTTGACCTGCTTTTGCTTTGCGGTTTTAAAGGCGCTCTCTAAACCTTTGGCGTCGACTTGAGTCTCGATCTCCTCCAATCTTAGCTTCAATGCCAGCGCCGCAGCCCTGAGGTTTTTGAGTTGGCGGTCTGATCCTCCCGCCGGCCGCAGAAGTCCAACTCGGGCGAGCTTGGGGACCGCGTCCTTGAGTATCTCTAGCCTTTTGGTATTTAGGTCAACCGACAAACCCGAAAACCCTGTGACATTACCTTCCGGCCGCGCCAGACTGGCAACCAAACCTGCAGCCACGGGGTCGCCAACGCTCACCATCACGATGGGGATGGTAGTAGTGGCGCTCTTGGCCGCTAACGAAGATGGCGTATCTGCGACCGGGATCAGATCAACCTTAAGACGAACCAACTCCGCCGCAAGCTCAGGCAGGCGCTTAGTGCCTTTGTTCTCCCCAAACCGGTACTCGATGGTGAGATTCTTTCCCTCAATCCATCCAAGCTTGCTCATCTCTTGCCGGAACGCGTCCACGAGGACCGCCATACCAGAAGCAGTGCTTGGATCGAGGAAACCTATGCGGAAGATTTTCCCTGTCTGCTGCGCGTGTGCCACAGCGCCACACAGCGCGAAGGCGACGACGAGGGCGATCATCCGCATCCATTTTGGTCTGCGGGGCCGCTTTTCGATTTTGGATCCTTCGGCCTTGCTCAGGACAGGTTTTAGATTGTCGGAAGAAGAAACCAGCCATCGCATCCAAGGTCTTTTGTTCATGCTCTTTTCCTCCAATCGAAAATCCGCAAGCAGCTCCGCGGACGAAAATCCAAAACTTCTAGGGTGATCTTGAAACAGCTGCTGAATTCAAAACGGGCGGAAATTACCATGCCCTTTTGTTCCGCAGTGGAAATGAGAGCGTCAGCTGTCGCAAACAGCGCCAATAAGAAAGAGCCCCGTCTCTAGGAGAATGTCATTACAGCGTTCCCCCATAGTTCTTTCGATCTGGGCAATCTCTTCAGGGTCAATCGCAGATGGTGGATAGACGTGGATATGGCCGTCCTCGTCGTCGTTACGCTCGAAGGAAATTTCTACGCGCGCCTGCGGGGATAGCTCTTTGATGAGCGCAGTGAGTTCAGAGATCTTTGTTTCCAGGAGATCTTGTCGGCTAGGAGTTTTAGGGGTTCGAGGCATTGAACATCTCCTTCGAAAGACGTTCGGAAAATTCACTAGCCAACCGTACAACTCGCTCAGCCTGTCGCTGGCTTGCACCAGACTGTCGGTAATCCGCGATGTGTCTAATCTCCATCGCAGTAGGTAGTGCGCTAGCGAAAGTCGCCGGTACTATCTTTCGGCCCCGGACAAAATTGAAAACGAAGTCGCTATGTACTCCTTTGTGAGTCCATTCACTGCGCATGATCCCGCGGCTTTCGAGAGCACAAATAGCCATCATGAACATTGCAAAGTACGCTCGACTCGCGGCGGAGTCGAAGAGTCGCTCCTGTAGGCACGAGCGCGCTGCTTGTAACGAGGATTGAGCGCGTTCCAAATTCACGTGATTCTTTGTAGAGGAGACATAAAATATTGTCAATCGGCGCCTTAAGATAGTGAATTCGAGATTGCCAGAGCTGTGAAAACATCAAATTCTACCCACACGAGTTCACGAAGAGCCTATATCATTTAATGACCTTATTCGCCTGCGCGAGCAGTTCGTACGGAATCGTATGACCAATCTGTTTCGCCGCCTTGAGGTTAATGACGAATTCAAACTTCATCGCCTGCTGTACTGGAAGATCAGCCGGTTTCGTTCCTTTGAGGATCTTGTCTACATACAGGTCATCGAAAAGGAAAGAAAGGGGTCAGAGTCATTTTTGAATTATTCGCGGTCGTCCTCGCGGCCGAAGTTTTAATTGGCAACTGAGCCTGGAGGAAAACCCTCGGATATAAGATCGGCCCGCTGTAATTCCTCCCCGATGTACGCTGGTCCGAATGATAGCAAGCTCATGCTCCGGATTGCCCGCTTCGACGAACTGCCGATAGCTTTGCTGTCTTTGCGCATCGCTATCGCCCAATCCCAAGTAACATGAATCGACATCTAGCAGAGCGTCTTTTGTCCCTTCGCCATGAAACCGATAGCTGCTCCATCGATAATCCCGTGGGTGAGCGACCACTTTAGCTCTCACGGGGTTTAGCTCAATGTAACGGCAGCAGGCAAGCAAATAGTCGTCCATACTCACTAACGAACTCCTAAAGCGACCTTCCCACAGGGTTCCGCTCCGCCTGTGTCGCCAATTGAAATATTGCACGTAGCGCCGCCCCACACTCTGCAACAGCCCACTCAGCCCCTGCGAATCAGAAGGTTTAATCAGAAAGTGAACATGATTCCTCATTAAGCAATAGGCGTAAATACGGCACCGATATTTTTCTCTAGCCCTAAGGAAACAGTCGATATAGAACTTGTAATCCTCGTCACTGAGAAAAATCAATTGGCGATTGTTACCCCACTGGATGACATGGTGAGGATATCCCGATACTGCAATTCGAGGTGAGCGCGCCATCAGAAATCTATCTTGGGGATTTAATTGTGATAAGGCTACAATTAGGAGAAAACTAAATCAACAAAAATCACTCTGACCCCATTTCCGCATACGGTGCAGCAGGAAAGATACCCAGCCGCAGTAGCATTCGAGAAATGCCAGCTTCAGTTTCGGATGGCGCTCGCACACGCCGCCGCCGATGGTGTCGACCATCGCCAGCATGTTCTCCATCGGGTGCGACACCACGTGGCGCAGCAGGAGATTATCGCCGAAGCGGTCGCCGATCTGCGGTACCTCGCCGGCGGCCACGGCCGAATGAAAGCCGATGGGCACACCCAACGACTCCAGGCAACTCCAAAGCGTGTCGAAGTAACGCGAATGCCAGGGTAGATTGCGCAACGGCTCGGGCCGGGCGAAGACGCCGACGAAGCCGAGCTTGGTCACGGCGCGCTCCGCTTCCTTCACCGCCTCGCTGACGTCGTGCAGCGAGAGCATCGCCACGCCCTTGAGCCGCTTCGGATCGGCTTTGCAGAAATCATGGAGCCAGTTATTGTAAGCGCGCGCCACCGCGGCGGCCAATTTGGGATTGATCTCTTCGCGCATCATGATGCCCAAGCCGATGGATGGGTACAGCGCCGCGACGTCCAGACCCTCCCGGTCCATCGCCTGCAATTGCGAAACCGCGTCGAAACCGCGCTCTCGGGCTTCCTTAATCTCCGCGTCGATGTGCGTGGCGTCGAAGATCCCGCCGCGATACGTCGGGTCGTAGCCTCGAAGAATCTTCCCGTCGAGCAGAACCATCGCCGAGCTGCGCGCCGTCGAACTCAAAACGCTCGGCGCCTGGTCGCGCCACTCGGAATCCATGTATTTCGCCCACAGATCCGCCGGCTCGCGCAGATGCATGTCGGAGTCCATGATCTTGAATCCGGATTTCATGAAAGTGCTCTCAACTCGGTTGCGAGTTGAAGACCCGTGGAGAAAAGAATTTCGAGGGGAGTATCGCCGTAACCGATACTTATGTCAACCGAAGTGGCGGATTACAGGGCGGGTAATGGATCGGGCCAGCGGGAGTTGTCACCGCGAAGGACCCAGCGCGGCGCAGCCGCAATCGAACTTCGGAATATCTCGCGCAAAGCATGCCCTGAGCGACGTCGAAGGGACGCAAAGGCGCGCGTTGTCATTTCGACCGAAGGGAGAAATCCTTCTTAGATCCCTCGCATTCGCTCGGGATGACGGATCGTGGCCCGTCACTTTGCGTGCTTGGCGACCCTTCGACCATGCTCAGGACATGCTTGGCGCGAATAATTCCCCGTCTTGTGGGGCTATGGGTGGCCGGACAATTTGTACAGGCCGCGCAAACTTCGCAGTGAACGGAATTAACCGCCAGTCGTCACATCAATTCCCGAATTAACGACTGCGCCACTTCCGGTGAAATTCCCAGGGGCCGAAGCGCCAGCGGCCCGCCATCGTCGAGCACCGGCTCTAGTTGATCCAGCGCGGGAAGATCGTCGCGCTTCCAGAAAAGACCGATGGGAATCTCGTCCCCCCACTCGTAACTCTTCTGTATAGCCGCAGCGAAGTCCGTCGGATCATGCCCCATATCTACCAACTTTCTCGTCCGTTGTTTGAAAAACTCGTGGGTGTTGTCGAGATTGAAGGTCACGCATGGGCTGAACGCGTCGATCAAAGCGAAGCCCCTATGTTGAATGCCGCCTTTAATGAGTTCGACGAGGTGTTTTACCTGTCCGGTGTAGCCCCGCGCCACGTAAGTCGCCCCCGCGGCGATGGCGAGCGAAACGGGAAAGATAGGATTCTCCACGCTGCCGCTAGGCGTGCTCTTCGTTTTCATCCCTTTAGTGCTGGTCGGGGAGATCTGTCCAGTCGTCAGACCATAAATCTGATTGTTCATCACGATGTAGGTTAGATCGACGTTGCGTCGCATGGAGTGAATAAAGTGATTGCCGCCGATGCCGTAGCCGTCGCCGTCACCCCCGGTAATGATGATCTTGAGATCGTGATTGGCAAGCTGGGCGCCGGTCGCCACTGCCAAAGCGCGCCCGTGCAGCGTGTGCATGCCGTAGGTGCTAACATACCCAGGCAGGTTTGAAGAGCAGCCGATGCCGCTGATCACCATCACCTCATGCGGCTGAAGGCTCAGCTCCACGAGCGCCTGTTTCAATGCAGTCAGGATTCCAAAATCGCCGCAGCCCGGACACCAGTCAGGATCTACCTTGCCTTTGAAGTCC
>Ga0184627_10000903_pt1 | contig 11695 bp, 9 predicted proteins | sample PLM3_127_b1_FD_133150 | JGI IMG/M metagenome (GOLD analysis project Ga0184627, IMG submission 133150) | Groundwater sediment microbial communities from an aquifer in East River, Colorado, USA - PLM3_127_b1 | ecosystem: Environmental > Terrestrial > Soil > Riparian zone | place: USA: East River...
ACCCCGCATCAGCGCGGCCGGCTTCGACACCGTTGACGAACACCTTGCCCTTGTCGAGCGCCGCCGTCACACGGCCGCGCGATCCGAGCCGCTCATCCGCCGCCAGGAACTTATCGAGCCTCAGCCCGGCCACCTCGGCGCTCACCGTCCACGACGTGCCCTCTGACACCGGTTCCCGGCCCCGCACCACGACCGGATTGTACCGTTCGACCCGCCTTCGCAAGTCGGGTCGCTGAGCGACCCGACAAGCCAGTGCTGGCTGGGCGGTCCGCCTTCGCCGACCGCTACGGCGCGGTAAACGGTCAGTGGAGCCGCGCGCGGCACATGGCACCCTTTCTGCTCTCAGGCACAAGCACATGTACACGCCCTTGCCCGCCTGCCGGATAGTGATGAGCCACGCCACGATCCTCGCCGCTCTCCTGTGGCTGCTCGTCACGCCTCTGTCCCGTAGCGCAGCGGCTCAAGATCCTGGCGTCACCTGGACCGACCTGGTCAATGTGACGGTCACCGGATCGGTGCTGCAGAAATCAAGCGGCTGGGATGGAGTCGATGATGCGGGTGCAGCCTCGGAGCAGGCGTTGACCGCCGGCGACGGGTACGTCGAATTCACCGTCGGCGAAGCCAACACCTTCTGGGTGGGCGGACTGAGTCACGGCAACGACGGCACGAGCTGGACCGATATCGACTTCGCTTTCCGATTCAACGGCGCCGGCTCGGCCGATGTGATGGAGAACGGGCTCTACCAGGCTGGAGGAGATTCGCCCTATGGGGCGGGAGACGTGTTCCGGGTCGCCATCGTCGGCGGCCGGGTGCAATACAGCAGGAATGGGCGCCTCCTGCGCGAAAGTGCCGCGGTGCCGCAGTACCCGGTGTTGCTCGACGTGTCGCTGGGAAGCCTGGGGACGACCGTTCACAACGCGGTGCTCGTCGTCAGTCCGCCGCCACCGCCCGGCGGCGGCTTCACCGAGATCTCCGGCTCCCCTGCGCTGCGGGCCCGGTTCACGCGATCGCAAATCGAGGGGTTCCTGCCGCCAGCCGGCGCCAAAGGCGCGTTCAGGTTTCCGGCGCCTTACAACACCGACGCAATCCGGCTCACGAGCTCAACGGATTGCGCCGAGGGTCAAGACTGTCTCTGGTACGCGGGGTACTCGTACTGGCGGAACATCAATAACCACGTCGGCAGCGCCGACATGTTCATCTTCCTGGGGACAGAGCGAAACCGGGGCGGCGCCGGGCCGGTCTTGATTCGCTACAACAAGGTCACAGAACAAGTACAGAACCTCGGTCCGCTCTTTGACGCCTCGAGCCCTTACAGCTTCAGCACCGGCGAGGGCTGGTATTTCAGCGGCACGCAGCCGACAAAGCTCTATGCGTCGCTTGTCGGGTCGCCGCGCCTTCGCCGGTACGACGTGATCCTCAGACAGTTCGACCCTGTCCCCGCCTTGGACCTCACTCAGTGCGCGCGTCCGCGCATATGCCCCGCGACGGGGGCCTACATCACACAACCGCACTCCAGCGACGACGACCTGGTGCATTCCGCGACGGTGCAGGACGCTGCATGGCAGCGAATCGGGTGCGTCGTCTATCAGACGGTCGCGCGGCGGTTCCGGTATTACGGAACGCCTGCCGGCTACGCGCTCGACGAGTGCCATGTCGATAAGTCCGGACGCTGGCTGATGCTGCTCGAGACTCGCGCCGACGGCTCGCGCCGCAACCGCGTGGTGGAGTTTCGGAACGGCACGATCACCTCCATCGAGGGCGTGGAAGGCGGGCTCGGCCACCTGGACATGGGGTTCGGCTACGCCGTCGGCGCCGATACCTTCAGCCCATTGCCGAACGCGACGATCCTCCTGAAATTCCCGGTAACCAGCACCACTCGGCCGGTCGGACCCGTGCTGCATTTCAACAAGCGATGGGACCTCGCGGCCGCCAATCACATCGCCCACGGCAACGCGCGCGCGGGGGCCACCCCGGAATCGCAGTACGCGTGCGGGAGCAATGCGAGCCGCGTGGCGGACATGGCCGACGAGATCGTCTGCTTTCCCCTCGATGCATCGCACAACGCCGACGGCTCGCTCGAGGTGCTCGTCGTCGGGCAGGTGATGACCGATCTCGATGCCCCCGGCGGCCGGGATGACGACGGGGACGACTACGAGCAGATCCCGAAAGGCAACCTCGATGTGACCGGTCGCTATTTCCTCTGGACCACCAACCTTGGCGGCGAGCGCCTCGATGCCTTCCTCGTCAAGATCCCGGCCGAGCGGCTTGGCGGCGTGATCGCGTCCTTCGCAGGGTTGAAGGGCACGAGGCGGTGACGTGCTGCTGCTTGTTGCCGCCATTGGCATAGGCGCGGCCTTTCTCGTCCACACGGCGCCGTTCGCGTTCGTTCTGGAGGCGCTGCAACGCGACGCCTCGATCTGGCACATGCCGGCGGATCCGCTGGCCCCCGCTGTGTACTTGACGTACGACGATGGGCCGAATCCCACAGCCACCCCCATGCTGCTCGATCTACTGAAGGCAGAAGGCGCCTCCGCGACTTTCTTTCTCATCGACACGCACCTGACGGACGAGACGGCGCCGTCCGTGCGGCGGATGTTCGAGGAGGGACATGCGGTCGCCCTGCATTCGAATGAGCGGTGGATGATGCTGCGCCGGCCGGAGTCGATCGCGGAGGCGCTGCGGCGCGCGGCGGATCGCATCGAGCAGCTGGCGGGATCGCGCCCGTGCCCGTTGTTCCGGCCGCATGCGGGGTGGCGGAGCGTGGCGATGTACACCGCACTCGACAGCCTCGGTTATCACCTCGTGGGATGGAGCTGGGGTCTCTGGGACTGGGACTGGTGGAGAACGCGCGAACCGATCTCCCTGGCGGAACGCCTCGCGCGGCGCGCCAACGCCGGCGACATCATCGTGATGCACGACGGCCACCACATCAACCCGCGTGCGGACCGTCGATATGCGATCGAGGCGACGGCGCGCCTGGTGCCAGCCCTGCGCGCGCGCCAGTTGCGCCTGGATCGACTCCCGTGCGGCTGACAGGCCGCTTCACGCGGACAAGGAAGGAGGAAGAAGGAAGGAGGAAGGAGGAAAGAGGAAGGATAGCTAATGGATTGGACGACGACGAGTGACGCGGCGCGCTTACTCTTCGAGCTGCCAGTCGGCCAGCGGCTGTGGGCCGGGCGTAATGTCGGCGATATCGGGATCGACGCCTTCCGGGCGCGGCGCTTCGGTCGCCTTCCGCTGCTTGAGGTCCTGGCGCCGCGCAGCTTTCTGCTGACGCCGCTCGTTCAGGTTCTTTTCCCTCTCGCGCTTTGCCGCGGTCGGTCGTGCATTGCGTGCCATGCTCGAACTCCAAAGGCCTCGGGGCTTCAAGCCTCTGGCCCCAGCGGCCAGAGGCGCCGGGACCCAAGGCCTAAAGTCTAAAGCCTACAGCCTGAGAAATACACTACCAGCGCGGGTCGGTGCGTCGCCCGGGTCTGCCGCCCCCGCCACCGCCGCCGCCGCGGCCGCCGCGTCCACCGGCGCCACCGCCGCCGCCGAAGCCGCCCCCGCCCGGCCGCGCCGCCTGCGGCCGCGCCTCGTTGACCGTCAGCGCACGCCCGCCAAGCTGGTGGCCGTTCAACTGCGTGATCGCTTTTTGCGCATCGTCGTCGCTGGCCATCTCGACGAAGGCGAATCCGCGCGCGCGGCCGGTCATGCGGTCGCGCATGACGGTCACCGTCTCCACCTGCCCCGCCTGCCCGAACAACGTCTCGAGATCCTGCTCCATCGTCTCATACGGAAGATTGCCCACGAACAGTTTGCGGCTCATGTCCCTTCTCCTGCCTCCTGCGATCGCGTGGAACGCCTCATGGATTACAGCCTGATGCCTCAGCTCTGGCTTGTGGGCGCACAAGATACAAGTCGGTCGGACTCGAATCCGATACGCGCAGTAGGCGGGCTCAGCTTCCGGCGGTCCGCTCAGGATACACCAATTACGCGGCTGGCGCCGCCGCTGACGCATGCTACGATCGCGCCTCATATGCGCGTCGAGGCGACCGGTCGTGCGTACGTGGCCGCATGCGTGAGATTCCACTGAGCGCCATCGAAGATGCCGCTCGGGCGATTTACAATCCTGTCGTTCGGACGCCGCTCGTCCGCCTCGACGTGCCCCGCCTCCCTGCCGATCGAGCGCCGGACGCGGAGATCTTTCTCAAGCTCGAGACGTTGCAGCCGATTGGGTCGTTCAAGATTCGCGGCGCCTGGAACGTGGTTCGCCAACTGCCCCCCTCAGCACTGCGCGACGGCGTGTGGACCGTCAGCGCGGGGAACGCCGCCCAGGGTGTCGCCCTGGCCGCGCGCGTCGCGGGCGTCCCGTGTTCGGTGATGCTGGTCGACACCGCGCCGGCCACGAAAATCCGCGCCATCGAACAACTCGGCGCGACCGCGGTACGGGCCAGCTACGATGAATGCTGGCGCACCGTGGAGCGCCACACGTCGGAGCGCATGCACGGCTTGTTCATCCATCCCTTCGACGACGACCGGTTCATGGCCGGAAACGGCACGGCGGGGCTCGAGATCCTCGAGGACGTACCGGACGTCGACGTGGTCATCGCGCCGCTCGGAGGAGGCGGCCTGCTGGCGGGCGTGGCGGCGGCGATACATGCGCGGCGCCCCGGCGTACAGGTCTACGCCGCGGAACCGGAAACGGCTTCGCCCTTCGACACCTCGATCCGGCACGGGCGCGCCAGCTCGTTCGACGGGTGGCAGGCCTCATTTGTGGATGGCGCCGGGGGACGTTCGGTGCTGCCGACGATGTGGCCGCTGCTGTCGCGGCTACTGGCCGGCTCCATCGTCGTGTCACTGGCCGAGGTGAAGGCAGCGATGAAGCTCGTCGCCGAGCGCTGTCACGTGATTGCCGAAGGCGCCGCGGGCTGCGCGGTCGCGGCCGCTGTGGCCGGACGCGCCCGCGGCAAAGTCGTCGCCATCGTGTCCGGCGGCAACATCGATCTCGAGGTCTTTGCGTCGCTCGTCGGCGCGTGTGGGAAAGAGGAAGGAGATAGGAGATAGGAGATAGGAGACAGGAGCCAGGAGATAGGAGACAGGAGACCTCCTTCCTCCTTCCTCCTGTCTCCTGTCTTCTGTCTCCTGTCTTCTTCTTCTTGAGGAGAATCCAAATTGGCCGAACTGCCTGATCGCCTTCACCGGCTGGACGAACTGGCTCACGACCTGTGGTGGAGCTGGACGCCCGATGCGCGGAACGTCTTCCGCGATCTGGACTATCCGCTCTGGCGGCTCACCGCGCACAACCCCGTGCGGATGCTGAGGCTCGTCGCAACGGAAACGCTGGCGCGCGCGGTCGCGGACCAGGGATGGCTCGAGAATTACGACCGCGCGCTCGCGCGGCTCGACGCGGTGCGCGCCGCCCACAACACGTGGTACGAGCGCGAGTTCCGGGACTTGGGCGGCCGCTCGATCGCCTACTTCTCCGCGGAGTTCGCGCTCCACCAATCGCTGCCGATCTATGCGGGCGGCCTGGGCGTGCTCGCAGGCGATCACTGCAAGGAAGCGAGCGACCTGGGCGTACCGCTCATCGGCGTGGGGTTCATGTATCCGCAGGGGTACTTCCACCAGAACGTCTCGGCCGACGGCTGGCAGGAGGAGGTCTACGAAAAACTCAACTGGACCGACGCGCCGATCGAGCCGGCCATGACGCCTGACGGCAAGCCGTGCGTCACCGCCGTGCCGCTCGGCAATCGCACGGTGCTGGTGGCCGTCTGGCGGGTCCGCGTCGGGCGCGTCAACCTCTACCTGCTCGATACCGACCTCGAGGAAAACGCCCCGTGGGACCGCGCCCTGTCGGCGCGCCTGTACGGGGGCGACCGCGACACCCGCGTGCAGCAGGAGGTCGTGCTTGGCATTGGCGGCGTCCGGGCGCTCAAGGCGCTCGCCGTGGACCCGATCGTCTACCACCTGAACGAGGGGCACGCCGCGTTCGCCGTCCTCCAGCGCATCCGCGACCTGTGCGAAACAGGATGGACCTTCGACGCCGCGCTCGACGAAGTGCGGCGGACGACGGTGTTTACGACGCACACGCCGGTGGCGGCCGGGCACGACGCATTTCCGTTCCATCTCGTCGAGACGCACCTGGCAGGCGCGTGGGGCGACCTTGGCAACTACCGCGAGAAGTTCTTCGCGCTGGGCCATTTCGACAGCGGCAGCGGCCCCATGTTCAACATGACGGCGCTGGCATTGAGAACGGCGGGCGCGGTGAACGGGGTCAGCCAGCTGCACGGAGAGGTCACCAAGCGGATGTGGCAGCCGATCTGGCCGGGCACCTCCTACGAACACCTGCCGGTGAAGTCCGTGACCAACGGTGTGCACGTGCCGACGTGGATGTCGTCGGAAATTGCCACGCTCCTCGTGAAGCACCTGGGCGCCGACTGGCTGGACCACCATGACGATCCCGCCTTTTGCGAAGGTGTGCTGCGGATTCCGGACGACGAGCTGTGGGCGGCGCGCCAGGCGCTCCGCGAGTTCCTGTTCAACTTCATCCGCGAGCGCGCGCGGCACCGGTGGACGACCGAGACGATCGCCGCCGCGCGGATTGTCGCCGCGGGGACCATGCTCGATCACAACACGCTGACCATCGGCTTCGCGCGCCGTTTCACGGGCTACAAGCGGCCCGAGCTCATTTTCACCGACCCGGACCGGCTGGCCGCCATCCTGAACGGGCGGGGCGCCGTCCAGATCCTGTTCGCCGGCAAGGCACATCCGGCCGACGACACCGGCAAGCATCACCTGCAGCGCATCTACAGGCGGGCGCTCGACTCCAAGTTCGGCGGCCGGATCGCGTTTGTCGAAGACTACGACCTGCACGTGGCCCACTTTCTCGTCCAGGGATGCGATGTGTGGATGAACAACCCGCGGAAGCCGCTCGAGGCGAGCGGCACGAGCGGCATGAAAGCGGCGATCAACGGCACGCCGCACATATCGATTGGCGACGGCTGGTGGGCCGAAGGCTATACCGGCGACAACGGCTGGCTCATCGAGGGGCACGCCGATCCGAACGACCAGGGTGCGCAGGACTGGGCCGACGCCCAGGCCCTGTACGGCCTCATCGAGCAGCAGCTCGTGCCGACCTTCTACGATCGCGACGCCCAGGGCATCCCCCGGCGCTGGCTGCAGATCGTGAAGCAGTCGATCCGTACGGTGCTGCCGCGATTCAGCTCGCGCCGGATGGTCAAGGAGTACGTCCGCACGAGGTACCTGCCGGCGCTCCAGCAGCCGCTCGCCAAATAGGCAACTCCCAACGCCCAAGTTGCCCCAACGGGCCACGGAGGCACAGAGACACGGAGGCTATTTGGTTTTCTCCGTGCCCCCGTGTCTCCGCGGCCTGTAGAGCAGGTCGGGAGTTGTGGAATTGGGAGTTGGGAGTTGTAAGATCGAGAAAATGGCCCGGAAATCAACCCTCGCGAAATCCAAGTGCGCGCTGTGCGGGGCGAAGGACGTGTCGGAGCCGCGCGGCGAGGAGCGATACTGCCGCGACTGCTGGGAAAAGAAGATCGCCGTCGAGGAAATCGTCGCGCGCGAGTTCGCGCTGAAACGCTACATCCGGGCCCACAGCGCGGAGAAATACCTGGTCTACCACTCCACCGTCAAACGTCCCTGCGGCCAGATCATCGTCGTCGACGACGGGTACGACCTGTTCCTGACGATGGTGCTGTATCCGAATTTCGGCTGGGAGGAGGAGGCGTATCACCTCGAAGGCGACCCGGAAGGGCGGACCTTCGGGGAAATCCTGGTCGACGTGGTCGCCACCGAGGTCATCGAACCGTGGGGCGGCGGCAAGTGGCACCTGGAGATCTTCAGGGCCGCCAATCCAGAGCCGGAGGACTGGAATGGCGAAATGTAACGGCCTATAATCCGCGTAACGGGACGTTCCACCCGTCGGGAGGACTCCATGAACCGTCATATGTTTGCGATGCCAGCCCTGGCCAGCGTCGTTGTGCTGATCGCGGGAGCGGCTGCCGCCCAGGCGCCGAAGCCGGCAACCCCGGCGACGCCAGCCGCGCAAAGCGCGCAGGCGCCGGCGGCCAAACCCAGGCTGATGCCGCCCGTACGCGGCGAGGCCGCGCTGGGGTACACCAAACCGGTCGTCAAGCGCACGCCGGTCGGGGGCAAGGAATTCATCGTCACAACCATGCGGATCAAGAACCTGTCGACCGGAGCGGTCGCCGGTTTGAAGATCGATGAGTTCTGGTACAACAAGGCGAATGACCTGGTCACCGGCTCCAATTACCGCCATCCGAAGCCGCTGCAGCCGGGCGAAGTCATCACGGTGACGCTGCAGACGCCCCCCAATCCGGCGATGGACCGGAACCAGTACAAGTTCGAGCACGCCAACGGCACGGTCAAGATGACCCTGCTTCCGAAGCTGTAAGGCGGGTCTCTAGGTCCAAGGCGGGTCTGGCAGAACAAGACCCGCCCTGCGAGCATAGGCGGACCTGAAGGTCCGCCTCGTGCAACGTCTTTCCTAGCGTTACCGAATCCGGACCAGCACGTCGCGACCGATGGCCGCGCCGGCGTTGTTCGCGCGCGAGCGCCCCTCCACACGAAGCACATACGTCCCCGGCGCGATCTCGCCGAGCGGAATCTGAAGGCCGTATCCATACCCGCCGCTCGCGCCCTGCAGATCCGTCGACGATCGTTCCTCGCGCTGTTCGAACACGATGCGCCCGCCGGCGTCGCGCATGGTGGTCGCGATGTCGACGACGTGCGGCGGAGCACCCGGCATGTTCTCGTAGAGCTCCGCGAAGAGCGCGAGGCGATCCGCGCGCTCGAACTCGCGCGTCGTCGCTGGCGGCCCGGGCAGCACGCTGGCCAGCGGATCCTTGGGGCGCACCGTCGGCGTGGCGATGGCGACCGCGGAGGTCAGCGAGACGCCGCTCATCGACAGGCCGGCCTTGTAGAAATCTGGCACGTCGAGGTCGTACAGCACGCTGCCCGAGCGGTTGCTCCCTTCTTCGGCCGCCGCCGCCCGCAACTGGTACCGGCCCGGCGGCAGTGCGATCTCGGAGACCACACGCAACCCGCGCTGCGGGGCGCCCGCGAGGGTCTCCGGCTTCAGCTCCAGCGGGAGCACGTGGCGATTGCCGGCGCGTACGGTGCCGGCCGTATCCACGGACGAGAACACCACCTCGACGCGGTTGTTGAAGGCGCCGTTCCGTTCCGCGAACCGGAAATCGTCCGCGCGCATTTCGAGCGCGAGCACGACCGACGCGTTCGGCGCGGTCCCCTTGTACGCCGCGGCGAACAGGCTCAGGGGAATGCCGCCAATCGGGATGGGGCTGTTGAGTGCATTCGTGGCGGCCGGGCTGAGCGTCCCGCCTTCCGCCGCAACGACCGCGGGTCTCACCTCCGGGGCGCGGCCGCGTGGCGCGACGTATCCGCGGCGCGCACGTACCTGCAGACCGGGACGCTTCACCCGGACCTCGAGACGCCGGAACCTGCCATCCCGTCGTTCGTTGCTCGGGTAGTAGCCCAGCACGTAGTAGGTGCTGTTCTCGCGCACGATGCGGGCAAACGCGCCCGACAAGTCGTTGCGATTCACCGCCGCAAAACCGCCGGTTTCTTCCGCGAGCACCTGCAGGCTCTGCTGCGATCGCCGGAGCGAATCCTGGAAGGCGCCAGTGATCGAAAACTGTGACGGCGTGATGCCGCTTGGCGTGCCCGGGGCCTCGATCGCCTCCGCGAACGCGTCCAAGCCCCGCGGGTCGATCGCATAAATGGCCACGTTCCCGCGCGTGGCGGCAGCCACGGCGTCGCTCGCCTGCTGCATGATGATGTTCGCCGAGGTATTCGCGAACACGTCATTGATGTCGTAGCTCATCCCTTCGCTGACGAGCAGGATGGTCTTCCGGCGTCCACGGATGCCTTCCATGAACTCGGCGAGCTGTCGAACCAGCGTCAGCGTGGTTCGCGCGCGCTGCGCCCGCTCGAACTCGAGCGGATCCGTGGGAAGCGCGGAGGAGTTTCTGAACTCCGAAGGGGGCCTGTTGTTCAGCGCCTCGTTGATCTCGAGCGCCTCAGACCGGAGGTTGCGGCCCGAGAACCTGTCGATGGCTGCCAGCAGCAGCCGCGGGTTGTTCGTGAACTCCTGCCCGGCCGTGGTACGCCCGCTCGTGTACACAACGGCGGCAAGATCGTTTGATCCGAAGTTGTCCTCGATGAACGTCCGCAACGCCCGCCTGACGCGCGGGGTGTTCGTGAACGTCGTATGGAGATCGTCGAGGACGATCGTGTAGATCCGGCCCTCGGCCGCCGTGTTGATCTGGACGTCGGGCTCGATGGGCGCATCGGCAAACAACGGACGTTCCGGCCGCTCAATCGGGAGGTTGATCGTCGAGAAGGCCGTGACCTTCTGCGGCCGCCCGTCTTCACGCACCTCGAAGTCCTCAATCGTCAGGTCGGTCACCGCGTTGCCCTGGGCGTCGGTGACCACGGCGTCGACCTCGACGTAGTTGACCTCCACGCGGAAGGTCGGGGGCGGCGTGTCGGCCGGCGCCTGTTGCGGCGGCGCCTGCGCCGCGAGCGTGGCCGCGCAGAGCGAGCCAAGGAGCACAGCAACCGGGATGCGCATGTTCAGGACCCCCTGTCAATTCAACGATCCAGTTGATTATAGAAGCGTCCGACTTTTGACGGTGCCCTGGCGTCAGAGATCACAGGGGCACTTATACTGGACGTTATGGCGCTCGACGTGGCCGCCATCCAGCGCACGCTTCGCGCCGATGGCCTGGATGGGTGGCTGCTCTACGACTTTCACGGCTCGAACCCAATCGCAGCAGGCCTGGCGGGGCTGACGGGCGGCGGGCACATGACCACCCGGCGGTGGTATTACCTGATTCCCGCCGCGGGCGAGCCGCGCGGGGTCGTGCATGCGATCGAGCGCCACAACCTCGATGCGCTGCCGGGAGAAAAAATCGTCTACGCCGGCCGCGAGCAGTTGGAAGCCGCGCTGACGCGCCTGCTGACTGGCCTGTCCCGCATCGCGATGGAATATTCGCCGGACTGCGCGATTCCGTACCTGTCGCGGGTCGACGCCGGCACGGCGGAGGCGGTCCGGCGGCGCGACGTGGAAATCGTGTCGTCGGGTGATCTCGTCCAACGATTTGAGGCCTCGTGGAACGCGGACCAGCTGGCGTCGCATCGCGGGGCCTCCGAGGCGCTCTACCGCATCAAGGACCGCGCATTCGAGACAGCGGGCGCGGCCGTGCGCAATCGAAGGCCTTTGACGGAGTACGAGCTGCAACAGCAGATGGTCACGTGGTTCGAGCAGGAAGGACTGGTCAGCGATTCGGCGCCGGTGGTCGCGATTGGCGGAAACGCCGGGAATCCCCACTACCTGCCGGACGCGGCCCGCTGCCAGCCGATCGTCGCGGACGAGGTGCTGCTGCTGGATCTCTGGGGGAAGTACGCGACGCCGGGCGCGGTGTTTGCTGACATCACCTGGGTTGGCGTGACGGGTGCGGCCGTCCCGGAGGAGCCAGCCCGGGCATTCCGCGCAGTGGCCGAGGCGCGCGATGCCGCGGTCGCGCTGGTCGAAGACGCAGCACGGACCGGACGCGATCTGCGAGGATGGGAAGTGGACCGGGCCGCGCGGGCTGTGCTGGAGCAGGCCGGATACGGCAACCGCATCCTGCACCGGACCGGGCATAGC
>Ga0184627_10000909_pt1 | contig 11628 bp, 8 predicted proteins | sample PLM3_127_b1_FD_133150 | JGI IMG/M metagenome (GOLD analysis project Ga0184627, IMG submission 133150) | Groundwater sediment microbial communities from an aquifer in East River, Colorado, USA - PLM3_127_b1 | ecosystem: Environmental > Terrestrial > Soil > Riparian zone | place: USA: East River...
CTGGGCCGCTGCGCGAATCGGGCCTGTGGACACACCGGTCTGACGGATCGCAAAAAGCCCAGGAGTCAACCGGCCGTTGGTCGTGACGCCCGTGAACGGCGCGGCAAGCTCCCGCTTCTGCTCCTCGTTGAGGCCAGCGAGCGGATCCGCACCTTGCGCCAGGCCACTGCCGATCATGAGGGCCGACCCGACGGCCACCGTGCCAGAAAGAACGGCAACGCGGATCCCCTCCATGGCTCATTCCTTTCGCCGCTTCATCGATGGACTACACCGTTAGACAGACGATCAGAATGGGAGCATCGCCGTCACGACGCGCTTCGGCACCTGTCCGACGGGAATGCGAGCCACCTCCCGCAGCGATTGTGTGTCGATGGCCGACAGGGACGCCGAGGCGGCGTTCGAGACGTAGATGAACTTGCTGTCGGGCGTGAATGTGATCCAGAACGGATCCACCGCAACGGGAACCGCTCCCAGATGCGTGAGGTCGGGCAGGGAGTACGCATGGACCAGGTTGTACCACCTGTCGGTGACCCATACGGCTTTGTTGTCGGGCTGGACCCCGATGCCGTGGTTGGGATTGCCCCTGGCGCCCGACGCCACCAGCATCTTCACCGGCCCGCCGAGATCGGGGAAATGGATGCGGTGAAGTTCCTTGCCGGTCTCGAAATCGGCGACCACAAACCCGTGAAGCCCGGTGAGTCCCGCAAACACCCATTTCGTCGAGCCGTCGGGGTTCGTGCTGAATGACAGCGGACGGGGACGGTCCGTGAATCTGATCGACCGCACGTGCGCTTCGGTCTTCTGATCGATGACCGCCACGGTAAACGTCTGATCGTCGGAGGCAGCGATGACGTACTTGCCGTCCGGCGTCACAAACGTGTTGTGGATCCGCATGCCGTCGAGCGGGAGCCTCTTGACGTTGGTGAGCGTGGCCGTGTCGATGACATCCACGCCGTTGGGCTCCGCGTGAATGGCCTGATAGATTCTCCGGCCATCCTTGCTGATCGCCATGTTGTTGGGCGGACCGCTCAGGGGGATCTGCTTGAACACCTGGAGGGTCGCGGTATCGACCACGTCCAGCGTCCGATCTGCCTCATTGGTCACGTACAGGCGGCCTCCGTCAGGAGCGGCCGCGACCCCGTGGTTCGCTTCGATGCCGACGATCTCCGCCACCACGCGGTTGGTGGCGGGGTCGATGATGTGGAGATTGTCTCCCGCCATGTTCGTCTGAATGATTCGAAGCTTCAGGCCTGGGCTCGCCGGCGGTCGCGTCGTCACGCGCGTCCGGGTTGCCGCTGCCGAAGGCGGACTCCCGCCGACGTGGCCTGCCGGACCCTTTTCTCCCCGGACCCATGCGGCAATGACTTGCCACTCCAGCTCGTTCGCGGAACTGAACTGTGCGCCTCCGCCATGCGACTGGTCGCCGCCCGCCTCGTATCGCAGCGGGTGCATCAGCAGCCGGCTTGCCTGCGGACGGCCGGGAACCACCTTTGCACGAACCGCGTCGAAGTTCTTGCGCGATTCTTCCTCATTCCACGTCGTGCTCCCGGGGGACAGCAACTGCAGGCGCATGGCAAGTGGCGCGTTGCCCTCGCCGGCTCCCAGCGCGTGGCAGGCGTAACAGCGAGCGCGACCTGCGCGTCGTGCGAGAAAAATCGGCTGCACCTGTGTCTTGAATACCTCGTAGTCCAGAGAGGGAGCTGGTGGAGCGGCGATTTGCGCGGCTGGTCGCGGCGCCTCGCCCTGCACGGCCTTGTCCGCCATCCCGGGGACCACGAGTGAACCGACCGCGAGTGACAACAACCATTGACGCATAGAGCCCCCCCAAAATAGAACAACGACGGGTCAATTGACTCGGCCCACCGCCTTCCGCAGGCCTGCGATCGGCATCACGCGGCCGTGGGCGGCGGTGATCTGGTCGACCTGCAGGCGCAGCCGATCGATGTTGGCCAGGAGATTCAGGTTGCGCGCGTTGACCATGTTGACCGCCGGAGGCAGCGGCGCGCCCGGCGGGGGCGCCGTGAAGGCGTCGGCCTGGTGGAGCAGCTTCTCCTTCGGCAGGTACACCAGCAAGAGGCCCGGGTTGTGCGTATTGCCTTCGAGCAGGTGCAGTTCGAGACTTCGGTTCCCATCCGTCAGGACGTACTTGTCTGTCAGCGTCTCGAACCTGGCCGGTTTCGGATTCATGGAGAGCCTGTCGGGGCTCAAGGTATGCGGAAGCCGGAGGACCCGGTTGTAGAAGTCCGTGTTGATGCGGTGCGTGATGATGGTCACGCCCTCGGCGACGAACGTGCGAATGCCGCTCGAGTGATCGAAGTGGTGATGCGTGTTGATCAGGTAGCGAATCGGCTTGGTGGGGACGAGCGTCTTCACCTCCGCGATCACGGCGAGGGAACGCTCTTCGCTGAATGGCGCCTCGACGATCGCCACGTAATCCCTGAATTCGACGGCCAGGCTGTTTGGTCCGACGGGCGCCACCAGCAGCCACACGCCCTCGGCCACCTTCACGGCCTCGACGCGGCCGACCGGCGGGAGGGGCCGCCGGGCCGCTTCGGGCACGTCGATCGAGGCCGGCGCATTCGGCCGGACGTCGCTGACGTTCACATCGAGCACCGCGAACCCGCCTTGCTTCTGCACAATTCGTCCCGGAAACTTCACGCCGGCCACATCCCGGTAGTCCGAGAAGGTGTTCTCCACCATCATGTCGCCGAGCAGCGGGTCCGGCATCCAGGTTTCCACTTTTTCGAGAAGATTCTGACTGTTGATGTACCCGTTGATCCTGTACTTCCCCTTCCAGGTGAACGAGACGACGGTCAGGCGCCTGCCGTCGACCGTCCGGGCCGCGACGGTTGGAGTGGCGGCCATCGCCGCTTTGACGAAGCCGTGCGGCGAGATCGGAAGCAGAAGCTGACGCGCCTCGACCGCCAGAGGGGCCGGCGCCGGAGCGCCATCCGCTCCGGCATTCCAGGCGACGTCTCCGCTCAGGAACGCCGCCTGACGCAACTCGCCGATGAAGACCGCCGTTCCGCCGCGCTCGGGCGGATCCAGATACGTCCGCACCTGGTCTTCTCGCGATGCCTCGCGCTCGTAATCGGTCAGGAGCGTGTAGCTCCTGAGGTTGAACTTCACCCACGGGCCGCCGGGCTGGTGACTCTGGCCGAAGCCATAGACGAATCCGCTGCCCGAATACTGGAGGGACTTCACGCCCGCGGCGCCGAGGGTGCGCCCCAGGCCGTCCACGACGGTTCTGGCGTCCTGCGCCGTCGCGGCGGCTCCGAACCATGTCAGCAGTGCGATGAAGCTGAATGCTCGTGTGCGCATGTGTCCCTCAGAATAGAAGCTTGATGGTGGCAGACGTGATTTGCGCGAGACCCGGGGAGACGCTGACGGCCAGGAGTACGATGCCGAGGACGGCTCTCAACCTCATGACGGCCTCCGTGTTTGACGGCGAGGGCAAAGCGTAACACGAAGCTGTCGCCGTACAGGGGTGACGGCGTGGCGCTCGGCGAGCTTACCAGCTCGCAAATGGGCCAGGGAGTCGCGGGGACACAGAGAGGGATTCGCTTCTTGTCCGGCGTCCGGGATCGGCTCAGGCCAGCTACTACACGTGGGTGGATCGGCACGACACGTTCGGGTGGGGCCGCAATGTGCCGTTCGCGACGGGCAACCTTACCGACTCGCTGGAGGCCTTCGTGGATGGGACGTTTGTCACGCTGCGCATTCCCTATCCAATGGGTTTCCACGCCAAAGGCATGGATGGGCGCATCGACGATCCGAACGCGGGGTGGAAGGGCAAAGGGCTCTGGTCGGCCTACGCCGGAAGAGCGACTCATCACATCGAAGGCGGCAAGGGGACCAGGCCGAAGGTCGTGAAGTTCCAGCTTCGCCCGGATCCGCCGGCGAAGTGAACACTCGAGCGAGCGGCGTCGGCGGCACCCACCACGATCGTCGTGAACTGCACCAGCACTGGGCACACGTTTGGATTTGACCTGCCGGCCGGATTCTGAGAGTCTTCACACGGCCAGTAGTCTGGAGGGACCGAGATGGCTTGTCGCCTGGTCGTGCGGCTTGTTTTGTTCGCCTTCCTTGCCTCTGTGCCTGTCGGTCTGGCGGCGCAGGAGGGAGGTGGTGGGGGCTCCGCCCTTGGCGTGACCGTCGGCAAGCTGCAGACCATCGAGCAGAAGCGCGGCGACGCCATTTTCCACAAGAACTGCCATCTGTGCCATATCTCCACGGCCCAGAAGCGCGAGCTCAAGATCAACGCCACAGAGCTGGTCGGGCTCTTCAAACGGCCGAATATCAGCGAGCAGGCTGTTCGGCAGCTGATCCAAGACGGCATACCCCGGCGGATGCCAGCCTTCACGTACACCTTCACGGCGGCCGAACTGGACGATCTGATCGCCTATTTGAAGATTCGCTAGCCGTTCACCCACGCGCGTCCAGCGCAGGAGGATAGTGATGTCTCGATCCGGTGTGATGTTCCTGGTCCTCGGGCTCGCGGCGGTCGCGCTCTCAGCGACGCTGCCCGCCGCCGTTTCACAGAGTACCGCGCCCGGTGTCGAACTGACCGGTACCGTCAAAGGCGCGGACGGGAAACCGATGGAAGGCGTGGCCGTCTCCGCCAGAGGCGGGGCGTCGTCGGTGACGACGTCTGTCTGGACGAACCAGAACGGCGCCTACGCATTCCCGACGCTCGAGGCCGGCCCCTATCAGGTGTGGGCGCAGGCCATCGGGTTCGACCGCCCGGTCGCCGAGGCGACCGTCACCCCGGGTCAGGGCGTGAAGCAGAACTTCACTCTCAAATCCACGGAAATCATCCCGCGGTCGCTGTCGACGGCGGAATGGATGGAGAGCCTGCCGTCCGACACGAGCTTCGATCGCCGGATGAAGATGGTGGTGTTGAACAACTGCAGCAACTGCCACCTGCCGGCGAACTGGCTCGAGAAGCGTTTCGATGCGGCGAGCTGGGAAACCGTTTTGGACTACATGGAGAAGATCGCGCCGCATGGCGACGTGCCCGAGAACTCCGCCGGCGATCCGCCCGGACGGCGTGCCGGCGGCGCCGAGTTCCCGGCCGGGGAACTTGACGCCAACGGCGATCCGGTGAGCGTCCACGCCAAGCTCATGCGGTTCTACCGGAAGGATCTGGTCGAGTATCTGACGCGCGTCGCCGGCCCGAAAGCGCTTCCACTGAAGGCGAAGCCGTTCGCGCGTCCGACCGGCGTCGCCACCCAGATCGTGGTCACCGAGTACGATCTGCCGTTCGAGCGACCGGGGGGCCTGGGCAAGCTCGATCCACGAACGGGGAAGGTCTCGTTCCTGGCAGTTCGCGACGGCAAGACGGTGGTGCAGGAGGTCCCCGTGGCCGGCCGCAACGAATACCGGAGCGGCTCGGACTGGAGCTGGGGGACGCGCGACGAGCACCTCGAGCGCGGCACGCACGACATCGCAATCGGCACTGACGGCAACGTCTACTTCGGCATGAACGCGATGAGCTCCGATCCGGCTCACGGATACGTCTGGTACGGAAACGGGCGGCAGTTCACGCGCCTCGACGTCAAGGCCGGCAGCTTCAAGTCCTATCCGGGACTCCGCTACCCCTTGTCTCACGGCACGCAGGTTGACACCAAAGGAAACGTCTGGGGATCGTCCGGCCTCGGCTTCGTGCGGCTGAACATCGCGACCGGCCAGCTCACCGAATTCAACACCGTCACCCCGTTCAGCCGGCCGTACGACCTCGGCGTCGATCGCTTCGACAACGCCTGGGTGTCGCAGCTCGCGCTGGACAAGCTGGCCGTTGTCGACGGCCGGACGGGCGAGGTCACCGAGGTCGCGCTGCCTCCGTTCACGTCACCCGACCTTCGCCCGGAAGACATCGAGATTCTCAAGGACGTGGGGTCCTGGGACCATAACGCGGCGCCCGGCCAGCAGGGACCTCGCCGCATGAGCGCCGATGCCCGCGGCGATTACGTCTATTCGGGTCTGTACTGGGCGGGCGGCCTGGCGCAGATCGACGCCCGCACGAAGACCTTTGTGAAGATCCATGCGGTGCCGGAGCTCCGGTGGGCGCAGCCCTATAAGCCCATCGCCGACAAGAACCACATGGTCTGGTTCAGCAACTCCGCGGCGGACATGCTGGGGCAGCTCAATCCGACCACGGGGAAGATCACGCTGTATCAACTGCCGACGCGCGGCACCAACTCCCGACACCTGGCCGTCGACGACACGACCGATGTCCCGACCGTGTGGGTGCCGTACACGGGCGCCGGAAAAGTCGCCCGGGTGCAGTTCCGGTTCGATACGTCGAAGAACTGATTAGGCAAGGAAAGCGAGGACAGCGATGACGTCGAAAGCCGCGGCGGTGAACCTCTCACGCTTCGTCATGATCCTCGTGCCATGCTGCCTCATGGCCCTTCCCGTCAGTGCGGGGCAGGTGGGAAGCGGCATCACCGGCGTCGTGCGGGACGGGTCTGGCGGGGTGCTGCCGGGAGTCACGGTTGAAGCCGGCAGCCCGGCCCTGATCGAAGGCGCCCGGGTCGCCGTCACTGACGACCAGGGCGTCTACCGCATCGTCGACCTCCGGCCCGGAACCTACCGTGTGACCTTCACGCTGCCTGGCTTCAGGTCGCTTATCCGCGACGGCATCGCCCTGACGTCGGCCTTCACGGCCACGGTCAACGGCACCCTCGAGGTGGGAGCGGTTGAGGAAACGGTGACCGTCACGGGCGAAGCCCCCGTCGTGGACACCCAGAATGTCGCGGCACGCGAAGTCTTCACGCGCGACACTGTGGAGGCGCTCCCGATCGCCAGAACGACGGGGGTATGGGCCGCCCTCATACCGGCCATGAGGCAGCCGCCACCTGCGGCCGCCGATACGGGCGCGACGGGTGGAGTCGACGTCGGTGCGACGCAGAGCGAGCGATCGCAGGCGCAGGTCACCGTGCACGGCGCCCCGGATGATATACGGGTCGTGAGTTACGGCATGGAGGCGATGCGCGGCGTCTACAGCATGAACCGCGTCGACACCCAGGAAGTCACCGTCCAGATGGGCGGTAATCCCGCCGAGGCCGAGACCGGCGGCGTTCGCATCAACATCATCCCGAGGGAGGGTGCCAACAACTTTCTCGGTACCGTCGAATACGATGGTACGGCCGAGGCCCTGCAGGGCAACAACATTGACGATGCGTTGCGCGCTCGCGGTCTCAAAGGAACCCCGTATGTCAAGCAGGCCTACAACGTTGGCGGGGGGGTCGGCGGTCCGGTCGCCCAGAACAAGGTGTGGTTCTTTGGCTCGTACCGGAAGTGGGGATCTCAATTGTGGCTGCCGGGCAAGTACTACAATGCCACGCAGGGGACGCCGGTCTACACGCCGGACTTGAGCCGACCGGCATTCTCGAACGACTACTACCAGAGCTTCACCGGCCGCCTGACGTGGGCGGCGACCGGAAATCAGAAGTTCAATTTCGGGTACGAAGACGGGAACAACTGCAATTGCGTGATTCGCCTGATCGCGCTGAACCGGGCGCCGGAAGCGACCGGGAACCACCTCTACTTCATAAAGATTCCGCAGGCGACCTGGCAGTACACGGCCAGCAACCGGCTCCTGTTCGAGAGCGGCTTCGCGTGGTATCGCGGAAGGGGACCCAGCCGTCCGGTGGAGGGTGTGAAGCCCGCCGACATCGCCATCCGTGAGCTCTCGACCGACTTCCGCTGGAACGCCCGGGCCGACAACATCGGCGGAACGGGGTCGTATGCCAACCGCTCCATGCAGAACAATTTCACCCAGCGCCTCAATGTGTCGTACGTCACCGGATCGCACAACTTCAAAACGGGCACCTGGGTACAGCAGTGGCCGAACTTCCAGGAGTACTCCGTCAATGGCTCGATGCTCCAGAACTTCCGGAACGGCGTGCCGGTCTCGGTGGTGTTGTATTCGTCGCCGCTGCATCAGAGGTTCATGGCGCACAACATCGGACTGTACGCGCAGGATCAATGGACACTGCGGCGTTTGACGCTCAATGCGGGCCTGCGGTACGACAGCTATCGTGGGTACGCCCAGGAAGTGAACACACCGGCGGGTCTCTTTGTGCCCGAACGTCACTTCGACCAAACTGACGATCTGACGAACCTGAAAGACGCCAACGTGCGGATGGGCGCCGCCTACGACCTGTTTGGTAACGGCCGCACTGCGGTGAAAGCGTTCGTCGGCCGATTTATCGTGGGCAATTCGGGGGCGGTGCCCGCGCAGCCTGCCGCGGCCGTCGTGACGAGTGCCACACGCACGTGGAACGACCGGAATGGCGATTTCGTGCCACAGGAGAGCGAGCTGGGGCCGCTCTCGAACAGCCGGTTTGGAAGCCCGCTACCGGACTCGCTGACGACGGATCCAGCAACCAGGTTCGGGTGGGGGAATCGCGCATACACCTGGCAGGGCATTCTCTCAATCGATCACGAGATCATGCGCGGGTTTGGAGCGCAGCTCGCCTACTACCGGACGTCGTGGGGAAACCAGATCTTCACTGAAAACAGACTGGTGAGTGCGACGGATTTCGATGAGTACTGCATCACCGCGCCCACGGATTCGCGTCTGCCCGGCAGCGGGAGCCGGGTCTGCGGGCTGTATGACGTCAAGCCGGCGAAATTCGGCCAGGTCGACAACTTCGAGTCCCTGGCGGGCGACCGGATGAAACGAATTTTCAATGGTATCGACCTCAATCTCAGTGGCCGTTTCAAGAGCGGCGCACAGATCAACGGCGGCCTCGCCTTTGGAAATAACCTGATCGATAACTGCGGGATCGCCGTGGACTCGCCGCAGGCGCTGCGGTTCTGCCGCACCACCTTCTCCTGGTCCGAGGATGTGCAGTTCAAGATCAACGGGTCGTATCCGCTTCCCTGGAATTTTCGGACAAGCCTCGTCTACCAGAACATCCCCGGCTTCCCCATTGGCGCCCTTCACACGGTGACGAGTGCGGTGGCCGCCCTGTCGCTCGGCAGGAACATGTCAGCGGGAGCCAATGCGACGTCCGAAATCGAATTGATTGAGGGCAGCTCGATGTTCGAGGACCGGACGCAGATTCTGGATCTGCGTTTCTCCAGGCGGTTCAACGTGGGCCAGACCACAATCACCGGAAATCTCGACATGTCGAACGTGTTCAACGCCAACACGCCGCAGTATGTGAACCCGCAGTACGGCCCTCAGTGGCTGAACGTGACCAACGCCATGTCGGCGCGCGTGGTGCGGTTGGGGGGGCAGGTCGGCTTCTGAGACACCCCTGGGGAGGCGTCATGCCACGAGTCGTGTTCTGGGCCCTGATCCCGATTGCGGTGGTGGTGTTGGCGGACAGCGCCCGGGCGCAGGCGCCGTCCCCCGACCCGAGGGTCCGTCTTCGTGAAGGGGTCAAGCGGGACGATCTGGACGCGGAGGCCAGGAAGACATACGACGCCGTCGTGAACGCGACGACGCCGTACGGCCGCGGGCTGCCGGCGCCGATCGGGATGTGGATGCACAGCCCCGGAATGGCCGAGCAGGTCCTGCCACTCTACATGTATCTGCGGTTCGGCGGCGATTCCGGCGACGCCATGTACTTCTCAGTGCGCTTGACTGAGCTGGCCATCCTGGTGGCGGCACGGGAGATCAACAGCCAGTATCAATGGACGTCGCATGAACCAACCGCGCTCAAAGTCGGCCTGGAGCCGGACATCATCGACGTGGTCAAGTACCGCAGGAGCGTGGAGGGCCTGGGCGAGAAAGAAGCGCTGATCGTCCGCTTCGGCCGCGAATTGTTCGGCAATAGACGCGTGAGCTCGGAGACATTCGCGCAGGCGGTCAAGGTGTTCGGGACGCCGGGCGTGACCGACCTGGCAGGCCTGATGGCTTTCTATGAGTTCCTGTTCCTCAGCTCGAACGCGACGTTCGACATACAGATGCCCCCCGGCGAGCAGCCGCTGCTCCCGATGCCGTGAGACGACATCATGCCTGAGCTCAGTCGCCGGGCCCTCACGCTCATCGCCGTCGTCGTCTTGACAGGCACGGCTTCGGCGCAGAGGCCGTCCCCCGACCCGAGGGTCCGTCTTCGTGAAGGGATCAAGCGGGACGCTCTGGACGCCGAGGGAAGACGAACCTACGACTTCGTCGTCAATGCGACGAGTCCTCACCGTGACGGCCTGCCGGCGCCGATCGGGATGTGGATGCACAGCCCCCGGATGGCGCAGCATATTCTGCCCACCTACATGTATCTGCGGTTCGGCACGCAGCTGAACCTGCGCACGAAGGAGCTGGCGATCCTCATCACCGCCCGGCACGTCAACAGCCGGACGCAGTGGGGTACGCACGGACGAAACGCACGCATGATCGGGGTGGACCAGCAGGTCATCGATGTCATCGGGGACGGCAGCCCGCTGGCAGGCCTCGCCGAGACAGACGCGCTCGTCATCCGCTTCGGCCGCGAGTTATTGGGCGACAGGCAGGTCAGTGCGGAGACATTCGTGCGCGCGCTCAAGCTGTTTGGCCGGCGAGGGGTGTCGGACCTGGCGGGCCTGATGGCGTTTTATGAATTCCTCTACCTGAGTTCGAACGTGACGTTCGACCTGGAGGCCGGGGGGACCTACCCGCCGCTGCCCGCCCTGGCCGGGCGGAAGCCCTCGCCGAGACCCTCGCGAGCCGCACTTCCGACAGACATCAACCCCGATTCGAGGGCTCGCCTGCCAGCCGTCAACAGAGACGACCTGGACGCCGAGGGCAAGAAGACGTACGACGCCATCGTGAATCCGAAAACGCCCTACAGCCGCGGCCTGCCGTCGCCGATCGGGATGTGGATGCACAGCCCTGAGATGGCGCAGCATGTCCTGCCCGCCTACATGTATCTGCGCTTTGGCAATCCATTTGGCGTGCGGACGACGGAACTGGCAATCCTGGCCACGGCACGGCAGATCAACAGCCAGTATCAATGGACGTCTCATGAGCCGACCGCGCTCAAGGCAGGCCTCGAGGCGAACATCATCGACGTGGTCAAACACCGAAAGAGCCTGGAGGGCCTGGGCGAGAAAGACGCGCTGGTGATCCGCTTCAGCCGCGAGCTGCTGGGCGACAGGAAAATCACTGCGGAGACGTTCGCGCGAGCGCTGAACGCATTCGGGGCGGTAGGCGTGACGGACCTGGCAGGCCTGATGGCTTTCTATGACTTCCTCTTCCTGAGCTCGAACGCGACGTTCGACATACAGATGCCCCAGGGTCAGGCGCCGCTTCTTCCTCTGCCGTGAAACGCTGACACGAGCCGCGAAGTCACGGAGTCACGGAGAAAATGTGAGCTCCGTGTCTCCGTGGCTCGCGATCTACGCCCAACCCAGACCAACAGTGGCCGGGTTGAACTCCTTCAGGCGACCGCTCGGGTGAGCCTCCTCTTCGGCCGGTTCAAGGCCGGCCGTCACCTCGCGTATCCGGAGAAGACCCCGATGACGAACCTGCTCCTCACCATGTTGGACAAGGTCGGGGTCCCGACGCCGGAGCGAATCGGCGACAGCACGACACACCTGTCCGGCGTCTAGCAGCGGCGACGAGGGGCCCCCGCAGCGCGGACGTTGCGCGGTGGGGTACCCTACTTGGATCCTTTCTTCGCGGCCTCCTGAGCC
>Ga0184627_10000910_pt1 | contig 11623 bp, 6 predicted proteins | sample PLM3_127_b1_FD_133150 | JGI IMG/M metagenome (GOLD analysis project Ga0184627, IMG submission 133150) | Groundwater sediment microbial communities from an aquifer in East River, Colorado, USA - PLM3_127_b1 | ecosystem: Environmental > Terrestrial > Soil > Riparian zone | place: USA: East River...
AAAAGGTGGTGCGCAAGCTTCGCACGCGGGGAATGCCTCCTGCGGGGGCTCCGCGGCCGGACGAGGCGGTTTACGATTCCTTTGCCGGCTATCTGGAGAATGAGCTCGACCGCGCGGCGAAGGCCCATCCGAACCCAGGCCGGGTGGCTGTGCACCGGCTGAACCGCACCGAATACGTCAACGCGATTCGGGATCTGCTCGCAGTAGACTTGAGCGGCGAGGAAGTGCTTCCCGCCGACGATTCCGGATATGGGTTTGACAACATCGGAGACGTGCTCTCGGTCTCGCCGGTGCTGCTCGAACGCTACCTCTCGGCGGCGGCAAGAGCCAGCCGCATCGCGATCGGAGATCCGACGATTCCCCCAGTGCTCGAGGTGTATGAAGGTCCCAAGACCTTCACGGAAGAGGATCACGAGGACCGGGTCAGCGCAGGCCTGCCATTCGGAACACGGGGCGGCCTGGCCATTGAGCATTTCTTCCCCGTGGATGGCGAGTACCTGATTAAGGTGGAGATGCTCCGGAACGGGTTCGAGTATATTCGCGGAATCCTGGAACCGCATCCACTGCAAGTCCTAGTGGATGGAGAACAGGTGAAGCAGTTCACCGTGGGCGGCGAGAGGCGCGGGAAGTCCGGCCCGATTTACGCCAATTCGGGCATTATCGGCGACACGGAACAGGAAGTCTATGAACGGCGAACGGGCGACGAGGGTTTGGAAGTCCGCCTGCCGCTCCAGGCGGGACGGCACGCGGTTGCGGCCGCTTTCCTGAAAGAAACTCTGGAGGCGGAGGCGTGCTCCGGCCTCGGATGAGTCTGTATCAGTACACGACGTACAAAGGGGGCGATCCTTCGGTTGGCAGCATCGTTATCGGCGGACCCTACAACGCGGGCAAGGCGGACGAGACGCCCAGCCGCAAGAAAATATTCGTGTGCTATCCGCAGAGCGCACCAGAAGAGGAATCCTGTGCGCAGAAGATTTTCGCGAATATGGCCCGGCTCGCCTATCGCCGGCCGGTAACGAGCGGAGACGTCGAAACCCTGCTGAGCTTTTACCGAAAAGGCCGAGAAGACGGGGATTTCGAAGCCGGCATCGAGATGGCGCTTCGAAGAATGCTGGTGGATTCGGAGTTCCTGATTCGCATCGAGCGAGACCCGGCCCCGGCTTCAGCCGGGACGCGGCCGGGCAGTTCCTATCGCATCAGCGACCTCGAACTGGCGTCGCGCCTGTCGTTCTTCCTGTGGAGCAGCATTCCGGATGCGGAGCTTCTGGACCTGGCCGAGCGCGGCAGGCTCCGAGAGCCGGCCGTATTGGAACAGCAGATACGGCGCATGATGGCCGACGAGCGGTCGGCAGCTCTGGTGGATAATTTCGCCGGCCAGTGGCTGTACCTGCGGAATATCGCGACGATCCAGCCGGACCCCTCGGCATTCCGCGACTTCGATGACAATCTACGCGCCGCGTTTCAGCGAGAAACCGCGCTGTTCTTCGAAAGCATCGTGCGGGAAGACCGCAGCGTCGTCGACTTGCTCAATGCGAACTATACGTTCCTGAACGAGCGCCTCGCGCGGCATTACGGGATTCCGAACGTCTACGGAAGCCGCTTCCGCCGAGTGTCGCTCAGCGCCGAGGACGAGCGCAGGGGACTGCTGGGCCAGGGAAGCCTGCTGACAGTTACATCGTACGCAAACAGGACATCACCGGTTCTGCGTGGCAAATGGATCTTGGAGAATATCCTGGGCGCTCCGCCTCCCCCGCCGCCGCCCGATGTTCCCTCTCTTCCGGAAAACGGCCGGAACGGCGGGAAGACGCTATCCATGCGGGAGCGGATGGAACAGCACCGCGCGAACCCCGTTTGCGCCAGCTGCCACTCGCGGATGGACCCTCTCGGGTTTGCTTTAGAGAATTTCAACGCGGTCGGCGAGTGGCGCACCGCAGACGGCGGCGCCCTCCTCGACACCTCCGGGGTGCTCCCCGACGGAACCAGATTTCGGGGCCCCGGTGAACTCCGCAAAGCGTTGGTGGCTCATCCGGAACAATTTGTCACAACCGTAACCGAGAAGCTGCTAACCTATGCATTGGGACGAGGAGTGGAATATTACGATCAGCCGGCCATCCGCAAGATCGTGCGGGACGCGGCGCCCGGCAATTACCGCTGGTCGTCGATCGTGATCGGGATCGTGAACAGCACGCCATTTCAGATGAGGAGGGTAGAGGAGCCATGATGATTTTCAAGAAGGCTATTCCACGACGCACGTTCCTGCGAGGCATGGGAACGGCGCTGGCGTTGCCGTTGCTGGACGGGATGATGCCGGCATTTGCCAACGCCGCCGAAACGGGCAAGCCCAAGGTGCGTCTCTCGACCGCGTACGTTCCCAATGGAATCATTATGGACAAGTGGACTCCCCAGGCCGAGGGAACGGGGATGGAGCTGCCCCCGATTCTCGCGCCGCTGCAGGCGTTCCGCGACCAAATCATGGTGCTGAGCGGACTCGATCTGAAATGCGCGAATCAACTGCCGGGCGAAGGCGGAGGAGACCACGCGCGGGGCGCCGCCGCGTTTCTGACGGGCGTCCACCCGGTTCCTACGCAGGGCGCAAACATGAGCATGGGCATTTCGATGGACCAGGTTGCCGCCCAGCACCTGGCCAGCCAGACGCAGCTGGCGTCGCTCGAACTGGCGCTTGACGACAACGACTTGGTGGGCACGTGCGACGTCAATTTCAGCTGCGCCTACAGCAACACCATCTCGTGGCGCGGTTCGACCACGCCGCTGCCGATGGAGAACAAGCCGCGCGTCGTGTTCGAGCGGCTGTTCGGGGACCGCGACAGCACCGACCCGGCCGTGCGCATGGCACGCATGCGCGAGAACCGCAGCATCCTGGACTCGGTGAGGGAGGGCGTTAGCAGGCTGCTGCCGGGACTTGGCCCGAATGATCGCCGCAAGGTCCAGGAGTGGACGGATGCCATTCGCGACGTCGAACGCCGCATCCAGCTCGCCGAGGAACAAGGTCAGCAGGAGTTGCCAACTGTAGACCGGCCCGCCGGCACACCATCCACGTTCGAAGAGCACGCGAAGCTAATGTTCGATTTGCAGATATTGGCCTATCAGGCTGATCTCACGCGTGTCATCACGTTCATGATGGGACGTGAGAAAAACGAGCGCTCCTATCGCGAGATTGGGATCGCGGATTCCTTCCACCCATTGACCCATCACCAGCACCGCCCGGGGATGGTGGACAAGGTGGTCCAGATCAATACCTTCCACATCAAGAACCTGGCCTACTTCCTCGAGAGGCTGCGGTCCACGCCCGATGGAGATGGCACGCTGCTCGACCATACGGTCCTTCTGTATGGGAGCGGCATTAGCGACGGCAACGTACATTCGCATGACAGTCTGCCGATTCTGCTCGCCGGCGGCGCGGCGGGCCAGATCAAGGGCGGCCGCCACGCTCGATACCCGAAGGGCACCCCGCTGCTCAACCTTCACCTTGCCATCCTCGACATGGTGGGAGTTCCCGTGGACAAACTAGGCGAGAGTACCGGGAAGCTCGAGATACTCTCCTTGTAGGTCCGCTGTCCGTGCTCGTAGCGGCAGCAACGGCACAAATGGGTGAAATGCCGCACGTGACGAAATCGGAAATCGACTGAGGGGCTAACGCCCTCATGTTTCGGGTGCTTGTGCGGCCCGGCTGCCGTGCCATGATGGTGGCCAGAAAATGTCCGTGATTCCTTGCAAAACGGCCAACGGATATTGATAACTGTCAATCTTGGATTTCAAATTGAATTTCGGGACGGAGGGGATCATGAGTTCGAGAAATGTAATTGCGGTTTTGTTGGGAGTGTTCTTTTGGGGCCAGCTCGCGGCAGCACAAGTTGCCACGGGTGCCATTACCGGCGTGGTGCAAGATGAGACCGGGGCGGTCGTTCCGGGCGCGATGGTTACCGTCAGGAACACGGACACGGGAATCAGCCGGACGCTGACGACGGAAGGCCAGGGACGATATCAGGCGCTCAACCTGAACCCCGGCAATTACGAAGTCGAGGGACAATCGGCCGGGTTTCAGAGGGAAATCCGCAGGGGGATACAGATCACGATAGGAAGACAAGCCGTCGTGAATCTTTCCCTGCGGGTCGGTGAGGTTACGCAGACCGTGGAGGTCACCGGAGAGGCTCCGCTGGTGGAGACACGAACCTCGACCTTGGGGGCGCTGGTGGACCAGCGAACCATCGAGAATATGCCGCTCAACGGCAGAAGCTGGGATCAACTGGCCCTGTTGCAAACCGGTGTCATAGCTTACGGCGGCGGATCGGATAGCGGTTTTGGTGGCAGCACCACGGGAACTAAATTCAGTGTTGCCGGGAGCCGCAGTTACTCGAACAGCTTCCTGCTGGATGGAACGGATATTAACGACCACGGCAATAACACGCCGGGAGGAGCCGCGGGCACGAACCTGGGGGTGGACGCGATTCGGGAGTTCCAGGTCATTACGAATGCATTCAGCGCGGAGTACGGCCGAGCCACCGGCGCGGTGGTCTCCGCCGTGACCAAGTCCGGCACCAATCAATTTCATGGAAGCGTCTTTGAATTTTTGCGAAACGACAATCTGGATGCCGCGGAGTATGGGTTTTTTAACGACCCCGAGAACAACGTCGTGGCCAGGCCGCCGTTTGTGCAGAACCAATTTGGGGGATCGATCGGAGGACCGATCAAGCGGGACCGGACCTTCTTCATGGCAGCCTATGAGGCCTTGCGAAAAAGGAGAGGAGAGCCCGACGTGCCGATCGTGCCGTCGGCCGACGGCAAGAATGGGATTCTAGGCCGCAACCCGAACGGCACACCGAAAGAGGTCGTAGAGATCAGCCCGCGCATCCGGCCGTTTCTGAATCTTTACCCAACGGCGAATGATCCGGAGAGCGTCCTTCTGTTGAACAACGGGTTGGGATTCTTCATTCACGCGCCAGCGGTTGCTACAAGGCAGGATTATGTCCTGGGGCGGGTGGACCACCAGATCAATGACAGCCACAGCATCTTTGGAAGATACGTCTTTGACGACGACAGCGTAAGCCGCCCGACGCCCATCCCCGGCTTTACGGCCGAACAGGTTTCGCGCAGGCAGTATGCGACCTTTCAAGTGAACAGCGTCCTTTCGCCCACGGTGCTCAACTCCTTCCGCGTTGCATTCAATCGCACGGCGCAAGCCGAAGATGAGCTGCCGGACAACGAATTGGGACCGGAGTACTCCTTCATTTCGGGCCTGCCGATGGGGTTGATGACAGTATCGGGAACCGTAGCCACCGCCGGTGGCCGGGGTCTCGAAAGGGTGGGAACGGACAATACGGTCCCGCGGGTGTATTATTACAATCTGTTTGAGTATGGGAATGACCTGAGCGTTATCAAGGGAAGCCATACCCTGAAATTCGGGGGAAGCCTGAAACGGATGCGGGATAACGCCGCCTTAAACACGACCTTGCGCGGCCGGTACAGTTTCCCGAACTTTACAAGGTTCCTGCAAGCCCGTCCCAACGCGTTCGATTTCGTTACGCAGCCGGGCGATCCTCGAACACCACTTACGGTGGGCCACGCGTACCGGGGCCTCCGCCAGTGGTTCATTGCCGTCTACGCACAGGATGATTTTCAAGTGACGCCGCGGCTGACGTTGAATCTGGGGTTCCGATATGAAACGGTGACCAATCCGAAGGAATCGAATAATCTGGCAGCGCGCCTGGTTCATATCACCGATCCGGCGTTTACAATTGAACCGGAGATCGACAGCTACTTTGACATTGGGAAGAAGAATTTCCAGCCCCGGTTCGGGTTTGCCTGGCAGTTGAATGACAGCGCCTCGACGGTAATCAGGGGCGGAACCGGGATTTTCCATGACCAGGCCCTTCCGCATCTGTACTCGACGCAAGTCGAGAAATACCCTCCCTATTACAACTTGGCGCGAAACAGCAGCCCGTTATTCACTCAAGCTGATCTTAGTGGGGGGGCGGTGACGCCTACGGTGTTCGCGGTCGCACCAGTTATACAGACGGGCACAAAATACCATTGGAACGTCACGATTCAGCAGCAGATCGGCCAAAACAACGTGGTGGAGATCGGGTATGTCGGCGCCAAAGCCCACAACTTGCCGAAGTTTAACGAACTCAATACTCCGGTTCCAGGGGTAACGGCCGACGGACAGCAGTGCTTCAGCTCTTCCACATCTCCACAACCGGCGACCGGATTTTGCCCCGGAGCCAGCAGAACCCGCCGTAACACCTTCTTCGATGAGCTGCGGACGATTGAATACGTCGGGCAGTCCTTGTATAACGGGATGCAGTTCAAGTTCACGCGACGCACCACGGCCGGAGCGCAGTTCCAGTTTCTCTATACCTGGTCCCGAGCGATGGACAATGCCTCCACCGTGGCTACCGGAGATTTCAGGCGGGAATCGCAGAATGCGCTCGATCCACGCAATCCAAACCGGGATTATGCCCGTGCGGGCTTTGATGCGGTCAGCAACTTTGGCGTCAATTACAGCTATCCGTTCCCGTTCCGCGGGGAGGGAGTGCTGGGGGCTCTGGTAACCGGTTGGGAAATTGCCGGGATCACGTCGATCTCGTCGGGATCACCCTATACGATCCGAACGGGATCGGACACCGACCTGAATCGGGACGGCGGCCGAGGGGACCGTCCGGACCTGGCTCCCGGATTCTCTAATAATCCTACCGAAGGCACCAGTGCTGGCTGCGAGGGCGTCGAGGGCGGCCCGGTCGGAAGGTCCGTCAGCTCGTGGAACAAGACTTCCCGGTGGCATGACATCTGCGCTTTCCAGATCAACCCGCAGGCGGGGCTCTACGGCAACCTGGGAAGAAGTACTGTGATAGGACCGGGAAGGATCAACTTCGACTTCTCCGTGCACAAGAACTTTGCCGTTTCCGAAAATACCAATCTCCAGTTCCGCGCGGAAATGTTCAACATCTTCAATCGCAACAACCTGGGTCTTCCTGAGAATCAGGGGTTTGATGGACCGGACTATGAGCCGTCGGCCGGCACGATTCTGCCGGGAGAAACGGTAACGAGGCCGAGAGAGATTCAGTTCGGGCTCAAGTTCGTATTTTGATCTCGGAAAGCCGGGCGAGCCGGAACTGATTCGCAACTGAGTTTTATGTTGTTGTTTGTTAATAGCGCTGTGCGGACCCACGAGTTGCCGAGGTTGCCGCGCCAGGCTAGGATTGTTCTTGTATGGACTCCTCCACGGTTTCAACCTCCCCTGCGACTTTGAGTGCCCGGGAATTCTATCTCCGGTATCGTATCGGTCGGAAGGAGCTCAGACGCCTAATCCGTGTCGGGCGGGTTAAGGTCATTAACGGCTCGGTCCCGATGCGGCTTTACGATCCGATCTGGAGAGCTCCTGCGGGCTTGAGTCCGGTCAACGCTGAGGACATTCCACGATTCCTACGACACACGAAATTGCGGTAACGAAATATCCCATAGCTATCCAGCGGTCAATTTTCCCTTGTCTCCCTTCAAGCAGCGATTAGCTCTGAGATGTTCCAAACAAGAGCTTTTCAGTTGGGAAGCTTAGCCTTAGTCTAGCCTGTCCTCTGCAGAACTGAGAAGTCGGATATTACTGCCAATAGATCGAATATCATCGAATATCATGGGGTTAGATGGAACCCACCACCAGCAGATGTCGGAAGCACCACCCGTTGCGGCTACGTTCACGTTTCGTCGATTTCCACCGATACCGGAAAGTGATCGCTAAAGCCGGCTGTGTTGACGTTCGCGGCGGCATTGCCCTTCGGCAGGCCAAACCGTATCGGGCCCTCGCCAACGCGATGGTCCACCATCCCCGGGAAAGCTTCTATCTTCGCGCTTGCCTCTACGGCCTTGAGCCGACCTGGGCCGGTGAGCAGCCCTCGCGCGACCAGGATCTGATCGAACAGATTAGCATCGTTGTCGAAATAGAGAGTTCCGTCGAGCGCGCGCTGATTGCCCTGGTGGTCGATGACGAACTGCGTGAGATAGCGCCAAGAAAGATTGTAGAACTTGGCACTCTGGGCGCGTGTCACGTCGCCGCGCTCGCGCAGCGCTTGGGCGTGGATGATGAGCGAATCGTCAAACGGGTCGTCGTTAAAGTCGCCCATCGCGATGATGGCAGCGTTGCTGCCCTTCACCTCGCGGATGCGTTCGTGCCAGTAGCTGAGTGTCTCGCCCGCGGTAGCACGGAAGCCGGAGGAGTATTGCGGACCGCGTCCGGCTGGCGCCGAACGCGACGGCCAGTGATTGGCAAGGGCAATGAGCTCATTGCCGGCCTGGGTGATGAACGTCGCCTGGGTGATGTCGCGTGTGCCGGTCCGACGCACGACCCAGTGAGAGAATAGCTCTTGCGGATTGGTGGCGAGCACGTTCGAATCAAAGACGAAGGCGGTGTCAATGCCGCGCTGGTCACGGGACGCATCGACGTGTACAAGCTGATAGCTCCGGTTCGGCAGCAACGCATTCAGGCGGTCGGCCACAGCCTGAAGCGCGAAGCGGTTCTCCACCTCGCAGACGCCCAAGAGATCCGGACCGCCGCCGTTCTTCATTGGAACGACAATCGAGGCGAGCTGTTCGACCTTCCGGTCAAACAAGGCCTGGGTCCAGCCCGTGAGGTCGTTCCGCACGGCGTCGGCGATCCAAGGCTCGCGCCCGGCAAAGTTCTCGGGCGCGAACAGGTTTTCAAGGTTCCAGAAAGCGACTAGATAGGGCATGAGTAAACCTCACAGTTCGGGGCTTCCGCAATCAAATGTTGTTCGACAGCCCGGACCTCATTGTGCAAAAAGCCCTTATGGAAAATTGGTGGGCGAACCCGCGCCGCAGATGCGAAAATCATCCTAACGTGGAGAGTTGCAGCGGGCGATTACGCGAACGAATGCCTGAACGCGAACTGGTTCGTCACGCTTGCCGATGCCCGCGCCAAGATCGAGGCTTGGCGGAAGAGTAAAGGAGCAGCGCCCACGCGGCGTTTAGCGGGGCGCCCAACTGTCCATGCGAGGATCACGGACGGGCATTCGGACCCTCGGCAGGCTCTGGGCGTCGAGGGCGTCGTTTTCCTGGATAATCCCTTGTTTGAACAAAATGAACGCGGTGAGCGCGTAGGTTTCGTCCGCGGTCAGCGTGCCTCGCGGCGACCCCTCTGCGCCAGGTTCCTGGGCATGGAGCCGTTGATCATGTTCCAGATCGTGGTTGCGAACGGGTGCATCTCGCCGCCTACCAGGCGGGGACCCAAACGGCTGCCCTCGCCCAACGCACCATGGCAGGCTACGCACTTGCTGGCATACAACGGAGCGCCCTGCTGAGCGGTTCCGCTGCCCGGCGGAAGACCCTCCCCGGAGGGTCCTACGATCGGGGTCGCGCTCCGGACTTCTTCTGGCGTCGCGCTTCTGCCCAGGCTTTCGTAGGCCCTTTGTGCCTGGACCACGGGCACGCTCGCCAGCAGTACCAGCAGGATCCATGAGCGGTTCCAGCGCATGATGCAATTCTCCTTTCCCGGTTCTTTGCGGCTTTTCAGTCCGAACCCTCGTTCTAGCCGCCGTCGCCACCGGGATGCCCGTGGAGTTCGGTCGGATCCGTTCCCATCACGAAGGCGTTGTGAACGGTGCCGTCGCCGGCCACGCGCCACGGCTGAATGTAGGCGCGATTCGTTCTCCGGGGAACCAGACTGCAGTCCTCGCCGAGAACCTCGGTGCAGCCCTGGCTCGAGTCCGCGCCCCAGTTCTTTTCCACTTCGCTTGCCAGAGCCTGCACGTCTCCTTTTTCATCCGTGCAGCGCGACATGATAACGGTTTCCTCTCCGTTCCAGGTCCACGGAAACCGGAACCGGGTGTGGGCATACGGATGGATGGCGTCCGGAAGCTTGGCGTCCTTCCAGGTCTTGCCGCCGTCGGTGGATACCTCGACCCGTTTCACGGAGCCTCCGCCGGACCAGGCCAGGCCGCTGATCTCGCAGTAGCCACGGTCGCTGATCTTCTGACCGCCGGAAGGAAACGTGATGACCGATTTGGCATATACGCTCAATTGCATTTCTCGCGCCCGATCCGTCGTCATCAGGAAGGCCCCTTCGCCGGCAGGCGAATGGTCCACATGAACATGCCTGTCCTGGGTGCTCATAGAGGGCTGATCGGCCACCTTGATCTGGTTCAGCCACTTCACCGTGATCCTTCCATAGTAGCCGGGGAGGACCAGCCGGAGCGGGTAACCGTTCTCCAGCCGCATCGCTTCGCCGTTCATGGCATACGCCACCAGCGCGGTGCTCATCGCTTTTTCCATCGGCATGCTGCTGGAGTGCTTGCTGGTGTCCGCCGATCCCGCGATCACCCAGCCCGCCCCGTCCTTCACCCCGGCTTCTTTGAGCAGCACGGAAAGCGGCACGCCCGTCCACTCGGCGCAACTGGTCCGGCCGTGGATTTCCTCCAGCGTCTTCGCAGTCTTGGCCCTTTCCGGATTGCCATTCGAGCCGCATTCGAGGAAGTACGGCCGGGTGATGGCAGGCATGCGCTTCAGTTCGGCGACGGTGTAAACCAGGGGGCGCTCCACCATCCCGTGGATCAGCAGACGAAATTGGGCAGGGTCGAAATCCGGGATGATGCCCGCTTCGTGGTTCACGTAAAAGTGGAGGTCCGTGGGCGTAATGCTTCCGTGCAAATCCTGCAGCGGAGTTGTCGCGTTGGTAGCGGTCCCCGAGCGCACCAGCTTTTCGAACCGCGAACGCTCGCCCAGGGGACGCAAGCCGTTGGGAAGGATGAGTGGCGGCTCCGCCGGGGGCGCGGCTTGCTGGCCGCTTGCGGGGAGAATCCCTCCTGCCGCTGCCAAGCCTGCCAGCGCAGCGCCTGATTTAAGAAACCGTCTCCTGCTAGATTGTTTGGGTTTCATAGGCCCTCCTCGAGTGGTCGAATGGCTCCGGGATTATTCGACTGTTGATCTCATGCAGAGACTACGCCATCGTTTCTGCCGAGTCAAGCTGAAACGGCACCTTGCAGCCGCTTCCTGGTGCGTAGGCAAAAACACTCTGCGGCGTCATGGCTGTAAAGCCGATGAACCCGACGAGACATGCCCAGCAGTTGCGGATGGTTGGGCGTATAATGGGGGCCAATCCGAAAAGGGAATTTCCCGCCGGTACGGCCTTGGAGCGTTGGCGTGAAAAAGGGCAAAAAGCATCGTTCGTGGCGCGGTCCACTGCTGTGGCTGGCTGGCGCATTCGGCCTGTTCCTTGCCGTTCTGGCCGTTGCCGCATACACGCTGGCCCGCCGCGTCGAACCGTATTTGCAAGAACAGACTGCGGCCTACCTGCGCCGCCGTTTTGACAGCGACCTGACCTGGGCCCGGTTCCGCGTTCGCATGTCTCTGCGCTCCCCGCTCCGCGTCCTGCTGGAGAGAGGGAAGGGCGCGATGGCCGGAGTCCGGGTAAACGGGATCGAGTTGCGGCACAAAGGGCGCACCGACATCCCGCCCCTGGTTACCATGCGGGAGTTGGATTTTGAGGTGGAGCTGGCTGCCCTGCTCGAACGCCCCGCTCACATCAAGCTGGTTCGGATGGAAGGGCTCGAGATCAACATTCCTCCGAAGGGCGAGCGTCCGAGGGTTTCGCGGCCCGCGC
>Ga0184627_10000911_pt1 | contig 11620 bp, 12 predicted proteins | sample PLM3_127_b1_FD_133150 | JGI IMG/M metagenome (GOLD analysis project Ga0184627, IMG submission 133150) | Groundwater sediment microbial communities from an aquifer in East River, Colorado, USA - PLM3_127_b1 | ecosystem: Environmental > Terrestrial > Soil > Riparian zone | place: USA: East River...
ATAGCTTAGTCCGGCACGATCGAGGACTGTTGTCATCGCGCGCGCCACGCGAGCGCGTCGGTCAAGCATTGCGGGCAACTTACGAAGTTGAATCAGCCCGAGGAACGCGTTCAACTCTGTGATCCGGCTACTATTGCCAAAGTCGTGATGCAGTCCGCCATAGTTGGCTCCGCGCTTCCCCTGATTCCGATACGAACGGGCGAGGAAATCCTCCTCATCGCTCCCCGTGGTGATCATGCCCCCTTCGCAGGTGGTCATCACTTTGGTGGGAAAGAAGGAGAAGGCGGCCCCATCCGCAAGTCGTCCGGCTTTTACCCCCGCAAGCTGGCTCCCATGGGCGTGGGCCGCATCTTCGATCACGAAGACGCCACGCGAACGGCAATAGGCGACGACGGCAGGAAACTCGGGCGAGATGATACCTCCAATGTGAACCCAAGTCACTCCAGCAATATCCCGGTGTCGGTCAAGCTCAACCTGCACCATCTCCAGCGTCGGAGCAAAGGTCTTTGAGTCCATGTCCAGATACCGCACCACCTCACCCGCACGGAGGATGGCCGCCACCGTGGCGAAGTTCGTATTGGTTGGGACAAGAACGGTCCTGCTCGACACACCTTGGAGTCGAAGGAGGATCTCAAGCGCGGTAGAACCGGAGTTCACCGCAACGGCATGTTTACTCCCAATAAACCTCGCAAAAGCCTGTTCGAACTGCGCGGTATAGTCTCCCAGAATCAACATGCCGGACCGAAGAATCTTTGCCGCACCCTCTTGAAACTCGGCAATCTCGGCATCGGTTAAATCAAAGAAAAACGGTTTAACTTCCGTCATAGTCCTCGTCCTCTAGCAGGTTGTTGAAAAACCTTTTTGGGCACAGCCGGATGTCTCGTCCATCACGATGCGGACAGCGAAAGAGCATCCCCGCAGGATGGTCAAAAAGGCCGCCCAGCGCGGCCGCAGCGAGCGAAAAGCCGAGGCGTACTCTTTGCCGTACGTTGAGGCTTTGAGCGACGCGAGAACAATGCCGGAGGCCTTTTTCAACATCCTGATTAAATGTCTCGATAGTCCCGGGCCGTAGACTGCCAGTGAGAGCGGGCCTCATAAATGCGCGCATCAACGTAGAACCTATACCAAAACGCCTGAAGGACATGGAAGATCAGCCCTGGAACGCCATCGAGGAATCCCAATCGCAGAACGTAGCGATACAAGAAATACAGCAACGCGCGCACGAATAAGGGAGATCGTACGTAAACATGCGTCTTCAACCACCGCGTTCGCTCTACTTTGTTCCCGAACAGGCGAGGCTTCAGATCGCGTTCCGGGTCGCGAGTTTCAAGCAAGGTGTCTCGGATTTCGCCATCGGATAAGTCGTCATGCTTCCGCAGCCAATACTTGAGGTCGTTCTGGCGGTTATCCTCCAAGAAATCGTGTCTGGCATAGATGGCCCGACCGGTGGTGAGCACCAAGTGCTCCTCGGTCTTCTCCTCATACCGCGCGCTGCCTCGGCGAAAGACCCGCAGAATATAATGAGGATAGAGTCCACCATGCCTCAGCCAGCGATTCATGAAATACATCCGCCGGTTGAGATAGATACTGGTGGTGTCAGGGCCGCAGGTCCTCACCAACTCCAGGAGCTCAAGCTTGAGGTTCGTGGGCAGCCTCTCATCAGCATCCAGCCGAAGAATCCAGGGCCGATCAAGCGGGACATTGTCCAGGGCCCAGTTGAATTGGATAGCTTGATTGATGAACTTGTGCTGGTAAATGCGGCAACCGAATGCTTCACAAATCTTCAAGGTGGCGTCGGTGCTGAACGAATCCACGATAACGATGTCATCCGTGAAGTCCTTGACGGATTCCAGACAGCGCTCGATGTTCTGTTCCTCGTTGTAGGTGAGAATAATCAGCGTGAACAAGGGAGCCCTTTACCTGAGATTGTCATGACGCATGCTTGGTGGCGGCCACACCAACACAGGTTGCCAAGAACCGATTCCTGGTCCATGGAAGTTTGGCATAAAAGAATCGAGTCGTGGCAGCAAACCCGCAAGCTTCAAACGCACGGCGGACCTTATTCGGCCAGAACAAATATTGGTTTGCTGAGCGAGGCTTGGCCAGATATCGATACAGAATGACCGGATTGAATGGGTTGGGATCCCACCCGATGAACAGCCCCCCAGGCTTCAGGACCTGTCCAATTTCCATGACCGCATCGTGGAGACCGGGAAGCTCACTGAGGACGCCACTGGCAAACACAACATCGAATGCGCATTTACGAAACGGTAGACGAAAGCCGTCTCCGACAATCGCCTTCAAACTGGGATTGGTGTTTGCTCGAACGGAAGGCAGCATCCGCTCAAGAAATAACTCATACGCCACGATCACCTGTGGCTTAAACCGATCCGCAATCAACCTCGTGTACGTGCATTCTCCGGCCCCGATTTCGAGCACACGCTTTCCCTCAAAGACCAACTCCGGATCGAGCCAACATCGAAGGTATCGCTCCAGGTGGAGATAAGGCTTCGCTTCGTGGGGCACCCGCCGACTATAAAAGTCCCTCGCCAGCTCATAGGAGAAAGGCTGAGCCTGCATCTTCTTCGCCTCATGCATTAGCAGGGACCTGTCCGATGATTCCACGTGCCCTCTCCTGCGAGTTCCTGTATTGCCTCGGAAATGAGAGACGGCATCTGACAAGGAATTGCGGGAGTAGGTTGGGAATTGAGACGCCGGGCTTTTGTAATTGCCTTCTCCAAATCGTCCGGTTCAAAGACTGGAATGACTCTTCCTTCGGATGCCAACACCTGGACAAGATCGACCTGATGGTCATCAACCAGTTCCCCGTATTGCTTGCGCCGCGGCATGACCACTGGAACTTTGCCTGCATGCAGAACATGGAGCAGCGTTCCTGCCCCGGCATGGCAGATCACCAAGTCAGCTTCAGAAACTTTCTTGGTGAACTCATCCATTTCCAAAAATGGCTCGGCCTTGCCATGGGTCGGTCGAAAGTCCGCATTGTTCCCGGTCTGCATGAACACGCAGTCACTTCCAAAGACGCCTTGCCCGGCCAACCGATCCACCGCATCGAGGAGCCGGCGAAACGGTGAGGTGGCGTTGCCGACCGTGAGAAAGATCACGCCAGCGGTCCTCCGTAAATGCCTTTGGGAAAGAATTCCCCCAGGGCCTTCCACTGATAGAAGAAGCGGTCGGCCAGCCGATACATGATGCGTCCGGTGAGCGAGGGACGAGTTACGCGAGCAAACGTTTCGACGAATACAGATTTGACCCCGAGCAACTTACCAACCAGTGCAAAGGGAACCACCGGTCCAGCACCGGTGCTCAAGATCAACGTTGGCTTCTCTTTTCGAAGAATACGCCACGCTTCCAGCAAATTCAGAAGAAGCACCCAGTCTCTTTCAGAATGGCGAATATAATAGGTCTTATCCTGCATGTCTGGCGGCAGGAAGATTCGGTCATTCAGGACATAAAAATGTTCGTGCTGATCATAGGCGGGCTTAAGGGCACGGACTTCCGTAAGATGGCCACCGCAGGAAGAAACAATACAAATTTTCATGCCGCCTTCCTGAACACGATCTCCATTTCGGTGCCCAAGCCGAGCGCATCCACCATGCGCGGTAAGGGTTGCAACAATGTGGCAAAGAACGATGACAGTGTGCTGCCTACGGAAGTGGGACGGGTTTGACCGAAGACAAAACGATCGAGCCCGCGTTTCAGATTGTCCTTCCGTAGATTACTGAACGAACGAAAGTAAATAAGTTGAAGACCGAAGCGTGCTCCAAGTAACTTTATCGACTTCTTCGAAAATAGGCTCAGATGCTCGGGTGGGCAGATCATGGGAAACCGAGACCGCAGAAGCAGAGCCGGAAGACCGTTGCTCAGAGGGGTTGAAAGGGCAATGAGGCCTCCCCGTTCGGTTCGTGAGTAGAGCTGGTTCAGGAAGACCTCTGGATCAAGAGTGTGCTCGATCACTTCCCATGCGGTCACGACCGGGTACTTCGCATTTGTACTCTGGCTTTCCAACCAGCCATGGGTCACGGGAAGTCCCCTGCTCTTGGCCTTATTGCAAAGGACCGGGGATAGTTCCACTCCCTCGATATCCCACCCTGTGTTTCGCGCCTGCTCCAAGAAAATGCCCGAGGCACATCCAACGTCGAGGAGTCGTTTCGGCACCCTATACGCCGCTGCGAAACCAGAGAGGACCCGCAGCCTGGTCTGCGCCTCGCTCATGAGCCGGACTTCTTCCGTTTCAGCTTTGCAGTAGAACGTGGCATTTCGATAATAGTCCTCGAGAGTCTCTGGAGAAGGCTTGGGATGGACAAAGAGATGATGGCAGGACTTGCAACGATAGTGTGGATATTCAGAGACAGTGACCCAGACGGAGAGCGCCGGACTTCGGCAAATTTCACATTCAGACACCGCTGAACTTAGCCCACTAGGCGTTTGTAGCACGAAAGCATCTCGCGTGCGCCATGGTCCCAACTGAATTCTGCCCGCATCCACTCTCGTCCCCTCTGCCCCATCTCACGACGCGGCAAACGGCTTATCCGCTCAATCGCCTTGGCGAGACTCTCGGGATCATTGTTGACCCAGAGGCCGCAGCCCATTTCCTCAAGCCGACTCCACGGGGTCCCCCTGCTCGCAATCACAGGAACTTCATGTGCCAGCGCCTCGGCCACAACCAGCCCGAAGTTTTCGGTGAAGGAAGGAACAACCACGATGTCGGCCTTCTCGAAGAGCCGTTCTTTCGCATCTCCTGCCACTTCACCAATCATCCGGACCTGCTGTTGCAATGAAAGCACGGCGATACGGTCACGGAGACTTTCTGTATACGGCCGGTCACCCGCCCCTGCGATAGTCAGCGACCAGGCCTCACCGTAGTTCCTATTCAAAATCTTGCAGGCTTGCAGAAGGTTTTCGATCCCCTTTTTCGGATCTAGTCGGCCCAGATACAGCAAACGCAGCATCCCTCTTCCTTCAACGTGGGTCACCTGCTCTGGAATCTGAACGCAATTAGGAATCACCATCACGTCAGCATCTGGAAACCGCTCCCGTGCGGCTTGGGCTTCCTGCTCAGATGTGGTATGGAGCATCAGTGTTTTAGGGGCGACGGCCCGACAGACCCATTCCCAGAAAGCTTTCAATTTACTCCGCCTTGAACCTTTCCATCGCTGCAACGACCCATGCGGCGACCAGACTACCGGTTTCCCGAGGACCCGGCAGACTATAAGCGTCGGGATAGTGGGGAATGAGTACACGGCCGTAAGATGGACCAAATCCACTCGGCGAACATAGGGGGGGATGGCGCGCAACAAGGCCGGAGACACCGTATGCCGCATGACACGACGGCAGTAGCGAACCCGCAGGTCCTTCGCGAGTTCCACCTCTCGATCCTTCGCCACATCCAGGACCTTGTCTGGCCCATTCGCATCGGTGGTCAAAACCCAGACCTCGCATCCATGGTGAACCAACTGACGGGAGAGTAGATAGACGCATTCGATCGGCCCACCGTACACATAGGCGGGATAGAAGGCAGGGGTGATCTGGAGAACCTTCATTCCGCTCTGTTCAATGAGGACTACTCGGTGTTCCTGGAGCTTGCCTTTATAACAGATCCGTTTTTCACCGCGTCAGTCGTTCAAGCTCGCGCCTTGGTCATACTTGTCAAGGTCGTGCGGAGATGGCATAGGATATTCGAAGAGGTGCTGACACACATTACAACAATAGTTGTCGCGATTTGGCACAATGACACACATCGCCACATGCGAGCGTTGGCATACTTCACACGGCATGACTCACGCGTCTCAGTTCCGCACGCTCACACGTGCGCTCATAACACTCGATCATGTCTTGTGCCTTCATGTCACACCTGAACTCCTGCTTCGCCCACTCCCGACCGCGTCGTCCCAATTCGCGAAGCGATAACCGGCTCATCCGCTCAATCGCCTTGGCAACACTCTCGGGGTCATTGTGGACCCAGAAGCCGCAGCCCATTTCCTCAAGCCGCCTCCATGGCGTACCGGTGCTTGCGATCACCGGGACCCCACGCACCAGCGCCTCGGCCACGACCACCCCGAAATTTTCCGTATAGGAAGGGACAACCATGATGTCCGCGTTCTCGAAGAGATGTTCTTTCGCCTCCCCCAATACTTGGCCGACCATCTGCACTGTGCCCGAGCACGCTTTCTCCCTACCCGTCGCGCTCTGATGAGAGAGTGGAGCATGGGGATGCACGTCCCCATGCCCAGCGAACCCCAGTTCCCGTATTTTGGCTTGAAGAGATTCCGTATAGCGCGCCTCGCCGACGCCCGCGATGGTTAAGGACCAAGAGAGCGTAGCCCGTTCCTTCAGCAGCTTGCAGGCAGCCAGGAGGTTTTCAATTCCCTTCTTCGGATCAAGTCGGCCCAGATACAGCAACCGAAGCACTCCACTTCCATCAACATGTGTCGCCTGCTCCGGAATCTGAATGCAATAAGGAATCACCGCCACTTCAACATTTGGAAACCGCTCGCGGGATTCTTGGGCTTCCTGCTCCGATGTGGTATGGAGCATGAGTGTGTTCGGTGCTACGACCCGACAGACCCATTCCCAGACCGCTTTCGCTTTCGTCCGCCTTGATCCTGCCCATCGCTGCAAGACCCCATGTGGTGACCAGACCACCGGTTTCCTGAAGATCCTACAGGCGATAAGCGTCGGAATGGTAGGGAAGTTGTACACGGCGGTCAGGTGCACCACATCCGCCCACTGAATATAGTGTGGCAATAGACGCACCAGGGTCGGCGACACCGAGTGACGCATCCGCCGTTTGCAATAGCGAACATGGAGACGCTCCGCAATCTCCACTTCTCGCTCTTTCTCCACATCTATGACTGTGTCCGTGCCGTGCGCATCGGTTGTCAAAACCCTGACATCACAGCCCAGCTCCGCCAAACTCTGACATAGGTGATAGAACGCAATAATTGGTCCACCATAGTTGTGAGCTGGATAGAAGGAAGGTGTCACGTGCAGGAGCTTCATTTACATTTCGCCGACAAGCGTCTAACAGTTGTCAATCTATAGACACGGGTGAAGAGCGATATCTGACGTAATAATGTTCATCAGGAAGCCGGTGACCTTGTACCAGCCTGCAGGCGGACCGATTGTAACTGTAGTGGAGCGATGGCGTGTAACTGCGCTTGAGCTACAGCTACACCGAGTGCTAGCCAGAAGAAATCATCCACAGCACGCAAAGCATGCACACCCACGATAAACACAAGAATCCCCACAGCAGCCAGGATTGTCTCAAGTTCCCGATGATGATGACGTATCCCGCGCAACAAAACACTTAAAACAATACCTATAATGGATCCAAGAATGCATAGTCCCATAAAACCATACGACGTTAGCATAGCCAAGAGACCACTTTTGGCGTTCCACGTGAGACTCTGCATATATTGAAAGTCTGGATGATCATTACGCAGGTACGAAAATGCATACCAGGGAAGGTTGCCAGTCCCTACCCCAAACAGCGCCCAATGCGGCTCAGTTGTAAGGAACTCGAGCGTGACCTCATCAAAATCCTCAATCTCTCCAATACGGTCGAGTACGCGCAAAGAGAAGAGATCAGAAAAGTAGGGCATCATTTCTATGATAGTTTCATACCAGAGGAAAATTACTCCTAAACAGATGGCTATGGAGATTGCTGCCGCCGCAGGCTTTATTAGCCAGGTGTGCCGCGCTGAGTGCTGCCCCCTCGTATTCTCATTTTCCACCTCCAGTGAATTTCCTCCTCGCTTCAATCTTATTGCAATAGAAGTCGGAATTACCACAACGGCACCTATGCATAAGATAAAAGCCGCCGACGTTGAGAAAGATAAGACAGCAGCGAGCAACAAAAGTCCGATATATAAGCATGACAGTACAAATGACTTGATCACTCCTGCTGACCTCAAGAGCAACCAGGTAATGGCCGCTATTGCCAATGCCGCACCCATGTCTTTAGGTTCCCGTGCTAAAGAGTTAGATCGATAAATAACATCTCCTGCGTAATCAATTTTGCCAACGTCCATTGTCTCGCCAAACAACCCTTCTCGGTATATGGAAAATGCATTGAAGCCCCATATCCAGTAAATCACCCCCTGAAGCACTCCTCCAAAAGCCAGAAGCCCAGTGCCCCAAAAGAAGGCTTTTACCGTTGCTAGAATATCCGCTTTTGACCGCAATATCAGAGGGGCCAAAAACAACGGAAGCATCTGCAGAAAAAGTGAAAACATTTGAACAAAAGGCCTCATCTCGACTCTAAGTTCAGTTGAATCCAGTGTGGGCACAGGAGCCAAGATTCTTCCGACCGTCGTCACAACGGCTGCATAAAGTAGGAAGACTAATCCTAGACTCTGAACCCTTCCTGTGACACCCTGTTGTAACCAGGTGGCTAAGAGGGAGAAACACAGGATCAAGCCTATAACCTTGCTCGCCGACAGCGATACTCCTATATCGACAAAAAACCCTGTGGCCGGCAACAAGGCCGTCATTAAGTAAAATGCCTTTTTAGGACCACCCTGATGGATGAGAACCACCGCCAGGATAACAATGGAGGCTGCGAAGAGGGCATTCCACGTCATAGATCAACCCAGAAACTTACATTGCTTTAGGACCCAAGAGGCGGGTTCTTATCGCTTCTAGTAGACCTCGGGGTTCCAGGCAATACCTTATCAAGCGAAGGTACAAGATCTTAAGAGAATTGCGCCGACCCAACGGTCTGCCAGTCACTTCTTGAAAAATACTGCGATACTCTTCGTACAGTATATGCTGCAGACGCGATGTTTTCGAATCACCATGCCATCTAAACGCAGCTAGCACATCCTTCACGCGGACAAGTGCTGTCCCGGCTAGCATGAATCTCATCCATAGTTCGTAATCCATACAAAAACGGAGTGTTCGGTCTATTTCGCCGACTCTTAGGTAGAGGTCCCGCCGCCAAAACGCTGCTTGCTGCGGTATGATCGCATTGTCATGCAGAAAAATATCGCGATTAAAATCGATTGGATAGATCCTGCGAATAACCTTGTTCTGAGAATCAATAATAAGGCAGTCGCCGTACATGAACTGAGCCAGCTCGTGCTCTTTGAAGAATTCCCCCACTTTTCTGAGGGCACCGGGAAGGTACATATCATCTGAATTCAAATAGGCCAATACGTCTCCAGAGGCTAGGCGAAACCCGTCAGCAATGGCCGCGGCTTGTCCGTCGTCATGCTTGGATTCCCAGTGCGTCAGGTAGTTCCCGTATTTTCGGATGATCTCCAGACTGTTATCGGTAGACCCGCCATCCATAATGATGAATTCCAGGTTCGGATAGTTCTGGTTGAGAACGGACAAGATTGTCTGCTCCAAATACCGCCCCTGATTGAACGACGGCGTGACGACGGTGACTCTCGGCCAGTTCTCGTCCCGCTCGAGAACAATTGCCTCATCAAATTGGGCGCGGGAAATAAAATCCTTTAACGTGGCTTCTGTCGCCTCAAATGTTCGCATGGGTCCCATTTAGTTTGGGGCTTAGCGCTGTGATAATGGCGTCACCATGGCCAGCCTCATTGACTGGCCACAAACGTGCGTTCAAGTAAAGCTGAAGCATCAGATGGCTTTTAATACTTGTGTCGCTAAAACGCTCCCCATCTACCAATGAGCGTTGAGCGCGAAACCATGCAGAAGGGGTAACCGTCTTCCATTCAACGATGCTCAGCCCTACCCGTTGCAGCAAGACCTCTAGGCTGCCACGGTTGAACTGTGAGACATGGTAGGGGATATGCCAGTGAAGCCACTTGGTGCCATATCTCGTTCGAAACACGGAATCATAGTTGGGACAAGACATTATGATGCTGCCGCCTTTCTTGAGGAGACACAACGCGGCTTTGAGAAATTCAACGGGATGGTACACGTGCTCAAGAACTTGGCTTAACACGATATAGTCAAAGCGTTCCGGAGTAGACCGGCTGAACTGTTCAAGCGTTTGCTGATAGCACGAGAATCCGTGTCGATTGAGGTAGGCACAGACCTGCTCGTTCGCTTCCAATGAGGCCCAGCGCCCACCATGGCGAAGAACCCATGATGCCGCCGCCAATACCGATCCACTTCCCACGTCAAGGATGGCTTTATCTCTAACATGTGTGACCTTAGTGTAGAGGTTCGTGGGATTGGCGATTTTTTGGTGTATCAGCCAAATGACAGTCGCTTTTAATCGCTCTTTACACCAAGTAAGGATACCGCGAGACAGATGATCTGGCCCCACGGAGGGTGAAGAATAGTAACGACGATACAGCTCAGGGACATATTTCTCCATAGGCCGAGTCGCCAAATATGCCAAGCCGCACTCTGTACATTCCACCAGGGGATAGACATCGGGATGACCATATCGGTCGTCGTGGCCGACAAACACTTCTCGTCGCTTTTCGCACGCGCAGACTGGACAACAGCGGACTTCCTCATAGGCAAATTCACCACTCATCGACGCCTTTCGTTGCTAGAGTGCGTGGACATCCTGAGAAAAAAAGACGTTATAGTAGTTATTGTAGTGCTGTTTACCGAAGCGTAGTTGCTGTTCATTCAAGACGATGAAGGGCTCGTAATTCTGCACACGCAGTGAGTTCACGATCCTGTCGATACTATAGCCAAAAAGCGCGTGGTTCGGCTCAAAGAGTTCCAGCATGATCAGGCGAGGACGCCGGGCTGGATCAGACAGTATCTGCTGAGCACCATCCATCACTGCACCTTCCGCGCCCTCGACATCAACCTTGAGGAAGTCAACACGCTGAATCCCGGTCGCACACACATATTCGTCTAGGGTGGTCACGGAGACGTTTATAACTTGTTCAACTGCTTTTCTGCCCGTGTTCGCCAATGAACTAAACGCGTGATCGCTCGCCACTACAAATGGTGACTTGCAAGATTCCTTGCCGACGGCTACCTGATTGAAGACGACATTTCGCAGGCGATTAATGCAAACGTTCACATTCAGTAGCGCGTAGCTGAGGGGGTCAGGTTCAAAAGCATGGATGATTCCTTTAGCGGCAATCCTCGCCATGAGAGTCGTGTAATATCCGATATTGGCTCCCACATCGAGGCATACGTCACTTTCTCTCAGCACACGGCCCAAAAAGTTTGTTTCGTTTGGTTCGTAGTCGCCGAGATAGTAGATTTCTCGACCGACATCCTCATTCGCCGTGACCACCAAATCGCACGCACCGATCCGTGCATGCTTAATGCTCAGACGATCGCTTGGCAACCTGATGTATGAGGCGTTGAGCCACAAGTGGGAGAGTATCTTCGGCAAGCGTATTTTTATCAATGCTCACCCCCAAGACTTTCGCAACCCGGGAGAAATTCAAACTGACGATTGCCCCATAGATGAATCGGCCCACTGCGGCGGCGTTGATCCCTGCAACTGGCACTAAGGCAATCGTGGCTATCAGACTCAATGCCCCGCCTATTATGTTTGTCAACGATACAAATTTGATATCTCCGGCCCCGAGCAAGATGTAATGGAGCGCCACATTCATCGACAGGATGAAAAACGCGCACGCCAGGAGCCTGAGCACCGTTGTCCCTTGCGCCATAAAGTCATGACCCATCCAGAGTGCCAATA
>Ga0184627_10000912_pt1 | contig 11618 bp, 12 predicted proteins | sample PLM3_127_b1_FD_133150 | JGI IMG/M metagenome (GOLD analysis project Ga0184627, IMG submission 133150) | Groundwater sediment microbial communities from an aquifer in East River, Colorado, USA - PLM3_127_b1 | ecosystem: Environmental > Terrestrial > Soil > Riparian zone | place: USA: East River...
CGGGGAACCGGCCTCGGCCCTCGCGGGGGTCCCGAGGACCCTCCCGGCGCTGCTCCGGGCCCACCGCCTCCAGGAGAAGGCCTCACGGGCGGGGTTCGACTGGCCCGCGCTTCCCCCGGTTCTGGCCAAGGTGGAGGAGGAGTGGGCCGAGCTGCGGAGCGCGATGGCAGCCGGGCATCCCGCCCGAGTCGGACCGGAATTCGGAGATCTGCTTTTCGGCCTGGTCAATCTGTCACGTTTTGTCGGTGTGAACCCCGAAATGGCTCTGACGGCGGCGACAGAGCGTTTTATCCACCGGTTCCAGTACATCGAAACAGCCCTGGCGAAGCGGGGGAAGAGCCCTCGGGACAGCACGTTAGAGGAGATGGACCTGCTGTGGGAGGAGGCAAAGCGCCTGGAGGCAGCTGGTGAGGAGCGTCCGGCATCGTAGGGGGGCAGGGCCTGGAATGGGCCTTGCAGGCCTGTCGGTGCACTATGGCTGCCCGACCGGTTTTCTCACAAGCGCCAAGTTGGCTGCACCCTCCCCTGCCGAGAGCAAGCGCCCTCATTGTGCTCCTGGTGATCCTGAGCTGCACCTCTCAGGGGGGCGAGAGCCAGGGGGAGGAGGGCGGCAGCCTCGGGGCTGCCTCTCCTGCTCTCTTGGAGGCGGGCCGGGTTGAACGGCCGGCTCCGGTTCCCCCGGCTTCCCCGCTCGCCGAGGTGGGGGTGCCGCAGGCGCCCGTGCTGGAGCGGGAGATTCTCCCGGCCGGTCCTACCGGATCCCCAGTCCATTCGGGGCTCGCCCCGTCCCCCCCTGCCCTGGGTTCCTCCACCCGGGTGATCCCCGGGCTCTCCCTTGACTTCCTCCCGGGGCCGAACGCGGCGGCTCCGCCACAGGAATGGCGGCTTCAGGAGTTCAGCGGACTCGCCCGCTTCAGGGTGGCCCAGGTGCGGGGGACCGGTGTGGTCCGCTTGGAGAGCGAGGAGACCTCCTTCGCTCTGCACCGGACCGTGGAGGTGGACCTGGCGGAGTTCCCGTATCTGACCTGGACCTGGCGGGTGGATGTTCTCCCGGAGGGGGGGGATGTCCGCCGGCGGGAGGCGGATGACCAGGCGGCCCAGCTCTACGTCGTCTTCCCCCGGTTCCCGGCCATGCTCCGGAGCCGGGTCCTGGGTTACGTCTGGGACGCCACCGCGCCCGCGGGGAGCAGCGTCGTCAGCGCCACCACGTCCCTCGCCCGGATTGTGGTGGTGGAGAGTGGTCCGGCCAAGACTGGCCGGTGGATCGAGGAGACCCGGAATATCCGAGAGGATTACCGCCGCCTCTTCCGCGAGGAGCCGCCCCGGGTGGGCAAGGTTACCCTCTTGATCAACTCCCAGCACACGCGCTCGCGGGCCGTGGCCTGGTTCGGCCCCATCCGCTTCGCAGCGGAGCCCCCCCGGCGCGGCGCGGGCCCGCTACAGGTAACGCTCGCCCCCCACCCGTAGTGCCGGGCCAACTGACGTCGCCTCACTTCGTTCTCGGTCGTCGGCGGTCCGGAGCGTACCCGAGCGTACGCCTCCGGCCTCCTCCTCCCTCGGGCCTCGTGATGCTCGTCATTTGGCCCGGCACCCCCTTCGTCGCGTGAGCACGAGAGATAATTCATCGGAGTCACCCTAGCACTTTACAGGGCCCTGCCCCTGCTCTATCCTGGGACACGCCGCCGCTTGCCGGCGCTCCAGCATGGGTGTGCTGTTTCTCTTTATAGATGGCCTGGGCCTGGGGCCCGACGACCGGGAGATCAACCCCCTGGCCGCGGCCTCCACCCGCTGGTTCCGTCTGGCAGGGTCCCTGCCCGCCCCCGGGGTGGACGGGCGGGTCGTGGTGGCCACCGATGCGACGCTGGGCGTCCCGGGCCTCCCCCAGAGCGCGACGGGGCAGACCGCCCTCCTGACCGGTAAGAACGCCCCGTTCCTCGCCGGCCGCCACATCAACGGGTACTGCACGCGGCTGCTGGCGGAGCTCCTCGAGGCCCACTCCCTCTTCGGTCGCCTCCGCGCCGCGGCCCGCCGGGCCGCCTTCGCCAACGCCTACACCCCCCGTTTCTTCCAGGACAGGGTCCGGCTCCGCTTCCCGTCGGTGACAACTGTGGCGCAACGCAAGGCCGGCATGGCCCTCAGGACCCTGGAGGACCTCGCGAGCGGGGAGGCTCTTTACCAGGAGTTCACCAATGCCTTCCTGCGGGCGCAGGGCTACGACCTTCCCCTGCTCACCCCCGCCCAGGCGGGTGCCCGCCTGGCGGCCCTGGCGGCCAACTACGACTTCACCATGTTCGAGTTCTTCCAGACCGACCTCTGCGGCCACGCCCAGGATTTCCCCCGGGCCCTCCGCCTGCTGGAGGACCTGGACACCTTCCTGACGGGGATCCTAGAGCGGACCGACCTGGCCCGCGACCTGGTGGTAGTGGGGAGTGACCACGGGAACCTGGAGGACCTCTCCCGCAAGACCCACACGAGGAACCCCGTCCCCACGATGGTGTGGGGGGCGGGCGCGCACCCCTTCGCTAGCCGGATCCGGACCATCGCGGACCTCGCCCCCGCCATCCTGGACCACCTGGGGGTCGCGCCGGCCCGGGCCCTTGCCAACCCCCCGGAAAACGATTAGGCTACAGGCATGACACGTCGTGTCCTCCTCGCGGCGGCCCTGGTCCTCCCGCTGGCCCTGGCCGCCGCAGCCGCCCAGGGTCCCGAGGCCCCCCGCCCGGTCCACGTGGTCCGGCTGGAAGGGGTCATCGCTCCCAGTGCGGTGCAGTTCATCACCACGAGCCTGCAGCAGGCCCAGCGGGATCGGGCGGTCGCCCTGGTCATCGAGCTGGATACCCCGGGCGGGCTGGATGTCTCCATGCGGGCCATCATCAAGGAGATCATGGCCTCCGAGGTCCCCATCGTCGTCTACGTCTCCCCGAGCGGGGCCCGGGCCGCCTCCGCCGGCGCCTTCCTGACGCTCGCCGCCCATGTCGCCGCCATGGCCCCGGGCACCAACATCGGGGCCGCCCACCCCGTCAGCATGGGGGGGGAGATGGACAAGGAGATGGCGCGGAAGGTGACCAACGACGCCGCCGCCTACATCCGGAGCATCGCCGAGAAGCGGGGCCGGAACGTGAAGTGGGCGGAGGACGCCGTCCGAAAGAGCGTCTCCGCCACCGAGAAGGAGGCGTTGCGCCTCGGGGTCATCGACCTCGTCAGCGAGCGGCTGGAGGATCTGCTGGCGAAGATTGACGGCCGCAGGGTGGAAGTCCCGTCGGGCCCCGTGACCCTGCGGACGAAGGGCGCCCCCCTCGTCCGGATCGAACCGTCGTTCCGCGACCGGGTCCTCCGGGTGATCTCCGACCCCACCATCGCCTATATCCTCCTCCTCCTCGGGCTGGCGGGCCTCTACTTCGAGTTCAGCACTCCCGGGGCCATCCTCCCAGGGATCCTGGGCGGGATCTGCCTCATTCTGGCCTTCTATGCCTTCCAGACCCTCCCGATCAACTACGCCGGCCTCCTCCTGATCCTCCTGGCGGTCGTCCTGTTCATCGCTGAGGCGATGGTGGTCTCCCACGGGCTCCTGACCATGGGGGGGGTCGTCTCGATGCTCCTCGGCTCGATCATGCTCATTGACACGACCGTCCCATACATGCGCGTCTCTCTCTCCGCGATCCTGGGGGCGACGGGGGCCACCGCCGCCTTCTTTGTGTTGGTAATGGGGGCCGCCATCCGGGCCCAGCGGGGGAGGCCCCAGACGGGGAAGGAGGGGCTCCTGGGGACGGTCGGGGTGGCCCGGACGCGGCTCGCCCCGGGCGGGCTGGTCTTCGTCCAGGGGGCCATCTGGAGCGCCGAGGGCTCGGAGTCCGTGGAGGTTGGGGAGCCGGTGGAGGTGGTGGCCATTGACGGCCTGAAGCTCAAGGTGCAGAAGGTGAAGACGGACTCCGCCGCCGGGCTTACGCGCCCGGAGGCACCCGCGGCGGGCTGAGCCGCCCGCGGCGCCACGAAGGGAGCGGCGATGTGGCCTTTCAGCCTCTTCAACGTCGGCATCCCGGCCATCGTCATCGTCATCCTCGCCGTCTACTTTCTCTTCAGCGCGATGAAGGTCCTGCCGGAGTGGGAGCGGGCGGTGGTCCTGCGCCTCGGGCGGCTCCGGAAGCCGATCTACGGGAAGGGGGGGACCGGACTGATCCTGCTCATTCCGGTGATTGACAAGCTGATCCGGGTGAGTCTCCGGACGGTCGCCATGGATGTCCCGGCCCAGGACGTGATCACCAAGGACAACGTCTCGGCCAAGGTGAACGCGGTCATCTTCTTCAATGTGATCCACCCCGAGAAGGCCATCCTGAACGTGGAGGACTACCTCTACGCCACCTCCCAGATCGCCCAGACCACCCTCCGGAGCGTCCTGGGCCAGTCGGAGCTGGACGAGCTGCTCGCCCAGCGGGACAAGATCAACCAGCAGCTCCAGCGGATTATTGATGAGCACACGGACCCCTGGGGGGTGAAGGTGACGGCGGTGGAGGTGAAGCACGTGGACTTGCCGGTGGAGATGCAGCGGGCCATGGCCCGGCAGGCGGAGGCGGAGCGGGAGAAGCGGGCGAAGATCATCCATGCCGAGGGGGAGCTGCAGGCCTCCGACAAGCTGGCCCAGGCGGCTGGGGTCATCGCCACCCAGCCCATCGCCATCCAACTGCGCTACCTCCAGACCCTGACGGAGATCGGGACCGAGAAGAACTCCACCATCATCTTCCCGCTCCCGATTGACCTCCTGGCGAGCTTCATGGCGGCGCGCACGGGCGAGGGCCACTCCGCGAAGGGGTAAGGTCCGCCCACGGGATGCGTGTCGCCTTCGGGCTGCCGGGGGCACACAGGGTCCCTCTCTACGGGGCCCGGGCCCGCCGCGTTCGCCACGAGCAGAGCGCCACCTTCATGGCCCTCACCACCACCGGCCCCGGCCTCCCCCACGCCGCGACCGGACCGACCACCGGCCGCCAGGAGACGGGCTCTGTCGTGATGCCCCGGCGGGCCTGCTGCCCATGGGCACCTCCCACCCGGTCTTTGCCGCCCTCTACGACTGGCTGACCTGGCCGGCGGAGCGGGGTTCCCTGGGCCGCCGTCGTGCGGCCCTGGCCCGGGAGGCGGGGGGACGGGTGCTCGACCTGGGGGCGGGCACCGGCCTGAACCTCCCGCACCTCTCCGGCGCCCGCGGCTACGTGGGGGTGGACCCCGATCCGGCCATGCTCGGGCGGGCCCGCCCCCGAGCAATCGCCGCGGCCGTCCCCGCTGCCCTCGTCCTCGCGCGCGGGGAGCGCCTCCCCTTCCCCGCTGGCGCCTTCGACACTGTCCTCGCGACCCTCGTCTTCTGCACCGTCCCGGATGTGCCGGCCGCGCTGGCCGAGGTCCGCCGGGTCCTGCGGCCGGGCGGTGTTCTCCTCTTCCTGGAGCACGTCCGTTCCGGCCGCCCCCGCCTGGGCGCGCTCCAGGATGCCCTGACTCCGCTCTGGCGGCGCTGCTTCGGCGGCTGCCATGTGAACCGGGACACCCCGCGGGCCCTGCGGGATGGCGGGTTCGCTCTGGAGATTCTGGAGCGCTGGTACGGGGGGCTTTGGGTTCGGGGGACCGCGCGCCCGGAGTAGCGCCATGCCCAGATACGGGTGGACCGGCCTCGCCGTCATCCTCGTCGCGGAGGTCCTCCTCTTCGCCGGCCTCCCCCTCATCGGGACGTACTTCACGCCCATCGTCTGGACCGGCTATATCCTCTTCGCCGATGGCTGGGTCTTCGCGAGGCGGGGCCGGTCCCTGCTGACCACGGGCCGCCGCGAGCTCCCGGTCCTCGTCCCCTTCTCCATCGGCTCCTGGCTCATCTTTGAGGGCTATAACCTCCTCCTGAAGAATTGGTACTACGTGGACTTGCCCCTCCCACAGCCGCTGCGCCTCCTCGGCTTCGCCTGGGCCTTCGCGACGATTCTCCCGGGCCTCCGCGTGACGGCGGACCTCCTCGAGGCTCACGGTGCCTTCGCCACCTGGCGGGTCCGCCCGGTCGCCCTCTCGCGCCGGACCGAGGCGGGCCTGCTCGCGCTCGGCGTCGCGCTGCTACTCTACCCGATCCTCTTCCCTTCCCCCTACCTGTTCGGTCTGGTCTGGGCGGGATTCATCTTCCTCTGCGATCCCCTGAACCGCTGGCTGGGCGGCCCCTCCCTCCTCGCGGACCTGCGCGAGGGGAAGGTCCAGACCTTCTGGTGCTGGTTTGTCGGCGGAACCGTCTGCGGCGTCCTCTGGGAGTTCTGGAACTACTGGGCGACGGCCAAGTGGCACTACACCGTCCCCATCACGGCCGAGTGGAAGATCTTCGAGATGCCGGTGGCGGGGTACCTCGGGTTCGGGCCCTTTGCCGTCGAGTGCTACGTGATGTACAATCTCGCGGTCCTCCTGGGCCGGCGGGCCCTGAGATGGGCCGGGGCGGGGCCGGGGCGCGGGGCGGCGCGGTGATCAAGACCACCGACGTGGCCATCATCGGGGGCGGGGTCATCGGGTGCGCCACGGCGTACGCCCTCGCGACCGCGGGGCTTCGCGTCCTGCTCCTGGAGCGAGACCGGATCGGCTGTGAGGCCTCGGGGGAGGCGGCGGGGATGCTGGCCCCGCAGGCGGAGGCATCCGCTGCCGGCCCGTTCCTGGCCCTGGGGCTCCGCAGCCGGGACCTCTTCCCGGCGCTTACGGCCGCCCTGCGGGAAGAGACCGGCCTGGACGTGGGGTACCGCCAGGACGGGACCCTCTGCCCCTGCCTGGATGAGGGAGAGGAGGCGGAGGCGCGGGGCCGCTTCGCGTGGCAGCGGGGTCAGGGTCTGCCCGTGGAGTGGTGGGGGGCGGAGGAGGTCCGGAAGGCCGAGCCGGGGATCAGCCCCGCCGTCCGGGGCGCCCTCTTCATCCCCGGCGATCACCAGGTCACCAGCGGGACGTTCACCCGGGCCCTCGCCCTGGCCGCGGCGCGCCGCGGCGCCGAGATCTGGGAGGGGGCGCCGGTCACGGGCTTCGTCCGGGACCGGAAGCGCATCGTCGGGGTCAAGAACCTGGACCGCACCGTGAGCGCCGGCCGGTACGTCCTCGCGGCCGGCCCCTGGTCTGCCCAGGTGGCGTACCTGCTCGGCCTCCCGGTCCCGGTCCAGCCTGTGAAGGGGCAACTCTGCATGGCCGGCCTCCTCCAAGGAGAGCCGCGCCACGTCATCTACTCCCACCTGGCCTACCTGGTCCCCCGCCCCGGCGGAGAAATCGTCCTGGGGACCACGGTGGAGTTCGCCGGGTTCGACAAGCGGGTGACGGTCGGGGGGCTCCGCGGGATCCTGGCCGGGGCGCAGGCGCTGTACCCGGCCCTGGCAGCCGCTCCCATGCTGCGAGCCTGGGCCGGGCTGCGGCCGTACACCAGCGACGAGCTCCCCCTCCTGGGGCCGGTGCCCGAGGTGGAGGAGGTCGTGGTGGCGACCGGGCATCATCGAAACGGAATCCTCCTGGCCCCCGTCACGGCGCAGCTCCTGCGGGAGCTCATCGTGGATGGCCGGACGAGCATCCCCCTCGCCCCCTTTCGTGTGGATCGGGAGCTCACCTCCACCGCGCCGGAGGCGCGCTGATGCGCAAGCCGGAGCGGGTGCTGGCGGCGGTCGCGGGGGCGCCGGTGGATTACCCTCCCTTCAGCGTCTGGTACCACTTCGGCCTGCAGCACCTGCCGGGCCGGGCGCTGGCCGAGGCAGAGCTGGCCTTCTACCGCTCCTTCGATCTGGACTTCTTGAAGGTGATGCACGACTACCCCTTCCCTCTCCCGGACGACATGACCGAGGTGAGCCGCCCCGAGGAGTGGCGGCGCCTCACCCCTCTGCCCGGGAACCACCCGGCCCTCCGGGAGCAACTCGCCGCCCTGGAAGCCATCGGCCAGGGGCTCCGGGGGGAGGCCCTCTTCATTGACACGGTCTTCAGCCCCTGGACCACCGCCCGCCGCCTGCGCGGCCAGGAGGGGCTCCTGAGCGATATGCGCCGGCACCCCGAGGATCTCTGCCACGGGCTCACGGCCATCGCGGAGACCTCCGCCGCCTACGTCCGGGAGGCGGCGGCCCGGGGGATCGCCGGGATCTTCCTCTCGGTGGGGGGCGCCTCCTACGAGTTCATGGGGGAGGAGGAGTACGCCCGCTTCGGGCGGCTCTTCGATCTAACCGTCCTGCAGGCGGCCCGGGACCTCCCCTTCAATGTCCTCCACCTGCACGGGGTCAAGCTGATGTTCAACGGCTGCCTGGACTACCCGGTGCAGGCGTTCAACTGGTCGCACTGGCACACCCAGCCCACCCTGGCCGCGGCCCGCCATCTCACCGGCAAGTGTCTCCTTGGGGGGGTGGACGAGGTGAGCACCAGCACCGTCCGCGCCCGGGCCATCCGGGGCCAGGTGGCCCAGGCCGTCCGGGAGGCAGGGGGGCGCGGCCTCATCCTGGGGCCCGGCTGCGCCGTGCCCTCCGACACCCCGCCCTTCAATCTGCACGCCATCCGGGAGGCGGCGCGAGCGGTCCGGGTCTAGCCGGGCCTCCCGACAAGGGGTCACGCATGGAGCATGGGGCGGGGATGCCCATCCGGATCACCGGGACCGGCGCCTACCTTCCCGAGACGGTCCTGACCAACGCCGAGCTTCAGGCCCGGACCGGTCTCAGCGACGAGTGGATCCTGGCTCGGAGTGGGGTCCGGGAGCGGCGGGTGGCGGGGAAGGAGGAGGCCGCCTCGGACCTGGGCCTTGTGGCAGCCCAGCGGGCCCTCGAGGAGGCGGGGTGCCCTCCCGAGGCGCTGGACCTGCTGGTGGTGGCCACGACCACGCCCGACACCCTCTGCCCGTCCACCGCCTGCTGGATCCAGGCGCGGCTCGGGGCGGCCCGGGCCCTCCCCTTTGACGTGTCTGCGTCGTCTGCTGGATTCCTGGTGGCCCTCTCTGTCGCCCAGCAGTACCTGCGGTCGGGGGCCGCCCGGCGCGCCCTGGTGGTGGCGGCCGAGGTGGTAACCCGCTACGTGGACTGGGACAACCGGGAGAACTGCTTCCTGTGGGGGGACGGGGCGGCCGCGGCGGTGCTGGAGGCCGGGCCGGGGCCGGGGGCCGCTCTCCTCGGTCTCACCCTGCACGCGGACGGGCGCCAGGCAGACCGTCTCCTCCTCCCCGGGGGGGGATCGCGCGTCGCTCCGATCACGGCCCGCACGGTGGAGACCGGTGCCCACGCCATCCGAATGCGCGGGAGCCAGGTCTACCGGTTCTCGATTCGACGGCTGGTGGAGGCGTGCCGGGAGGTCCTGGCGGAGGCGGGGCTCCCCCTGGAGGCGGTGGCCCTCCTGGTTCCCCACCAGGCCAACCTGCGGATCATCGAGGCGGTGGCGGCCAGGCTCCTGCTGCCCATGGACCGGGTGGTCGTGACTATTGACTACACCGGGAACTGCTCGGGGGCCAGCCTCCCCCTGGCCTTCGATGCCGCCCGGCGTCAGGGGCGCCTCCGGGCCGGGGACGTTGTCCTCCTGGCAGCCTTTGGAGGCGGCCTCATCTGGGGGGCAGGCCTGGTCCGGATGTGAGGCGGATCCACCCCGGCGAACGCGTTCCGATCGGCCGGGCGTTCGCGACGCCCGGGCGTCTGGGCCGCCGGGCCCTCGCGGCGGCCCGCGATCGGCTGCACCGGACGACTCCCGCCCGCCGGATCCGGGGCGAGCGATCGGCCCTGGCGTTCCTGGAGGAGGTGGGGTTCGCCTTTCTCTTTGACAACTTCGGGACAGGGCTCCCGTTTCTGTGGGCGGCGATCTGTGGTCGGCGCGACCCCCGCTGGCCGCGGCACACGCACCATGACCCCGGGATCGGCCTTGCCTGGCATGTAAAGGATGTCTTGCCGGCCCGCCGCCAGGTCTACTACGGCAAGCTCCTGCTCGGGAAGCCCACCCTGGTGGCGCTCAGGGACCTCCCGGCCTGCGTCGCCTGGTTCAGGCGGGAGACACCGGCCTGGCATCGGGTGGCCTTCCTCCGCGGGCGGATGTCCCGGGCGGCGCACGCCATCCTGGAGGCCCTGCACGCCGAGCATCCCCTCTATACGCCGGACCTGCGCCGGGCCGCCGGGATGGCCCATCCACAGGAGACGCGGGCCTTCGAGCGAGCGATCGCCGAGGTGCAGCAGGGGCTCTGGGTCGTGAAGACGGAGGAGCGCTACGACCCTTCCTTCGCCTACCGGTGGGATCTCTTCGGGTCCCGCTACCGGCGCGCGGCCGCGGCGGCCGAGCGCCTCACCCCCACCGGGGCGTTGGAGCACCTCGCAGATCGCCTCCTGGACACGCTCCTCTGGAGCACGCCGCGCGAACTCACCCGCCTGCTCAGGCCCACGGCCGAGGAGCTGGAGGGGACCCTGGGGAGTCTCGAGGCCCGCGGTCGCCTCCTGCGCGGCGTGAGGGTCCCGGGACTGCCGCCCCGCCTCCTCCTGAGCCGTCGCGCCCTGGAGGCGCTCCCCCTCGGAGGGAGTCAGCCATGAGTCTGCTCCTCAGTGCCTGGCGTGCCGCCGCGATCCAGGCGGCCCCGGTCTTCCTGGACCGGGAGGCTGCGGAGGGACTGCGATGAGCTCTGAGGCGCCGGGCCGGCCGTTCACGCCGTTCCCCCTCGCCCCGCCGACCCTCGCCGATGTCTACGCGGCCCGCCGCACCCTCGCGGGGTATCTGGCCCCGACGCCGCTCGTCCGCTTCCCCGGCCTCTGCCGAGCCCTGGGCTGCGAGGCGTACCTGAAGCTCGAGAACCTCCAGCCCATCGGCGCCTTCAAGGTCCGGGGCGGCCTCTACCTCATGTCCCGCCTCACGCCGGCGGAGCGCGAGGCGGGGGTCATCACCGCCTCCACGGGGAACCACGGCCAGTCGGTAGCCTACGCAGCGCACGCCCACGGCGTCCGGGCCGTCGTCGCCGTCCCCCGGGGGGCGAACGCGCTGAAGGTGGAGGCCATGCGCGGCCTCGGGGCCGAGGTCATCCAGATCGGGCGGGACTTCGACGAGGCGCGGGAGTGGGCGGAGGCGGAGGCGCGCACCAAGGGCTACCGGTACGTCCATCCGGCCAACGAGCCTGACCTGATCGCGGGGGTGGGGACGATCAGCCTGGAGATCCTGGAGGCGCTGCCGCAAGTGGAGGCGATCCTGGTCCCGGTGGGGGGCGGTAGCGGCCTGGCCGGCCACGCGGTCGTGGCCAAGGCGCTGAAGCCGACGGTCCGGCTCATCGGGGTGCAGGCGGAGCGGGCCCCGGCCGTGACCCTCTCCTGGCGCGCCCGCCGGGTCATCGAGACGCCCGAAGCCGACACCTTCGCCGAGGGGCTGCAGACCCGGGTCCCGTTCCTCCTGACCCTGGGGCTCATCCTGGCGCACGCCGACGAGATGGTCCTGGTGAGCGAGACCGAGATGCGCCAGGCGATGCTCCTCCTCCTGGAGACCACGCGGCAGGTGGCGGAGGGAGCGGGTGCGGCTCCCGTGGCGGCCGCCCTCCGCCTCCGGGAGCAGTTGGCGGGAAAGACGGTGTGCCTCATCCTGAGCGGGAGCAACATCCCGCTGGATGCGCTCCGCCGCCTGCTGCGCGACGGCGAAGGATAAGCGGGGAAGGGTGGTTC
>Ga0184627_10000913_pt1 | contig 11603 bp, 13 predicted proteins | sample PLM3_127_b1_FD_133150 | JGI IMG/M metagenome (GOLD analysis project Ga0184627, IMG submission 133150) | Groundwater sediment microbial communities from an aquifer in East River, Colorado, USA - PLM3_127_b1 | ecosystem: Environmental > Terrestrial > Soil > Riparian zone | place: USA: East River...
CAGGTCGATTTGGCGTTCGGGTTCTTGATCACGAACTGCTCGCCTTCGACGTTCTGCTGGTAGTCGATTTCCGCGCCGGCGAGGTACTGCAGGCTCATGGGATCAATCAGCAGCGTTACGCCGCCATTCTCCATGCGCGTGTCGTCGTTGCCTGCGTCCTCGTCGAAGGTGAAGCCGTACTGGAACCCGGAACAGCCGCCGCCCTGCACGAAGACGCGCAGCTTGAGGTTGGGGTTGCCTTCCTCGTCGATCAGGCTCTTCACCTTTGCCGCCGCGGCGTCGGTAAACACCAGCGCGTCGGGCATCATTTCGGTCACTGCGTTCATATGGAACTCCCGCTGTAACTGCTGCAACTGCCTTCGTTAACGAACCGTGCCCGCTTCACTCGCGGTGGCGGGCTTGAGCTGGACCTTCTTTTCCGGCTTGCTGTCGTTCTGGTAAACCAGCCGCCCCTGCACCACGGCGCCGAGCTGGATTTCCAGTGTCTTGTAATGCACATCACCTGTGACATTCGCCTTGGCCTGCAGTTCCACGTATTCCGTGGCGTGCACCAGGCCGACGACCGTGCCGTTTATCACGACGTGGGAAACGCGGATTTCGCCCTCGATCCGGGCTTGCTCCGACAACACCAGCGTGCCGGGCTTGCCGTCGGCCGCGATCACGTCGCCGCGCACGCGCCCGTCCACCCGCAAGCCCCCGGCGAAGATGATGTTGCCCTCGATAGTGGCGTCGGCGCCGATCAGGCAGTCGATGCGATTCTGGAGCTTGTTGCTGTCCTTGCTGCCGAACATATTACCGTACTCCTTGGAGGCCGTTTCAGAATGACTGAAACGGCCCCTGATTGGAACCTATCTCAACCATAGGCGCGTGATGCGTTGTGGCCAGGACGGGATGGATGCGAGGCGCACGGCGCAGGCCCTATGTCGATAGGGTCCAAGCCGGGCAACGACGCAGACGCTCGTCCTGGCCGCAACCCGAAGGGACGGGGCGCTCTGGGCGCATTTCGGTGTCGGGAACCCTTGCAATATCGACATATTGCTGCGGATTCTCCTCCTAGAACTGCATCCCACATCGCCTCCGTCGCACGCGTGCCTAGGGTTGAGATAGGTTCCTGGGAGCGTGAGGGGAGTATCCCCTCATTCTGTTACCGCCGCTCAGGAAACGCTCGCAATTTGCGATAGTTTAGGCGCATTGACCCCGTTTTCAAAGACCCGCACCTGCAGGCTCTTTACAGTGGTTCCGGGCGCCACCTTGAACGTGCCGTCCACGCGCTGAAAGAATTTGAAGTTGACCTGGTACTCGCGCGCGTTCTTCTGGTCCTCGGGCGGCAGGGTCAGCACGAATTTGCGGTCGCTCTGCTCCAGATAAACCAGGAACTGCAACGTGCCCTGGAATTCCTTGATGCGCTGCCCGCTCTGCACCAGCAGCAGGCGGTAGCGGTACTCGCCGGGCAGCGCATCCGGCTGCACGCGGAAGCGGTTGATACTGAGCCCGAGCTCCTTGGCGCCACTCGCCATCAGCGACTGGAAGAAGGCGAGGTCCTCCTTGAGCGCGGCATTTTCTTCGGACAGCGTCCTCACCTGCTTGGCGAGATCACCGTAGGTGGCGCGATCGATCTGCAGCTGCCGCTCGGCCGACGCCACTCGCGTCCGCATCTCGAGGATCGTGGCCTCGCGTTTCTGGATCTCATCGTTCAGCTTGGCCAGCGCGCTCGCCGCCTCGCTCTGCCGGAAGCCGGCCAGCTCCATGCCGTAATCGTAGGTAGTCCAGCCGACCCCGACCACGAATGCGCCGAGCGCGATGATGCCGAGCCAGCGCCAGTACCACGCCACGTGGGTCTGCACCGACACCCGCGTCGCGGCAATCCCGAACTTGCGGCGCAACGCGCGGAAGAGTTGGGTCATCGACAACCTCCAGGAATTTGTCGGACTTGCGTCGGACAAACTCCTGAATTGTACGACAGGTTATGAGGGGTTGCAGTCATCTTGAATGCCGTTCGGACGTCAGCAGGGTGTATTAATTCAGCCTGTCGGCTCCGCGATAACCAGGACAGACTACCTTTGCGTTCACTTCGACCGTTCATGACACCAAGTTCGACAGGCTGCTAGGGCAGCAGGGCAATCTGCTCGAGACCGGTGGATTCCGCGAAGCCGAACATGATGTTCATGTTCTGCACCGCCTGGCCCGAGGCGCCCTTCACCAGGTTATCGATGACGGAGAGCACCACCGCGATGTCGCCGCCGCGCGGCTGGTGCACCGCGATGCGGCAGACGTTCGCGCCGCGCACCGAGCGCGTATCGGGATGGCTGCCCGCGGGCAGCACGTCCACGAATGGCTCGCCGGCGTAGCGCTTCTCGTACAGCGCCTGCAGGTCGGCTTTCGCCGTCAGGCGCGCGTAGAGCGTGGCGTGGATGCCGCGGATCATCGGCGTCAGGTGGGGCGTGAACACGAGATTGACCGCGCGGCCGGCGGCCTGCGCGAGCCCCTGCACGATCTCGGGGTGGTGGCGGTGTCCCGGCACGCCATAGGCCTTGAAATTGTCGGAGGCTTCCGCCAGCAGCGTGTGCACTTCCGCCCGGCGCCCGGCGCCGGAGACGCCCGACTTGGCGTCGGCGATCAGGTGATCGAGGTCGACGACGCCGGCCTCGACCAGCGGCAGGAATCCGAGCTGCGTCGCGGTCGGATAGCAGCCGGGGTTGGCGACAATGCGCGCTTTGCGGATGCGCTCGCGGTTCACCTCGGGCAAGCCGTAGACGGCTTCCGCCACCAGCTCCGGGCACAGGTGCTTGACGCCGTACCACTGCTCCCACACCGCGATGTCCTGGATACGGAAATCCGCCGCGATGTCGATGACCCGCACGCCGGCCCCTGTCAGCGTTCGCGCCTGCTCCATCGCCACGCCATTGGGCGTGGCGAAAAAGACCAGGTCGCACTGGTCGAGCCCGGCCTGCGCCGGATCGGAGAACTGGAGCCCGACCCGGCCGCGCAGATTGGGAAACAACTCCGCCACTCCCATGCCCGCTTCCTTGCGCGAGGTAATGGCGGCCAGCTCGCAGTGCGGGTGCTGGGCGAGCAGGCGCAGCAGCTCGACGCCGGTATAACCGGTGCCGCCAACAATGCCGACCTTGATCCTGTTCTTAGCCATGCGTGTGCTTTCCGGGCCCACAGACGACAAAGCCGCCCGCAGGCGGCTTTGCTGCGTACAAAAAATGCTAGCGCTTCGAGAATTGCTTGGCGCGTCGCGCCTTGTGCAGGCCGACCTTCTTGCGCTCGACCTCGCGCGCGTCGCGCGTGACCAGCCCGGCCTTCTTGAGCACCGGCTTGAGCGACGCGTCGTACTCGATCAGCGCGCGCGTGATGCCGTGGCGCACCGCGCCGGCCTGCCCCGACTCTCCGCCGCCGTCGACGTTGACCGTGATGTCGAAGCTGGTGGTGGTCTTCGTCAGCTCGAGCGGCTGGCGCACCACCATGCGCCCGGTTTCGCGCGAAAAAAATTCGTCGACCGGCCTGCCATTGACGGAGATGACGCCTTTGCCGGGCCTGATGTATACGCGCGCCACCGCGGTCTTGCGGCGACCGGTGCCGTAATTTTGCTGACGTTGCAGTGCCATGATGCCCTACACCTCCAGTTGTTTCGGCTGCTGCGCCGTGTGCGGATGGCTCGCGCCGGCATACACCTTCATCTTCTTGATCATGGCGTAGCCGAGCGGGCCCTTGGGCAGCATGCCCTTTACGGCGAGCGTCAGCACGCGCTCCGGCTGGCGGCCGTGCAGCTTGGAAAAGCTCTCGCTGTAGATGCCGCCGGGATAGCCACTGTGCCGGTGATAGATCTTGTTCTGCGCCTTCCTGCCGGTGACGCGCAATTTCTCGGCGTTGATCACCACGATATAATCGCCGGTGTCGACATGCGGCGTGAACTCGGGCTTGTGCTTGCCGCGCAGCCGACGCGCGATCTCGGACGCCAGCCGGCCGAGCACCTTGTTGGACGCATCCACGAGGTACCACCCGTGCTGGACCGTCTCGGGTTTTGCTGAAAAGGTTTTCATGCGTGTGGCCCTGCGCTGTGTGCTCGAAAGGGCACGAATTCTATTGCAAATCAGGTGCCTGTGTCAAACTTCCCGGCCTCGCTAGCGCGCCGGCACAGGCGCCGGTAGTAACCGGTTAAACTGACCGGAAACAACACGCTACAGGTCCTATACCATGGAACAGCTGGTCACCCACGCCATCGCTGCCCTGCTCTCGCCGCTGGGCATCGTTCTGTTCATCATGCTGGCTGCCGCGCTGCTGGCGTGGCGGCGGCCGCTGGTGGCTTGGCGCCCGGCCGTGTTGGCGTTCATATTGCTTTACCTGCTGTCCACGCAGTTTGTGGCCGACCGGCTGCTGGGGTGGCTGGAGCCCCCGCACCGAGACCCGGCTGCCGACCGTAACGGGCAAGCCATCGTGGTGCTGGGCGGCGGCACCTATTTCAACGCGCCGGAGTACGGCGGCGACACGGTCAATTCCATGACCTTGGTGCGCCTGCGCTACGCTGCCCACCTCCACCGCACCCTCGGGAAGCCGGTGCTCGTCGCGGGCGGCACCCCGGTGGGCAGCCCGGTGCCGGAGGCCGAACTCATGAAGCAGGCGCTGCAGCGCGATTTCAACGTGCCAACGCAATGGGTCGAAAAGAACTCGCGCAATACTTTTGACAACGCGCGGATGAGCCGGGATCTGCTGAAATCCACCGTGCAGCAGGTCTATCTCGTCACCCATGCCTGGCACATGCCGCGCGCCCGGTTCGCATTCGAGCACGCCGGCTTCATGGTCATCCCGGCGCCGACCGGCTACACGAGGGGCTTCGAGCTGACGGTGCTCGATTTCCTGCCGGACGCCGTTGCACTCTCCGACAGCAGCCAGTTCTTTCGAGAAATCACCGGCATTGCCTGGTACCGCCTGCGCGCCCTGACCGGATACTAGTTGGAAACGGAAACATGAAAGTTCGCATCAAGTGGCTGGAAAACGTCGCCTTCGTCGGCGAATCCGAAAGCGGGCACGCGCTGGTGATGGACGGCGCGCCCGAAGGCGGCGGACGCAACCTAGGTCCGCGGCCGATGGAGACGGTGCTGCTCGGCACCGGGGGCTGCACCGCCTACGATGTCGTGCACATCCTGAAGAAAGGCCGCGCGCCGGTCACCGACTGCGTGGTTGAGATCGCCGCCGACCGCGCGGAGCAGGACCCCAAGGTCTTCACGCGCATCCACTTCCATTTCATCGTGACCGGGACGGGCCTCAAGCGCGAGCAGGTCGAGCGCGCCATTCACTTATCGGCGGAAAAGTACTGCTCGGCCTCGATCATGCTCGGCAAGATGGCCGCGATCACGCACGATTTCGAGATTCGCGAAACCCAGAATTGAACCGCCAAGCCGCCAAGAGAAGCAATTTCAAGCAGAACCTAAAGCAAACCCGATCGAACCGCCGAGACAGGGAGAGAACCAAGCAAGACTGAAAATCGACCCGGTACAAACTACTTTTCTGCCAATCACCATTGTTGCTGTATTTGTTTCTCTCCGCGCCTCTGCGGTTCAATTATTGCCTTTGCCTTTCTTGGCGGCCTTGGCGTCTTGGCGGTTCGATCTGTTTTTGATCTTTCTCGTAGTTGATCAAATCCAGTACGCGGTTTCGGTCATCACATTCGACGACAGTCGCATCGCGGCCTTCGCGGGTTCCGGCAGCTCCGCCGCCCCATGCCCGACCGCGCTGGTGGCATGGCGCGCTTCGTCATCCTTCATCTTCTCGACGATCGCCCGGCTCCTGGCGTCCTCCTCGGGCAGCCGCCCGAGGTGCCCTTCGAGATGCGTGACCACCTGCCGCTCGGTCTCGGCCAGAAACCCGAGGTTCCAGCGGTCGCCGGCCAGCCCGGCAAGCGCGCCGAGCGCGAATGCGCCCGCGTACCACACCGGGTTGAGCAGGCTCTTGCGGCCGCCCAGCTCCTCGATCCGGCCCTCGGTCCAGGCCAGGTGCTCGGTCTCTTCGCGGGCCGCTTGCTCCAGCGCGGCTTTCGCGCCGGCATTGCGGGCGGTCAGGGCCTGTCCCTGGTACAGCGCCTGCGCGCAGATTTCACCGGTGTGATTGACCCGCATCAGCGAGGCGGAGAGGTGGCGCTGCTCCTCCGTCATGGCGGCCTCGGACAGGTCCCGGCCCGGCGTCGCGCGCAGCGACTGCGCCGGCGCGAAGACCGTGCGCAGGCCCTTGTCGAAGGCAACAATCAGTTCGTCCAGCGTCGGCATGTTCAAAAGCCTATCAGAATTTGGCCACGGAATCACACGGAAACACACGGACGACACAAATGGAAGAGAAAGAGATCACGTTCAAGATCCGAGGCTGTGTGAATTTCGCGCACCCCAAGGCCGAGATCCGTCGCTTTGTTCTATGACATTGTCCGTGTGTTTCCGTGTGTTTCCGTGGCTGATTGGGTCTTCTACACAGCCTGCGCGAACAGGCGCGCGAGCTCCGCGCCGGGATCGGCCGCGCGCATGAACGCCTCGCCGACGAGGAAACAATCCACCTTGCCGTCGCGCAGCGTGCGCACGTCCCGCGGCGACAGCACCCCGCTCTCCGTCACCACCAGGCGTCCCGCGGGAATCCGCGGCATCAGGTCGAGCGTGGTTTCGAGCTTCGTTTCGAAAGTGCGGAGGTTGCGGTTGTTGATGCCGACCAGGGGGGTCTTCAACGCCAGGGCCTGCTCCAGCTCGGCGGCATCGTGCGCCTCGACCAGCACCGCCATGCCCAGCTCATGCGCCGCCGCCTCCAGCTCCCTCATGCGCGCGGCATCGAGCGCGGCGACGATCAGCAGCATGCAGTCCGCGCCCGCGGCGCGCGCCTCGTACACCTGGTACGGCTCGATGGTGAAGTCCTTGCGCAGCACCGGCAATTTGCACGCCGCGCGCGCCTGCTGCAGGTGCCCGATCTCCCCCTGGAAGAACTGCGCGTCGGTCAGCACCGACAGGCACGCCGCGCCGTGCCGCTCGTAGCTCGCGGCGATTACCGCCGGCTCGAAATGTTCGCGCAACACCCCCCGGCTCGGGCTCGCCTTCTTGATCTCGGCGATCACGGCCGGCTTGCCGGCGCTGATTTTCGAGCGCAACGACCCGACGAAGTCGCGCGCCGGCGCCGCCCGCCGCGCCTCGACACGCAACGCCGCCAGCGGCTTTGCCGCTTTCGCGCGCGCAACCTCGTCGGCCTTCACCGCAAGGATGCGCTGCAGCACGTCAGCCATGGGAACTAACCGCGGAGACGCGGAGGCGCAGAGATTTCATGGAACTCATACGGCCTGCGTGAACCCGACAAAGGCATCGAGCTTCTTGCGCGCCGCGCCGCTGGCAAGCACCGCCTGCGCCTTCTGCACGCCACCGGCCAGGGTCGGCGCGAGCCCCGCCACGTAGATGCTGGCGCCGGCATTGAGCGCGACGATATCCCGCGCCGGGCCGGTTTCGTTGTCGAGCGCCGCCAGCACCATCGCCTTGGAGCGCTCGACGCCGTCCACGCGTATCGTGGCGATATCGTGCGTGTTCAGGCCAAACTCCTGCGGCGTGACCCTGAACTCGCCGATCCTGCCGTCCTTGAGTTCCGCCACCAGGGTCGGCCCGGAAATCGAGATTTCATCGAGCCCTTCCAGCCCGTGCACGACCATCACGTGCCGGCTGCCGAGCCGCTCCAGCACGCGCGCCTGGATGCCGACGAGATCGGGATGGAACACGCCCATCAGTTCCAGCTTCGCGCCCGCCGGATTGGTGAGGGGGCCGAGAATATTGAAAATGGTCTTCACGCCGAGCTCGCGCCGCACCGGCGCGGCGTGCTTCATCGCGCCGTGATGCAGCGGCGCGAACATGAAGCCCACGCCCACTTCTTCTATGCAGCGGCCGATCTGTTCCGGTTTCAGGTTGATGTTGGCGCCCAGCGCCTCCAGCACGTCGGCGCTGCCCGACTTGCTGGATACCGAGCGGTTGCCGTGCTTGGCGACGCGGGCGCCCGCCGCCGCGCAGACGAAAGTCGAGGCGGTGGAAATGTTGAAGGTGTGCGCGCCGTCGCCGCCGGTACCGACGATGTCGATGATCCTGTCGGCGTCTTTGACGGGGACCTTGGTGGCGAACTCGCGCATCACTTCGGCGGCGGCGGCGATCTCGCCGATGGTTTCCTTCTTCACGCGCAGCCCGGTGATGATGGCGGAGATCAGCACCGGAGAGACCTCGCCGCTCATGATCGCGCGCATGAGAGACAACATCTCCTCGCGGAAGATCTCGCGGTGTTCGATCACGCGCGCCAGCGCTTCTTGCGGTGTCATGATGCCCTCCCCTGCAGGAAATTCTTCAGCAATGCATGCCCGTGTTCGGTGAGGATGGATTCGGGGTGGAACTGCACCCCTTCCACCGCCAGTTCCTTGTGGCGCACGCCCATGATCTCGCCATCGTCGGTCCAGGCGCTCACCTCGAGGCAGGCGGGCAGGCTCGCGCCCTCGATCACCAGCGAATGATAGCGGGTCGCGGTAAATCCGTCCGGCAGCCCTCTGAACACGCCCCGCGCATCGTGATGGATGGCGGAAGTCTTGCCATGCATGAGTTGCTTCGCATGCACGATCCTGCCACCCAGCGCCTGCCCGATCGCCTGGTGGCCGAGGCATACACCCAGTATCGGGATCCTGCCCGCGAATTCCCTGATCAGCGGCACCGAAATGCCCGCCTCGTTGGGCGTGCAGGGACCGGGCGAGATGACGATTTGCGCGGGCTTGAGCTTGCCGACCGCCTCGAGCGTGATCTCGTCGTTGCGAAACACCTTCACCTCCTCGCCCAGCTCACCCAGGTATTGCACCAGGTTGTAGGTGAACGAGTCGTAGTTATCGATCATCAGCAGCATAAAAAATCCTTTACCGCAGAGGCGCCGAGACGCGGAGCTGAACGAACGATAAATCAGTCTTCATCATTGTCCTTCTCAGCGCCTCAGCGTCTCCGCGGTTCAATCGATCTTGGTGTCGAGCCCGGCCTCGGCCATCTCGGCAGCGCGCAGCAGGGCCCTCGCCTTGCTCTGAGTCTCCTGCCATTCGGCTTCGGGTTGCGAATCGGCGACGACGCCGCCGCCCGCCTGCACGTAGAGGATATTGTTTTTGACGACCGCCGTGCGCAGTGCGATCGCGACGTCCATGTTGCCGTGAAAGCCGAGGTAGCCCACCGCGCCGGCGTAGATGCCGCGCTTCACGGGCTCCAGTTCGTCGATGATCTCCATCGCCCGCACCTTGGGCGCGCCAGAGACCGTGCCGGCCGGAAAAGTCGCGCGCAGCACGTCGATCGCGTTCAACCCGGGCTTCAACTTGCCTTCCACGTTGGAAACGATGTGCATCACGTGCGAATAGCGCTCGACGATCATCTGCTCGGTTACCTTGACGCTGCCGGTCTGCGCGACACGCCCCGCGTCGTTCCGCCCCAGGTCCACCAGCATGAGATGCTCGGCGCGCTCCTTCTCGTCGGCGAGCAGCTCCTTCTCCAGCGCGGCGTCCTCCGCCGGCGTCGCGCCGCGGCGCCGGGTACCGGCGATCGGGCGCACCGTCACCGTGTCGCCCTCGAGGCGCGCCAGGATCTCGGGCGAAGCACCGACCACGTGAAAGCTGTCGAAGTCGAAATAGTACATGTAGGGCGACGGGTTGATGGTGCGCAGCGCGCGGTAGAGCGCGAGCGGCGAGGCGCGGAACGGCTTCGACAGGCGCTGCGACGGCACCACCTGCATGACGTCCCCCTCGAAAATATAATGCTTCGCGCGCTCGACCGCCTTGTGATACGCGGCCTGCCCGAAACCCGACACCGCGGGCTGCGACGGCCCGCGCGTATCCGGCGGTATCGCCGCCGGCGCGCGCAGTTTCTCGAGCAACTGCTTCAGCCGCGCCTGCGCCGCCTGGAACGCGCCCGGCCTGCCCGGCTCCGCGTACACCACCAGGGTCAGCTTGCCGGAGAGGTTGTCGACGATTGCGATCTCCTCGGAGACCAGCAGCAGAATGTCGGGCGTGTCGAGTTCGTCCGGCTTGCGCGTCGCCGCCAGCCGCCGCTCGATGTAGCGCACGGTGTCGTAGCCAAAGTAGCCTACGAGGCCGCCGCAGAAACGCGGCAGGCTCGCATCCTGCGCCACCTTGAAGCGCGCGAGAGTGTCGCTGACGTAGGCCAGCGGATCGGCGACCCGTTGCTCGCTCACCTTTTGCGCGCCGCGCAATTCGACGCAGCGGTCCCCCCGCACCTCGATGCGGGTCTCGGCAGGCAAGCCGATAAAGGAATAGCGGCCAAAGCGCTCTCCGCCCACGACCGATTCGAGCAGGTAGGTGTAGGGCCGGTTGGCGAGCTTGAGGTAGACGGAGAGGGGGGTGTCGAGGTCGGCGAAGGTCTCGAGCACCACGGGAACCCGGTTGTAGCCCGCCTGGGCGAGGCGGGCGAAATCAGCTTCGTTCATCAGTCACTCCACGGAAAACACGAACAACGATCGAGAAACACCTGCGCGCAAGTCGCGCGCGGGCCGGGCTAGCTGCGCCAGCGGCGCCAGGCGAGGGTCGCCTGCTTCTCGATTCCGTGATCGGTGTTGTGCATGACTACGCTTTCTTGATGAGCCGGGTAGCTGCAATCAGCGACGGTACTATAGCATCAACGTCCAGCTCGCGCACATCCTTGCCTTCATTGTAGCCATAGGGAACGCAGAACACCGGGCAGCCCGCTGCGCGCGCGGCCTGGACGTCGTTCGCGGAGTCGCCGATCATCAGCATCTCGCGCGGCGCGATGCCGAAACCGCGGCAGGCGTGGAGCAGCGGCGCCGGGTCGGGCTTCTTCTGCGGCAGCGTGTCGCCGGCGATGACCTGCTCGAAATAGCGCGCGATGCCGAGAAGCTCGAGCAGCGGGGCCGTGAAGCGCCCCGACTTGTTGGTCACGCACGCGAGCGGCAAGCGCATCGCGCGCAACGCCTCGAGCCCCTCCCCCACGCCTGGATACATGACGGAGTGCCGGCCGTTGACCGCAGCGTAGCAACGCTCGAACAGCGGCAGCGCGCCCGCCATCTGCCCGGCGGACGCGCCGCCCTCGATCGATCCGGCGAGCGCGCGTTCCACGAGCATCGGTATGCCCTTGCCGACAAAGGTGCGAATTAACTCCACATCAAGCGCGGGACGCTGGAGCTCACGCAGCATCATGTTGGCCGCGACCGCGAGATCCGGAATGGTGTCGGCGAGCGTGCCGTCGAGGTCGATCGTCACCGCTTTCACGCGCAGCGGGAAACGCTGATTCATCATTGAACCGCAGAGACGCAGAGGCGCGGAGGAAACATAGAGAATGAAACAGCAAGAATGTTACAGACTCGCACGGATTGGAAGCTGTAATCAGCCCCCACTGATACCGCCATTCCTGTACCGCTTCTGTCTTTCTCTGCGTCTCGGCGTCTCCGCGGTGGTGATTTACGCCTTGGCGAGCTCGGCGCGCATTGCGGAGATGGTGGCCTGGTAGTCCCTGGTGCCGAAGATGGCCGAGCCGGCGACGAACGTGTCGGCGCCGGCGCGCGCGGCGTCCGCGATGTTGTCCACCTTGACGCCGCCATCCACCTCGAGC
>Ga0184627_10000915_pt1 | contig 11578 bp, 5 predicted proteins | sample PLM3_127_b1_FD_133150 | JGI IMG/M metagenome (GOLD analysis project Ga0184627, IMG submission 133150) | Groundwater sediment microbial communities from an aquifer in East River, Colorado, USA - PLM3_127_b1 | ecosystem: Environmental > Terrestrial > Soil > Riparian zone | place: USA: East River...
AAGAACGACAAGGCGCCTGTCCAATACGCGTTCGAAGATCTCGTTTTTACCGGTCTGCCAGCGGCGCAGAACGATCCCTTTCGCGTGAGCCGTGCGTTCGCGGTCCCTTCGGGCGACTACGACATCTACATGGTCCTCCGTGAGCGTCCCGAAAGAGATCAGAAGACCGCGCCCAAGTTGGCGCTCCTAAAAGAGTCGCTGACCGTGCCCGACCTGTCGGCAGCACTGACGACGAGCAGCATCATTCTCGCGGACAACATCGAGGCACGAACCACGGCGTTGAGTCGTGAGGAGCAGCTCAATCAGCCGTTCACGTTCGGTGGCACGGCCATCACGCCGTCCGCGTCGAGTTCGTTCCCGAAGAGCAGTGAACTCTCATTGGTGTTCTTCCTCTACAACGCTCTCGTCGACCCCAAGGTCGAAGCGGCTGCGCGGGTCGAGTTGACCGCTAATCCGAAGCTCACGAAGGAGCAGGCGCTCGAACTTGCGGTGCAGAAGAATCCCGCGCTGGCCGGAGCAAACAAGCCGAACGTCGAGGTGGAGTACAACTTCCACCGGAAGACGAATGAAGGCGAGAAGTTCTTCAACAAGACGAGTCCGCAGGCGTTCAACCCGCAGACATTACCGCCGCAGTTCGACATGTCGAAGGGTCATCAGTTGATTGCCGGTCAGTCGATTCCGCTGGCGTCGTTCGAGCCGGGCGTCTATCGGCTGGAAATCAAAGTCACCGACAAGAATGCAGGCAAGTCAGTCACGAGGAATGTTCCCTTCACTGTGACCGATAAGCCTGACGCGGTAGGTGCAGCGCAGATTCAGCAGGCGTCCGCCACTATTGCAGCCGAGGCGGGCGGCATTCGGTCGAAATGCGCGAAAGACTGGCCAGACGATTTCTCGATGCGTGCATATTGCGAAAAGCAGCAAAACGAAGCGCTGGCCTCCATGGAGAACCGTCAAGTCAGCTCAAATGACATGCGCACCATCAGAGACAAATGCGCGCGTGATTGGCCGGATGACTTTTCAAAGAGAAACTACTGCGAGCAGGAGCAACTGAAGGCTTTGGCTACTTTGCAGCGGTAGTTATGGCCTTAGCTCAAATCCAAGGCTCACAGCTGAAGGCTTATTCGTATTAAGCTGTTCGTTAGGGGTCTCCGGGAGCCCTAGCCGCCTACAGAGATCGTAATGATTTGCGACTGGCGCATCGCCGTCACGACGGCGTCGATTCTCTCGTATCCAACAGCAGGCCACACGCAAGCCGCTGCTCCGCAGCAGTCTGTCCCTGCGCGTGCGACCGTCGAGGCTCGATCCTTCCCGTTGCCTTCGTCCGATTCCAGCAGCATTCGGGGCGTCGTCGTGGATCAGTCCGGCGCGCCGCTGTCGCGCGTTCGCGTGCGGATCCTGGGCGCGGCCATGGTCGTCAGCGTCACCGATGCGCTGGGAGCGTTCCATGCCGCGGCATTGCCTGGTGGTCAGTACGTCGTCCGCGCCTATCTCACTGGGTATGCGGTGGCGAGGAGCGAGCGCATCAATCTCGTGCCTGGCAGCGCCCCGTCTCTGCGATTGACGATGGTGCGTGACGGAGCGGAGGTAAAGCTTCTGGCTTCGGAGGCCAGGCCCGCTGAATTGGAAGCGGGGCTCGGGTTCCTGCGTGCGCCGGTAGCCGTCGAATCACAAGCCCCGGTAGAAGCTCAAGGCCAAGCGGATGGCGATGCTGGTGATCCCGATGAGGACGGCGAGGAAAATCGACGCGAGTCAGTGTGGCGCCTGCGCCATCTTCCTCGAAGCCCGCTGAAGGACCAGACGGCGAGCGCAAGTCTGCCGGATTCGGTCACCAATGAGGGATTCACACCCGACCCAATGGGGATGCTGGGCCGGGCCGTTGGAACATCCGTGCGGATGGCATCGGCCCTTTGGGATCTCTCGCTGTCGGGTCAGGTGAACCTGCTGACGTCAGGCGCGTTCGATCGGCCCGACCAACTGTTTTCATCGAATCAGTTCGCGCGCAACGTTGCTTATGTCTCCCTTGGATCGGACGCGGGCGATCTCGGAGATTGGACCGTCCGCGGAGCGATGACGCAGGGCGACGTTTCATCATGGATTCTGGCGGGGTCTATCGCGGCTCCCGGCACAAGCCGCCATGCGTACGACATGGGCATTTCGTACAGCATGCAGCGGTACGCCGGGGGCAATCCCGCGGCGCTGGCGGCAATTACCGATGGTGCAAGAAACGCGGCTGAAATCTACGGGTTCGATCGATGGAACCTCGCGCGACGACTCGCGCTCGGATACGGCGCGCGCTATTCGCGATACGACTACCTGACCGGCGGCGGCTGGCTCAGCCCGCGCGTCAGTGCGACCGTGACACCTGTCGATCGGCTTCGGGTGCGGGCGCTGGCAGCGCGACGGATGGTCGCGCCAGGCGCCGAAGAATTCGTGCCGACGACGTCCGCCGGTTTGTGGCTGCCGCCTGAGCGCACCTTTTCCCCGCTTCTCGCTCATGACAAGTTTCGTGTGGAGCGCAGCGATCACTACGAACTGGCGGTGGAGCACGACATCGACCCGGGAATGGTCGTGGCGTTCCGCGCCTATCGGCAGAACGTCGACGATCAGCTGGCGACGTTCTTCAACGTGCGCCGAGGGACGGCCGGTCCGCCGGATCTTGGACATTACTACGTCGCCACGGCCGGCGACGTGCAGACTCGCGGGTGGACGGCAGGCGTCTCACAGCAGGTCGGAACCGTCCAGGGCACGGTCGAATACACCATGACCCGGTCGACATGGATCCTTGGAGGCAGTGCGGACGCACTGACTCGCACGTCCGCGACTGCAGCACGCCTGCGGATGGACGAGGTCGCCGATCTGACAACGTCGTTGCGCGCTCAGATTCCCCAGAGCGCGACGCGCCTCTTCGTGCTCTATCGAATCAACAGCGGCTTTGCGCGGCTTGACGACGCGGGGGCCGCCGCTCGGTTCGATGTGCAGATCAATCAGTCGCTGCCGTTCTTGAATTTCAGTGACGCTCAGTGGGAGATGCTGCTGGACGTGCGCAACCTGTTCCGCGAGCCTGCGGCCGACGCTTCCGCGTACGACGAGATCCTCGTCGTGAATCCGCCGAAGCGGATCGTCGGAGGCCTTTTGCTCCGCTTCTAGCCATCATTCGTGACTCCGCCGAGGCTTCCGTCGTAGCGCTCCGGGATCTCCACGCGGCTCGGCCGTTCGCTCTCCAAAGAGATAGGTGGCCTCCGATCCGGTTTCGTGGACAGATCTGTGCAAGTATTTGGATCTTTGTGGTTTCGCGAACAGGACTTCGCCACAAGTCGCACCAATACAAGCGCTTAAACAGATCTCACGCTGAACCTCGTGGTATAACGTTTGCTCAGCATGCATGAGTCCCAGTGGCAGGGTTTCCGGCGCGGGACCGCGCCGGGGCAGCCCAGCCTGGCTGGAGAACCCCAGGAGAGTCCGCTTCCGTGATGGCATCCGCCGCCCGTCGCACGCCGTTGACGTGGGAGTCGGCCCTGACGCTAGCCGCTGTGGCCGTGCTCATGTGTTTGGGTGTGCTCAACATCGCAGCGCGCGCGGCGTGGAATGAGGTCGAGGACGGGGTCCTGTGGGGCGCGGGCGCTGAAGGTGTGGTTGCGATCGCGGTCGCCCCCGACAGCCCCGCGGCTCGCGTGGACGTGCGCGCAGGCGATGTCTTGCTTGCGATCAACGGTCAGTCGGTCGACGAGCCGGCGCAGCTCGACGCGTTGCTCCGCAGCGGCACCGAATCGGCGGTGCTCAGCTATACGCTGGCGCGCCGCGGCGAGCCGCGCTTCTTGAACGTGATGCTCGCGCGGATTCCGCAAGGCAACCGCACGCTCTATTTCATTCTCGGTGTGATCGGTGTGTTTACGTTGCTGGTGGGGGCATCGGTCCGTCTGAGACGCCCGTTGGACCAGGCGACGCTCCATTTTTTCTGGTTGTGCCTGGCCTTCTTCGGAATGTTTACGTTTTCGTTCAGCGGACGGCTCGACCGCCTGGACTGGTTCTTCTATTGGGCGGATGATGTGTCGACGCTTCTCCTGCCGCCGCTGTTCCTGCACTTCACGCTCGTGTTCCCAGAACACTCCGCAACTTGGGACCGGCGACGGCTCGGGCAGATTTTCCTGCCGCTCGTCTACACGACTGCTGCAGCCCTCGGCGTGTTTCGAGTCGTCGCCCTCGCGCGTGTGACTGCGAATCCTTCACTGTTCACGAGTGTCGTTGGGACGCTCGATCGACTAGAGCCGCTCTTTCTATCGGTCTGTCTTGTCTGCGGCCTCGGCATGCTCGTGCGCGCCATCGGCCGTGTGCGCTCGATGACCGCCCGACGCCAACTGCGTTGGATCGTCTGGGGCACGGCGATCGGCGCCGGTCCGTTCGCGCTGGCGTATGCGCTTCCCCACGCGGCGGGGCTCAGCGTGCCGCCGCCATTGGAGTTCCTGGCGATACCGCTCAGTCTGGTGCCGCTTGCGTTTGCATCGGCCATCGTTCGCTATCGCCTTCTGGACGTCGAGATCATCGTCAAGCGCAGCCTCATGTATGCGGCGATGGCGTCGGCGATCCTCGTGATTTACGCGATCCTGCTGCGCGTCGTCGGTCTGATGTTTCCCGATGACCTTGGCCAGCACAACACGGTGATCGCGATGCTCGCGACGCTCGTGATGGTACTGCTCGCACCGCCCGTTCAGCGGGCCATTCAGAACGCGCTGGATCGTGCGTTTTACCGGGACCGATATGACTATCGCCGAGCGCTCGTCCGGTTTGCGCACGACTTGAACAGCGATCTCGACATCGACCGCCTGGCGGAGCGACTCGTGTCTCAGATCCGTGAAACGCTCCTCGTCGAAGGCATCGCCGTCATGTTGGCGGAGGAGCAAGGAGAGGGCTTTGTGCCGTTTCGATCGGCGGGCTTCGAGATGCCGTTGCCGGCCGTGGCTTTCGATTCTGTCGTCGCTGCGAGGCTGCGAGAAGGCGCGGCGCTGGCGCTCGACGATCCTGAGACGTCGAGGAACTTCCCGCCTGCGGAGACAACGTTCTGGCACGCCAACGCGATCCATTACTTCGTCCCGTGCGTTTCGAAAAACAGGACGATTGCCGTGTTCGCGCTTGGCCGCAAAGAGCACGGCGACCCCCTGAGCAGCGAAGATGTCGCGCTGCTGATGACGGTGGCAGGCCAGGCGGCGACGGCCCTGGAGAATGGCAGGCTTTACAAGGATCTGCACACCAAAGCGCAGGAGCTCAATCGGCTGCGAGAGTTCAACGAAAACATTGTCGAGTCGCTGGACGAAGGGCTTGTCGTGCTCGATTGGGAGGAGCGCATTCTGCGCTGGAACCGCGCCATGGAGCAGCTCTACGGCCTCGCCGTCGACCAGGTTGTCGGACGCCGCGTCGAGGAGATCTTCGATCCTGCATTTGTAGACGCCCTGCGATCCGCGCGCCGTGATAGCCCCGCCGGTGCCACGCTGGACCGGATACCGCTCGTCGGGCGTGGCACCCAACGAGAACGGCGATTCCTGGTGAACGCGACCAGCATGCCCCTCCAACAGTTCGAAGAGCGATCAGCGACCGAGCCGACGATCGGCGGCGGGCTGATCATGATCGAGAACATTACCGCGCGGGTCCAGCTCGAAGAGCAGTTGCAGATTTCTGACAAGATGGCTTCGGTCGGCGTTCTGGCGGCGGGCGTGGCGCACGAGGTTAACACGCCGCTGACCGGAATCTCGAGCTTCACGCAAATGCTGCTCGACGGCGCCGATCCTGCCGATCCAAGAACAAAGGTGCTGGAGAAAATCGAGCAGCAGACATTTCGCGCCGCGAAAATCGTGAATGGCTTGCTGAACCTGTCGCGGCCCAGCCAGTCGATGAACGAGCCCGCTCCCGTCGATATCAACACCCTTCTCTGTGATGTGCTCGCGCTGCTCGAACACCAGCTCTCCATGGGCAAGATCAAGCTGAGACGAGAGCTCTGCAGCGCGCCGCCGCTCGTATTGGGCATCGAACACCGACTGCAGCAGATCTTCTTGAATTTGATTCTGAACGCCCGCGACGCCATGCCTCGGGGCGGTTGGCTTTCGGCGACGACGCGGATTGAAGAGGGTCGTGTCGTCGCCGAGGTCTCGGATACGGGTTCGGGTATTCCGAAGGAGCATCTGACGCGCATCTACGATCCATTCTTTACGACCAAGACCCGCGGCAAAGGCACCGGACTCGGCCTGTCGATCGCGTACGGCATCGTCCGCGAGCACGAGGGAACGATCGATTGCGTCAGCGTCACGGGTCAGGGCACGCGGTTCATCGTGAGCATGCCGCGGGCCGATGTTTCGGCGTCGCGCACCACGAGGGTCGGTCAGTGAGTCCCAGGAGCCCCGAATCCCCCGTTCGCGCGGGCAGCACGCTCGAGCCGGCGACGTCTCGACGAGGCGCGATTCTCGTCATGGATGACGAGGAAATCATGCGCGACATCCTCGAGACGCTGCTGACGCGCGAGGGGTATGCCGTACGGCTGGCGTCCACTGGCGCGGAAGGGCTCGAACTGGCGCGAACCTACCCGTTCGATGCCGCCGTCGTGGATGTGATGATGCCGGGGCTCGATGGCATGCAGGCGTTGGAAGAGCTGCGCAAGATCGATGACGAACTGCCGGTGATCATGATCACGGCTTACGCGTCGGTCGAGAACGCCATCTTGGCGATGAAACGCGGCGCATTCGATTACATCACCAAGCCGTTCAAGAACGATGAGGTCGTGGCGGTTCTGCGAAATGCCTCGGAGCGGAACCGGCTCGTGGCCGAGAACAGGGCGCTGCGTCAGAACATCCAGGAACGCTACTCGAAGTTCGCCAACATCGTGGGCCGCAGCCCCAAGATGCGACAGGTGTTCGATCTGATCATTCAGGCTGCACCGAGCCGTTCGACGATTCTGATTCAGGGGGAGAGTGGAACCGGGAAAGAATTGGTGGCGCGGGCCATCCACGCGAATTCACCGCGTGCCGATCGCGCGTTTGTCACCGTCAATTCCGGAAACTTGCCGCCTGACCTGCTCGAATCGACGTTGTTCGGTCATGTGCGCGGCGCGTTCACGGGCGCTGTCAATCCGAAGAAGGGGCTGTGCGATCTGGCCGACAAAGGCAGCATCTTCTTCGATGAGATCGGCAACGTGCCCCTCGAGACGCAGGCCAAGTTGCTCCGGGTCATGCAGGAACGAGAGTTCATGCGGCTGGGCGGCATGGAAACGATTCGCGTTGATGTGCGCATCATCGCCGCGACGAACGTCGATCTCAAGCAGATGACCGATGAAGGCAGGTTCCGGGAGGACCTGTATTATCGGTTGCACGTCATCAACGTCCAGCTCCCGCCCCTGCGTGAGCGCAACGAAGACATTCCGTTGCTCGCCCAGCATTTCCTTCGCAAGTACGGCAGCGAGAACGGAAGGGGCAGTCTCGAGTTGACGCCCGAAGCCCTCGATCTGCTGATGGACTGCGACTGGCCTGGAAACGTGCGGGAGCTCGAAAACGTCATTGAACGCGCGGTCGTGCTGAGCTCCGCGCCCCGGATCGGGTCGGATCTGATTCCCGACTCCGTCCGACGGTCCCCGGCATTTCAGATGCCGCGGCTCACGGTGCCACCTGAAGGAATCTCCTTCAAAGACGTCATCAGCGATTTCGAGAAGCGGCTCATTGAATCAACCCTGGAGGCAGCGGGCGGAGTGCAGAAGCGTGCCGCCGAACTGCTGCACATCAAGCCCACCACGCTGAACGAGATGCTCAAGCGCTTCGACATCCGGCCCAAACGGCGTAAATCCGGCGACGCTAGTCCCCCTTGATCTTGGCCACCATTCGATCGAACTTGCCCAGCACGACCTCCCACCGGTAGTTTCGACGGACGTACTCGCGTCCCTGACGGCCCATCACCGCCCGTAACCGCCGATCGGCCAGCAAGAGATTGAGGCACTCGACGAACTCGTCGCGGTCAGCATAGAACAGGCCGGCATTGCTCCGCAGACAATGGTCGACGAGCACTTCGCTGCGGGCATTCGCGAGGATCGGCGTTCCGACTGAGAACGCTTCCAGCGCCAGCAGCGACAAGCTTTCATACGGAGAAGGCACCGCCACGACCGTGGCCGCTTCGAGCGCCTGCAGCCGTTCTCGTTCGGAGAGCAGGCCTGCAAATCGGATGAAAGGCTCTTCGGTCAGCGGCATCAACTTGACACCCATCAGTACGAGCGATGCATCGCCGCCGGCGTCCACATACGAGGTGAAGTACTCGATCAGCTCCTCGCAGCCCTTGCCGGGATCGATGCGGCCTCCGTACAGGACGAATTGATCGTGTAGCCGATGCCGTCGCCGAAACGTCACGCCTCTCGCCGAGAGAGGGGACCAGACGCGCGTCGGCCCTGGTCCGTCCTCGCCTTCTGCCGCCTCGTCACTCAACTCGAGAAGTTCTCGCTCCTCTGCCTGGCGGCCACCCTGAGGGGCGAGGTCCACGCCGCAGCCAATCGTCTCTTCAACCGGAGCCCGACGAGAAAAGTGTGTCGCGAGGAACTTGCGTTCCACCTCTGTGTAGTAGGCGATGCCGGCCGGAAGACTGAATAATTCGCGATAGATCCCGAGATGGATGGGCGGCTCGTCATGCGCCGCGGGCACAAGGATGCTTCGCGACGGATCGATCGACAACCCGAGCACCGTCGGGGCATAGAGGTACGTGAAGAACACGAGCGCGTCGTACTGTCGATGATGTCGGGTCAGATAGTCGATGAGTGCCGGGCACCAGGGCCCCTGCTGCTTGAGCCACTCCATCTCGTCGTTGCGATCGTGCGGATGGTGATAAATCCATTCCGAATAGCGGTCGAACGCTCCGATGTCCCTGGTACGGGCGTTGGGAAACCGCCGCACGGTGACGCCCCTCACACGATCCGTTCCTTCCGGGTACTCGTTCTTCCACGTGATGTAATCGCGCGCGCAAGTCGTCAGCACCTCGACTTCGTGCCGCTGGACGACACGCTCGGCCAGCAGCCGGCACGCGTATTCCGCCCCGCCAAGAATCTCGGTGCCGTAGCGCTGAACGATGAACGCAAGCTTCACGGGAGGGTTTCCGACGCCTGGCTCATCGGTCTCTCAATGGATAGACGCGATCATCGCGTCGAGCTGCCGCCTGATCGCGGCATCGCTGAAATGTGTGAGACGACGACGTTGGCCGTCGAGAATCGGATCGCGGATCTGCTCGTCGAATGCGAGGATCCCGAGCAGCTCTGCAGCATATTCCAGATCTTTCGGGAAAAACTGAAGACCAGCGCCACCCAGCGTATCGGGCACGGCCGCGGCGGCGTAAGCGAGCACCGGGACGTCCATCGCCATTGCTTCGATAAGTGGGGCACAGAAACCTTCATGCTCGCTCAGCGAGACATACACACTCGCCGATCGGTAGTACGCAGCGAGCTCGGCATCTGGCACGGGACCGGTAAACAGGACACGGTCCGCGAGGAATTCGTACTGTACGAGCAGCGCGCGCAGCATCGCATAGTAGCGGGGAACACCGTCGCAGCGGCCGACGAAGACAAAACGGTAATACGCGTCCACATAGCGCTTGTAGTGCTCCGCGAGCCTGATGTGATCCTCGATGCGCTTGTTCGGAGCGATGCGCCCGACGAAGAGAAAATTGACAAGCCCATCGTCGAGAATCTCCTCGAGAGCCGGCACCCGTGGTGCGTCCGTCAATCGCGCCGCGTTCACCGCTACCGGCATGACCCCGGTTGGCGAGAAGCCCATATGCTCGAGCTCCCGGCGGTTGTATTCCGAGTCACCGAGCGCCAGATCCACTCGCCCGACGAGTGTCGCGAGTTCCTCACGTCCGAGCGTCGCGAGCCGAAACAGCCCCGCATCATGCGAAGCGAAGAAAGAAGCCGGCGTGATGTTGTGGTACTGAAGCACCCGCCCCTGCCCCAAACGGCCGAACTCCGTGGTCATGGCGGAGGGGAGCGCGTAATGAAAAATCGTGATGTCGGCTCGTCTGGAGCGGGGGTCTGAGAACGGGCACACGTCGTCCCGCAGTTCGTCGTCTATTGTCAACGCGTAAAGCTCCGATTGATGCCCCGACTGGCGCAACAGGTCGCGCACACGCCTGGCGCTATCACCAATCGCGTCGCCGCGGTGCGCCGCTGGAACCCACTGGTTGATAGTCAGGACAGCTTCACCAGGTTCTCTAAGGTTCCACAGTTCTATATGGCAAAATCCGATTCCCGGCTCCCCGTCGTGCCCCGCGGGTCATCAGGCGCAAACGGCAGGGCGTGGTACGCTGCTGGTCTGACCTGGCGCAGTTCATCGAGTCGCTCCACCAACCTCAGCTGATCCCAGAAATCGAACGACGCTGGTGGTCTCGGTCGGCGCGGCGTCCGCGCGACCTGGTCCACAAATTGGCAAAGGGTGGCCGCGAAGTCCCTCGCGCGTGCGCGCGCCAACGCGGCATCCTGGCTGGCAACGATTGTGTCGTAAATCGTTTGATCGGAAATGATGGCGTCAATCAGGCTGGCGACGTGAGCCGGCGTGCGATCCGTGTAGAGCACGCCCCCCCCATCCATGGTGGCTGGCACCGCGGTGGCAGCGTAGGCGACCACCGGGACCTGCATGAAGCATGACTCGTGCAGCGGCACACAGAAGCCCTCGTGTTCGCTTGCGCACAGGAACAGGTCGGCAATTTCATAGAAGGCGATCAGCTCCTCGTCTGAAATGTGGCCGGTGAAGTGCACATCCGGTGTTTTCAGCGCCGCCACGAGCTCTTGAAGCATGGCGAGATACTGTTCGAAGTCGCCGTACGAACCGACCAGCAGAAGACGTGAGCGTGGATTGAACTGCCGCTTATACACATCAAAAATCCGGATCAGATCGTCGAATCGTTTGTTCGGAATGACCCGTCCCACAAACAAGATGTTCGTCCACTCATCGTCGAACTGCCCGGCCAACAGGTAGTTTGGTTCCCGCTCGAGATGCGTGAAGTCGGGGACGACCGGAAGCACACCGGTCGGCGCGAACCCCAGCGCCGCGAGCTCCTGTCTGTTGAATTCTGAGTCGCCAAGCGCGAGGTCGCATCGCGGTGGATATGCGCCAAGCTCGCGCCGTCCCTTGAAACACAGTTCGGCGAGCAGCTTGTGCACACCCACGAAGTACTCGGGCGGCGTGATGTTGTGGTAGACCAGGATCATCCGATCGGGCAGCGCGTATGCGATCCGTGAGGCCCGCGAGCCAATCGAGAAGTGGTGGATCAAAATGTTGTCCGGTCGGCTGATTTCGGTCAGCTCGCGATAGTCTCTGGTCAGGGGTTCGACCCGCGCGGCGGCGGTCTGGACAAAGATCTCAGACTCGAACCCAGCGCCCCTGAGCACGCGCTGAATGCCGAGCACCTCGTGACCGATCGCGTCGCCATCGCCAAGCGTCGCGAGCACCTGGTGGACCTGAATCGAAGGCATGATCCCTAGCGGCCGCCGCTCGGCGCCGGCCCGACCGGAAGCTGAGCGAGCATTTCTTTGGCGGGTGGCAGATCGCGCCGGCGGCGCGCAAACCAGCCCGGT
>Ga0184627_10000917_pt1 | contig 11576 bp, 14 predicted proteins | sample PLM3_127_b1_FD_133150 | JGI IMG/M metagenome (GOLD analysis project Ga0184627, IMG submission 133150) | Groundwater sediment microbial communities from an aquifer in East River, Colorado, USA - PLM3_127_b1 | ecosystem: Environmental > Terrestrial > Soil > Riparian zone | place: USA: East River...
AGTGAGCCGGGATTCTCCCCTCCTGCCCGAGGAGGGGTCGCACAGCGAAGCGGCGGGGGTGGTGGGAGTAAACGTGGGTATACCGCGCCTGGAAGGCGCGATTGGAGCCTTGCACGTTAGAGCTGGCGAACGCCCGACACGATGCAGCGTGTCGGGCAGGGGGCCCCGCAGTGCGGGAGCCTCGTCACTAATCACTCGTCACTAATCAAAGGCTTCAGTAGATCCGGTGAGAATTAGTACGGACTGGCACCGAACAGCCAGGAATGCGCGGCGAAGAAGGCTGCGAACGCCGCGAGTCCGATGAGCGGGCGTAGCCAGCCGATCTCGCCCCACGCGATGCGGTTGCGGCCCTGCGCGATGGCGGCGAACGGGAGGTTGGAGGTTACGGCGGCGAAACGGGCCCAGTCTGGATTGGACTTCTTGCGGGAATCCATCAGGATCGTCCCGAAGCCCGCGAGCAGCAGGAAGCCGCCGAAGAAGACGAGCGACTGCAGGTCGCCGCTCGCGAGGATGTGCGCGCTGGACCACAGCATGATCGCCCACATCAGCGGGTGGCGCGTGATGCGGATCATGCCGCGCGCGGGATCCTCGCTCTTCAAGAGCTGGTCCGCGCCCACTATTGTCGGGTTGCGCCAGTAGCCGCACGCGAGCAGCACGAACGCGAACGGCATCACCACTACCGGCACCAAGCGCAAGCCGGGCCACAGCAGCTCGCGCGGCGCAGCGTTGTAGGCGGAAATCATCCAGGCGAGCGCCGCGAGCGCGACCACCGAATACAGGCCGCGATAGGGCCACTCGCCCAGCGCTTTCACCAGCACGGGGCGCAACGGCGTGCTCGGCACGAAGTGCGTGAGCAGGAATATCGCCGTGGCTGCGAGGAGTGACTCCATTTGCGCTCCCTGTTCTTGCTGTATTGCCTGTGTACTGGCAGCTCCAGGTGCCTGGGCCGGATTACTAAAAGGCCGTGTTCACTTGGATCAATGGCTTGTGGTGGTCCGCTCCGATATCACGCCAATTCAATAGCCGAGGCGCAGCATGCCTGCCTGCGTCCCGTTGACCGAGCCCGTGCTCAGCCACTCGAGCGATGCGCGGAACAGGAGCATGCGGTTCATTTCCCACTTCGCATTGTGCGACAAGCAGGCCAGCTGAACAAACACCTTCTGGGATGAGCCGATGTCGTCGTACAGGTGTTGCACGCGCTCCGGTACGACCTGCTTGTCGTGCTCGCCGGTCACCATCAACGTCGGAAACCGCGTTTTCCCGACGACGGCCGGAGTCCAGCCCCACACCGTCGTTCCCGGAGCCCGTCGCACCCCCGGGAAGCCCGGGACAGACCACTTTTTTTGTTTCACCAAACGGAAATGATGGTCTGTCCTCGGTTAATCCAGAATAGCGGCTCCAAGCGGCCTGTTCCCTAAAATCGCTTCAAAAAATAACGTTTTTTTAAGGGGTTGCGTTAATTCAGCACAGCGCTGTCGGCCCATCTAGGGCACCATTCGGATCACGCGATTCAAACGCTATCAGTAGCACGTCAACGAGTTTCGCAGGAGCGTGGCGATGAACATTGCGCGCCAATATGTCGAGAACCTGGGCTTCGGCCTACGGCTCGCGTTTTTCCTTCCGATCCGTGCGGAGCGCATCTACGCGTCCGGGCTCATGCTCACGCTGCTGTTCGCGACCGCGGTTCTGCTCCACTTCGTGCGGGATTTCACCGTTGTCGGTAGCGGGGGCACGCTCGTGCTTTTCGGTCTGCCCGGCGTTCTGTTCTATGTTCCGATCTTGCTTGCGGCCGCGGTCGCGATGGCCTGGATCGCAGGGAGTCCCGCGCAAGCGCTGCCGCTGGCCACAGCGTTCGCAGCGTTGAGCCTGCCGATCCTCGCGTTGGAGCTGACCGCATTGTCGTATGCGGTACAGTCGTCTGGCAGGTTCGCCCCATCCAGCAGGATTGCGTGGATCCTTTGGCAATGGGCCGTTCCGGGGTGGCTCGCTCTTGCCTCAGCCGTCGCCGCATTCAAACTGGTGCGCCCGACGAGATGGCTCCCGGGTGCTGCGACTGTTGCCGTGTTCCTTGTCGTCGCCCTGTCGCTGGGTCTGGTCTATCGCGATCGCACGCTCTGGACGAAACCCTACGATGAAAACGCCCTGCAGGCGCAGCGGCAGTACATGGTGGCCGCAACCGAGGATGCGATCTACCAACAGCCCCGGCTGCTGACGCGGACTCTGGACGCCATCGAGCCGGGACGCAATGGGCTGATCGACCTTTACTACGTCGGCATGGGCGGTTACGCGAGTCAGGACGTGTTCCTTCGAGAGGTCAAGGCGGTGGAGAAGATGATGCACGAGCAGTTCGGCGCCCGAGGCCGTACCGCAAGCTTGCTGAACAATTCGAAAACCGTCATGGAGGTGCCGATCGCCAGCGCGACATCGCTGAGGGCCGTGCTCAAGCGCATGGGGGAGGTTATGAACCGCGACGAGGACATCCTGTTCCTTTTCATGACGTCGCACGGCGGCAAGGACCACAAGCTCACGCTTGAATTCTGGCCACTGACGTTCAACGATTTGACACCTGACGTGGTGCGGTCAGCGCTCGACGACGCCGGGATCCAGTGGCGCGTCATTGTCGTCTCGGCGTGCTATGCCGGCGGCTTTATCGGCGCGCTCAAGGACGAGCGCACGATCGTTATCGCGGCCGCCGGCCCTGACAAGAAATCGTTCGGCTGCAGTCACGAAGCGGAATGGACGTACTTCGGTAAGGCATTTTTCGACGAGGCGTTGCGCGCCCAGCCACGTGTTACCGCAGCCTTTGAGTTCGCGCGCGAAGCGGTCGCGGCACGGGAAAAGACGGATAAAGTCGACGCGCATTCCGACCCGCAGATGGCGGCGGGAAGGAGTATGGAGCAGCAATGGGATGCGTTCCTTGCCCAACTCAATCGCGCGAGCGTAACCGCGACGCTAGAGGGCCGACCACTTAGCGTCCGGTAATCCGCCCGCCGACATTGCTTACGGCTCGAGTACTTCGCCGGGGGCTACGCTGCTAACTGCCTTGACTGCCCCGGTCCAGATCTTCTTAGTTGGGAACTCTTAGGGGACAGACTGGGCTAACCCGGGTTACCGAAATAGTGGTCTGTCCCCGGTTTAGCCGGTTTACCGGTTTATCCGCCGCGATCCGCGAGGCAACGCTGTCGGGCGTCGTCAGCGGATGGGTAATCTGGGCCGGTTTCGGTTTTTTGGTGAATGTGAACCCGGCCCCATTAACCTCCGTACTTGTCATTAGAGTACTATCGGCAACAAAATCATTAACCTGGTCCAGGGAGGACTCACATGAAAACGGTAATAGCGTTGCTGTTCGCCGCGTTGCCTACCCTTGGCTTTGCCCAACAGGATCAGAAAGCAGTCTTGCAGGAGATGCGTAAGCTCTCCTGGCAGGAAGGACAGGGCGTCGGACAGATTGCCAAGAGGGCAACGATTGCCATTCCAAAGAATCATGTTTTTCTGGATTCGAAAAATACGCGGCGCTTCCTGGAGCTCACCGGCAACCCGCCTCGCGATGAAAACTACACCTTCGCGCCATCATCCCTGGACTGGTTCGCCATTTTTTCCTTCTCGGAAACGGGATATATCAAGGACGACGAGAAGATAGATCCCGACGATCTACTGCGTACCCTGAAGCAGTCGGACGGGCCGGGAAATGATGAACGCAAGCGACTGGGGATGTCCCCCATCTATACCGATGGCTGGCAGATAGCACCTCACTATGACCCTGAAACCAAGCGCCTGGAGTGGGGGGTGAGGTTGAAAACAGATTCCGGCCAGTTCGTGGTCAATTACACCGCCAGACTGTTGGGCAGAACCGGAGTGATGAGCGCGACGCTCGTATCCGATCCCGATACTTTGTCCAAGGATATAGCCGAATTCAAGCGCTCGCTGGGGGGTTTTTCATACGCCGGAGGAGAAATGTACAGCGAGTTCAAGCAGGGCGACAAGATTGCCGAATACGGCCTCGCTGCACTGATCGTGGGCGGTGCCGCGGCGCTGGCAACGAAGAAGGGTTTTTGGGGAGCGCTGGTTGCGTTCTTCGCTGCCTTCTGGAAACTGATAGCCGGAGTCGTGGTAGCGTTGCTTGCCGGCCTTGGCTCGTTTTTCAAGCGCAAGAAATCGGAATGATCTCCCATGAGGAGATACTGCTGATGGCGTTCGTCATCGGCCTGTATCTCTATGACTCGACGCTATTGCTCTACGCCAATGAAGGCATTTTAACGCTGGCGGGAAATAGTAAGTGGTCGGTCACCTTCGGCTCGCGAAGTTATCAGATCCTCGGCAAGGATGTATTCATTCCGAACCCATTCCTGCCTCATCGGCCGCTGTTCCGGTTGTCCTGGAGCTTCGAGGGTAAGGCGCCCAAAGGAGATGAACGCTGGCTTGATCACGTTTCCGCAATCAGGCCCCTGATGCCCTTGGTGTGGTGCATGGCCGTTGCACTGTTCGTGCTTCTTCCATTGGGATTTTCTACCACGCTTGGCGACAGGATACTGTTGGCCGCCATTGCGCTCCTCTATTCGTGCATCATCGCGGCATTGGGTTGGATATGGTTCAAGAGGCCAGCATTCAAACTGTCCGGGAAGCGGTTTGCGATTCTCGCATTCGAGGTCCTGGTGTGCAGTCCGTTTGCCCTTAATCTCATCAGGAAGGTATCCCTCGAACTTCCGGTTGGAGAGGATCTGGTGCAAGCCGGAGCCCGATTGATGGACCAGCAAAAGTGGGACGCGACCCGGGCTGTCCTGGTAGACCGGCTCGATGAGGTGATCGAATTCGAGGAAGAGGGGTCGGAGAGGATGAAAGCGTTGGTCGAGCATCGCGGCAAACTAACGGTACCGCTGGCGCCATGTCTGTCAATGAAATCCTCGTAATCGTCTTTGGCCTGTTTCTCGGCTACTGGGTCGTGTCGAAGCTGTTCTCGGGTTCTCCCGCCGGAGAGAGCGGGGCCGGCAAGGAATCGGAACCACAACAAAAGTCCGCTTCGCCCGAGGATGCGGCGTTGCGACCCTGGCACGAAGTGTTGAATGTCCCTGCGAACGCAACGTCCGATGAGATACGGCAGTCCTACAAGGTGCTGATGCATCAGTATCATCCGGACAAAGTGGCGACGTTGGGTGAAGAGCTGCGAGCGCTGGCCGAGCGAAAGTCAAAAGAGATTACCGCAGCCTACCGGGAGGCCATGCGCTTGCGTGGAGATAGCGTCTGAAAGCGCTGCTGGCACTGCTGCTGACCGGAAACCTGGGCAAGTTTCTGCTCACTGGCGGGACGATGCTGATCTCCGTTGTAGCGTATGCCTTCGTTTACGGATGGTGGTACGCCGTCGGCTTCGTGGCCCTGATACTCGTGCATGAAATGGGGCATTACATTGCGGCCAGGAAACGGCGGTTGAACGTCGGATTGCCCACCTTCATTCCGTTTGTCGGTGCCTGGATAGAGTTGAAGGATCAGCCGATGGACGCAGAGACAGAGGCGTTTGTCGGCATCGCCGGGCCGATGCTGGGGAGCGCGGCGGCATTTGCCTGTTACATGGTGGGTCTTGAAACCGGCAGCCGGCTGTTGCTGGCGCTGGCATACGCGGGCTTTGTGCTGAACCTGTTCAACCTGATTCCGCTGCGGCCGCTGGACGGGGGGCGCATTGTATCCGTCATCTCGCCCCGTATCTGGTTCGTGGGAATTCCGTTGCTGGTCGGGCTCTTCTTTTGGATACCCAGTCCGCTGTTGATCCTGATCGCGCTCATTGCGATCCCGCAGGTTTGGTCTGCCTTCAAAGACAGGAGCGTACTCGCCTCGGATTACTACCGCGCAGCTCCATCGGTCCGCATCCAATACACCTTCCAATACCTGATTCTGGCCGTGATGTTGGCCGTCATGGCATATGAAGTCCATGAGAAACTGGGACCTGGTTAAAGGTGCAAAGACGAAGGCCCGCCGGGGCTCGAATTTCCCGCCTGACGGAATTCCTGCATTGACCCCACTTATACTGACAGCTTCATGACCACCGCGAATAAGAAGGCGCGCGACGTGAGGAAAGAGGCGCACCTGCGCACGATTCTTGACCGCTACACGGAACAGTTCCGTGCGGCCGGGAACCAGGATGCGCCATCGGTCGCGCGTGGTGTGCACATCGCGATTGACGATGTGCTGGAACGGGATCGGAAGAAAAGCGCAACCAGCAGCGACATCAGGTGCCGCAAGGGGTGCGACCATTGCTGCCATGGTCCGGTCGAGATCTGGCCGCAAGAGGCCGCGCTGTTGGTCGAGATCGCGCGCGAGGCTGGCGTGGAATTGGACAAGGCGCGTCTTAAACGCCAGAGCCAGTACACCATGGACACCTGGCGGCAACAGCCGGCGGCCGACAGGGCCTGCGGGTTCCTTGGCGGCGATGGTGCGTGCAAGGTCTATGAGTCCCGGCCGAACGCCTGCCGCAAGCTGCTCGTGGTGACTGATCCTGCGCTATGCGATGCGGCCAAGCATCCGCCGGACAGTGTCGGCCGCTGGTTCAGTTGGGAAGCCGAGATACTGGAGTCGGCCGCCCTGGAAGTCTTCGGCGCGGCCTTGATGCCGCGATCGTTGTTGGCCGAATTGAACAGGCGCGGACGCGTGACGGGTGACGAGTGACGGGCAATTAAATGGGGTCAAAGCTGACCCCATTTGTTCATCGCTTGGTAATAACGACTTCCAGATACTCGCCTGGCACCACCAACGAAGCAGGTCCTGCGGTGTTGCAGCGGTTGAGCAGCGCCGTAATGTCTTTCGCGAGCGCGTCCTGCCCGGCGGGATCCAGTGCCGCGAACGCTTTGTGCGTCGGCCCATAGAAGTCGCGGAAAATCTGTATCCAGTGCGCCGCCGAGCGATAGCGGAAGTTGAAATTTCTGCGCACGGCGCGAATGTCCGCGGCTTGCGCTCCAAACAGCTCGACAATATGCGGTTCGGTGCCCCACAGTGCAGGCGATTTCAAGCCCGCCGGTGCCGGAATGTAGGTGCCGATGACCTTGAACAATTGTCCGATAAAGCCTTCGGGGGTCCAATTCGCCAGTCCGATGCGGCCACCGGCACGCACCACACGCAGCATCTCGCGCGCGGGCCGCGTGTGATCCGGAGTGAACATCGCGCCGAACGTAGACAGCGCGGCGTCAAAGCTGCCATCCTCGAACGGCAGGTCTTCGGCGTCGGCAACCCGGAAGTTCACCTGGAATCCTTCGGCTGCGGCGCGAGCGCGACCTTTGTCGAGCAGCTCCGACACGTAATCGGTCGAAGTGACTTCGGCAAAGCGGCGGGCAGCGGCGAGCGTGGCGTTGCCGTTGCCGGCCGCGACATCGAGCACACGCTCGCCGGCGCGGATGTCAACCGCCTCGGCCAGAGATTCACCGACGATTTGCAGCGTGACGCCGATGACGGCGAAATCGCCGCTGGCCCACGTCGCCTGCTGACGCTGCTTGATGGCCGCGTAGTCCGGCGCGGTGGGTGTGGATGCTGGTTGCTTCGAGGGCGTACGGACGGCAAGGGTAGTCATGTTTCGTTCTCCTTGAAAAGTTGGTCGTGTTAATCGGTTCACGGGCGCTTATTTCTCGGGAGGCAGTATCCCGGAACGCAGCCCGGGAAGGTTGATCGAGCGTCCGGCGTTTTTGCGCGGGACGCCGGAGTTGGTGATAATTCCGCCATGGACGCCCTTTCCGACGCGCTGCGCGTGCTGCGGCTGACCGGCGCCGTGTTCCTCGACGCGGAATTCACCGCGCCGTGGTGCGTGCTGTCGCAAAGCGGGCACTCCGGCTCGCCGGTGCTGGCTGGCGGGCCGAACCTCATTTTTTTCCACGTGCTGACCGAGGGGCGCTGCAAGGCGCGGCTCGCGGCGGGCGGGGAGACGCTGGAATTTGCGGCGGGCGACCTCCTCATGCTGCCGCGCGACGATACGCACCTGCTCGGCAGTGACTTGCACCTCGCGCCGACGCTTGCCGATACCCTCGTGCGCCCCGCCGCGGACGGCGAGTTGATGCGCATGGAGCACGGCGGCGGCGGTGAGAAGACGCGCTTTGTCTGCGGCTTTCTCCGCTGCGACGAGCGGCTGTGCGGGCCGATGCTGGAATCGCTGCCGCGGATCCTGCGCGTGCCGCTGGGCGACGGGCCCGCCACCGCGTGGCTCACGAGCCTGCTGCGCGCGGGGACCCGGGAAACTTCGGCGCCCCGGCCCGGCGGGGAGACCGTGCTCGCGAAGCTGTCGGAGCTCGTCTTCGTCGAGGCGCTGCGCCGTTACATCGAGCTGCTGCCGGAGCAGGAGACGGGGTGGCTCGCCGGCCTGCGCGACCGCTACGTGGGCCGCGCGCTTGCGCTCATGCACGAGCACCCCGGCCGCGACTGGACGGTGGACGAGCTGGCCGGAAGGGTCGGCATGTCGCGCTCGTCGCTGGCGCAGCGCTTTGCCGACTTCCTCGGGCAGCCGCCGATACAGTACCTGACGCGCTGGCGGCTCACCATCGCCGCGCAACGGCTGCGCAACGAGAAGACCACCCTCTCGCGCATCGCGGCGGACAGTGGCTACGATTCGGAAGCTGCGTTCAACCGGGCGTTCAAGCGCGCGCTCGGCACGACACCAGCGGCGTGGCGCCGGGGCGATGAAAATCGCGGCGTGCGCAAGAGCCGATCAACCCATTAACCCCGGTGACAACTGACGGGCGACACAAGGATGAGGGATGAGGGATGACCCCCGCAGTGCGGGAGACTCATCGCGCATGATTCATCACGCATCACCGAATCTTAGGGAGTCAAAGATATTTCGGCTCTGACCCCTTTAGCACCTTTTGGGAGACAACGACACTCATGGTTACCCTGATAGGCTTGTCGGGCAGCTTGCGTCGCGGCTCGTACAACTCGGCGGTGTTGCGCGCTGCCGCAGCGATGATGCATTCCGACAGCGAGCTCCGCATCGAATCGATAGCAGCCATTCCGCTCTATGACGGCGACGCCGAACGCGCGCACGGCGTGCCCGAGTCGGTGGCGCGCCTGAAAGAAGCGATCGTCGCCGCCGACGGCTTGCTGCTTGTGACCCCCGAGTACAACAACAGCATTCCCGGGGTCGCGAAGAATGCAATCGACTGGCTCTCGCGCCCGGCCAGCGACATCGCGCGCGTGTTTGGAGGAAAGCCGGTTGCGATCGCAGGAGCCTCGCCAGGCGGATTCGGCACGATCCTTTCGCAGAACGCCTGGCTTCCCGTCTTTCGAACCCTGGGGGCGGACCTGTGGCCGGGCGGCCGCCTCCTCGTATCGCGCGCCGGAAGCGTGATCGACGCCAACGGCGAGATCGTCGATGCGGCTACGCGTGACAACCTCGGCAAGTTCGTGAACGGCTTCGTTGCGTACGTCCGCGCGCGAAAGGCGCGGATTTCTGCCTGATACATTGCCAGTCCACAGGAGACTGTCACCGAAGGTTTTTGGCCGTCCGAGTGATGAAGGATGAGGGAGTGAGCCGGGGTCAGGCCTTCGGCCTGGTCCAGCTCTCGGACCACGCCAGGCAGCAGCTCGACGCCGGCTTGCCGAAGCGGTCCTGCAGGAACACCTTTGCGGTAGCGGCCTTGCCGTTGACCGACAGTTGCGCGTTGCGGGCAGGCAGGAAGGTGCTGTAGACGCCGAGCGGGCGGCCCATCGCGCCGGGCGGCATGGTCAGGATGAATGGCTCCATGAGGTCCCACCAGGCGAGGATGATCGCGTCGTCCCGGGACACGATGCGCTCCTCGATCGTGGTGAGCGAGCCCCCGGTGCGCTCGAATTTCGCGTCGATGACGGGCAGCGACTCGTCAGCGAACGGCTTGTGCAGCAGCGTCTCGATGTGGCGCTGGAGGAAGCGCGCGACGCCCGCCTTGTCGGCGTAAATCCGCGGCCCCTTGCCCGCGAGCGGGCTCTCGATGAACATCGCGTGCCCCTGCCCGGCGGGTGACCACAGCACGCGCCAGTGGCTGACGCGGTCCGTAAAGGACTTGCCCCCATCGTCCGAGAGGCGGACAAACGAGTTTTCCCCGGTCATTACGACGTCGTGCGGGTCAACGAGTTGCGGATCGGGCATTGGATTCTCCGAAAGAAGTGACGAGATACGGGTGACGAGGCAAGAGTGACAAGTTTACCCCGCTCCGCGGAGGATTTATCACCCAACACCCATCACGCATCACCGGTTCTTTGTTTGCCTTGCAGGCAATCACCGGTCACCGTCGCGTTGCGGACGCGCCATCGCGCGGTTATGCTCGACCCATGAGATCAATATGGCTGGCGGGTGTGGTTGTCGCGTGCTTGTTTGCTACGGCGGTGGCCGCGCAAGTGAGGGTCAGGCCGGACTCGATCATTGATCTGGTCTATCTCGGCGGGCCCGACTGTCCTTACTGCCGCGCCTGGGAGGCGAAGGAGCTGCCCAAGCTGCGCACGCTTGAGGAGTTCAAGCACATTCGCTTTACCCACGTCCTGAAAAAGATTCCGCAGCCGGTCCCGCAGCCGGCGGAGTTGCCCGCGCATCTCAAGCCTATGTACGATCAGATGGTCCGTCAGACCAGGGGGCGGGGCGGCTCGCCGCAGTTCGTGCTGCTGCTCGACGGCGTCGCGGTGCGCGGCGGTTTCGGCACGCAGGCGTATCACGACCTGTTGCCGACCATGACCGAGCTGGTCACGAGCAAAACCGGCAAGCCCAACTGAAGGCGAAAGTCGAAAGGAGAAAGGCGAAAGGATCAACTTTTCCCTTTTCCCTTTCCCCTTAGATTTCCCCCATCACCCATCACTGGGGTCTAGACTGAACCGCCAAGGCGCCAAAGAACGAGAATCGAAGCGAGCACTACTCACGATCCGCGACCCGCGAGTCACGCGGGCGCCGCCCGTCCTCCTCCCTCGGGCGGGGCCGCCCCTAGCGCCGCCGCTGCTGCCCCTTTTCCCAGGCTTCCATGCTTTTCTTCCAGGCTTCCGTGTCCTTTTGCCAGGTTTGCAGCTGTTGCTCGTAGGCCTTGCCCATCTTCGCCCAGTGGCCCAGGTCCGCTTTTTCCAGATCGAGTTTCATGTCAATCACAAAGAGCGTTGCGATAACCTGGACAACCAGAACCACGATGAGCAGCTTCTTCAGCATCTTGATTTCGTTTTCCATATAACCTCCCAGAAAACAGGGTTAGATTGATTTTCACGATCCACGATTTCGCCAATCGAGAATAACTCTGACTCCATTCATCGCGCCAAGTCAACGTGACGATCCACCACCTACGGCACTATATCTATTTGATATTATTATAAGTTCTGTGATCGAGGGACTAATGAAGCGAGACTGATCAAACGAGACTGAGACAGCGGTTGGCTTCGACTAACGACTAACAACTAACGACTAACAACCCATGAAAGGGATGAAGCCAGGAACTGTGCCGCTGGAACGGGCGCTTTCCAAACTGGGAATCGCTTCTCGTACTGTATCGCGGCAGTGGATCCTGGACGGTAAGGTCAAAGTGGACGGAGTCCTCCGGAAAGACCCGCTTTTCCCGGTATCTCCGGAGCGCGCCAGAATTGAGATCGAAGAGAAACCCGTC
>Ga0184627_10000918_pt1 | contig 11575 bp, 13 predicted proteins | sample PLM3_127_b1_FD_133150 | JGI IMG/M metagenome (GOLD analysis project Ga0184627, IMG submission 133150) | Groundwater sediment microbial communities from an aquifer in East River, Colorado, USA - PLM3_127_b1 | ecosystem: Environmental > Terrestrial > Soil > Riparian zone | place: USA: East River...
CCCAGCGAAGGGAACACGACGGCAGAGACTCGAGCGGCCGCACCCGTGAAGGGGCGCGGCCGTTTTGTTTATGAAGATCGTGGTCAACGGTAAGGACCTGGAGGTCGCCGACGGCCTGAGCGTCGAGGGGCTTCTGACGCACCTGGGCGTCAAGCGGCAGTACACCGCGGTGGCCGTGAATCGCGAGGTGACGCCGAAGAGCGCGTACGAGGCGACCGTGCTGCACGAGGGCGACCGGGTGGAGATCGTCAGACCGATGGGCGGGGGATAGAGCCAGGGAGGGCAAAGCCATGAGCGACACGAATCTGGTCATCGGGGGCAAGGAGTTCTCGTCGCGTCTGATCGTCGGTACGGGCAAGTACTCGTCCATGGAGGTCATGAAGCAGGCTCACGAGGCTTCGGGCGCCCAGATCATCACGGTGGCCCTGCGCCGGGTCAGCCTGCCCTCCGGCGAGTCGCTCCTCGACCACCTCGACACTACGCGGTACACGCTCTTGCCGAACACGGCCGGCTGCTACACGGCGGACGAGGCGATCCGCACGTGCTACCTGGCGCGCGAGGCGGGCCTCGGCGAGATGGTCAAGCTCGAAGTCATCGGCGACCCGCGCACGCTCTTCCCCGACGTCCTGGGACTCCTCGAGGCCACGAAGACGCTCGCGCGCGAGGGGTTCACGGTGATGCCGTACACCAACGACGACCCGGTGATGGCGAAGAAGCTCGAGGACGCCGGCGCCGCCGTGGTCATGCCGCTCGGCGCCCCGATCGGCTCGGGCCTCGGGATCCGGAATCCGTACAACATCAAGATCATTCTCGAGACGGTCACCGTACCCGTCATCGTGGACGCAGGCGTGGGCACCGCCTCGGATGCCGCCATCGCCATGGAGCTCGGCTGTGAGGGCGTGCTGATGAACACGGCGATCTCGGGCGCCCAGGATCCGGTCGACATGGCGCGCGCCATGCGGCTGGGCGTGGAGGCCGGTCGCCTTGCGTTTCGCGCCGGTCGGATCGGCAAGAAGCTCTACGCGACCGCGTCCTCGCCGCTCGAGGGCGTGCCCGATTGGACGAGCTGAGGCTCTGCCTCGTCACTGACCGCACCCAGACCCGCGGCCGCGAGCTCGCCGCGGTCGTCGGCGACTGCCTCGCGGCCGGGCTGCCGGCCGTGCAGGTGCGTGAAAAGGACCTCGGCGCCGCCGACCTCGCCTTCGTGTGCCGGCGCCTCCGCGCCCTCACGCTCGACCACCAGGCGCTCCTGATCGTCAACGACCGCGTCGATGTCGCGCTGGCCGTCGGCGCCGACGCCGTCCAGCGCACCTCGACCTCGCTCCCGATCGAGGACATTCGCGCCGTCGCCGACAAGCGACTCCGGATCGGCGTGTCCGTCCATTCGCTGGAGGAGGCGGTCGAGGCCGAGCTGAAGGGCGCCGACTGGGTGGTGTTCGGTCCCGTGTACGACACGCCGTCCAAGCGTGCCTATGGCCCGCCGCAGGGTGTCGCCAGGCTCGAGCGCGTCGCGACGACCGTGCGCCTCCCGGTGATCGCGATCGGCGGCATCACGCCGGAACGGGTGCGCGAGGTGCTGGGGGCAGGCGCCCGCGGCGTCGCCGCCATCGCGGCGATCCTCGCGGCGGACTCTCCCACCGACGCGACCCGTCGCTTTCTCGAGGCGCTGGGCCGACGCGCGTGAAGGTCCTCGTCGTCGGCGGCGGGATCATCGGATGCGCCACCGCCTACGAGCTGGCAAAGGCGGGGTGCCAGGTCACGGTCTTCGAACGGTCCACGCCGGGCGCCGAAGCCTCGAGCGCCGCCGCCGGCCTCCTGGCGCCTCTCGGCGAGTCGACCGACACGAACTTCGCTCGGCTCGCTCTCGCGAGCTGGCGGCTCTATCCCGACGTCGTCCGTGAGCTCGAGGACCGGACCGGGATCAATGTCGAGTACGTCACGCGCGGAACGATCTATCCGATGTCGGCGACCCAGACGCGGCGCGACGCGGAGGCGTGGGCCGTCAACAAGGAGTTCGGGGTCGAGGTGCTGGAAGGCTCGGACGTCCACGCGCTGGAGCCGGCCCTCTCGCCGAAGATCCGCCACGCGATCTTCGTCAGAGGCGATCACTGGCTCAATAACCAGCGCCTTGTGCTCGCCTACGCCCAGGCGGCGGCGGCGGCCGGGGTCGAGCTCAGCACCGGCTGCAACGTGTCCCGCCTCGTCATCGAGGGGGGCAGAGTCCGCGCCGTCGTGACGGAGGGCGAGCGCGTCGAGGGCGACGCGGTGCTGCTCGCGGCCGGCGCCTGGAGCTCTGAGCTGATGGCGCCGCTCGGCGCCCCGCTCAGAATCGAGCCACGCCGCGGCCAGATGATCGCCCTCGCCCACGTGCCCCCCGTCCTCACGTACTGCGTCCACGGCGAGGCCTACATGGCGCCGCGGCCGTCGGGGGAGCTCGTGGTCGGCGCCACCGTCGAGCGCGCGGGCTTTCAGCGGGCCGTCACCGCCGAGGGCATCGCCGGGCTGCTTCGTGCCGCGATCGAGCTCGTGCCGTCGCTGCGGGAGCTGCCGATCGCGCGGACGTGGTGCGGATTCAGACCCTGGGCGCCGGACAGCCTGCCGGTGCTCGGCCCATGGCCGGGCGTCGAAGGGTTGTTCGTCGCCACCGGGCACTTCCGCAACGGCATCCTGCTCGCGCCCATCACCGCGCGGGTCATGACGGAGTGGATCACCGGCGGCCAGCCGACCGTCTCGGTGAAGGACTTCCTTCCCGACCGCTTCGTCCGACGTCCAGCCCGGTAGGCGACGCGCCTCCCGGCCCGCGGATATTTCCTGGCCGCTGAAGTTTTTACACGGGATTCGGCCTAGTGTAGCTAACATAGCTATATGAAGAAGGCCAAGATAGCTATCTTGAAGAACAACCTGTCGCGCTACCTGGCGCACGTCCGCGGCGGCGGCTCCGTGCTCGTGCTGGACCGGGACCGGCCGGTCGCGCGCCTGGTGCCGTTGCCGAGCTCCGGCGTGCGGGGAGCGTCGGAACGGCTTGCCCGCCTGGAACGTCAGGGACTCATCCGGCGCGGCACGATCGGCCGGAGCGCCGGGTCGGCGATGCGCAAGCCCGCGCGGCTGCCCGGCGGCGTGCTCCGAGGGCTTCTGGAAGAGCGCGAGCGTGGCTGGTGAGGTTCTGGGACACGTCCGCCCTGGTGCCGTTGTTCATCGCCGAGCGCGAGTCCAGGTCGGCCGTGCGCCGGCTACGCGAAGATCCGGAGGTGGTGGTCTGGACGCTGGCGCGCCTGGAGCTGCTCGCGGCGCTCGCGCATCGCAGTCGCGACGAGCCCGCGGCGTCCCGGCAGCTCCGGCTCGTGCGGCGGCACTTCCTCGATGCGTGGGAGCGCTGGTCGGAGGTGACCGCGGCGGATATCGTCCGGCGCCACGCCGAGCGCATCGTGGGAAGCCATCCGCTCCGGGCGTCGGACGCCCTTCACATCGGCGCCGCCCTCGTCGCCGCCGAGCACGAGCCCGGCACGCTCGAGTTCGTCACGTTCGACCGGCGGCAGGCCGCGGCTGCCGAGCGCGAGGGCTTCCACGTGCTCGGCCCGGACTGAGGCTCAGCCCGACCCGCTCGACCGTCGGATGTCGAGCATCGGCGGGAGGAACCCCTGCGCCGGCACCTCCTCGATCTGCGTGATCGCGTTCATGCGGATGATGATGTCCTTGACATTGTCGATTCCCTCCCTGGCGCGCGCCGCCCACTGAGCGTCCTCGCTGTCGGACGGCAGCCGCCGGGCGACGATGGCGAGCCCGCCGGCGACGACCATGAGCGCGTTGTTGATCTCGTGTGCCGCCGCGCGGGCGAGGAGCGTGATCGCGCGCAGCTCTGCCGCCTCGCGGCGGGCCGCCTCCGCTGCCTGGGCGTTGGCAACGTCGGTGAAGAGTCTGGTGAAGCCTCCGACGCCGCCGACGCTGATGACCAGCAACGGCAGCCACTCGCGCGCGAACATCTCCAGGCCGCGGGCGCCCAGGAGAGGAACGAGGCGAACGTGACCACGAACACGGCACCACCCAGGGCGAACGCGTGGCGCGCGCGCACTCCACCTTCGCGGCGCGCCAGCGCCAGCGCGGCCACGCCGGCCGTCGCCAGGAGCCAGAGCACGCCGGCCAGGGAGCCGGAGCCGCCGAGCCACAGCCGGTAAGCCGCGGCGACGAGCGCGGCAACGAGCCCTGCCCAGCCCCCTTCGACCAGCGTGACCAGCGCGATCGGGACAGCCCGCGCGTCGACGAAAATACTCGGGCTGACCTCGATCCTCGAGATCATCAGCGCGACCGTCAAGAGCCCAAGACCAGGCCGTTCAGCAGAGAGCGGAGCCGGCGGTCGATCCGTCGGGTCGACGCGAGCCACCGCCCCGTATATGAATAGAAGACGAGCCCCAGGAACACGATGCCAACAGCTTCGGTGACATGGTGGAAGTCCATGTTCCCCTCTCGGCTCGAGTGAAATGCGGTTCCGCTAGTATGCAGGCGCGGTGCGGCGACCGGCAGTAGAATGTCGGGCGGCTTCCATAAAGGCGTGCGCCACGGAGAGGATTGGCATGACAAAGGACGAGCTGAAGCACCGGGTCTATCAGGCGATCGATCAGCGCGGCGAGGAGATCATCGGGCTCGGCGAGCAGATCCGCCGCCACCCCGAGCTCGGGTTCAAGGAGGTCAAGACCGCGCGCCTCGTGGAAGAGACCTTCAAGAAGCTCGGGTTGGTTCCCCGGGCGGGCCTCGCCCTGACCGGCGTGCGGGCCGACGCGAGCGGCCGCGCGGGTGACGGGCCGACGTTCGCCGTGCTCGGCGAGCTCGACGCGCTGGTCGTCGCCGGCCATCCCGAGGGCGATCCCACGACGGGGGCCGCGCACGCGTGCGGCCACAACGCCCAGATCGCCGGCATGCTCGGCGCGGCGATCGGACTCGTGGACGCCAAGGCGCTCGACCAGCTCGCCGGCCGCGTCGCGTTCTTCTCGGTTCCGGCCGAGGAGTACGGCGATATCGAATGGCGCGTCGCGCAGGCGCGGGCGGGGAGGCTCGAGTTCCTGGGCGGTAAGCCCGAGCTCCTGCGGCTCGGACATTTCGACGACGTCGACCTCGCGATGATGATCCACACGACGCCGCGTACCGAGGACGGCAAGGCGGGCGTGCCGGCCTCGAACAACGGCTGCATCGTGAAGACGGTGCGCTACATCGGCCGCGCGGCGCACGCCGGCGGCGCCCCGCACATGGGGATCAATGCCCTGTACGCCGCCCAGATCGGCCTGATGGCGATCAACGCGATCCGCGAGACGTTCCGCGACGAAGATACGATCCGGGTCCATCCGATCATCACCCACGGCGGCTCTCAGGTGAATGTCATTCCGGGCGAGGTGAGGATCGAAACGTACGTTCGCGGCCGCACGATGGACGCGGTCCTCGACGCCAATCGCAAGGTCGATCGCGCGCTCCGAGCGGGCGCCCTGGCGCTCGGCGCCAAGGTCGAGATCGAGACGCTCCCGGGCTACATGCCGATGACGTGTGACCCGATCATGACCCGCTACTTCCGGGACATTGTTAGCAGCCTCCTCGGTGAGGAGCACTACCGGCAGATCGGCCACCGGACGGGCTCGACCGACATGGGTGACCTCTCCCAGGTGATGCCGATACTGCATCCCTACATCGGAGGCGCTCGCGGCACCGGCCACGGGGCCGATTTCGAGATCGTCGACAAGCCGCTCGCGTACCTCGGCCCCGCGAAGGCGCTCGCCGCGATGGTGATCGACATGCTCTGGGACGGCGCCGCCGCCGCCCGCGAGGTGCTGGCCAAGGCCAGGCCGCCGATGACGCGCGCGAGCTACCTCGCGGCCCAGCGCGGACTTGCTCGGCGCGAGACCTACGAGGGGTAAGCCCAGACCGGCGAGCGCTCGTCAGCGAATCGGTTGGGCGAAGCTCTTCACCGCGAGCTCGCCGATCTTCGTCCCCATCGCGGTGCCGACCTCCGTCGAGTTGCGGTAGTGCACCCCGTCGTAGATGCGCGCCACGGCGACCTCTTGCACGAAATCGCCGAGGCTCGTCCAGGTGCGAACGGCACCGCCCGCGGTCGAGCTGGCCGAGCTCAGCTTCGGCACCGGCCCGCTGCCGATCTCCGCCTGGAGGACGGCGCCGAGCGATCCGGACACGATGCAGTGGGCGCACGGATACTCCGGGTGCATCGGCGTGTCGATGAACGGCGTCCAGCCCGGATCGCGCGTGGTGGCGTCGTTACCGTCGAGATCGCCGTTGCGAATGGCCGTGATCGGGCGCCAGAGGTTGTAGGCGTACTTGGCGTCGAAGACGGCGATCAGCGCATCGTCCATGGCCATCGCCGCCACCGCCAGCAGGCGCGCATTCCCGGTCACATCGCGGCCGGGCGCCGTCGCCACCGATCGCGCCACGGGCCAGTAGACGGCCGGGGCCGTCGCTTCCCAGAATCGGGCGATGGCGGTTTGCTCCGGCGTGCGCTGAGTGCTGTTCTTCGCGCCGATCGCCTTGATCTCGTTGTAATCCCGCGTCCACGTGTCACTGGTCAAGCTGGGCGGGGCGCCCGGGCGGAACTGGTTGCCACTGGCCATCACCCAAGGCCTGCGCTTGCCCCAGTGCGGCACCGCCGGAAGCAACGTCGGCACGTACGCACTGGCCGCAGTATGGGGGCGATAGACGTCGGGGGCGACCATGCCATCGTCGGCGCACAAGGCGAGGATGGCCGTCGCCGCTAGCTCGCCGACCGTGATGCCGTCGGCCTTCGCGGGTCCGTCGGGCAGCGGTCTCAGGGCGGCTTGATAGTCGGCATCGATCGCCGCCTGCTGAGCCGGCATGAGCTTCGACAGCGCCGTCCGTGTCGCAGCCGCCACGGCGGCCTCGACCGAAGCGCGAGGTGCCTGCTGGATCTTCGCGCGATACGCAGGATAGCGCCCGGTGATCGCGTTCGCCGCCTCGAATACCGAGACCTGGACGATGGCCATCGTTCTCACGGCGATGGGAGTCGCCGGATTCCTGGAGGCGACGTCGGCGGCTTTCGCGTTCGCGTCGGTGACGACGTCGGCACGGGCGCCCTCTACGCCGGCCAGCACCAGGGTTGTAAGGACGAGGAAGACGATGCGATGCTTTTTCACATGCATGAGCGATCCTCCTTCATGCTCGAGTTGAGCGTCGATCGTGGTCGGCGCCTGGAGTCCAGCTCAGCCGTTCACGTCGAGCCCAAGGGCGAGGCGCCCGGTGTAGAGCAGTTGCGGCTTCTCCTGCAGGGGGTGGAAGCGTGCCCCCTGGACGTCCCGGAACAGACGCTCGAGCCCGAGGGCCCGAAAGAACGAGGCGCCGCCCACCGCCTCCATCGCCTTCTCGACCGTGCGGATCGCCGCTCGCCCGGCGAGCGTGCGGCCGACGAGGACTGCGTTGGTCGTCTCAGGTCCCATGGACCCAGTCGCGGCGGCGTCGAGCATGTGGCGGAGCGCCATCCGCGCGGTGGCCAGCTCGTTGTCCATCTCACCGACCAGCGCCTGCACGCTCGGGTCCTGGCGTTTTCGCGACACCTCGCGCACGGCGAGGTCCCGCGCGCTCTCCGCGACGCCGACGTACACGGAGAAAACGAGCGGGAACGCGATCGTGTAGACCACGTGGAAGATGGGGCCCCAGACCCCTGGCGGCCGGCGGGCGCCGACTGCGGCGTCCGCGACGAACACGTCGTCCAGCACGATGTCGTTCGAGCCGGTAGCGCGCATTCCGAGTGTGCGCCAGTTGTCGAGGATCCTGACCCCGGGGGCGTCGAGCGGCACGGGGAAGTGCAGCACTGTCGGCCCGTCCTTCGGGTCGTCGTAGATCGCCATCGTGATCAGCAGTGAGCCCGCCGGCGAGCCGCTTCCGAAGATCTTTCGTGCGGAGACTCGATAACCACCCTCGACCTTCCGGGCGGTTCCACTGCCGGCCAGGAAGTCCGAGCCTCCGGTTGACACGAGGATGAGCTCCTCGGCGGCGACGCGCCGAAGAAGCGGCTCGACCGGCGCCGCCTCGTGACGCCAGCGCCAGGCCGGGACGGCCACCTGGTGCGTGTGCATGGAAAGCGCGAGGGCGGTCGAGCTGCAGTAGTGTGCGAACGTGCGCAGCATCGAGCAGAGTTCCGGATGAGACGCCCCGCCGCCTCCCAGTTCGGCCGGCACCCCGGCCGAGAACACCCGGCGCTCCCGGAGCTCGGCGAAGTTCCCTGTGACGAAAGTGTCCCCGGCGTCGTGCGCGGCGGCGCGCTCGGCAAACCGCGGCCCGAGCTCGCGCGCCACTGCGACCCAGTCGGTCCGTTGCCGATCACTCGTCGGTTGGGAAAGGGTGACAGCCATTGTTACTCCCCCTGCGGTCCGGTCGGTGTCGGTGGCAGTCGGGCATTGTCTGTCGGCCACGATGGCAGGCACGGGAAAACGCGGCAAGCCCAAAAAATGGACTTGCGGGCCCGAGCGCCACCTCCTAGAGTCGGGCTCACGATGCGTGGCTACGGCCAGTTCTGCCCGGTCGCGGTGGCGTGCGAGGTCTTTGCCGAGCGGTGGACCCCGCTGATCCTTCGCGAGATGTTCTGCGGAAGCCGGCGCTTCAATGACCTGCGGCGCGGCATGCCACTGATCTCGCGGACGCTTCTCGCCCAGCGCCTGCAGACTCTGGAGGAGGCGGGGGTGATCGAGAGCATCCCGCTGTCGACCGGGCGAGGCCGGGAATACCGGTTGACGCCGGCCGGCGAGGAGTTCAGAGCCGTCATCGACCGGCTCGGCGAGTGGGGCCAGCGATGGACCTATGGCCGTCTCAGCCTGCAGAACCTGGACGCAGGGCTCCTCATGTGGGACGTCCACCGTCGAATCGCCGTCGAGCGCCTGCCGGCGGAGCGCGTGGTGGCGCGCTTCGACTTCCGGGGCCTGCCGGCCCGCTACCGCGGGATTCGGACCACGTGGCTCGTCCTGAAGCGCCCGGAGGTCGACCTGTGCATGAAGGATCCCGGCTTCGAGCCCGACCTGTTCGTCTCCGCCGACCTGAAGGCGCTGGCGCAGGTGTGGCTCGGGGACATCAGCTTCAGCCAGGCGCTTCGCTCCCGGGGCGTGGTGGTGGAGGGGCCGCGAAATTGGGTTCAAGCGTTTCCCGGCTGGCTCCTGCTGAGCGGGTTCGCGGGCGTCGAGCGGCCGCCGCGCGCTCTCGCGATCTGAGGCGTGTACGGCGAGAGCGCGGTCGAGTTTCCACGCCGGATCGTCTGCCTGACGGCCGAGACGGCCGAGATCGCGTTTCTGCTCGGCGCCGGCGACCGTGTCGTCGGCGTCCCCGGCACGGCGCGGCGGCCGGAAGCGGCACGGGAGAAGGCGCGCGTCGGCGGATTCACCACCTTCAAGCTCGACCGGATCCTGGCGCTCGAGCCCGACCTGGTCCTGGCGTTCTCCGATCTCCAGCGGGACATCGTCCACGACCTGATCGGCGCGGGGGTGACCGTGCTCTGTACGAATCAGCGCTCGTTCGACGACGTCCTCGGCGCGATCCTCCTCATCGGCGGCGCGCTGGGCTCTGAACGCCAGGCGCGAGAGCTCATCGCCGACCTGCGAGACGAAGTCCGACAGATCCGCGAATACTCGGCGGTGTGGCCGGACCGCCCGCGTGTCTACTTCGAGGAGTGGATGGACCCGCTCATCGCCGGTATCCGCTGGGTGTCGGAGATCATCGAGATCGCGGGCGGCCGCGACGTTTTCGCCGAGTTGCGCAACCAGCACGCGGCCCAGGGCCGTGTCGTCGCACCCCACACCGTCGTCGAGCGCGATCCCCAGATCATCCTCGCCTCGTGGTGCGGCAAGCCGGTCGATCCGGCGCTGATCGCGCGCCGGCCCGGCTGGGAGCGGATCGCGGCGGTGAAGAACCGGCAAATCCACGAGATCGACGGCGCCGACATCCTGTCCCCCGGCCCCTCGCTCGCGCACGGTGTCAGGCGCATCCACGAGATTATTCAAGCCTTTCAGACGACTGGTTAGCTTTCAGCCGCCAGGCCAGCCTTCACCAGGCAGGTAGAATGGATCTATAAGGACGACCGAACCCAAAAAGTTTTGGGGCGCGGCGGGGCGCACGATAGGATTGGGCCTCCGACGAGCCCGGAGGCCGAACACCTGATGACAGAGCTTGCGCGCACGCGTCCTGAAAGCTTCTTCTCCGACCGCTTCAACATCACCTCAGGGCTCATGGACCGCGTCCTCGGCGGAAATCTCATCGGCAAGGTCGATGACGCCGACATCTACCTCGAGTACCGTATTAACGAAGAGCTGGTACTCGAGGAAGGAACAGTCAAAAAGGCCTCCCGCCACGTGAGCCAGGGGGCGGGGGTGCGGGCCCAGGCCGGCACTCGCACCGGCTACGCCCACACCGACGAGATCTCGATCCAGAACCTCGACGAGGCCGCGCGTCAGGCGCGCGCGATCGCGGACCGGAGCGGTGGATCAGGCGCGCTGGCGCTCCCGACTCGCGGGCGGCCTCACGATCTCTACACCCTGGCCGAGCCGCCCATCGTCACCGACCTCGCGCGCAAGCTCGACCTCCTCAGGCGGATCGACGCGGAAACCCGCGCGACCGACGCGCGCGTCAAGCAGGTCATCGCGTCGATCTCGAGCGAAGAAGTCATCATGCTGATCGCGACCGCGTCGGGCTGGACGGTCGGCGACATCCGCCCGCTCACCCGGCTGAACGTCACCGCGATCGCGGAAGACGGCGGCAAGCGCGAGATCGGCTCGTACGGCGGCGGTGGGCGCGTGACCTTTGACTTCTTCCTGGAGGCTGGCCGATGGCGCCGGTTCGCCGCGGAGGCCGCGCGCCTGGCGGCCCTCAAGCTCGGCGCGGTGGACGCACCCGCGGGAGCGATGACGGTCGTGCTCGGGCCGGGCTGGCCGGGCATTCTCTTGCACGAGGCGATCGGGCACGGGCTCGAGGGCGACTTCAACCGCAAGGGCACGTCAGCCTTCGCGGGGCGCATGGGGCAGAAGGTCGCATCCGAGCTCGTGACGGTGGTCGACGACGGGACGATCCCGAATCGCCGTGGCTCGCTCAACGTCGACGACGAGGGCACGCCAACCGGCCGGACTGTCCTCATCGAGAACGGGGTCCTGACCGGCTACATGCAGGACCGGCTGAACGCGCGGCTCATGGGCATGAAGCCGACCGGCAACGGGCGCCGCGAGTCCTACGCCTATCCGCCGATGCCGCGGATGACCAACACGTTCATGCTGGCCGGGGAGGATGACCCCGAGGAAATTGTGAAATCGGTGAAGCGCGGCCTCTACGCCGTGACCTTCGGCGGCGGCCAGGTGGACATCACGAACGGGAAGTTCGTCTTCTCGGCGAGCGAGGCGTACCTGGTCGAGGACGGACGCGTCACGGCGCCGGTCAAAGGGGCGACGCTGATCGGGAACGGCCCCGAGGCCCTCACGCGCATCTCGCGTGTCGGTCGCGACCTGCAGCTCGACGAGGGTGTTGGGACGTGCGGCAAGGACGGCCAGTCCGTGCCGGTGGGCGTCGGGCTCCCGACGATCCGCATCGACGGCATCAC
>Ga0184627_10000919_pt1 | contig 11573 bp, 10 predicted proteins | sample PLM3_127_b1_FD_133150 | JGI IMG/M metagenome (GOLD analysis project Ga0184627, IMG submission 133150) | Groundwater sediment microbial communities from an aquifer in East River, Colorado, USA - PLM3_127_b1 | ecosystem: Environmental > Terrestrial > Soil > Riparian zone | place: USA: East River...
GCTGGTGCAGGCCGATCGACGGCTCGTCCAGGATGTACAGGACGCCGACCAGCCCGCTCCCGATCTGCGTGGCCAGGCGGATCCGCTGGGCCTCCCCGCCCGCCAGGGTGGCCGACGCCCTGGCCAGCGCCAGGTAGTCGAGGCCCACGTCGACCAGGAATCCCAGCCGGGACCGGAGCTCTTTGATCAGGCGCTCGGCGATCATCCGCTCCCGCTCGGACAGGTCCACCTGGTCGAAGAACGCGAGCGTGTCCCGGATCGAGCGCGAGGTGAGCTGGGCGATGTTCACCCCTCCGATCGTCACCGCCAGGCTCTCCGGGCGAAGGCGCGCGCCGCGGCACGTCCGGCACGGGACCTCTCGCATGTACTGCTCCAGCCGGTCCCGCTGGCTGTCGGAGTCGGTCTCCTCGTGCCGGCGCTCAACCGCCGGGATGACGCCCTCATACGTGGTCCAGTACGAGCGGGTCCGCCCATACCGGTTCTTGTACCGGACGTGGATCTCCTCGTCCGAGCCGTACAGCACGATCTCGCGAGCCTTCTTCGGCAGCTTCTTCCACGGCGTCTTGGTGGAGAAGCCATGGGCCTCGGCCACCGATTCGAGCACCCGGTACCAGTACTCGAGGCGAGTCCCGGCCCACGGCGCGATCGCCCCCTCCTCGATGGAGAGCTCGGGGTTCGGCACCACGAGCTCGGGATCGACCTCCAGGCGGATCCCCAGGCCGTCGCAGGTGGGGCAGGCGCCGTACGGCGAGTTGAACGAGAAGTTCCGGGGCTGGAGCTCGTCGAAGGAGATGCCGTCGTAGGTGCAGGCCAGCTTCTGCGAGAAGTTCTGGACGTCCTCGTTGCCGTCGGCCGTCTGCACCGCGATCGCGGCGATCCCCTCGGCGAGCTGGAGCGCGGTCTCGATGGAGTCGGCCACTCGGCGGCGGATGTCGGGCCTGGCCACCAGGCGGTCCACCACCACCTCGATCGTGTGCTTGTAGTAGCGGTCCAGCCGGATGGGCTGGGACAGGTCCCGGACCTCGCCGTCGATCCGGGCCCGGGGGAACCCTCGGCGGGCCAGGTCGGCCAGGAGCTTCTCGTACTCCCCCTTCCGCCCTCGCACCACCGGCGCGAGGATCTGGAACCGGGTGCCCTCGGGGAGCTGCATGACCTGGTCCACGATCTGCTCGGGTGTCTGCCGGCCGATGGGCCGCCCGCACTGGGGACAGTGCGGATGGCCGATCCGGGCGTACAGCACCCGGAGATAGTCGTAGATCTCGGTGATGGTCCCCACGGTGGACCGGGGGTTCTTGGAGGTGGACTTCTGGTCGATCGAGATGGCCGGCGACAGCCCCTCGATGAAGTCCACGTCCGGCTTCTCCATCTGGCCCAGGAACTGCCGGGCGTAGGCCGAGAGCGACTCCACGTAGCGCCGCTGTCCCTCGGCGTAGATGGTGTCGAACGCCAGGGAGCTCTTCCCTGAGCCGGACAGGCCCGTGAACACGATGAGCTGGTTGCGGGGTAGCTCCAGCGTGACGTTCTTGAGGTTGTGCTCACGGGCCCCGTGAATCACAAGCGTGTCGGTGCCCACGGGGAGATTGTAGTGGCGGCCCCGACAAGTCCCCTCCGTGCCTGGCCACGGTCCCCGTCGGGCCGAGGGCCGCCCCGCGGTAGGCTGACCCGGTGACCGAGCGAGCCCAGCTGGAGAAGCTGTCCTCGGCGGAGCTGCACGACCGGGCCACCCGCCTGGCCTGGCGGCGACTCGACGTAGGCTTCCTGTGGGACCTGCTGAAGACGATCCCCGAGGCCCGGGCGGCCATCGGGGACGAGGAGCGGAGCGAGACCGACATCATGCGGCCCCTAGCCCTCCTGAACGACCTGGTGGACGCCGACCGCGGCAACCTGGCAGATGCCCTCCGTCCTCTGTACATGGAGTACCTGGAGAAGCACGAGGTGCGCGAGGACGGCGCCGAGGGTGACACCTGACGGGCCTCCCTGGGGATACCGGGCTCCACCACCTGGATCTGAACGTCCGCGACCTGCCCCGCTCGACAGCCTTCTACGACGAGGTCCTGTCCAAGCTGGGCTATCGCGAGGTGGAGCGAGGCGTCGGCTGGATCTCGTTCGGGGACGGGACGTTCTACATCACGCTCGTCCAGATCGAGGAACGGTTCGCGGCCCGGGGCTACCACCGCAAGGGCATCGGCGTGAACCACCTGGCGTTCCCGGCGCCGAGCGTGAAGGCGGTGGACGACTTCCATGTGTGGCTGGTCGCACGAGGCGTCCCGGTCCTGTACGGCAGCCCGTTGGACATGGGCCACCCCGACCAGCCCAACTACGCGGTCTTCTTCGAGGACCCTGACCGGCTGAAGCTCGAGTACGTCCATCGGCCGGGATGAAGGGACGATCCGCCGGCGTGGACCCGTCCTCCTGGCGCGATGAGTTCCCGGTCCTGGAGCGGAAGGCCTACTTGATCAGTGCGTCCCTCGGGCCGGTCTCGCGGCGGTCGCGCCGGTATCTGGACGCGTACCTCGACGCGTGGGCCTCGAAGGGCGCGCCGGACCACGTGTGGTTCGAGGACATCTTCCCCACCATGCGCGCGTTGAAGAACCGGTTCGCGTCGCTTGCCGGCTGCCATCCCGACGAGCTGGCCATCACCACGAACATCTCGATCGCGCTCTCGACGATCGCCTCGTGCATGGACTTCTCGAAGCGCCACAAGGTGATCCTCTCGGAGCTGGACTTCCCCACCGACGGCCACGTCTGGCTGGCCCAGCGATCCAGGGGGGCCGACGTCGTGTTCCTGAAGTCGCCCGACGGGCTGACGATACCGCTCGAGGAGTACGAGCGAGCCATCGATGACGACACGGCCATCGTGATGGTCAACCGGGTGCTGTATCGGTCAAGCGCGCTCGTCGACGCCAAGGAGGTCTGCCGGATGGCCCGGGAGGCCGGAGCGTGGTCGATCGTGGACGACTACCACGGGATCGGGATCGTGCCGCTCGACCTGCACGACCTGGGCTGCGACGTCTACACCGCCGGCGTGCTGAAGTGGCTGTGCGGAGGGCCGGGCCTGGCGTTCCTGTACGCGCGGCGGGACCTGCTGCCGGACCTGGAGCCGGCGGTCACGGGATGGTTCGCCACCCGCGAGCCGTTCTCGTTCGACAACCAGCATCTGGAGTTCCACCCCACGGCCAGGCGACTGGAGCACGGGACGCCGCCCGCGCCGGTCTACCCGGTGGCCCTCGGGGGGCTCGAGATCATCTCGGAGGCCGGAGTGGGCGCGATCCGGGAGCGGCAGGGCGAGCTGACCGACCACGTGATCGCCAGGGCCGACGCGGCGGGCCTGGCGGTGCGGACGCCGCGCGCGCGGAGCGCCCGCGGTGGCGTGGTGAACGTGGGCGTCGGGCCCGAGGCCGGCAAGATCTGCCACGCGCTCCTGGAGCGGAACGTATGCACCGACTTCCGAGGCGACGGCCTCCGCATCTCCCCCCACTTCTTCAACACCGAGGCCGACATCGACCGGTGCTTCGAGGAGCTCCGTTCGCTCCTGTAGGTGTCAGGCCGCCATGACCACCCGTCCGGCCCGGGTCACCAGCTTCAGGTCGCCGAGCGCCGTGAGGTCCTCGCGGGGATCGCGGGCCAGCGCGATGAGGTCGGCGGGAGCGCCGGACTGGAGCGGCCCGGCCACCAACGCTTCGAGGATCTCGTCCGGGGTCATGCCCACGGTCTCGCGGAGCAGCAGGACCTCCCGGACGTCGATCCCCGGCGGGATGGCTCCGTTGCCGAGGTCCGTGCCGTAGACGACCGTGCCGCCTGCCGCCCGGAACCGGGCCATGTTGTCGGCAGCCGTCCGAAGCTCCGCCGTGACCCTGCCGTAGCTCCAGATGTCGAGCGTCGAGACGATCCGCACGGCCTTCGCCGCCGCCTCGAGCACCGCCTCGGAGAGCCGTTCGGTCCACGGACAGTGGGCGAACTCGTTCACGCCTGCGCCCAGGGCCCGCTCGGCCTGCCCTTTGCCCTGCACGTGCGCGGTCACCGGAAGCCCTCGCTCCCCCGCGGTCTGGACGATGGCCGCGAGCTCGCCGTCTGTCGGCGTCGGCCCGGCCTCGGCGTTCAGCGACACCTTGATGGCCGCGGCCCCCCGGTCCGCCAGGGCGACGACGGCCTTGGCAGCCGCCTCGGGTCCCCTGATCTCCAGCCCGGTCCCCGGTGGCGCCCATCGATCGTTGGTCGGGTAGCCGCCGGGTGCGGTGAGCATGGGGCCGGCCGCCCGGATCAGCGGCCCGTTGAACGCGGGAAGCTCCGACGCATCGGCCAGCGGGAAGATGACGTCGGGCGGCCACCCCAGATCCCGCACTGCGGTCACCCCGCCGAGGAGCACGGCGCCGGGGTCGGCCATGCCTATGTGCACGTGGCGATCGGCCGCCGCCGGCATGAGGAACCCGTCCACATCGAGTTCCTCGTCCGCCTCGGGGGCCAGCCGGGCCGAACCCACCCACTCGATCCGGCCACCGTCGAAGACCACGCTCACACCGTCGAGGACCTTGCCCGGCCCCAGCCACGCCAGCGGGGCGCGGACGGCGAGCGTCGGACTCAGGTGCCGACCCCCGCCTGGCGCAGGGCCTTCAGCTCCTTGCGGAGGTCGACGACCTCGTCTCTGAGGCGCGCCGCGTACTCGAACCGGAGCCCCTTGGCCGCCTCATGCATCTCCTCCTCCAGGCTCTGGATGAGGCGCTCGAGCTCCTCGGTGGGCATCTCCACCCGCTCGCGGCGCCGTCGCCCGCGTTCGGGCGACGGCGCCTTCCCCCCGTCGACCCCCATCGACATCAGGATGTCCGACACCTTCTTGCGGATCGACTGCGGGTCGATGCCGTGCTCCCGGTTGAACGCCAGCTGGATCTTGCGCCGCCGCTGGGTCTCCGAGATGGCGGCCTTCATCGAGTCGGTGACCTCGTCCGCATACATCAGGACCGTGCCGTCCACGTTGCGGGCGGCCCGGCCGATGGTCTGGATGAGCGAGGTGTCCGACCGGAGGAACCCCTCCTTGTCGGCGTCGAGGATGGCCACCAGCGAGACCTCGGGGAGGTCGAGCCCCTCCCGCAGCAGGTTGATCCCGACCAGCACGTCGAACTCCCCCAGCCGGAGGTCGCGGAGGATCTCGATCCGGTGGAGGGTGTCGATCTCCGAGTGCAGGTACCGGACCCGGATGCCCATCTCCATCAGGTAGTCCGTGAGGTCCTCGGCCATCTTCTTCGTCAGCGTGGTCACCAGGACCCGCTGGCCCGCCTCGGCCCGCTTGCGGATCTCCTCGATGAGGTCGTCCACCTGGCCCCGGGTGGGCCGGATCTCGACCTCCGGGTCGATCAGCCCCGTGGGCCGGACGATCTGCTGCACGATCCGCTTGGACGTCCGGAGCTCATACGCGCTGGGCGTCGCCGACATGAACACGGTCTGGCGGGCCTTCTGGACGAACTCGTCGAACCGGAGCGGCCGGTTGTCCAGGGCCGACGGCAGCCGGAACCCGAACTCGACGAGGGTCTCCTTCCGGGTCTTGTCGCCCTCGTACATGCCGTGGATCTGGGGCACGGTGACGTGGGACTCGTCGATCACGCACAGCCAGTCCTCCGGGAAGTAGTCGAGCAGCGTGTACGGGGCCTCGCCGGGCCGCCGGCCGTCGATGTGCCTGGAGTAGTTCTCGATCCCCGAGCAGAACCCCACCTCGCGCAGCATCTCCAGGTCGTAGTTCGACCGCATCCGCAGGCGCTCCCCCTCCAGGAGCTTGCCCTGGGACTCCAGCTGGCCGAGGCGCTCCTTCAGCTCCTCCTCGATCCCCACGATGGCCCGCTGCATCCGCTCGTCGGAGGCCACGTAGTGGGTGGCCGGGTAGATCCAGACCTCCGAAAGCTCGCCCAGGACCTCGCCGGTCAGCGGGTCGAACCGGGTGATGCGCTCGACGTCGTCGCCCCAGAACTCGACGCGGATGGCAGTCTCCTCGTAAGCCGGGAAGACCTCGAGGGTGTCGCCCTGGACTCGGAACTTGCCGCGGACGAAGTTCACTTGGTTCCGCTCGTACATGATCTTGACCAGGCGCTTGATGGCGAAGTCCCGGTCGATGGCCACGCCCTTGTGCAGCCGCAGGACCTGGCCCATGTACTCCTCCGGCGTGCCCAGGCCGTAGATGCAGGACACGGAGGCCACGATCAGGACGTCCTTCCGGGTGAGCAGCGCGCTGGTGGCCGAGTGGCGCAGCCGGTCGATCTCGTCGTTGATCGAGGAGTCCTTCTCGATGTACGTGTCGGTCTGGGGGACGTAGGCCTCGGGCTGGTAGTAGTCGTAATAGCTCACGAAGTATTCGACCGCGTTGTCCGGGAAGAACTCCCGGAACTCGTTGGCCAGCTGGGCCCCCAGCGACTTGTTGGGGGCGATCACCAGGGTGGGCTTCTGGACCCGCTCGATCACCTGGGCGATGGTGAAGGTCTTCCCCGTCCCGGTGGCCCCGAGCAGGGTGAGGTAGTCCTCCCCGGCCAGGACGCCCTTGGCCAGGTCCTCCACGGCGGCGGGCTGGTCGCCGGCGGGCTCGAACTCCGCGTGGACCTTGAACGGGGGCATGCCTGGGATTGTAGGGGTCCCCGCCGATACCCCTGCTCAGCGCCTACATCCGGCCGGCGTCGATGATGCTCTGGAGGAACCGCCGGGTCCGCTCCTCCCGGGGCTCGGAGAAGATCCGCTCCGGCGGGCCCTCCTCCAGGATGCGGCCGGCGTCCAGGAAGCACACCCTGCGGGCGATGTCGCGGGCGAAGCCCATCTCGTGAGTCGCGATCACCATGGTCATGCCACCCGCCGCCAGCTCCCGGATCACGTTCAGGACCTCGGCCACCAGCTCGGGGTCCAGGGCGCTCGTAACCTCGTCGAGCAGCATGATGTCGGGCTTCATGGCCAGGGCCCGGACGATGCCCACGCGTTGCTGCTGGCCGCCGGACAGCCGGTCGGGGTACTCGTCCCGCTTTTCGACCAGGCCGAACCGCTCCAGCAGCTCGAGGGCCCGGGCCTGCGCCTCCGCCCTCGACATGCCCAGGGCCTCCATGGGGGCCAGCGTGACGTTTCGGAGCACGGTCATGTGGGGGAACAGGTTGAAGGCCTGGAACACGATGCCGATGTGCCGACGGATCCGGTTCACGTCGACGCCTCGGGCCGTGATGTCCTCGCCGTGGATCAGGATCCGCCCGGCGTCCACCGGCTCGAGCAGATTGATGCACCGGAGCATGGTGGACTTCCCCGACCCAGAGGAGCCGATCAGGCAGATCACCTCGTGATCGGCGACGGACAGGTCGATCCCCTTCAGGACCTCTAGCTTTCCGAAGGACTTGTGGACCCCGTCCAGGCGGAGGGCCTCGCCGTTCCTGCTCACGCCGCTCACGCCGCCCCCCCCGCCTGTCGCCGCCGGCGCTGTCGGGCCACGAGCCAGTCCACCAACCTCGTCATGGGGATGGTCACTAAGAGGAACAGGAGAGCCGCGGCCAGGAGTGGCGTGAAGTTGAAGTCGGCGCTCTGGATGATCTGTGCCTCCTTGAACGCCTCGGGGACGACCACGACGAACGCAACGAGCGCCGTGTCCTTCTGGAGCCCGACGAAGTCGTTCAAGAGCGGCGGGATCACCCGACGCACTGCCTGCGGGATGACCACGAACCGCAGCGTCTGCAGCCGCGAAAGCCCAAGCGAGCGCGCCGCCGCGGCCTGGCTGGGATGTACGGATTCGATCCCGGCACGGTAGACCTCGGCGACGTATGCGGAGTAGGACAGGATCAACGCCACCACCGCCCAGAAGGTGGCCGAGTTGGGGACACCGGCCAGCGACAGGCTGGGGACCCCGAACCCCAGGAGATAGACGACGAGGATCGTGGGGATCCCCCGGAACAGGTCGGTGTAGACGATCGACAGGGCCCGGATGGGGAAGAACACGGGTCCCGTCAGGCTTCGCATCACCGCGAGCAGGAGGGCGAAGGCCAGGATGAAGATCTCCGCGACCATGAAGTACTCGACGTTTCGGACGAACCGGGCGGCGATCTGGGGGAAGGAGCTTCGGAACTCCTCCCCGTTGAAGAATGCCTCCTTCACCAGCGGCCAGTTCGGGGAGCGCGTGACGGCGAGGGCGATCGCCGCGAACACCGCGATCGTGCTGACCACGGCGATGAGGACCCCTCGCGCCCCTTCTTGCCTGAGCCCGGTCAGGATCCCGGGGCCTCGTCCGGGGAGCTCCGGTTCACCGGGAGGCAGCTCGTACAGCTCGGGTGCTCCGCCTCCCCCAGCGGCCATGGCGGGCTTCTACGAGGTGCCGAAGACGGGCACCGCACCCACGTTGGTCTTCTTCGAGAGCCACTTCGTGGTGATGGCCTCCAGCGTCCCGTCGGACTTCAGCTCGGCCAGCGCCTGGTTCACGCAGCCGGCCAACGGGTTGCCCTTCACGAAGGTCATCCCGAAGTGCTCGGGCGTGCCGACCGTGGGGAACTGGCCCACCACCACGCTGTCCTTCACCTCCTGTACGAAGGGATCGGCGATGAACAACGCCGTCGGCAGGTCCACGACGATGCCGTCCACCTGGTGGGCGTTGATGGCGGCCACGGTGTCGGCGAGCGAGTTGAAGGCTCCGGGCTCCTTGCTCGGCTCGATTACGTTGACGATGTAGTCGTAGCTGGTGGTCCCGATGGGCGCGGCGAGCGTATAGGCCTTCAACTCGCCGAGGCCCGTCGCGCTCGTGATGGGCGTGTCCTTCACCGCGACCAGGGCCTGGTTCACGTCGTAGTAGCTGTCGCTGAAGTCCACGGCCCTGGCCCGCTTGGTGGATTGCGAGATCTGCTCGATGGCGAAGTCCCACCCCTTGGGACCCGGCGCGTAGGTCTGGTTGAACGGGGCCACGACCCACTGCACGTTGTCCCCAGAGAATCCCATCGCCCCGGCGACCGCGTACGCCACCGCGCTCTCGAAACCCTTGCCGTTGTTGGGATCGTTGAACTTCCATCCGGATGCCTTGGTGGTCCCGCCTTGGAAATAGGGCGGGTATGCCGGGTTGTCGGTGCCGATGGTGAGACTGCCCGAGTTCACATAGCCGGTAACGCCCCTGGCGCAGTCGGCCGCGGTCTCGCCCGGTTGCGGGGTCCCCGGCTGGACCACGGGGTTCTCCTCCGCGCATGCCGCGGACAGCAACCCGAAGACGGCCATCCCCACCAGGAGCTTCCGCATCGTCGATCCCCTCACTTCTTGGGTTCCCACGTGAAGAACCGGGCTGCCAGGATGAGCCCGGCCAGTCCCCAGATGGCCACGACCAAGACGTCGCGCCACAGGAACTCCGGCGCGCCGTAGAACCCGGCCCGCATGGCGTCGGCGAAGTGCTTCACCGGGAAGACCCTGGCCACCGTCCTGATCCACTCCGGGGTGTCCACCCCGAACGGGATGAAGATGCCGGACAGGAACAACAGCGGCAAAATGATGGCGTTCACGACCGGCGGCGCTGCGTCGGGGTTGGGGACGATCGCGGTGGTCGCCAGGCCCAAAGCGGCGAAGCTCATCGCGCCCACCACCACCACGGCGGTGAATTTCAGGAGCAGGACCCCGCTCGGCACGTTCGCGCTGTAGAAGACGACGCCGAATGCGGACGTGATGATCACCAGGAGGACGGCGATGATCAGGACGTGCAGCACCCGTCCGCCCAGGTAGGCCCAGCTCGGCAGGGGGGTCCCCTTCGTTCGCTTCAAGATACCGGCGTCGCGCTGGAACACCACGCTGATGGCGATGTTCGTGTAGGACGCCGTGATCACGGCGAACGCCGACATGGCGGCGACGTAATAGGTCGATTGCTTGATGAAGACCCCCGGCGCGACCTCGATGGTCCCGCTCCCGAGCAGCGAGGTGAAGATCACCAGGAACATCAGGGGGAAGGCGAAGGTGAAGAAGGCCGCGCCCGGGTTTCGCCAGAAGGCCTTGTTCGTGTACCGGACCTGCCGGAGTGCCAGGGCGACGTCGCTCACTCCGCACCCGCCTCCCCGCCGGTCAGCTCGAGATAGATGTCCTCGAGCGTCGGACGGTAGACCTCCACCGCCTCCAGCTCCCCACCACGATCGAGCGCCCACACGGTGAGCTCGTGCAGCACCTTCGTCGGATGCTCGGTTCGAAGCTCCAGCGTGCCGTCACCGAGCGGGACCTGGCCCAGCGACGGGAGCCCCTGCCCGTCCTCCACCCGGAACCGGATCACGGTCTGCGCCGTGTCGCGGCCACCGATGGTCGCCGGCGGGCCCTCGGCCACGATCACGCCCTTGGCGATCACGGCGACGCGCTTCGCCAGGTACTGGGCCTCGTCCATGTAGTGCGTGGTCAGGAACACCGTCTTGCCCAACGAGATGAGGTTGCGGACGATCTGCCAGGCGTTCCGACGGGCGCTGGGGTCGAATCCCGTGGTCGGCTCGTCCAGGAACAGCAGCTCGGGGTCGCCGGCCAGGGCGATGGCCACATCGAGGCGGCGCTGTTGGCCTCCCGAGAGCTTGTTCACCCTGGCATCCCGCTTCTCCTTCAGCCCGACCACCTCGATGACCTCGTCGACTGGCCGGGGGTGGGGGTAGTACCCGCGGTACATGTCGATGGTCTCGCGGACCGTGAGGAACGGGTCCACGCCGGTGGACTGGAGGACGATCCCGATGCGCGCCTTCGTCGCCCGGTCCAGCTTGGCCGGGTCCTTGCTCAGCACATGGGCTTCACCCGCCGTGCGCTGCCGGTAGCCCTCAAGGATCTCCACGGTGGTGGTCTTGCCCGCGCCGTTCGGGCCGAGCAGCGCGAAGACCTCCCCCTGCTCCACCGTCAGGTCGATGCCTCGAACGGCCTCGACCTCCCCGTACGACTTCCGAAGGCCGCGGACCTGGATGACCGGCTCCGCCATGGGCGATGAGCCTATCAAGGCGCGGGCTCGACCACGTACCCCTGTCGCTTGTCCACCACGTTCAGCAGCGGCTCCCCGGCCACGAACCTCCGCAGGTTGTCGACGAACAGCCGAACCACCGCCTCGAGCCATCCCTCGAAGTCGCCCGACATGTGGGGCGACACGATCGTGTTGGGCAACTCCCAGAACGGGCTGTCCGGGGGAAGCGGCTCACGCTCGAACACGTCGAGGGCGGCGCCGGAGATGCGCCCTTCGCGGAGGACCTCGATCAACGCGGCCTCGTCGACGGTGGCGCCCCGGCCCACGTTGATGAACCGAGCGCTCCGTCGCATCGACCCGAACACGGGGGCGTCGAAGAGATGACGGGTCGCCGGCGTGGCGGGCAGCGCGTCGACCACGTAGTCGGCCCACCCGGCGGCGTCGGCCAGAACGTCCGTCCCCGCGATCGCTCCGAAGACGTCGTCACCCGCCCTGGCCGTCCGCGCCACCCCTCGAACCTCCATCCCCAGGTCCCGCCCGGCGCGGCCGATGGCCCTGCCGATTGGGCCCACCCCGGCGACCAGCAGCCGCTTGCCGGCCAGCACCTCGGTCTCTCGGTTCCGCCACTCCCTGTTCCGCTGCCCCTCGATGACCCCGAGGAAGCCCTTGGCGAAGGCCAGCATCA
>Ga0184627_10000921_pt1 | contig 11569 bp, 9 predicted proteins | sample PLM3_127_b1_FD_133150 | JGI IMG/M metagenome (GOLD analysis project Ga0184627, IMG submission 133150) | Groundwater sediment microbial communities from an aquifer in East River, Colorado, USA - PLM3_127_b1 | ecosystem: Environmental > Terrestrial > Soil > Riparian zone | place: USA: East River...
GCGGGAACACGGTCGCGTCGATCACCCGCTCGCCCGCCTCGAAGCGCACCGCCGGCAGGTTGATGCTGCGATCGGTGAACATCTTGACGCGCCGCTCGGCGAGCTCATGGCGGATGCCGCGATCCAGCAGGGTCAACATCACCGCCTCGGCACGGTCCGCGAACAGGTGCAGGTCGACGTCCGCATATTCGGTCGCGGTTCCCGACAGCACCGGCCCCACGAGGCGCGGCTCGAATTCCTGCAGCAACTGCATGGCGATGAGCGCTGCGCGCCGCTGTTCCTTGAGCGATCGCGAATGGCTGTCGGCGGCGAATAGTCGCTGATACTCGATCAGCGCCGCTTCGATCTCGGTGTTTTTGGGCAGCAGCGCGGAATCGGTGGCGCCGAGGCGCTCGGCGGCCTTGCGCTTGGCGAGCAGGTAGTCGTCGATACCGTGCTCGCTCATGATGCGCGCCGCTTCCTGTGCGATCGCGCGCCGCAGTTCTTCGGCCCGGGTCATGGGTTTCATGCTCCGCTCGGCTAGAAGAGTGGCTCGTCGTTCTCCGCGGTCTGATCGCGTCCCGCTTGCTCACCACGGGCAAAGGGATCACCCGAGTCCGGCAACCGGCCCTCGATAAAGGTCTCGAACACGCCCGACGGATCATCGGCGCTCGCCAGCAATCCGCTCACGGGAGAGATCTTGACCGTCACCAGTCCCTCCGGCGCCGGCACCTGGGCTTCGGGCGTTCCACGCAACGCTTCACGCATGAAGTGTACCCAGATCGGTACGGCCGTGCGCCCGCCTTCCTCGCCGGCGCCCAGCGACGCTTCCTGGTCGAAGCCCACCCACACGGTCGCAACCAGGCGCGCGTTGAAGCCACCGAACCAGGCATCGTGATGATCGTTGGTCGTGCCGGTCTTGCCGGCCAGATCTTTGCGCTCGAGCGCTTGCGCACGCCGTGCCGTGCCCCGCTCGATCACGTCACTCATCATGTCCGCGATCAGGTAGGCGTTCTGCTCCGTGATCGCGCGCGGCGCGACCTGCGCTGCGGGCAGGTAACCGCGGCCGCCGCGCACGGCATCGAGTGTCGCGAGCATCGCGTCGCCATCGCGCGGCAGGCTTTCGGGCAGTCGACCGCCATCGCCCAGCACTTCGCAATCCTTGCAAACCACCTGAGGCTGGCTCTGGTAGAGCGCCTGGCCGTTGGCATCCTCGATGCGCTCGAGGTAGTACGGCCGCACGCGAAAGCCGCCGTTGGCGAATGTCGCGAACCCCGCGCCGAGTTCGGCGGGTGTGAGCTGCAGGCTGCCGAGCGCCAGCGTCAGATCAGCGGGCAGATCGGCGCGCTCGAAACCGAACTGCGTCAGGTAGTTCATCGTGTACGCGGTCCCCATGGCGCGCATCAGCCGCACCGACACCAGGTTGCGGGAGCGCACTAAAGCTTCCCTCAACCTTGTCGGGCCGTAGAACTGACCGGTCGAATTCTCCGGTCGCCAGGTGTCCTCGCTGGCATCGTCATCGAACACCACCGGCGCATCCAGCACGATGCTCGCCGGCGTAAAGCCGTTCTCGAGGGCGGCTGAATAGATGAATGGCTTGAACGCCGAGCCCGGTTGGCGCCGCGCCTGGACGACGCGGTTGAACTTGCTGACGAAGAAATCGAAACCGCCGTTCAAGGCAACGATGCCGCCATCCTGTGGGTCGATCGCGACCAATGCTCCCTGCGCGAGTGGCGCCTGAGCGAGCTGCACCGTCTTGCCAGTACGAATGACGTACACCACATCGCCGACGCTCACCACGTCGGAGGCACGTTTCGGCTCCGGACCGACGGTGTCATCGGCGGCGGCGCGCCGCGCCCAGGACAATCCCACCCAATCGAGCGTGGCCGAACGGCCATCGTGCAGCAGCACATTGGCCGCGCGTTCGGCCACTTCGGTGACGAGCGCGGGTTCGAGCATGTTGATCGAAGGGTGCTGCTCGAGAGTCGCGAGCAGTTCCAGTGGAGTCTGCCCTGCCTTGATCTCGGAATGAGCCAGCGGGCCGCGGTAACCGTGCCGGCGGTCGTACTCGATCAGCCCCAGGCGCAATGCGCCGTTCGCCGCCTGCTGCAGCCGGCTGTCGATCGTGGTGATGACCTTGTAGCCGGCCGTGTAAGCAACGTCGCCGAAGCGTTCGAACGCATCGCTGCGCGCCATTTCACCGACGTATGGTGCTTCGACCTCGACGCTCGGGCCGTGCAACCGTGACGGCATCGGTGCCCGCGACGCGTAGTCGAACTCGCCACGATCGATATCGCCCGTTTCCAGCATCCGGCGCAGTACGTAAGCGCGCCGTGACTTGGCGCGATCGGGGCTGGCGATTGGATTGTCGCGTGAAGGCGCGCGCGGCAAACCGGCGATCGTCGCGGTTTCGGCCAGCGTCAAGTTCTCGAGCGCCTTGCCGAAATAGACCTCCGCGGCGGCGGCGGCGCCGTACGCGCGCTGGCCGAGAAAGATCTTGTTGAGGTAGAGCGTGAGGATCTCGGGCTTGGTGAATTCGCGCTCGATGCGAAACGACAGGAAGATTTCCTTGAGCTTGCGGTCGAAGCGGCGCTCCGGCGACAGGAACATGTTCCGCGCCAGCTGCATGGTGATGGTGCCGCCGCCCTGGCTCGGCTGACCCGAGACCAGGTTGATCAGGGTGGCGCGCGTCAAGCCGGCGTAGTCGACGCCATGATGCTTGAAGAAGCGATCGTCCTCGGCGGCAAGGAATGCCTGTTGCACCTGTTCGGGGATGTCTTCGTACAACACCGGGATGCGGCGGTACTCGCCGATCTGCGCGATGACGCGTCCGTCGCGGCTGTAGACCCTGAGCGGCACCTGCAGGCGAATGTCGCGCAGCGTGTCCACGTCCGGCAGAGCGGGCGCCAGATAAATGAAAGAACAGAGCGCGGCGTAGCCGACGGACCCCAGCAGAAGGAGCATCGGAACGAGCGTCCAGAACGCGCCTTTTAGATAACGTTGATTCACAGGAAGGAACTCTAAGTGCTTGCTTCAGCGAAGTGGTTTATGCATATTAGCTCAAGGGTAGAAGGGCAAACTCGCCGAAAGGCGGGGACGCAAAGCCTCCGGTCTAAGGGATGAAAGCCTACGACAGCGGGGTTACCGGTCGGAACGTTAGAACACATCTGCTGGGTGAATTCACCAGCGACACGTTCCCTCCCGTGACATGAACGCTGGAGGGTCCGCCTTCCCCGGCTCGAGCTTGGCGTCCTTACAAGCGCTCAAGGGTTATGGGGTATTTCGCCGTGGCTGGGATGGGCTTCCGATCTTGGAATCGGCGTCGCGGAATCGAAACCGCGCGGCCATTGTGTGAATGTAGTCACGCTCGATTTAACACTTCGCTGTTATAACTTGCCCCGCTTTTTTCGGCAGGTAGTGCATTTAGCCAGTTAACTCGTTCTTCTTAAAGGGAAAAACTGTGCTGTTCGGTCCGAAGTATCGCCCTTTGCTGGGCCTTGACATAACGACCTCCTCGGTAAAGCTGATCGAGCTCAGCATGGCCGGCGGTCAGTATCGGGTTGAGTCGTACGCGGCCGAACCCACTCCTCACAACGCCATCAACGAGAAGGCGATCGTCGACGCTGAAGCCGTCGGCGAAGCCATCCGTCGAGCCGTGAAGCGTTCCGGCGCCAAGAGCCGTGAAGCAGCGGTCGCCATCAGCGGCGATGCGGCAATCACCAAGGTGATCCAGATGCCGAAGGCCCTCGGCGAGGCTGACCTTGAAGGTCAGGTCGAGCTGCAGGCGGACCAGTACATCCCCTTCCCGATGGAGGAAGTGAGCTACGACTTCCAGAAAGTCGGCCCGTCGGAGAAGGATTCGGAAATGATCGACGTGCTGCTGGTCGCGACGCGCACCGAGAACGTCGAGCAGCGCCAGGCCGCGGTCGAAGCCGCCGGCCTCGTGGCCAAGCTCGTCGACGTCGAGGCATTCGCGCTCGAGAACGCCTGCAAGCTGCTCACGCATCAGATGCCCGATGGCGGCATCGATCGCACCATCGCCGTCATCGATTTCGGCGCCAGCAGCACCACGTTCAGCGTGCTCAGGGATCTCAAGGTCATCTATACGCGTGATTTCGCCTTCGGCGGCCAGCAGCTGACCGAGGAAATCATGCGCACCTACGGCCTGAGCATGGAAGAAGCGGGCCGCGCCAAGAAGGAAGGTGGCCTGCCGAGCAATTATCAGCCCGAGGTCCTCGATCCCTTCATCGACGACATGACCCAGCAGGTCAGCCGTTCGTTGCAGTTCTACCTGGCTTCGGGCAGCGGGCGCGAGCAACCGGAGAAGATCCTGGTGTGCGGCGGCTGCGCCAACATCGCGGGCGTCGATGATGTGATCGCGAGCCGTGTGGGAATTCCGGCCGAGCGCGGCGATCCGCTCGGGCAGATGAAGCTGTCGTCGCGCGCCAAGGCGCAGGCGGTCAAGAAGGACGCGACCGCGCTGCTCACGGCATGCGGTCTTGCATTGCGGAGCTTCGACTGATGCCAAGAATCAACCTGCTTCCGTGGCGTGCCGATCGCCGCAAGAAGAACCAGCGCGACTTTGCCGTCTGGACGATGGGCGCGGCCGGTGCCGCCGTCGGCGTCACGCTGATCATGAACCTGATCATGAGCGGCTGGATCGATGCGCAGAACCGGCGCAACCAGCTGCTCAAGGACGAGATCCAGGGTCTCGACAAGCAGATCACCGAAATCGTGGATCTCGAACAAAAGCGCGAGCGCATGAAGGCGCGCATGGAGATCATCGAAAAGCTGCAGCGCTCGCGTCCCGAGGTCGTGCATTTGTTCGATCAGCTGGTGCGCACGCTGCCCGACGGTGTGTATCTCACCTCGATCAAGCAGAACGAGAAGCGGCTCGAGTTCAAGGGCATCGCGCAATCGAGCACGCGCGTGTCGGCCTTCATGCGCAACATCGACGCTTCTGACTGGATGGATGCTCCGGACCTCGAAGTGGTCGAGACCAAGAAGGATTCGGCGCTCGGCAGCGACTTCACGCTGTTCGCCAACCAGGTAGGCGTCACGCTTCCGGGTGAAGAAGAGGAAGTCCAGCCATGAACTTCCTCCAGCAATTGCAGACACTCGATCGGCGCGACATCGGCCGCTGGCCGTTCGTGTTCCGCGCCGGTCTCATCGGCGTGATCTTTCTCGTCGTGACGCTGGGACTGGCCTACTACTTCGTTTGGACCGAGAAGCGCCCTGAGCTGCTGCGCGCTGAACAGGATGAGCTCGGCCTGCGACAGACCTTCGAGCAGAAGCAGAAGAAGGCCGCGAACCTCGAGGCCTACAAGGAGCAGTTGGCCGAAATGGAGCGCTCCTTCGGCGCGATGCTGCGGCAACTGCCGGGCAAGACCGAGGTTCCGAGCCTGCTGGTCGACATTTCGCAGACCGGTCTGGCCGCGGGGCTCGAGGAAAAGCTGTTCCAGCCGGCAGCCGAAGTGCGTCGCGACTTCTACGCCGAGCTGCCGATCAAGATTCGACTGACGGGCCAATACCACGAGCTCGGCAATTTCGTGAGCGGCATTGCGGCGCTGCCCCGCATCGTCACGCTCCACAACATCGAGATCAAACCGATGGGCAAGGAAACGGGCATCGATGAGCTGACGCTCGACGTCACCGCCAAGACTTATCGCTACCTGGAAGAGGACGAGAGCAAGGATGACGCGGCCGCGACGTCCAAGGACGATAAGGCCAAGACTGCGAAGGAGCGGCGTAAGCCCGCCGCCAAGCGCACATGAGCGCGCGCTACCACACCCTCGGACGCAGCCGCATGCGTGACTGGAGCAACATCGTTGCGCTCGGGGCCGTCAGCCTGTTGCTGCTGGCTGGGATCGGCGGCTGCACTACCGACCGCGAGGAGCTCGAGCAGTATATCGCCGACGTCAAGAAGCGCCCGGGTGGCCGCATCGAGCCGCTGCCCGAGATCAAGCCCTACGAATCGTTCGTCTACAACGCGATCGATCAGCGCTCGCCGTTCTCGATCGCGGCGCCATCCGGCGTTGGCGACGGTGTGCGGCCGGATACCAAGCGCAACCGCGAGTTCCTCGAGCAGTTCTCGCTCGACACCTTGAGCATGGTGGGTACGCTCAAGCTGGGAAGCCGTTCCTTCGGCCTGGTGCAGACCAAGGACGGACTGGTTCATCGCGTGCTGCCCGGGCAGTACATGGGCCAGAACGACGGCAAGATCACCTCCATTTCTGATTCCAAGATTGCGTTGGTCGAGATCGTTCCGGACGGCATGGGCGGCTACATGGAGCGAACCGCCGCCATCGGCTTGACGGATTGACCTCACGGGAGTGCATAGAATGAATGGGATGAACCGGTTCTGGCTGGCACTGCGGACGCGCTTCGGCGTCGTCTCACGTGCTGCCTGCCTCGTGATCGTGGCTGCCGCACTGCCGGGTCTCGCACCCGCGCAGCCCGCGGAAGGATTGCAGCTCCAGGCCATCGACGTGCAGGCGCTGCCCGGCCAGCAACTGCAGTTGCGCCTGCGGCTCAACGGCCCGGCACCCGAGCCCTTGAGCTTTACCATCGATCGCCCGGCGCGCATTTCGCTTGACCTTCCTGGAACCGCGCTCGCGCTCGAGTCGCGTCGCATCGACGTGAAGTCGGGTGGCGTCGACACCATACTCGCTGCCGAGGCGGGTGGCCGCACGCGGCTGGTGCTCAATCTGGACGAGCTCATGCCGTACCAGACGCGCGTCGACGGCAACAACATCATCGTCACGATCGGCGGTTCGCAGGCTCAGGCCGCGGCCGCGGCTCCATCTTCGTCTTCGGGTTCGACCTCGCGCGCCGCGGCGGCGAGCAGCGGACCGCGCAGCATTCGCAACATCGATTTCCGTCGCGGCACCGATGGCACCGGCCGCGTGATCGTGGAACTGAGCGATCCGCGTACGCCGGTCAACCTGCGCCAGCAGGGAACCCAGATTGTGGTCGACTTCGGCGGCGCTGATCTACCCAAGGACCTCATGAAGCGGTTCGACGTCACCGATTTCGCGACGCCGGTTTCGACCGTTGATGCGCTCAAGGTTGGCGACAGCGCGCGCCTCGTGATCTCGGCGGGCGGCGAATTCGAACAGCTCGCGTATCAATCCGACAACCTGTACGCGGTCGAGATCAAGCCGGTCGTGCGCACCGCTGCGCAGCTCGAGGACAAGAAGGAATACACGGGCGAGCGTCTCACGCTCAACTTCCAGGACATCGAGACGCGAGCGGTCCTGCAGCTGCTGGCGGATACCAGCGGCCAGAACATCGTCGTCAGCGATTCAGTGCAGGGCAACGTGACGTTGCGGCTGCAGAACGTACCGTGGGACCAGGCTCTCGACATCGTGCTGCGCACCAAGGGCCTCGACAAGCGCCGGCAGGACAACGTCATCATCGTGGCGCCGACCGAGGAACTGGCCGCACGCGAGAAGGCGGAGCTGGCTGCCCGCAAGGACCTCCAGGAACTGGCGCCGCTGCGCACCGAATACCTCCAGGTCAACTACGCCAAGGCGAGCGACCTGGCCGGGCTGATCAAGGCCTCGGGAGAGAATTCGCTCATGTCGCCGCGCGGCAGCGTTTCCATTGACGAGCGCACGAACACCCTGCTGATCCAGGACACCGCCGACAAGTTGCAGGACATCCGCCGCCTCGTCACGACGCTCGATATCCCGATTCGCCAGGTGCTGATCGAGGCGCGCATCGTGATCGTGAACGACGATTTCAGCCGCGCCCTGGGCGTGCGTTTTGGCGGCAGCGTGGCGTTCGCGCACGGCGGCGCCGATGGCGGCGGTATCGCTTCCGGCAGTCCGTTTGTCCAGGAAGACGACGATTTTCCGCTCGAACCGTCCCCGGGCACGATTCCCGGGAACAATCCGCCCATATTCATACAACCCGATCCGCTCGATCGCTACATGGTCAACCTGCCGGTCGCGGCCGCAGCCGGCCGGCTCGCGCTGACGTTGCTCGATTCCGACTATATCGTCGACCTCGAGCTGTCCGCGGCGCAGGCCGAAGGACGCGGCGAGATCGTGTCCTCACCTCGCGTCGTTACCGCGAACCAGCGCGAGGCGGTGATCGAGCAGGGCGTGGAAATCCCGTACCAGGAATCCTCGTCGAGCGGCGCGACCACGATTTCATTCAAGAAGGCGGTGCTGGCGCTGCGCGTCACGCCGCAGATCACACCGGACAACCGCATCATCATGGATCTGACGATCAACAAGGACAGCGTCGGCCAGGTCATCGTCACCTCGCTGGGCGTTAACGTGCCGTCAATTGACACGCGCGAGATCGTCACGCAGGTGCTGGTGAATGACGGCCAGACAGTTGTCCTCGGCGGCATCATGGAGACCGAGTTCCGCGAAACCGAGACCAAGGTTCCATGGCTGGGCGATATCCCGGGTCTCGGCATCCTGTTCAGGAACAAGAGCAAGACCAACAACAAGGACGAGTTGCTGATCTTCATCACGCCGCGCATCCTGCGCGAGGGCGCCAACCTGTACTGACGCCTCAGGAAAGAGTCTAATCACACGCGGCCGCTGTATGCGGCCGCGTGCATTTCATGCTCTCGAAACGCAACGTATTCCTGATCGGCCCGATGGGTTCGGGCAAGACGGCGGTCGGCAAGCACCTCGCCCGCGCGCTGCAGTTCGCTTTCCGCGACAGCGATGCCGAGATCGAGAGCCGCACCGGCGTCGATATCCCGTTCATCTTCGAGAAGGAAGGCGAGGCGGGCTTTCGCGTGCGTGAGCGCGAGGTCATCGACCACCTCACGCGTCTTGACGACCTCGTGCTCGCGACCGGCGGCGGCGCGGTGCTGCATGCGGACAACCGGCGCGTCCTGGCCGAACGCGGTTGCGTGGTCTACCTCAAGACATCCGTGTTCCAGCAGATCGAGCGCACGCGCCACAGCCGCAACCGCCCGCTGCTCTTCGATACGGATCCCCAACAGCGCCTCGATGCCCTGATGATCGAGCGCGAACCGCTGTACGCCGAAATCGCCGACGTCACGGTCTCGACTGACGGCCGGCGTGTGCAGTCCGTCGCCGAAGACGTGCACCGCATGCTCAAGGATCGGTGAGGCGGCGCCGCTTGTATACTCGCTGCCCGTGCAGCAGCTCAGCATAGACTTAGGTCCCCGCAGCTATCCGATCCTGATCGGTGAGGGGCTGCTCGCCCAGCGCGACCTGATGGCGCGGCATATTCCCGCCCGGCGGCTGCTGGTCGTGACCAACCCCACGATTGCGGAACTGCATCTCCACGCTTTGCAGCAGGGCCTGGCGGGGTTCGACATCAGCGTGGAAACGATTCCCGACGGCGAGCGCTTCAAGACGTTGGCGACCGCCTCGCGGTTGCTCGATGCACTGATCGAGGCCCGCATCGCCCGCGATGGCGCGTTGGTGGCCTTCGGTGGCGGCGTTGTCGGTGACATCAGCGGTTTCGCCGCGGCGTGTTATCAGCGCGGCATTGCCTACGTGCAGGTGCCGACGACTTTGCTCGCCCAGGTCGATTCCTCCGTCGGCGGCAAGACGGGCGTGAATCATGCGGCGGGCAAGAATCTCATCGGCGCGTTCCATCAGCCGGTGTGTGTTATTTCGGATACGGCAACTCTGCGAACCTTGCCCGACCGCGAGTTGCGCGCCGGTCTCGCGGAAGTCATCAAGTGCGCGCTCATCTGCGACGCACAATTCCTGAGCTGGCTGGAAGCGCACCTCGATGACTTGCTCAAGCGCGAGCCGCAGGCGCTCGCCCATGCGATCCAGCGCTCGTGCGAGATCAAGGCGGAGATCGTCGCCAGGGACGAACGCGAGCAGGGCCCGCGCGCGCTCCTCAATCTCGGTCACACCTTCGGTCATGCAATCGAGTCCGCGACCGGGTATGACGAATGGCTGCACGGAGAGGCGGTGGCGGCAGGACTGCTGATCGCAACCTCGTTGTCGGCGCGACTCGGTTGGTTGCCGGGCGCTGACCTCGATCGCGTGCGCGCCCTGCTCAAGCGCGCCGGCTTTCCGTTGACCGCGCCGACCATCGGCAGCGAACAAGCGCTCGCGCACATGCAGCGGGACAAGAAAGTCCGAGGCGGTCGTATCAGATTGATTCTATTAAAGAAACTGGGTACCGCCGAGATCACTGACCAATACGATCCGGCGGCCTTCAAGGCTGAACTCCAGCAGGCGTTCGGGCCATGAGCGTCGCCAACGAACTGCTCGCACCCTATGCCGCGCGCCCGGAGAACTCGCGCGGCCGCGTGCACCCGGAAACGCCGCCGCACTTTCGCACCGAGTACCAGCGCGACCGGGACCGCATCGTGCACTCGAGCGCATTCCGGCGGCTGGTCTACAAGACACAGGTGTTCGTGAATCACGAGGGCGACCTGTACCGCACGCGCATCACGCATTCGCTCGAGGTCGCGCAGATCGCGCGCACGATTGCGAACGCGCTCAAGCTCAACGAGCCGTTGACCGAGGCCATCTGTCTGGCGCACGACCTTGGCCACACGCCTTTCGGCCACGCGGGACAGGATGCGCTCAACGAATGCATGCGCGAGCACGGCGGATTCGAGCACAACCTGCAATCACTCCGTGTCGTCGATGAGCTCGAGGAGCGCTACGCGGACTTTCCGGGGCTCAACCTGACCTACGAATGCCGCGAAGGCATTCTCAAGCATTGCTCGGTCAACAACGCGCGTCGCCTGGGTGCGCTGGGCGAACGCTTCATCAAGCGCGAACAGCCCGGGCTTGAAGCGCAGCTGGCGAATCTCGGCGACGAGATCGCCTACAACAATCACGACGTCGACGACGGCCTGCGCGCCGAGCTCATCAGCATCGATGAGCTGCGTTCGGTGCAGCTGTTCCGTCGCCAGTACGACAAGATCACGGCGAAACATCCGGACTTGAGCGGACGACGCCTGGTACACGAAGTCGTGCGCCACATGATCGACTACGTGGTGACCGATCTCGTCACGACGACTCAGGCGGCCATCGTCAAAGCGGCGCCGAAAAGCATCGACGACGTGCGTCATCAGGGCGCGCCGCTCGTGGGCTTCAGTCCACAGACGCAGGAAGAGCACACGGAACTCAAGCGCTTCCTGCGCGCCCATGTGTACGAGCATTACAGGGTGCAGCGGATGACGACGAAGGCCAGGCGCATGCTGCGCGAGCTCTTCGATGCGCTCATGGAGGACGTGAACCTGATGCCCCCCGAGCATCGCGACACCGCCCACCGGCTCGCGGCACGCGAGGCGGAAGCGGGCAAGGCGCGCGCCGTCGCCGACTACATCGCCGGCATGACCGACCGCTACGCCATCCTCGAGCACCGCCGGCTGTTCGACCCCGCGGAACGCACCTGAAGACTCCATTGATTCACTGACAGCCGATGCGCACGCCCCACCCAGAAATCCCGACGCGCGAGCGGCTGATCTTCGCGCTCGACATGCCCGATGCGAACAGCGCCCGCCGGCTCGCGGATCGGCTGGGTGACGCGGTCGAGTTCTACAAGATGGGACTCGAGCTGTTCACCGCCGGCGAATACTTTGAACTGCTGGATTGGATGGTGGGCAAGGGCAAGAAGA
>Ga0184627_10000922_pt1 | contig 11568 bp, 16 predicted proteins | sample PLM3_127_b1_FD_133150 | JGI IMG/M metagenome (GOLD analysis project Ga0184627, IMG submission 133150) | Groundwater sediment microbial communities from an aquifer in East River, Colorado, USA - PLM3_127_b1 | ecosystem: Environmental > Terrestrial > Soil > Riparian zone | place: USA: East River...
GGTGTGCAGAGTCGGACAGGCCACGGTGTCCGTCACGGCGAATGAGGGAGCCAAGCATGCGAACAAGCTGGAAAAGACCAGCACCACCCGGTTCCCCATGCGCTTCTGCTTCTGGAAACGCAGACTTGTCTCCATGATCTTGACCTCCTAAAACCTGACTTCCTTACGCGTACTGCCCGTGATGACTTCCACTTTATAGACGAGGCCAGCCGAATCCTCCTTCGACTTCGGCGGGCGGAAGGAACCTAACAACGAGCCGACCGTCGCTCCTTTCGTCAAAATCTGTTCGGTATTGATGGGATTGCGTAACGCCAACCGGAGACGGCCTTGAGTGGAGGCCAGGGCCAGTTTTTCGGCTTCCACGACATCCACTTCAACGGTGATCACTTGGACAGGTGTGGGTTCCTCATCCTTTCCCTTTCGCTCCATCTGCGTACCGGCGGCCAGTACCTTGACGTTCTGCAGGATGACCTTGGAGACTACTTTCCCGGATCCGACGGACGCGGAGGCCGGCTCGATGGTCACCATGACATCCACCCGATCCGCCGGCTTAATGAATCCCGCCACACCGATCACGTCGTCCACCTTCACGGACATGGCGCGTTTGCTCGGATCGGTCACGGCCGCTACTCCTCCGGTCGTCGTTCCCACCGGCGCCAGCTTCGATTCCAGAATGGGCTCATTTCGCTTGACGTTCACTAGAAGAACACGGTCCTGCAGGGTTTCAACGCTGGTGAAGTGGCCATCCGGCAGACTGCCGGCGGGATAGTCAATCAACTGGAACATCTCGCGCGTTAATTTGGTGCCCCAGGTGAGGTCGGCTGCTGCCACTGCCACCCCGCTCGTTTTGATGGCTGGGGCTGTGGGAGCATTGCGCCGATTCTCGACATCGCGCAGCCAGGAAAAGAGCATGACACTGGTAATGAGCGCCACCACCACTGCCAGACCCAGGAACAAGAGAGCCCGATACCGGTTCATTAATGTTTCTCCTTAAAGGACGACCACCATCTGTGAGAGCAGCGTGCCCAATCCGATCACCAGGGAGTACCGTAGTTGGACCTGTGATCCTGGTGTTGCCGCCAAGGCCGCCTCGTGGGACAATGCCCGCATGGTCAGCATAGCCCCGATGTGCTGGACGGTCCCTCGGAGTCCCCAGTGTGCTACCATGGCAGCAGAGGCATAGAGTCCGCCCAGAAGGCCGGTTACCACGACAGCAGACAAGACGCCTTCCGGTCCCAGAAAACTTCCGACCGCAGCCATGAGCTTGACATCGCCTGCCCCCATGCCCCCCATCAGATGAAAGATCAGAAACAGCCCTAACCCGAGGCCCAAGCCCTTCAGGCTCACGATCAGTCCAGCCTGCCCATCGAGAAGGGTATGGGCCAGGAGACCGGCGGCCATGGCTGGAACGGTCAGCGAGTTGGGGATTCTGTAAGACCGGAGATCCGTCACCACTGCGACTAGGAGAACACAACCCAAGATGATCTGGAGAAGCGGCTCAGTCATTCGTTGTGTGCCCTTTGACTCAATCGGTCAGCTTACAGAGTACCAACTAGCAGCGGTCGTAAAGATTCCGTTAAGGGTGTTACCGAGTGTCTGAACTGAGAGAAAAATCGCCGTGATGATCAACCCAATCATCAATGCATACTCGGCTGCAGTCGCGCCATCTTCCTTATTGGCAAAATTGGCAAATGCCTTCATCGTTGTGAACCTGATTTCATTCCCCCGATCCTCGTGTGACTTCCGGCTGGCCGGCCGGGCTTCTAGGCTCGGCCGGCTATGCCCTTTACGGATGGCTATTCGAGCGTAGATTAGCTGACGCCTCCTATCGCGCCGGCAACGGCTGTGAAGACGTTCGAGATGTTTGTACCGAGCAATGTCACGGAACCGATAATGAACGCCGCGATCAACGCCACCATCAACCCGTACTCAGGGGCGGTCGCGCCTTCATCCTGTTTCACAAAACGGAGGATGTAAGTAAACATCTGGGTACTCCTTTTCTTCGTTGAACTGTTTCTTCTAGGTGGAATCGTTTCCGATGAACCACAAGCTCCTCGTGCATGTGACAACGTTCTGAGCCGCCTTATAGTGACTCCCACCTCCTTTCTCTAGGCGTAGATTGCTTTCGAGCGTGGTGAGCTCGTGGATCATGTCACCTATGATGCAATCGTTGGGCCAACATATTTCTTTGTAACACGGCGGTTTCCCTTAAGTTTTGGTGCTACCATCGAATGCGTGAGGTGTATGTGCCTCGGATGCCGCACATGGAAAAAGATGAACTTCTCATGATAAATCAATAAATTACAGGTCTGCTTTGCAGTTATCTCTGAGGCAACTTTGCCGCAGTGAATGCCCGCAGTGGCGCGCCGTTCAACCGTTGGAACTGAAGGGGCTCTCAGCGAGATGTCGTGATTTGCTGATGGGGTTGTAGTTGTAATGCAGATCTCCGGTCGCGACAGCGCCGCGGTTGTGGAAGAACGTCGCTGGGAAGACTGGCTCACTAAGCCCGGAGTCATCATGCAGTTGCATGATCGGAGTCGTCGTTTTATTTGACGCTCTTTTCTTACTCGTGTACAAATTACCATATGTCTTGTTGCTGGCCGGATTGCGGGAGGGTAGTCCTCGGCACACTTGGCTCACCGTCCGTTGGAGGGGCCAGGCGGCACGGGACTTGTCACAACCACCATGATGTTCCCTCGAGCTCTCGGTATGGGGAAAGCGCGCTCTGGTTGATGCTGGCGGCTTCGAGCTTTCTGTTCACGGCCTGCGCCTCTACAAAGGAACCGCAACTCCGGTTCGACGAAGGCATGTACCAGCAAATTCTGGATCGGCAAAAAGCCGGCATGGCGGTTGACGAGGACCACTTGGCCAAGCTTCCGGAAATGGGCGCCGGAGACCATGAGCGGTTAGGCGATAGCTACTTTCACCAGGGTAATTTTGCAATGGCTGTTGTTGAATACAACAAGGCCCTCGGGGACAATCCCAATCAGACCTTGGTCCTTTACAAACGCGGCCTGGTGTTTCTGAAGCAACGGAGGTGGAAGGACGCCTCCACACAGTTCCAGGAGCTGCTGAAGACCGAGCCCAAGTCTGCCTTAGCCTATGAAGGATTGGGCTACGCCGATTTGCAGATGGGGCAGGATGGCAAGGCGGAGGAAGAACTTCGTCAGGCCATCACGTTGGATGCCACACGATGGCAGGCTCACAATTTCCTCGGTCTCTTATATGATCATCAGCGCCGATACCGCGACGCCATCGCCGAGTTTCAGGCCGCCTTGGCCGTGCAGCCCGGGGAATCTGCTGTGCATAACAATCTCGGCCTGGCTTACTACTTGACAGGCCAATATGACGCGGCCGTCGGTTCCTTTCAGGAGGCATTGCGCATTGGATCAGGACATCCCAAGATTTATAATAATCTCGGGTTGGCCTATGGGAAGTTGGAACGGTACCACGAGGCGTTGGAATCCTTTAAGATGGCCTCTGAAGAGTCTCAGGCTTATAACAATCTGGGCGCCGTTTACCTTGCAGCGGGAAATCCTCGCCAAGCCATCACTTGCTTTGAAAAGGCGATCGACCTTCATCCCCGCCACTATCCGAAGGCGGCCGAAAATTTGGACCTTGCCCGACGGGCGCTTAACAAACAGCACCCCCCGGCCTCTGAGACAGGGGAAAATGGTGCGGCGTCTTGCCCCTAGCCTGGAGCAGCTTCAGGAAACACCTCGCGACATCCCCTAGAACATGTCCTTCAGCTCTTCTAAGCGTTGTTTGTTGAGCCCATAAACTTTTGTCGACGTGGGTGCCTGCGCGATGGCTAGCCAGCCACGTTCAACCAGATAATCAAGGGCTGTCTGAAGCGTGTCGGGGCGAGACTCGATCTGAGTCGGCGGAAGCCACCATCTCTGAATGCCCTCTAGCGTGTCCTTCGCTTCCGGGTGGTCAACCATGTACCCGAGAAGCAGCCAAACAATCACTTTGTGGTCATGATTCGGGACTTGGTTGGGCACCATGAAGGAGGTGCTTAGCAAAAAGGCTGCCTGCCCAATGAACGGTTAACTCCTTGTTATGTTTTTATTTTCTTCGCAGGCGCGAAGCCCCTGCGGCCCCTTGACCACAGGAAGCTCGCCCGCACCATGAAGTTAGAACATCCGCTGAAAGGCGCGGCGGTCTAGGCCGTGTTTTCGAAGGAGACGCTGAAAGGATCGGCGCTCCTTTTTGGCGCTTTTGGCTGCTTGGGTGATATTGCCTTGGTGGGCTACTAGCAGGTTTGTGAGATATGCACGTTCGAACTGTTCAATGATCTGTATCTTCTTCTTGTGAAAACTTGACTCTTCGGACACAGGGGGACTGATCACGACCTCTCCCTCTCCTTGGTCCCTTCCAATCGTCTCGGACCACGGTTCGCTGATCTCCGAGGGTAGATCGATGTCGTCCGGTTGCAGGATTGAAGACGATGACAGAATGACTGCACGTTGAATCACCGCTTCAAGCTCTCGAACATTCCCTGGCCATTCGTATGCGAGCAGCTTGTGCGAGGCCTTGCTTGAGAGACGAAGATCAGTCCGGCCGTGTTGTCGGCTATAGACGGTCAAAAAGTGTTCGGCCAGGATCGCAATATCTTCGATCCGTTCCCGGAGTGGTGGAATGAACACGGAGAGGACATTGAGACGATGATACAAGTCCTCCCGGAACTGTTTAGCCTGCACTAAGTATTTTAAGTCGCTGTTTGTGGCGGCAATGATTCTGACATCGACCGTTCTACTCTTGCAGGAGCCCAGCGGCCGGTACTCTCGATCGTGAAGGAAGCGGAGCAGCTTCGCCTGCGCAGAGAGGTTCAGGGAATTTATCTCATCCAAAAGCAGGGTCCCGCCTTCCGCTTCCGCCAGGAGTCCTTTATGCTCATGGCCAGCCCCCGTAAAGGCTCCCTTGGTGTGTCCAAACAACTCGTTTTCGACCAAGTGGTCAGGCAACGCTGCGCAGTTGACAGGTACAAACGGCTTTCCTTTACGTGGGCCATGATAATGGATAGCCCGGGCATAGAGATCTTTCCCAGTCCCGGTCTCCCCGGAAATCAACACAGTCGCATCACATGCGCTGAGCAGAGGAATTTTCTCGATGACGTCAACAAACAGTTTGCTGGCGCCAATAAACAGTCCAAAACTCTCTTTCATCCTTCGTCCTTACAACAAGCCTTCGTCATAAAGCCCTGAGCTTATGCGTCATAACTCCATCCAGGTGCGGCTTAGAACGGAAAATAAATCTCAAAGGTGGATCATACGCACTGTCCCGCGTATTTCCTCACCCTGCTTTTTGCACCGGTCAAGATCATGCTTGCGTTCGCCAGCCTCGAAGCCACTGGTCGTGATTGGACCTTCTTCTCGGCCCGTCGCGGTCAAATTGCCTCTGCGATCATCGCTCCTCAGAGGTTTCTTTGCCGCACGATACAAGGCCGCAAAATACATGGTCGGTGCAGGCGTGACCATACCGAGGAAGCGGGGTAACCGGCCCACCAAAAGTTCTCCCTCAAAAGTGCGGGTTTCTTCTACAATGGCGGGGCATCGATATGGTGAAGGTCGTGGTCGGCGCCTGGTGTGACCCTACATCGTCGTAGCGCTGGATTGGTAAACGAGATTATCAACCGAGCCCTCGCACTCAGTTCAGAGCCGCTTGATTAAAGGGGAGCAGTACGGGGTGGGCTTATTGATGTTTCGCGGGCCTATGGTCTGGATAACAAAGTTGACTGTGTTGCGAAAGATGCGACCGAGACACTGAAGTTACAGACGTCTGGCGTCATGTGATCAAGTATAAGTCGAATCAACTCACGTATGAACACAAGGCACATCTAATGCTAGCTTTTGATGCTACAGAATCTGCAGGCCGTGCCTTCGACACTGTGACTCAGTAGATGCAGGATACGATACGAGACCTGGTCTTAGGCACAGGGTTCCGGGCGAACTAGAAATTTTGCCAGTCAGCTCTACCTCACCTTTGACCTGTATGCTCACCGCGAGGCAGCCCGCTATTTCAACCCAAGCGTCGGCAAAATGACGTTTAGGAGCAGTTTGGCAATTTCGCGGTGGCCAGTATCATTGGGATGAAAGCCATCAACGTCAAAGATAAGCTCTTCCCGCACAGGTTGAGCAAACAGATCCACAAGTGGTGCACCGGCGGCTTTGGCTTCCTGCTCGATCGCGCGATTGAACGCTTGGACCCGCTCAATCGTCACGGCAGGATTCGGCTCTCGGCGGAACCGAGGGAGTTGGGTGAGGTTCGGCAGATTGGCAACGACAACATTTTTGGAAACGGTCTTGCGCAGGTTCTCCAAGATGAATCGCAGATCTTCCTGGAAGGTCATTAGTGCATCGCCATGCACGAGGTCATTCGCGCCGGTCCAGAGCGTGACGAGGTGAGCTTTGGTGCCAAGCTGAATGGCGATCCGGACCTGCTCTTTGATCAGATCAATGCGCGCCCCGGGAATGCCAAGGTTGACCAGCACGACGCCTGGCACACGTTTCTCTAGTTCCGCCTTGATCAGGAAGACGTAGCCCTCCGTTAAAGGGAACGCTCCGACCCCGGTTGCATCACTCGCCCCGAGCGCAAGATATATGAACTCAATTTTCTTCTCCTTCAGCCCTTTCGCGCAGGCCGGCAGGGTGAGACACGTGATAAGCACCAGGAACATGGCGAGAAGATGTTTACTGTTCATGGTGATCCTCCTATATGATACCGCCGGAGGCCCATTTAGCCAGGACTACAGCCTTTCGTCCGACAATCCTGAAGATTCTGACTTAGCTGACCAGGCGGTCGAAGTAGCGAGTCCAACAGAGCAAGATCAGGATTATCAGTCACGGCTTGATTTAGGCCATGGGCTTCGGTAAACGCGCGCAACAGAACCAGCCGCTTCTCCGCAAGCCGGGCGCACGTTCGGTGTTGACGATGACGCGCACGGCCAGTTCCGACAAGGCGTTCCAATTCACCCCAGTCATGCAATTGCCTGACTCCCTGCGCATGCTTTTACTACGAGCGCGACGAATTGTCCAGGTAGCTCCGGTTCCTTTGTGGGCTCAATACTCATGTCTGACCCCAAGGAGCTTCTCTTGCGTTTTGAAGGAATGTGGATTATGAAACTCGAACGTTGGAAGCAGGCGGTGGATGGGCCGCTCTCCGGCCGGGTTCGTCTGATTGTGGAAGGGCAGGAAGTGATCCTGGAGGCGGGCGATATCGTAGCTCGGAATATTCATGAACCAACTACTGCGAGAGCCGATCCTCTCGTCTGGCGCGGGCGTTCTCGCTCGGTCTCTTCGACGTATTGCAGGGATTACGCCTGCTTCGCCCTCACTTCCGAGCGCCCACGGCGGGCTTCGGTCTCGACCCTCTCGTGACGATGCTCATGAATAATCCGGGCTTGCCGTCGCGTGCGGCACGGTCCACTCTGTAGAGGTGGTCGGCGATGAACCGGTTGTCAGCCTCGACGCGGTCAGGTCCTAGCATGTGGTGCAACGGGTCCATTTGTCCTAACGGCAATGCTCACGGAGCGGGGCATCTTCGAGAGATGACACAATTTTCTCACGCCCTGGCCCTTCTCTTGCTGCTCGCTTCTGCCGCTTGCACCTTCGGTCAAAGCGAAGAGTTGCGGTTCGACACGTATGATGACGCAAAGAAAGCGGGCGCCCTATTGGGTGGAGGCTACTTGCCCACGTTGTTGCCGAAGTCGGCCGTCTCGATCAGCGAGAAGCACAACGCCTCCACGTACCAAATTCTCATGACGTTCCACTTTAACGAGGCTGAGCGCGACGAGATGATCAAAGGCTGTCATCAAGTGGCAGTCGCAAACGTCAAATCTCCCGGTCTCAAGGCGTCGTGGTGGCCGAATGATTTGAAAGGGGGAAACTTTGCAACCTCCCGGTACGTCTACTATTACTGCTCCATTGATGAAGGATTCCTCGTTCTTGCAACGGGCGAGGCCTATTTCTGGCGTCTATGAACCAGCGCATCATCGGCTTTCCCCAACCTGAGTTGAGGAGTGGAGCAATGAGTGGTTCAATCACACACCGAATCAGCGGTCACTCAGCAATCGCGTACCTGTCTTTGACCGCGCTGTTCGCCTGCGCTGAGCCTCAACCCAAGGCGCCGGCAAGCGGCGCCTCCGGAACGGTGCCGCTTTTCGACAACCTCGGCACGCTGCATCATCCCATTACGACGTCTCAGCCAATGGCTCAACGCTACTTCGATCAAGGCTTTCGGCTGGTCTATGCCTTCAACCATGAAGAAGCCATCCGGTCGTTTGCGGAAGCGGCGCGAATCGATCCTCAGGCGGCCATGGCCCACTGGGGGATCGCGCTGGCCTTGGGACCGAATATCAATGCACCCATGGATCGAGAACAGGAGCGCCGGGCGTACGAGGCGATCCAGCAGGCCATGGCACATGGCAGGCAGGTCAGCCAACGGGAGCGGGCGTACATTGACGCCTTAGCAAAGCGGTATTCGGTGGCGCCCGGTGCCGATCGAAAGGCATTGGATGCGGCCTACGCGGATGCGATGCGGAGGCTCTCCAAGCAGGAGCCCGAAGATGCCGATGCCGCCACGCTGTTTGCCGAGGCCCTGATGAACCTGCGCCCGTGGGATTACTGGACGCGCGATGGTCAGCCGCACCCAGGCACGATGGAGATCGTCGAAATACTGGAAGGGGTGCTTCAGCGCAATCCGGATCATATCGGGGCCTGTCATTACTACATTCATACGGTGGAGGCCTGGATGCCGGAGCGCGCGCTTCCCTATGCCGAGCGGCTCCCGAGTCTTGCCCCCGGTGCCGGACATCTCGTCCATATGCCTTCACACATTTATATTCGCGTTGGTCGGTATGACAAAGCCGCCGAGCACAATGTCCATGCGGTGTCGGCGGATCAGCATTACCTGGAAGGGCGGAAGCTGTCCGGGATCTATCCCATCGGGTATTACCCGCACAACATTCATTTCCTCTGGGCCGCCCTGACCATGCAAGGGCGCAGCAGTGAAGCGTTGAAGGCTGCGCGAGACTTGATGAAAGCGGTCTCGCTGGAAGCGATCCGTGGTGCCCCTGAACTGGAATCACTCACCGTCACGCCGCTGTTCGCGCTCGTCCGCTTCGGGCAATGGGAGGACATATTACGAGAAGCTGCGCCGCCGCCCGATCTTCCTTACACCAGGGGCATCTGGCATTACGCCAGGGGACTGGCGTTTACCGCCAAGAGGCAACTGGACCGAGCGGAGGAAGACCATCGCAAGCTTCAGGAGGTCGCCCAGGGCCTTCCACCTTACAGGATTTCGGGCCTTAACCGGGTCGTCGATCTTCTCGGGATCGCCGCTCATGTCCTTGCTGCGCAAATGGCAGCCACGCGCGGGCTGACTGACGAGGCATCCCGGCATTTCAAAGAGGCCATCCGGCTCCAGGACGAGCTGCGATACTACGAGCCGCCGGATTGGTACTATCCGGTTCGTGAATCGCTCGGCAGGTTGCTGCTCGCAAACGGGCGTGCCCCTGAAGCCGAGGCAGTCTTCCGCGAAGATCTCAAGCGAACACCAGCCAATCCTTGGTCGCTGTATGGACTCGCCCAGAGCCTACGTGTCCAGCAGGCGACAGAAGAAGGGGCGAAGGCCGAAGAGCGCTTCCAGAAAGCCCGGTCGCAGGCCGATCTGGAATTTCATCCGTCGCGCTTTGAGGCTTTTCTGGCCACGCAGGCGAACTGATGGAGCAGCGCATCATCGGCTTTCATCAAGATGAGTACAGCGATTGGGTGGCTGATCTGGCCTGTGGGCACGGGCAGCATGTGCGCCATCAGCCACCATTGACAAATCGGCCCTGGGTTCTCACTGAAGAAGGGCGCAACCTGCGCCTCGGGCAAGGGCTGAATTGCAAGAAGTGCGAGGGGCAGGAGTAGGTTAATTATTGTGGGCCAGTGATGGCTGCGCCCTCCGGCATGAGGCTCACGTGCACGTCGTCGAACGCATACAACCCGCCGGTCATTTCGTTAATCACCATGAGATCTAAGAGCACGGCCAAGACATCGAGATACACCCACCGCTTGAGATCGAGCCGAGCGTTGCCACTGTAGGTGGAATTGATTCTGGGGGTCAAGCCTGAGCCGCGCACTTCCCAAAAGCCCTTCTGGTCGCGGTCCGAGTCGGTCCGGTGCAATCGACTAGATGCTGTCGCCCTGTTGGAATGGTGGCCTGCGACACCGAAATGTCAACGTTCAGTCCCTGTTACCACTGGCCGATGTGTTCTGGTCACAACGTATAGCTTCTCATGTGTTGGAAAGAGTAATGACTTCAAGGTGAACCTATTGTCTTTATAGGCATCAGCTTGGGCTAACACGTGCAACTGCACACCTGCTTTGCGTAACTTCCCATAGTCCTGTTCGTAGATCAAGGCAACTGCCTGTGGGTCCGTCTGAAGAATATGACTGAGTTGGCGAGTACCCCAGTCCTCTGCAACGTGCTTAACGGGTTGATAAGTTGGTAGGTACAGAGCCAGATCCAACGCCCACGTAACGGCCCGCGAGGAAGAATACACATGCGAAGCCGAGGGCACGCTCGCGGCAAGCATCTCGGCGGGCTGGAATCGGGAATAACTAGGGAGGAAGACCATGTAGGCGGAGAGTGTTGTAGCCCATAAACCGACAAAGATGGCTCCAAGCGCCCGATGCGTCCATCTCCGAATGATGAAAAAGACAACTGCAAGAAATGTAATCATCGCAGTCATGTGAGGCAACCAACGCAGTTGTGTGTCCGGGAAATTCACATCGACGATGCGGATCGTGACGATCATCGCGATCGGCAGAAGGATCAACAACGTCAACGCGATGACGAACCAGGCCCGTCGCACCCAAGGTGAGAGGGGACTTTCCCGGAGTATGCCATGCGCAACGATTAAGGCTGCTGGTGGCATTCCGGGGAGTAAATAGTAGTCCAGTTTAAAGCGCGAGAAAGAGAACAAGATAATCGGGAGGATCATCCAGATGAGGAGTAAGCGCAACATCCGCTGTGTCGTCTGATCAAAGCTTCTCCATGGAAGGTGTGCACACGCCGCGACGATGAGGAGAGGTGACCAGGGTGCAAGGTTCCCGAAGAAAGTCATCACCTCAAAGAGGGCCGTTGTTTGCGATGTATAGACGGTGCCTGTGAATCGGTGTAAATTTTCATTGATAAAGAAATTGCGCAATGGTTCGAGGCCATCATACGCATAGACGAGAAGGAAGTAAGGTAATCCGATGAAAAGGAGCACCAGGAAGCCTGAGACTGGACGGAGTCGCCTTAGTTTCGTGACGTCGCGCGCAATGAGGGTGTCCAACAAGACGGGTAGGAGGGAAAACACTATGGCGACCGGTCCTTTCGCCAGAAACCCCAAGGCGGCTACCCCGTAACCAAGAAGGGCAAGCGTGCGCGGTCGTCTAGTCAGATTAGTGAGCACGAGTATCCAGCACACAAGTGCTGCTGAAACGCAGAATATGAGGAGCATGTCCGGCATAGCCAGTCTGGTAAAGCTCCAGAAGCTGTAACTAGTGGCTAAAAAGGCCGCTGCCGTGAGTCCCA
>Ga0184627_10000923_pt1 | contig 11560 bp, 9 predicted proteins | sample PLM3_127_b1_FD_133150 | JGI IMG/M metagenome (GOLD analysis project Ga0184627, IMG submission 133150) | Groundwater sediment microbial communities from an aquifer in East River, Colorado, USA - PLM3_127_b1 | ecosystem: Environmental > Terrestrial > Soil > Riparian zone | place: USA: East River...
GTCGTAGGAGAAGTCCAGCGTGCTCAGCCAATCCAGGTTTCGGTACAGCACCGCCGAGCGGAATCCCTCCGCACAGAACTGTCGCCCGTAGTGGTTGATGCGTTCGGCGCGGCGCTGAAATCGCTTCTTGTTCGCGAAGAGCTTGCCGTCGTGGTTCAAGTCATGGACGTTGATCTCGAACCCGCGCGCTCGAATCGAATCGAGGAAGCCATCGGAGACGGCATATCGTCCTTCTGGCACAACCTGGAACGAGGCCTCGATGCCGCCGTACTCGTCGTCCAGATCCATCAGATCCCCGCAAAAGTCTCGCCCTGCTGCCGTCTCGACGTCGTGGGTCATGATGACGCAGCCCTGAGCCCCCCTCGGCCAGAACCAGATGAAGGGGATTCGATCCACGCCGTGGCACCTGAGCGTCAGCGCCATCAGCTCTTCAAAGAGGCCTTCCACGGTGGGATCGACGGGCCACTGCGGAAATCGGATGGCCTCCCAGCCTTGAAGCCGGATTCTCTGCAGGTGTTTCCGGACCGAGATGGCCAGGAAAGGCCGCGCGAGATAGTAGGCGCTTTGGAGCAGCGATGACGCCGAGAGCCTTGCGTCATTGGCCGGCACGTAGCGCTCGTGACGCAGGTTGTCGACGATATCCGAAGGATTGAAGGGGAGTTGCAGGGTCGACCCCCTCAAGCCGACATCCGGGAGGGCGTCTTCGAGTACATGCGTGACGCCCGCTGCGGGTTGCCCGGACGCGCGTTGCCCATAGCAGATGAGATTGGGACCGAAGCGAAAATACCCGCTGGCCCCCCTCGGTTGTCCGGTCAGGGCAAACGTGCCGTAGCGGGCTGGGCAGGCGAAGTACCCGAGAAACTCGAAATCGACGAAATGCCGCTCTTGAGCGGAATGTGCCAATGAGCTGGGCATCTGGGGTCCTTCTGAGCGGTTAGCCGATGTGACGATAGAGAAGTTTTCCGGCGACGATCAGCAAGTCGTCGGGCAGACGGGCGAACAGCTGCGTGGCGAGCTGTGCCCGGAGCCCCACCCGGGCATCCTGCGTAGCGCCCGAGGCATACCTCAGGTACGTGAGCGTCGATCGTGTCGCGCCCCAACGCTCCTTGAACGTGATCAGTCCTGTATTGCCGGCGTCGGAGCGACCCATGTCGAGCGTATCGAGGCCGGATTCCTTCGCCTGCACGATGGCCTTCCAGAGCAGGAACGGCACAGCGCCAAGGCGGTGAAAACGGGCGTCAGAGCAGCCGTACTTGTATACGAGGACACCCTTGTGTCGAAGCGTCAGCATCCCGGCGATCGGCCGCTCGCCGATCGACGCCACATGAATCCGGGCCCCGTCGCCGAGGCAGGCGATGAGGTTTCGGAACCACAACAGCGGCTGCGGCGGCAGCCGGTGACGCCGGCGCGTCAACACCATCAAGTGATAGAACTGGTTCAGCAACTGCTGGGAGGTTCCTTCGTCGTGACGCACGGCTTCCCGTTCCGCGCGCCGTATTTGCTGCTGAAGGGCGGTTTTGTGAATTCCCTTGTACAGGCCCTCGAGAGTCGGACGGAGGTCCAGCGCGTGCAAGGAGAAAGCGCTCGCCACCTCCAGGTTGGATCCAACCGTGAGCTCAGGAGCCGCCGACCGGATTTCAGCGTACTGCAGCCTCTGATGCCGGACCGTCTGACGAACGGCCGCGAGGATGGCCGCTCGCTCCTCGGAGCCGTCCAGGAGCGGCTCGCAGTGGTCAGCGAAGGGCAAAGACACCAACCGGGATCCGGTGAGCCAGCTTCTGACGCGGCAGAGCACGACGCCGTTGGTCAGCGTGGCGCTTGCAGGAGACGTCGAGTAGACGACCGGCTCGTACCCGTACGTGCGCTGAAGCGCGCGGAGATACGCGGGCGTATGAAACACCGAGGCGCACCTGTGGCTCCGAACGAGCGCAGCCCAGCGCGGATCTTCAAGGGGATTGAGCGTGTACGTTGTCAGATTGACCGGCGCGCGCGCACATGCAAGGGGCACGCCGGTGGAACCGCGTGCTATGGCGAGATTTTCATGATACGTCCCAAGGAACGGCCGAAAGTTCGCCCTGCTGTAAACCTTAGTCGCCAAGGCGAGTGCCTTTGGATATCTGCGGCCGGGTGACCACGATGACATCAATCGGCACAATCGGCTATCAGCTCCGGCGGGTGACAACCTGGACCGTTGAGAGCGTGCGGCGGCGTGGCGTGTTGAGGACCTTCACGATCGCGGCGAGCCTTGTCGAAGACAGGCTCTTCTTTGATCGGCGCTTCGGAATCGAGACCAGCCAGGCCGTGAACAGCGATCAACTCGAGGCGAACCTGGCCAATCGTGCCCACGCACTGCGCTACGATGCCACGAAGGCGCGGCCCTTCCTGGATCTGCTGCGGCGTCTGCAACTCCCGGCTGACAGCACGTTCGTGGATGTCGGCTCTGGCAAGGGACGGGTACTGTTGCTCGCGGCGCAGCATCCATTCAGGCGCGTCGTCGGCATCGAGTTCTCGCGTTCGCTCTGCGAGCAGGCACGCAGGAATATCGAAATCTTTCGCCGCACGGTCCGCACGTTGGCACCAATCGAAGTGTGTGAAGGAGACGTGACCGGGCACGCGCTGCGTGGTGATGAAAACGTGTTCTTCCTCTACAATCCGTTCGATGCCGTGATTCTCAGCCAGTTCGTGGAGAATATCCGTCGTTCTCTGGCCACACATCCGCGCCAGATCTGGTTGATCTACAGCGTGCCGGTGCACACCACGGTCCTCGATGCGTCAGGTTTGTTCGCTCGGTGTGACGCGTTCAGCCTACGCGGCAATGAATTTCACGTTTACACCAGCGGCTGAGTTCGATCGGGTGGTAGCGGGCTGCGCCATTCACGCTCCGCGTCACGGGGGGTGCTCGCACCGCCGACCGCGGCGGGAGCGCTCACCCCCGGCGTCGCGTCAGTCGAGCAGCTTCAAGAATGCCACGATGTCCTGCTCGTCCTGTGGGCTCAGCGTGATGAATCCACCGGTCACGACGTTGAAGAACGTCGCGTAGTGCGACGCCACAGCCTCGAGTGTCTTGGCGGAATTGTCGTGGAAGTACGGAGCCGTGTGTCGAATCCCGCGCAGCGGCGCGATCTTGAACGCATTGACGTTCTCGAGCGTCGAGTTGTCCACGCTTCCAGTGATCAGGGCGCGCCCGGGATCGGGGCTGAACACATGTGTCTCGTCGAGGGTCCCTTGATTGAAGATGAACTCTCTGACGGGGTTCTTCGCGGCATTGAACTCGGACACGCCGACGCTCTGAAAACGCGTACCGGCCGGTATCGGCACTCCGATGAAGAGCGTCGCGAACTCGTTGGTCTGATTCAGCAGGGGCCCGCTGTGGCAGTGCGCACACAGACCCGGCTTGAAGCCATCACTTGGGTCCGGCGGAACATCTTCGAAGAAGCGGCGGCCTCGTTGTTCAGACGCGGTAGCCCCGTTCGGCAGCCCGGGGGCTGCGCCCCCGAGCGCAAACCGTCGCAGCGCCCGCGAACTGAAGAAGGCCCTCGTCCGCTGGAACTCCGCGATCTCGTGCAGTTCAACCGCAGAAGGCACCACACCCTGGGCGTGGTCGCGAATCGCGCCCGCCGCCTGAAATTCCAGACGCGAATGGCGGCCGTCGAGCATGAGGACCCCATCGAGCGCCGGCGTATTGAGTGTGGTTGGAATACCGCGCCTCAGAATCACCGAGGTGGCGGTGGGGTCACCGCCCAGCGTCACGGTGGCTGGCAACGGGATCGTGATCAGAATGGTCGCGTCCGTGAGCATCCGTGTGACGCCATTGCCCAGGCCATCGTCGCTGCCATCGTGAATGAAAAGGGGATCGTCAGGGTCCTTCCGCAGCCGCTTCGCGGCATCCTGCGGCGACACCGTGCCCGTGTCGTCGCTGTGACAGGTTCGGCATGTGCGGCCGTTGCCGCCGAACGTCTCGATCTCGAACAGGCGCTTGGCGTCCCTCGCGGGGCCCGAACCCGAGCCCTGCGCTGAGCTCACGATGACCGCCAGAAACACAACGCCCAGAGTGCCGAACAGCGTGGTCCTCATTCGTTTCCTTTTTCGCGTGCGAAGTCGTGGGTTATCGTCCCGGCGCAAATTCAGGTCCGCGCTGACGCCAATGAAACGAGCTTGTCCCTACGCCGAAGTTCCGTGACGGAGCGACTACTGTCTACTGCACCAGCCCCTTCGTGGGTCCGACGCCGCACACCGTGCAGTCATGCGCGTCGGGGCTGCTAGGAAGGTCGGGGCTATTCTAGGAAGGTAGACGCACGGATCGCGGAGCCAATTGGGAAGCTGACTGATGGCACGCGGGCACTGGGACTGCGGTCGCTCCGATCAGGGAGTTTCGAGTTGCCGATGACGCTCAGACGTTGCCGGATGAGGATCGCGAAGGCCTGCGTCGTGATCCTGCGCGCCGCCTGAGGACATCATTTGAGAAGGCCGGGTGTGCACAGACCGATCAGCAATCCGATAGCCCCCTGCCGGCCGAGCGCGTCCCTCAGCTCCTGAAGGGCGGCTTCGCTGCAGTTCAGCCTCACCGCAACGGCGATGGAGGCCTCTCCCTCGACGAAACGTTGAAGCGCCTCGGCGGTTGAGTCACCGATCTTGTCCGCAACAACCTCAGGCACCTCGCCACGGACGAGCCTTTCAAAAGCCAGCGGGGTAATACCGAGCTGTTCCGCGATACGGATTGCGTTCATGGCCCCTCCGCCAATTCGATACTGGATCTTACGTGATGACCAGCGAGACCGGCGAATCGACGCGGATGGCTGAGTTTGACCGGGTACAATGCCGGTATGAAGTCGAAGGCTCGGCTGGCGGCTGCGGTGTGTCTTGTCACAGGGGTCTCTGCGCTCGGTCAGGCGCCCGCCGCGCCGGGCCAGGCGGACGTCGCCGTGAGGCCCATCCCGGGCATCATCGCCGCCGGCGCACAATTCACCCAGGTGTTCCAGACCGTCGGCAACAACGTTGACGGCATCGTCGCCGCACGAGACGGCAGCCTTCTGGCGAGTCAGGAAGACAACAACGCCGTGCTCAAGATCGACAAAGACGACAGAGCGTCCGTTTTCCTTGCGGGTGTCGCGGTCGGCTCGCTGTCAATCGATCGCCAGGGCCGCCTCTTTGCCGTGAGACGCATGGCGCAGCCAGGCACGCCGGCGGCGACGCACCCTTCGGCGCCGAAGACGGCCGGGATCTCGATGCTCCTTCCGGAGCTCAGGATGTGGGACACCTTTGCCAACGGAACGACGATGATGGGCCGGCCGAGCGACCTCAGCGCCGACAGCACCGGCGGCGCGTACTTCACGCAGGAACGTGTGTACTACGCGAGCCCGAGCGGCACGATCGCGCTCGTGGGCGAGAACGTGCGCGCGAACGGCATCATCCTCAGTGAAGACGACAAGCGCCTCTACGTCACCAACGACGCGACCATCGTCGTATTCGATGTCCAGGGTCCAGGCAGGCTCACCAACCAGCGGGAGTTTGCGAAGCTCGAAGCCGGTGGCAACGGAGACGGACTTTCCGTCGATACGGCCGGCCACCTGTACGTCGCGGCCGGCCCGGGCGTGCAGATCTACGACCGGCAGGGGAAGTACATCGGGTTGATTCCAACGCCGCCGGGGCGTCCCACCGGCCAAGCCTTTGCCGGCGCCGACCGGAAGACGCTCTACGTGGTGGTTCAGACGACCACCGATGCGCACGGACGGCCGCTGGCGGGCAGAACCGTCTACCGCATTCCTGCGCTGGCTCAGGGACTCCCTGCCCGCTCGAAGTAACGATATCGACCAGGACAATTGTAGAGCCGCCCGAAGGCCCAGATGCCGCCGTGGCTCTGCCGTTGACGGGACTCGTTAGGAACCGGACGACCCATCATCCTCGTCGTGGCTATGACCTGGGTCCGTACCTCGGCGGAACGCCACGACACGTAACGGTCCAGCATGACGCCGCTCAGCGATCGCCCATTCTTCGGCCACCAGGAGCCGTGCCTTGGGCTCGGGAAGGTCGATGACCTCTCCAACGTCGTTGTTGGAGAGATCGACGCCGTCGATCTCAGCCGCAAATTTCCGCGTCAGCCGCACTCGCATTACGGGATGAATAAAAGCAACCCTTATGCCGCACACCCGAGCGGGCGTGGCGCGTGTTTCGGAACTGACATTAATGTCAGCCCTCTCTGCTAAGAGCGGCTCTGAGCACTCTCCCAGCGGACGACCCCGAAGCCCCTTGCGTCGGCAACCCGCCATGAGGCCCCCACGTGGATCCCGGGCTGCTATAATCCCCCGGTCATTTCCGCGCTATCTCTCTCACTCGTCTCTGGGGTTCGGATCGGCGGCCGTCACGCAGGAGAGTCAGATATGAAAACCCTTGGCCTGGTGATCGTCATGTCCGTGCTGGCCACGCCGCTTTCGGCGCAATGGCTGAACCATCCCACGCCCGGCATCCCACGCACACCCGACGGCAAACCGAACCTCACCGCCCCGGCGCCGCGGACGCCCGACGGCAAGGTGGACCTGTCGGGCCTCTGGCAGCGGACCAATAACCAGAAGTATCGCCGCAACATTGCCGCGGATCTCAAGCCCGAGGATATTCAGCCGTGGGCGCGTGACGTCGTGGCGCAGCGCATGGAAGACCTCGGAAAAGATCACATGGCGGTCCAGTGCCTGCCGTGGGGCTCGAGCTATGCCACCAGCGAGCGCCTGGTGAAGATCGTCCAGACACCCGGCCTGATCCTCATGCTGGACGAGAGTCTCACCTACCGTCAGATCTTCATGGACGGACGCCCGCTCGAGAAGGAGCCCAATCCGAGCTGGATGGGGTACTCCGTGGGCCGGTGGGAGAACGACACGCTCGTGGTCGAGAGCTACGGGTACAACGACAAGACGTGGCTCGATTCGTACGGCCATCCCCACACGGAAGCGCTGCGCATGACCGAGCGCTACCGGCGCCGGGACGTCGGGCACATGGACATTGAAGTCACGCTCAGCGACCCCGGCGTGTACGCCCGGCCCTGGACGGTCAGATTCACCGCCGAACTGGAACCGGACACGGAGTTGCTCGAATCCGTGTGCAACGAGGGCGCCCATAAGAGCCTCGAGAACTGGATCGGGAAGGCCTCCGACGAGAAGACGAACGAGGCCAACATCGCTCCCGGGATCCTGGCGAAGTATGCCGGCACGTACGTGGAGCAGGACCTCTGGGGGGCCGGACCGCACCCCAGAATCATTCAGGTCACCGTCTCGGACGGCCGGCTGTTTGCCGAGTTGAGCAACAGAGGCAAGGTCCAGCTGACGGCGCAGTCGGATACCACCTTCGCCGGCCTTTTCGGATGGGGCGTCCGGTTCGTCACCGACAGCAGCGGCGCCCCGACGCATCTGCTGGAGATGCACATATCAGGCAACTACAGGTTCGCACGCAAGCAGTAGACACAACAACGCCTTGTCACCGGGATGATCGCGGTCCTTGCCCGGCCGGGATGCCGGGACGCGGGATTTGCGCACAGCTCTCGGCCGGCCCGCTGACTGCTCACCCACCAGATCGCTCGGAACCATGTGGTCAGCGGCGTGCGCGTGTCCTGGAGAAATGGTCCCGGCGGTCACCGAGGTTTGCCGCCCGCACGCCGCACAAAACAGCCACGACACTCCGACCGAACGTCCGATGCTCTGTGACAACTGAATTGACGGCCGGGCGGGCTTGGGCATATGGTCCGCTCGTCTATCCCGGCCGGGCACGGTCGTCGCAGAGGGAGGAAAATCCGATCCCATGCTAAGGACTCGTCCGGGACGAATCCTAAGCGCCATGAAGAGTTCTCGTGTCGGCGTCTCCCGGGCGACTGTTCGAGTCGCGCTCATCGCAGCGCTGGCGGCTTCGAGCTGTAGTGGTGGGTCTTCTCAAGCGCCCACCGCGCCAACGCCGACGCCTCCTCCAACGGCGGCGCCCCCTCCACCAGCAACCACCGTAAGCCTCGCCGGTCGCGTTCTTTCCACCAGCGGCGGTGGGTTTCCGGTTCGCGCAGCCACCGTCACGGCCATCGACGGAGTCAACAGCGGCCGCTCGGTCACCACGGATAGCGCCGGCGCGTATCGCTTCGAAAGCCTTCAGCGAACGAACACGAACTTCTCGGCCAGCGCGCCCGGCTGCCGCGAAGACCGCCGGGGCATCTTTGTGGATGGGGCAAGCTCGCTGGATTTCACGCTGCAGTGCGACACGGTCCCGGTGCTGCTCTCACCTGCCAACGGCGAGATCATGGATAACGGTTGCATAACAGCGTTCCCAGATAATGATCTCGAACGCCAGATCTGGAACTTCGATTGGTCCGATGTGCCCGGTGCCACGGTCTACCACTTGTACGTCAAGAATCCCAGGGCAACCTTTCCCGTGATCGACAATCCAAACATCACGGCCTCCGAGTTCGAGAGGAGAAGTACCGGCTACGTGATAGAGGCAAATGCACGGGGGTGGGAGTGGAGAGTTCGTGCGCGGATTGGTGACACGTTCGGCGACTGGAGCGCCACGCGAACTTTCGACGTTGAACCTGCGGTAACGGACTGTCCGCCGACAATCACTTCCGTCTCTCCGTCGGATTTGACGACGGGCAGGCACACGATCACGTTGAACGGGCGATACCTCATCCCCGGCACTCTTGCCGTGACCTCTCCGAACGGTCGCACCTCGACGTACAGCGCCCCCCAGGTGTTCATTAGCGGTCGATATGTCATTCAATCGGACGTCACGTTTGGAGACCCCGGAACCTGGACACTGCGTCTCACCACGGTGCGCGGTGACCAATCCAATGCATTCACCGTCACGGTGCGTTGAGCGTTTCCTCGGCTTAAAGCCCTGATCGCGTGCCCTTGCCGACACCAGCCGGCTCGCGACGGTGAGACTCACGCGTTCGAGCAGGCTCCAGGCGCCGGTCATCGATCTGCTGTGTGCGCGTCAGGAATCGAGCCGGAGGTCGTGGCCGAAGCCGAGCCCATCGAGCTGGTGCCGAACCTGACGATCGGTGTCGCCCCGACGGAACACCTGATTGCGCTCAAGGTCCTTTCTCGGATGACGTCACGCGTCCGCAGGAGCTGGTAGACCTTCGAGCGCTGGTGGGCGTCGCGGCATCCGCCGAGCTGGCGCGGGCACGGGCGTCGCTCGCGCTGATTGCGGCTCGCGGATATCACATGAGCCGCAGCGCGAGCATCTCGTCACGGTGTTCGCGCTGTCGGCTCACCCGTAATGGGAGGAGAATCGGAAGTCCTCGTCGCAGGAACTGTAGCGCCTGTACAATCGCGTCTATGGTCCGAGGATTGGTCGTGCGGATTGGAGCGGCGGAGCCGCGGTACTACGCCCTCAAGGAGGACCAGGTCACCATTGGGCGTTCCACGTCGAGCACCCTATCCTTTCCTGAATCGCACCTCATCTCGCGCCAGCATGCCGCGATCCAGAAGCGCGGGAATGCCTGGGTCGTGGTCGACCTGGGCAGCCGTAACGGCACATTGCTCAACGGCGTCCATGTGGAAGGGGAGATGACCATTTCCCCCGGCGACATCATCGAAATCGGCGATCTCGCTATTGAGTGCACTGGCGAGGATTTTGAGCCTCTTCGGCCGATGTTGCCTCCGGCAATCGCGCCCGGCCCTTCGCTGCACCAGCCCGACACGCAGGCCATGGAGTTTCCGGGGAGCCGGGGAGTTCGACTTGTTGCGGACCCCACGCCGTTTGCCTACGGGCGCTCGAGCGTCCTGCTCCGTGCCACCGGAGATGGCGGAGCGCAGCTTTGCATCAAGCTGTTTTCCCACGTGCAGGGAGATACATGGGACAACGTCGCAGCTTTCGAGCGCGAGGTGACAGCGCAGAGTCAGCTTTCTCACCCCCATATCCTGCCGGTCCTAGACTATGGACTGCGGTCGAGGCCCCACGGAAGTCCGTTCGTGGTCTTCCCCTACTGCGCAGGCGGCAACCTGCGTGGCCTATTGCGTGAACGCCGCTACCATCCACTGGGAGCGGTTCTGCCACTGCTCGAGCAACTGGCCTCTGCACTCGATTTCGCTCACGGTTCCGGCTACGTTCACGGCGACGTCAAACCAGAGAATATGCTCTTTTCTGCCGACCGCAGGCATGCCTTCTTGAGCGACTTCGGCATGTCAAACGTGTTTGCGGCCCAAGAACGCTTCTCGACTGTGGTGCCAGGCCCGCAGGGTGGAACGACCGCGTACTTCAGCCCTGAGCAGATTTCGGAGAACCAGCAAACACCACTCTCCGACATTTACGCATTCGCGCTGACGGCCTACGAGTTGCTCACTGGACGGCTGCCGTTCGACCCCAATCTGCCCACGTTCAAGCAGATGATCGCCAAGGTGAAGGGAGAGGTCACCGACCCCCGACGCTTCAATCCGCAGATCGGAGATCACGCACGAGCGGCGCTATTAGCTGGGCTGCAAGTCGACCCGCTCCAGCGCCCGCGGTCAGCGACGCAGTTCTGCCATCTTCTCGCACGCGCCGATGGCCCAGCAGTCGTGGGAACTGGCGCCGCCGCCGGCCGCGGCCCGAGTGTATTTCTAAGCTACAGCCACAAGGACGTGCACTGGCTGGAACGAATTCGTGTCCACCTGCGCCCACTGGAGCGTATGGGATTGATTGGCTTATGGGACGACAAGAGCATCAAGCCTGGGGATCTTTGGCGCGAAGAAATCGAGGATGCGCTCGAGCGCGCGAAGTGCGCGGTCTTACTGATCAGCGCCGATTTCCTGGCGTCAGACTTCTGCACGGAGATGGAACTCCCAATGCTGCTGCAGCGAGCCAAGAATCGCGGCGTGCGCATTCTGCCCGTACTGCTCAGTCCCTGCCAGCCCGATGCCGTTCCCGGACTGTCCGCACTGCAGGCCGTCAACGACGCGGCTCGAACGCTCGTGGAAGTGGAGCGCGGAGAACAGGAGCGCGTGCTGGTGGCGCTAGCGAAGGCGGTGCAGGAAGCCGCGTCTGCCTAGCGCGGTTCTGCGCGTGCGATCCGGTCCGCGGTGGCTGTCATTGCAAGTCCGCGCTCCGCGACGTCGAGCGGATTCATAAGGCTTCGAGCAGCATGCTTGGGCTGCAGGCTCTTTCAGAATGCGCCCATTCTACGCCGCTGGAGTCGACGCGAAGCCCGGCGCGTGGCCCCTCAGCGCGGTCGGCCGGGAAGACCGTAATCTTCCACGACTTTCGCGATCGCCTCGGACATCATGCGCGCGAGATCCTCGCGCCACGCGTCCGCCTTCTGCCCGTACAGAATCACGCGCCGCGTCGCCAGGTCGATCGGAATGTCGACCGCGTCCCTGGACAGGATGAGCACCGGCTTTGCCAGCGTGTGCGCGATCCCCAATTCATAGAGCACGTTCGGGTTGCGCCCGGTGATATCGGCAATGACGAAGTCGGCGGCATTGATGCTTTGCCAGATGTCCTCGAGGATATCCGTGGGAGTGAACAGGTCATCCCCTCGCACCGGGCGCACGCCGGCGGCCTCGCACGCTCTCGCCAATATTCGATGCACGTCGGCCGACCACTCCTGGCTGAA
>Ga0184627_10000924_pt1 | contig 11558 bp, 9 predicted proteins | sample PLM3_127_b1_FD_133150 | JGI IMG/M metagenome (GOLD analysis project Ga0184627, IMG submission 133150) | Groundwater sediment microbial communities from an aquifer in East River, Colorado, USA - PLM3_127_b1 | ecosystem: Environmental > Terrestrial > Soil > Riparian zone | place: USA: East River...
GCCGTTGCATCTTGTCGCAACTGCTGCGCGCTACCGCGTCGAAATCGAAGTGCCCGGCTTCCCGCGCCATCTGCGCATGGAAGACCACCTGGAACAGAAGATCCCCCAGCTCGTCGCGCAGTTTCGGGTAATCGCGCTGCTCGATGGCATCCGCGACTTCGTAGGCCTCCTCGATCGTGTACGGCGCGATCGTGGCGAAATTCTGCTCCAGATCCCACGGGCAGCCGCGCGCCGGATCGCGCAACTGCGCCATGATCGCGAGCAATTCGTCGATCGCAGTCTTCCCGGGTGAGCTCATGCGCGCAGCAGCCGATAGAGTGTGATGATCATTCCGGCGGTTGCTCCCCAGATGTTGCGTCCGCCGTACGGGATGTCGTAGACCTCGATCTCGCCCTCCCCCAATTTGCGCCGGCGCGCCTTGTGATTGGCGGGATCGAGCACGAAGCCGAGCGGTACTTCGAATGTTTCCGTGACTTCCGTGGTATCGAGCGCGAGCGAGAAACCCGGTCGCACCAGGCCGACGACCGGCGTCACGCGGTAGCCGCTGATGATCAGATGATCCGGCAGGTAACCGACCACGTCGACGAAGCGACGCTCGAGGCCGATCTCTTCTTCCGTTTCCCGCAGCGCCGCCTGCAACGGTCCGGCATCGTCCTGCTCGATGCGCCCGCCCGGGAAGCTGATCTGTCCTGCATGGTTCTTGAGATCCGCGGCGCGTTGCGTCAGCAGCACCGTCAATTGCTCGCGATGATCGACGATCGGGATCAGGACCGCGGCAGGGATCGGCACCGCCGGTAGCAGGTGGCTGAAGCTCGCCGACAACTCCGGTGGCAATCCGGCGAGGAACGCATCCTGGCCCTCGACAGCCGGCGCGCGCCCGAGACGTTCGCGCAGCCGCGCACGAATCAACGCGTCACCGTCAACCAGAGCTGCCTCCACCCTTGATGCCACCCTTGGTCAGCTCCTTTGGATCGAGCAACCGGTCGAGCTCTTCGCGCGCCAGGCCGGTCATTTTCTGCGCGACCTCGCGGATCGGCCGGCCCTCCGCATAGGCCTTCTTGGCGATCGCCGCTCCTTTCTCATAACCGATCACCGGATTGAGGGCGGTGACCAGGATGGGATTGCGGTCCAGCGCTTCGGCCAGCCGCGCCTGGTTGACCGTGAATCCGGAAATGGCGCTGTCCGCGAGCGTGCGTGCCGCGTTGGCGAGCAACTCGAGGCTCTGCAACAGGTTGTGCGCGATCACTGGCAACATCACGTTCAACTGGAAATTCCCGGACTGCGCGGCGATCGTGATCGTGGCGTCGTTGCCGATCACCTGGGCCGCGATCATAGCGACGGCTTCCGGGATGACGGGATTTACCTTGCCGGGCATGATGCTGCTGCCCGGTTGTAGCGCCGGCAACGCGATTTCACCCAGGCCCGCCAGCGGACCGCTGTTCATCCACCGCAGATCATTGGCAATCTTCGTCAGGCTGACCGCCAGCACCTTGAGCTGACCGGAGAGCTCGACCGCGGTGTCCTGGCTGCTCAACGATTCGAAGTAGTCGCGGTTCGGTTTGAAGCCGAGACCGGTTGCTGCTGCCAGCCGCGCGGCGAACCGGCGGCCGAACTCGGGATGGGCATTGATCCCGGTGCCGACAGCCGTACCGCCTTGCGCCAGCGCGAGCAATCGCGGGCGCGTGCTCTCCAGGCGCGCAATCGCATTCTCGATCTGAGTGCGCCAACCGCCCAGCTCCTGTCCGAGCGTTACGGGCATCGCATCCATCAGGTGCGTGCGTCCGGTCTTGACCACCTGGGCGAGCTCGCGCGCGCGGCGGTCGATGGTGTCGGCGAGATGCTTGAGCGCCGGCAGCAACTTCTGTTCGAGCTCCAGTGCCGCGCTGACATGGATCGCCGTCGGAATCACGTCGTTGCTGCTCTGACCCATGTTGACGTGATCGTTGGCATGCACGGCACGACTGAGCCCCCGGCTGGCGAGCGCAGCGATGACCTCATTCGCGTTCATGTTCGAGCTGGTGCCGGAGCCCGTCTGGAAGACATCGATGGGAAACTGCGCATCGTGACGTCCGTCCGCCACTTCGAGTGCCGCCGCACCGATGGCATCCGCGAGCGCGGCATCGAGTGCGCCCAGCTCACGATTGGCGGCTGCAGCTGACTGCTTGATGAGACCCAGCGCGCGAATGAATGCGCGCGGCATCCTGAGGCCGCTCAATGGAAAATTCTGTACCGCGCGCTGCGTCTGCGCGCCCCACAATGCATCGGCGGGCACCTTGAGCTCCCCCATGCTGTCGCGTTCGATGCGGAATTTCCCTTCGGACATCGTCGGCCCTCGCGCTCTTAAGCGTGTCGACGCTGCGAATGCACGGGCGTTGGTAGGCAATGACACGCCGTGAGCGGTAGTTGCGATATGATGCTGCATCCTGACGTTTCATTCCACTTGGGGCTGGCCCGATAGCCGCATGACTTCTCCCGAGCTCGACGCGCTCTCTCCGGTCGACGGCCGTTACGCGGCGAAGCTCACCGAGTTGCGTCGACTGTGCAGCGAAGCTGGGTTGATTCGACTCCGCGTACGCATCGAAGCGCTGTGGTGGCAGCATCTGATCCAGCGATTGCCCGCAGCCACGACGACGAAACCCACCGCTGCGGTGCTGAAAGAAATCGAGCGCCTCGCCAGCGATTCGCAGACGGTCGATGCCAACGCCGTCAAGAGCATCGAGACGCGCATCAATCACGACGTCAAGGCGGTCGAGTACTACGTGCGTGAGCGGCTGCGCGCGGCCGGTGCCGATGCGGCGCAGCTCGAGCTGGTGCACTTCGCCTGCACTTCCGAGGACATCAACAACCTCGCTTACGCGCTGATGCTGGCAGCAGCCCGCAGCGAGGTGCTGTTGCCGGCAATGTCGCAGCTCAACGAGCAATTGCGCGCGCTCGCGCACCGGTACGCCGCCGCACCGATGCTGGCGCGGACGCACGGCCAGCCGGCGAGTCCGACCACGCTGGGCAAGGAGATCGCGAACTTCGTGGCGCGCTTGCGCCGCGCGCAGGAACGATTCGCGCGCGTTGCCATTCTCGGCAAGATGAATGGCGCCGTCGGCAACTTCAATGCGCATGTCGCCGCCTTTCCCGATCTGCCGTGGCAAGCGGCCGCGCGCGAGTTCGTCGAAGCGCTCGGGCTCGAGTGGAATGGCTACACCACGCAGATCGAACCGCACGACTGGATCGGCGAATACTGCGATGCGCTCGCCGCCTTCAACACCATTCTGATCGACGCGGCACGCGACTTCTGGGGCTACATTTCGCTGGGTTACTTCCGGCAGCGGGCGGTGGCGCAGGAAGTCGGCTCTTCGACCATGCCGCACAAGGTGAATCCGATCGATTTCGAGAATGCCGAAGGCAATCTCGGGCTCGCGAATGCATTGCTGCGGCACTTCGCCGACAAGCTGCCGCTGTCGCGCTGGCAACGCGACCTGACCGATTCGACCGTGCTGCGCAATATCGGTGTCGCGCTGGCGCATTCGGCCCTCGGCGTGCAGGGCATCGAGCGCGGCCTCGCCAGGCTCGAGGTCAACCAGGAGCGCCTGGCTCAGGATCTCGCTTCTGCCTGGGAAGTGCTCGCCGAACCGGTGCAAACAGTGATGCGCGCGTGCGGCATACCGGACGCTTACGAACGGCTCAAGGCGTTCACCCGTGGGCAACCGGTCGACCGCCAGCGGCTGCACGCCTTTATCGAGTCGCTGGACCTGCCCGCCGACGCACGACGTCGACTGTTGTCGCTCGCACCCGACACTTATATCGGTCTGGCGGCCGACCTCGCACGCGATATCTGACTCCCCAAGACACAAAATTCACAATCGTCCCGGCCACGTGGCAGCGCGACCGGCCCGCGCTGCAGCGCGTCCGCCGCAGCGTATTCATCGTCGAACAGGGAGTTTCCGAGGCGGATGAATGGGACGACGCCGACCTTCATTGCCTGCATGCACTGGCCCTTACTGCGAAACGTGATGCAGTTGGCACGGGCCGTCTGGAACCCACCGGTAAGATTGGCCGCATCGCAGTTCTGGCTGAATTCCGTGGTCGGGGTTTAGGGGGCGAACTGCTGGAATGGCTCGTGGCACAGGCGGGTCAACAAGGAATGGACACCGTACATCTAAATGCGCAGGTACGCGCTCTGCAGTTCTATCTGCAGCATGGATTCAATCCCCAAGGCCCGATCTTCGATGAAGTGGGAATTCCGCATCAGCGCATGTCGAGGCAATTGACCGCATGATGGGTCTGGTCCAATCCGCAGTTCAGGCTGCCGCGCTGCCGCCCATCACGGGGACGCGCAGCATTCTCACGTCCATCGACGAAGTGCGCGAAGCCGCGGTCAAGGTTGCGGCCACTGCGCGCCGTAACCTGTGCATCTACACGCCGGATCTCGAGCCGCAGCTGTACGATCAGCACGCTTTTCTCGAAGTGATCAAGCGCCTGGTGCTGGGCCGCAGCTATGCGCGGGTGCGTGTGTTGATCTCGGAGCCGGCCCGCACCATCCGTGAAGGCAATCGTTTTCTCGCCATGGCGCGACGCTTGACGACCTACATCGACCTGCGCAACGTGCACGCCGACCTGCGAAACAATGCCGCGGCCTTCCTGATCGCGGACGATCACGCCCTGGTGTATCGCCTGCAAGCGACGCGCTGGGATGGCATGGCGGACATGAACGATACCGCCGTCGCCCGCAAGTATCGCGGCTATTTCGACGAGGTGTGGCACGCGAGCGCACCCGAGCCCGAAGTACGCCAGATGAGAGGCTGAGAGGCCTCATACTGCGCGCATGACTTGGAAGCCCGAGCTCACCGTCGCGGCAGTGGTCGCGGAACGTGGGCGATTCCTGATCGTCGAGGAGCGCGTAGCGCGCCAGCTGGTGTTCAACCAGCCCGCCGGTCACGTGGAAGACGGCGAATCGCCGCTCGACGCCGTCGTGCGTGAGACCCTCGAAGAAACTGCTTCGACTTTCGTTCCCGATGCTCTGGTCGGTATCTACCTGTGGAAGAACCCGCGGAGCGACCGCTCGTACCTGCGCGTTGCCTTTACGGGTTCGCTCACCGGTCATGACCCGACCCGTCCCCTCGATGCCGGCATTGTCCGCACTCACTGGTTCTCGCGCGGTCAGCTGCTCGCGTACAGCGCACGCCTGCGCTCGCCGCTGGTCATGCGCTGCGTTGACGATTGGCTCGCCGGCGCACGATTTCCGCTCACTCTGCTGCAGCAACTACCGCCGGACGACATCGAAACACGCGCCGCCGTCGTCTGACGACTCCGCGCCACGTCTCATGGACGCCACCTATAATGGTGTCCATGGCTTCCCCGCGCCCTCTCGTCATCGTCGCCCTGTCGGGCGGCGTCGATTCCGCCGTCGCGACCCTGCTGCTGCTCGAGCAGGGCTATCGCGTGCAGGCGCTCTTCATGAGCAACTGGGACGAGGATGAGCAGGGCTACTGCACGGCTGCCGAGGATTTTCAGGACGCACGACGCGTCTCCGACGTGCTGGGGATCCCCCTGCACAAGGTGAGCTTCGCGGCGGAGTACCGGCGGCGCGTTTTCGATGAATTCCTGCGCGAGTATCGCGCCGGGCGGACACCCAACCCGGATGTGCTCTGCAATCGGGAGATCAAGTTTGGAGTGTGCCTCGACTACGCGCGGCGCCTGGGTGGCGAGGTTCTCGCGACGGGTCACTACGCGCGCATCGTCCACGAAGGCGACCGTCACCGCTTGTTGAAGGGCCGCGACCCTGCCAAGGATCAGAGCTACTTTCTGCACGCGATCGATCCCGCTGTCCTGCCGCACGTGCTGTTTCCGGTCGGCGACCTGACCAAGGACGTCGTGCGCCGCATGGCCCGCGCGGCAGCACTGCCAGTGTTCGACAAGCGAGACAGCACCGGAATCTGCTTCATCGGCGAACGGCCATTCAAGGAATTCCTGGCGCAGTATCTGTCGGCACAACCGGGAAACACGGAAACACCGACCGGTGAAGTGATCGGTCAGCATCAGGGGTTGATGTACTACACGCTAGGACAGCGTCAGGGACTGGGGGTGGGCGGAGTCGCGGGCTCGGGCGAAGCTGCGTGGTACGTGGCACGGAAAGACCTGGCGCGTAACGCGCTGATCGTGGTGCAAGGCGACGATCATCCCCTGCTCTATTCCGGCGGACTGCGAACGGGGCCGGTTCATTGGCTGGCCGCCGGTCCGCGGAGCGGACGCCTCAACTGCCAGATCAAGACTCGCTATCGGCAGAGGGATCAAGCCTGCACGGTTGAGTTCGCCGGCAACGCTTCGCGCGTCACGTTCGAATCGCCGCAGCGCTCGGTCACCCCGGGGCAGTTCGCGGTGTTCTACGACGGCGAGGAATGCCTGGGCGGCGCGGTGATCGAATCGACCGCAGACGATGCCATCGTGACTGGCCCGCGCCGTGCGCTGCCGGTGTCATTGCCGATATAATTCGCGCCCGCCTTGCCCGGCAGGCACGCCGGGCCTTCCCGGAGGACTCATGAGCGACAGTTTCAAGACCCGCAAGTCGTTGCAGGTCGGCAGCCGTACCTACGAGCTGTTCAGCCTTGCCGCCCTGCAGGGTCACAACCCGGCGCGTCTGCCGTTTTCGCTCAAGATCCTGCTGGAAAACCTGCTGCGCTTCGAGGATGGCGTGAACGTCACGCGCGCCGACGTCGAAGCGCTGCTCACTTGGGAGCCCGCTGCGCAGCCGAGCTACGAGATTTCCTTCACCCCGGCGCGGGTGATCATGCAGGACTTCACCGGCGTGCCCGCGATCGTCGACCTCGCCGCCATGCGCGAAGCGATGCTCAAACTCGGCGGCGATCCCGAAGAGATCAACCCGCTCGCGCCCGCCGAGCTGGTGATCGACCATTCCGTGCAGGTGGACGAGTACGGCTCGGCGCGCGCGCTGGCGATCAACAACCAGATCGAGTTCCAGCGCAACGGTGAACGCTACGCGTTCCTGCGCTGGGGCCAGACGGCGTTCGACAATTTCAAGGTCGTGCCGCCCAACACCGGCATCGTGCACCAGGTCAACATCGAGCACCTGGCGCGGGTGGTGTTCGACGACGAACGCGAGGGCGTGCATCGCGCCTATCCCGATACGCTCGTCGGCACCGATTCGCACACCACGATGGTGAATGCGCTCGGCGTGCTCGGCTGGGGTGTAGGTGGCATCGAAGCTGAAGCGGCCATGCTCGGACAGCCGGTCACGATGCTCATTCCGCAGGTGATCGGTTTCAAGCTCACCGGCGCTCTCAAACCCGGCGCCACGGCCACCGACCTGGTGCTGACCGTGACCGAGTTGCTGCGCAAGCTCGGCGTGGTCGACAAGTTCGTCGAGTTCTTCGGTGACGGCTTGTCGGGATTGCCGCTGGCGGATCGCGCCACGATCGCCAACATGTCGCCCGAGTTCGGCAGCACGTGCGCGATATTCCCGATCGACGGCGAAACGCTGCGCTATCTCGAACTGTCCGGCCGCAGCAAGGAGCACATCGCGCTGGTCGAGGCGTATGCCAAGGCGCAGGGGATGTGGCGCGACGACGGACAGGCGCCGGCGCAATACACCGATGTCCTGGAGCTCGACCTGGCGACCGTGGAGCCGAGTCTCGCCGGGCCAAGGAGACCGCAGGACCGCGTGCCATTGCGCTTGGCAAAGTCCGTGTATGGGACCAACGTCAAGAAGATGGCCGACGAGCGCAGCCAAAAGACTCCGCAGGCAAAGGGCTCAGCCAAGGTGAGCGTGGATGGGAACTCGTTCGAGCTCAAGGATGGCGCGGTACTGATCGCGGCCATCACCAGCTGCACCAATACGTCGAATCCCGCGGTGATGATCGGCGCGGGGCTGGTCGCGCGCAACGCGCGCAAGCACGGGCTCACCGCCAAACCCTGGGTCAAAACGAGCCTGGCACCCGGCTCGCGCGTCGTCACCGACTATCTCGTCAAGGCCACGCTACTCGATGATCTGGGCGCGCTCGGCTTCTTCACCGTGGGCTACGGTTGCACGACCTGCATCGGCAATTCCGGACCGCTGCGCCCGGAGATATCGGCAGGCGTGAAACAAGGCGACATCGTGGGTTGCGCGGTGCTGTCGGGCAATCGCAATTTCGAGGGCCGCATACACCCCGAAGTGAAGATGAACTTCCTCGCGTCACCACCCCTCGTCGTGGCCTATGCGCTGGCGGGCACGCTCGATATCGATCTGGCGACCGAGCCGCTCGGTACCGGCAGCGACGGCAAGCCGGTCTATCTGAAGGATGTCTGGCCGAGCGATCGCGACGTGCAGGAGCTGATCCTCAAGACCGTCGATCCGGCGATGTTCCGCAAGAGCTACGCGAGCGTGTTTGCTGGTGACGAGCATTGGAACTCGATCCGGGTTCCGCAGGGCAAGATCTACGCGTGGGACGCGGCGTCGACATACGTAAAGAACCCGCCCTACTTCGTCGGCATGACCATGAAGCCCAAGGCGGTCAGCGATATCGTGGGCGCACGCGTGCTGGCACTGCTCGGCGATTCCGTCACGACGGATCACATCTCGCCCGCGGGCAACATCGCTAAGACCAGCCCGGCAGCAAAGTACCTGATGGATCTCGGCGTGCAGCCGGCCGACTTCAATTCCTATGGTGCGCGCCGCGGCAACCACGAGGTCATGATGCGCGGGACGTTCGCCAACATCCGCCTGCGCAACCTGCTGCTACCCGGGACCGAGGGCGGCGTCACGCCGCACCTCCCGAGCGGCGAGCAGATGAGTATTTACGACGCCGCTATGCGTTACCAGCGGGATGGCACGTCGCTCGTGGTTCTGGCCGGCAAGGAATACGGCAGTGGATCCTCACGCGACTGGGCTGCGAAGGGCACGATGCTGCTCGGCGTGAGAGCCGTAATCACTGAAAGTTACGAACGCATCCATCGCTCGAATCTCATCGGCATGGGCGTATTGCCGCTGCAATACCGCGAAGGCGAGAACGCACAGAGCCTGGGCTTGACCGGTCGTGAGGTGTTCGACATCAGCGGCATCGACGGCGGAGCTGCTAAGCTCGTGACCGTCACGGCGACGCCGGCCACCGGTGCAGCGATCAAGTTCCAGGCCCGTGTCCGCATCGACACGCCGAAAGAACGCGATTATTTCCGGCACGGCGGCATCCTGCATTACGTACTGCGTCAACTGGCCGCGGGCAAGGCGGCCTGAGTCGACCACGCTCTCACGTGTACTCCTCGCCGGCGACGGCCTGCTTCGCCCGGCTGCCCAGCAGGTACCAATCCGTGCGGCGCGTCGCGAGCATCAGCGCCGCCAGCACCGCGAACACGAACACCGCACCGAGCAGCAACGCGTACTGCTCCGAAAGGATCAGCAGGTACAGCAGTCCGTACACCGCCCCGAGCGCGCTGGCGACGATGACGCCGATCCTACCGCTCTTGAGCCCGCTGCCGAGGTAGACGCCGACCAGGCCTGCCTGTGCGAGCGCGGCGATCAGGTACGCATAACCGAACGGCACGTGTTCGCTCAATGCCAGCAGCAAGAGATAGAAGACACACAGGGCCAGACCTACGAACAGGTACTGCATGGCGTGGATGCGCGTGCCGCTGACCTGCTCCCACAAGAACACGCTCATGAAGGTGATGGCGATAAAGAGCAACGCATACTTGATAGCGCGTTCGTTGCGATGGTAGGTATCGACCGGTTGAAACAGGCTCACGCCGAAGGCCGCGATCTCGATCGCCTCGCGCGGCACGGCGGTGTCGTCCCAAGCCTGTGGAAAACCGCGATTGAGCTCGAGCACCTGCCAACGTGCATCGAAACCTTTCGCGTCGAGCGTGTACGTCGGCAGAAATGCACCGTCGAACGATGGGTGTGGCCAGGTCGACCGCAGGGTGACGCTCGTCACACCGGCCAGCGGCAATGCACGCAGGTTACTGCTGCCCGCCAGCGTGTACTCGAGCAGGAATTCGCGCTGCTCGCCGTTGCGCAAGTCGCTCACATCGACCGGCGCCTCGACGCCGGAGATGCCATCGTACGAAGCAGGCTGCAACCGCAAGGGCTGATCACCCCACTGCGCAGCGCTCATCTCGCGAATGCCGCGCACTTCGCCGATCGGGATAAAGAGCCTGGCATCCGACCAGCGAACCGTCTGCAGTGGCTGGACGGTCAACAGTGGCGCCAACGCCTCCGGCGAGAAGACGCCCGAAATCTTGAGCGGCGTTTCATACACCGGCACGGTGTAGATGCCGACATGCCGCAATTGCGGTTTGATCTCGCCGCGGATACTGACACTGGCCGCGAGCATGCGGCGCCAGGTGATCGAACGCAGCTTGCGTCCGCGCTCTTCGTATTCGGTCTCGACGGGAATGCTCAGGATCGGCGCGCTGACGATCTGCGCACCACCCCACCGGTCGGCCACCTTCTGACTCGCGAGCTCACGCATCCCCGCGCGCTCGTTCACCAGGGATCCGACTTGCCCCAGCGGCATCAACAGCACGAGGGTCAGGCCGCCGATGGCGAGCACTTTGCCGAGCAAAGGATTCACGTATTTCTGCGCTCCCATCATCGACTCCCCGGTTGCCAGTCCGAGCGCAGTCTGGCCGGTCATCGTGGCAAGGCGCGGCCGCAATCCGGGCGAATTGTGGCAGCGGATTCGTCGTGGCATTCCTGCGGTCGCCGCCGCTCTGGTTAAATGGCGCGCATGCGCATCGCCCTGTTCGATCTCGATGGCACGCTGACCCGGCGCGACACCCTGTTGCCCTATGTGCTGGGATTCTGCCTGCGGCATCCCCTGCGCTTGCTGCAAATCGCCGTCATGCCTTGGCACGTCGCTCGCTATTTCTTCCGTCATCATGATCGCGGCGAGCTGAAGCAGGCGCTCATCATTGCCGGTCTGCGCGATGCCACGCGGGCCGAGATTGCCGACTGGAATCAGCGTTTCGTCGCGCGGCTGATACGCACGGGCATGCACGCAGAAGCGTTGCAGCGCGTCGCGGCGCATCGTGCGCGCGGTGACTACTTGGTGTTGATGTCAGCGAGCCCGGATCTCTATGTTCCCGCGATCGCCCGCGCGCTGCGCTTCAATGAGACGATCTGCACCGGCGTCCGCTGGGATGGCATGTCGCTGGCAGGCCAGCTGACGACCGTCAACCGCCGCGCGGAAGAGAAGCTTCATTGCGTACAGGCGCTGCGCGAGCGATACCCCGGCAGTCATGTCACCGCCTACGGCAACAGCGCCTCCGACGTCATCCATCTGCACGCGTGCGACAGCGGTCACCTGGTCAACGGTTCGGCGACCGCCACGCTCGAAGCGGCACGAGCGGGCGTCGCGGTCGGCTGGCCATTCGAGTCTGCGAGCGCTGGCACCCACCACGCCTGAGCGCAGGCGCCGCCCGCACTATCGGCTCGAAGCGCACTCATTATGTTGTTCTAACTAGCTGATCTGGCTGGACGTCGCTGCCAAACGCAAAGCCAATTGCAAATCATTCTCATCTCCTGCAATAATCCTCTATCTGGCACCGAAACGAGATTGTTGCGATGTTGAAGC
>Ga0184627_10000926_pt1 | contig 11556 bp, 12 predicted proteins | sample PLM3_127_b1_FD_133150 | JGI IMG/M metagenome (GOLD analysis project Ga0184627, IMG submission 133150) | Groundwater sediment microbial communities from an aquifer in East River, Colorado, USA - PLM3_127_b1 | ecosystem: Environmental > Terrestrial > Soil > Riparian zone | place: USA: East River...
CGGCGAGATCATGATGGCGGGCAACGAGATGGGGCAGATCAAGCCGGGCTATCTTGCCGACATGATCCTGGTGGACGGCAACCCGGTCGCCAACGTGAAGATCCTGCAGGACGCCACCAAGCTTTTGGCGATCATGAAGGACGGGCAATTCCACAAGGATCCGCAGACCGCCTCGCAGTCGCAGCGGCAAATAGCGTAAGGAATAATAAGAAAGAAAGAAACAACAATAAATCCTGCAGTGAGGATGGGCGCCCGCTTGCGGGCGCTTTTTTTGCACCTCCTATCCGCCACCGATGCCGTGGTAAAATGGTTTCGCTAAATCACTTTACGGTACTCGCATGTCCTCCACGGTTACATTGAGCAGCAAGAATCAGGTTGTCATCCCCCAGGAAGCGCGCAAGAAGCTCGGCGTCGGGCCCGGTGCGCGTCTGCTCGTTCTGGTCAAGGACGATCGGATCGTGTTCATGCCCGAGCCGCGCAAATTCGTCAAGCGCTTCTCCGGTCGCCACAAGGGCGTCTGGGGCAAGGGTTACCTCGAGCGCGAGAGACGCGCTTGGCGGCGCTAGGTTCGGCGTTCGCCGGCCACCGGCTGGCCGCGCTCGACACCTCGGTCTGGATCTACCATTTCGAAGGATCCGCAGCCTACGGTCCGGCCGCCGATAGCGTGCTGGAAGCCATCGCCCAAGGGCATATCGAGGCGGTGGCTTCGGAGCTGGTGCTGCTTGAGCTGCTGGTGGCGCCGCTGAAGAAGGGTGCGCAGGACGTAGCCGACGAGATCGAACTCGCGCTGCTGCATTTCCCGCATCTGCAGCTCGTGCCGGTGACGCGCGCCGTGCTCACCCGCGCAGCGGAAATTCGGGCCCGATATGGCTTGCGCACGCCGGACGCAATCATGCTTGCCACTGCTGTCGAGTCCGGCGCTACCTTGGCGGTGACGAACGATAATGCATGGCGCAAGGTGGAAGAGATCGACGTGTTGCTGTTGCAGGAATTACAAACGTAAGCATCATGGCGGGCAACCAGATGGGGCAGATCAAGCCGGGCTATCTTTCCGACATGATCCTGGTGGACGGCAACCCGGTCGCCAACGTGAAGATCCTGCAAGACGCCACCAAACTGCTGGCGATCATGACGGACGGGCAATTCCACCAGGAGCCGCAGTCCGCCTCGCAGTTGCAGCGCCAAATCGCATAGGGAATAATAAGAAAGAAAGAAGAAACAATAAACCTTGTAGTGAGGATCGCGCCCACTTGCGGGCGCTTTTTTTGAACCCACCTCACCCCAGCCCTCTCCCCCTCGCCTCAACCCGCCCCTCTCCACAAGTGGAGAGGGAGGAAAGGTCAAGATGCAGAGAGGGAGTTGAAAGGCAAGCACTGTTCCCCGGATGGTGGTCGTCTTGGAGGCAATATGGCATCGTATTCGTTCGGGGAGGAATTGCGCGGCACGCCGTCCACATGATTCAGCCAGGACATTGAATGGCCCAACTGGGGAACATCAATACAAATTAAAGGCGCCTCTGGAATGTTGCGGCCCAATCGGCTTGCAACGGTTGACGCACGTAAATTCGCTCGCTTCGAAAAATAACGCCACTGCACGACACGGGAGAGGCGTCGTACTGATCACTGGAGAGATATAAGTACATGCAAACCCGAACTCAACTTGCACTCCGCATCACCCGGCCCGGATTTCTGCTAATGCTGTGCCTGCCGCTGCCGCTGCCGCTGCTCGCGCAAACCCAGCCGGGTGCGCCGTCCGCGGCCGAAACACTGCTAAGGAGGCCCACTGACTTCCGCACGCGCGCGGAGGTGCGCAACGAGTATCAGGACCTCGAAGGCGACGGCTACCGAAACATCGTTGCTCCTCGCTTCGAGTACGCGGTGAGCCCCAGCGTCGCGCTCCGGCTCGACACGCCTTACGTGACATACGATCCCGGCGGCGGCGGGGAGCGCGTCAGCGGGCTGGGTGACCTGGTAGCGCGCGGCGTCTGGCGCGCAATCCAGCGCGACGGCATTGCCCTGATCGTCGGGACAGACGTCATTTTCGATACGGCGGATGACCAACGGCTGGGATACGGCACGACTGTCGTTGCGCCGCTCATGTACGCCGCCATCGACTTGCCCAAATACGACTCGGTGTTCTTTCCCAACATCCAGCACTACTTCTCGGTGGCCGGAGACGACACTCGCGGGGATGTCAGCTTCACCACCCTCAAACCCAACTTGCTGACCCGCTGGCCAAACAAGGTTTACACCTTCCTCGAACCGCAGTTCACCATCGACTGGGAACACGATGCAAAGATTGGACTGACGGTCGAACTTGAGGTCGGGAAAATCCTTTCGAGGAATATCGCCGCCTGGGCCCGACCGGGGATCGGGGTGATCAACAGGAATGAACTGCCTCAGGTTTACGAATGGAACCTCGAAGTGGGGATGCGGTATATCTTCTAGAAGTGACTGGTGACGAGTGACTGGTGACGAGTGACCGGTGACAGGCGTAGGCCGGCCGATGGCCGGCATTAAAAGCGTCGACGCAAAGGGCGCAAAGGGACGCAAAGTACGCAAAGGAAAACTGAAAGGCGGAAGAAGAGGTTAGAGGAAAAAGAGAAAAGTGACAGCGAATCAATGATTCTTGATTTCGCTTTTAACTTTCACCATTGAGCTTTCAACTTCTGTTAACGTCGCACACAGCACGGGCAAGAGGGGGTCAGGTTTGCATAGTTGCATATGGACCTTTTAAATACGACGCACGCCGGCGTACGTGCAATCATGCAAGTCTGACCCGGTTCACCTTCAAGTCCGCCAGCGTTTGGTCAGCTTCGTGCGTCGAGCGTATGATTTGCCGCAACGCTCGTCGAGGAGTGCCCGGATAGCACTGATCGGACGGCTGATGGCGCGCCGGCAATCCTGATCGAACGCGACCGGGTGCGCGGGGCGACGATCAGGGCATCACTGCGGCATTGCGCCGCCATAGGATGCCGGCGACGGGCGAACTGAATTTCCAATCTTTCGGAGGAGTCCATGAAACCTGTCACTCGTTGGACGCTTGTGGTTCTGGTCGTGGTGGCGATCGGCATTCTCCTGGTGCTCTGGAGCCAACGCGATCAGCAGCAGGCACCACCCGATAGCGGGGTTGCCGAACAGCCTGGCGCGCCGATGCCGCCCAAGGCGAACGAGCTGGTGACTGCATCGGTGCTTTTCGACTTCGACCGGTCAGTGCTACGACCCGGGGAGACCCCAAAGCTCGACGAGCTGGCCGCCAAGTTCAAGGGCGGGGCGTTCGGTGGCGTCGACGCCGTCGGCCACGCCGACCAGATCGGCACGGACCGGTACAACCTGCGGCTCTCGGAGCAGCGCGCCGAAGCAGTGCGCGCTTACCTGGTCGGCAAAGGTGTGGACGCCGGCAGCATTCGCACCGAAGCCAAGGGGGAGGGGGAGGCCATGACCGGCGAAGCATGCAAGAAACTGGGCCCGGAAAACCGGAAGAACCAGACGCTGGTCGAATGCCTGCAGCCCGATCGCCGCGTGGAGATCACGCTCGTGGCCCCGCGCTGATCAGCCGCGCGAGTGCGCCGCCAAGGCGCGCTCGCTGTCGCAAAACGAAGGGGTCAGGGGAACGAAGTCGTCAGGTCTTGTTTCTTGCAAGGGGCGGTCAGAAGGTCACGGCTATACTCTTTAGATGTCTCGCGATCATCTGTGTACGCCTAATCCCTGCTGATTCCCGGGTCGGTGAACTTGAACATACCCAGAATGAGTACGGACATACCCAATATGGGTACGAAGCAATATGCATGAGCCTCCGCACCCCTAGATCAGTGGCGGCGGGTTGGACGGTGGCAGTAATGCCGGCAGTTCTGCCGAATGTGACGCGAATTCGGCCCTGCGCGCCAAATAATTGGATTTTCATGGTGCAAAAAACCGTATCGCCTGATTGATCCGTTCGCCTCCGGTGAGAGCTGGTACGCGAACCTGTATGCGTAGCGCCTGATAATCGGGGAGATCGATGTGTGGGATGGCTGCTGGGCCGGGACAAGTGGCTTGGCGTGCAGGACCGGTGTGCATGCGAATATCTACCGATGGTTTGCAAAGCCATCTAGAAGAAATAGAATGCACCCATGAAGAGATCGCTTGGCAAGCTGGAGACCCAGTTTCTCGCCTATGCCCAGATGCGGGAGCTGCGCGCCGTGCTCACGGGCGAGTTGGTCCGGCCGTTGGGGCTGACGCGGGACCAGGAGCGCGAGCTGTTCCGGCGTCTGGCGCGCGGGCGGCTGATCGCCCGCGTGCGGCCGGGTCTTTACCTCGTGCCACGGCGGCTGCCGCTGGGAGGATCGTGGAGCCCGGACGAGATCCTCGCGCTCAATACGCTCATGGAAGATCGCGGCGGCCGTTACCAGATTTGCGGTCCCAATGCCTTCAACCGCTACGGTTTCGACGACCAGGTGCCGACGCGGGTCTATGCCTACAACAACCGTATTTCGGGTGAGCGCACCATCGGTTCGGTCCAGCTCGCGCTGATCAAGGTGAGCGACGGCCGGCTCGGGGGCACGGAAGAGGTCAAGACCAGCGAGGGGATCGTGGCCGTCTATAGCGCGCGAGCGCGCGCGCTGGTGGATGCGGTGTACGACTGGGCGCGCTTCAACAGCCTGCCGCGCGGCTACGACTGGATCTGCCGTGAGCTGGACAAGAAGCGCGTCGCGCCGGGCGAGCTCGTCGACATGACGCTGCGTTATGGGGACATCGGCACGATACGACGCGTTGGCATGCTGCTGGAGCGCGAGGGCGTGGACGAGAGGGCGCTGCGCAAGCTGGAGAAAAAGCTGCCGCAGTCCACTGGATTGATTCCCTGGATACCCACGTCGCCCAAGCGCGGCAGCATCAACCGCCGCTGGGGCGTGGTCGTGAACGGGGACGTCTGAGCGTGCCGGTCCGCTTGCACGAAGAGGATCCCGCGCTGTTGCGCGAAGCGATCCGGTTTACGTCGGCGGAAACGGGATTCACCCCCCGCCTCATCGAAAAAGACTACTTCTGCAGTGTCGTGCTGGAATACCTCGCCGCGAGCGGCGCCGGCCTGACGTTCAAGGGCGGTACCTGCTTGTCCAAGATCCACGGCAGCTTCTACCGCTTGAGCGAAGACCTGGATTTCAGCATTCCTACGACGCTGGAGTCTTCCCGCGCAGATCGCAGCCGGAGCGTCAATGCGCTCAAAGCGGTGGTCAGTGAACTTCCGGGACGACTGCCCGGGTTCCGCGTTGTCGAGCTGCTTCGCGGGGCAAACGAATCTACCCAGTACAACGCGGTCATCGGCTACGAATCGCTTATCGATGCGCACATCGAGCCGGTGAGCATCGAGGTCGGCGTGCGCGAGCCGAACATGACCGAGGCCGTGCAGGGAGCCTCGAAGACGGCGCTGCTCAACCCCATCGACGGGCATGCGCTTGTGTACGCCTATCCCGTTCTCTCCCTGTCGTATCCGGAGGCAATGGCGGAGAAAGTGCGCGCCGCGCTTTGCCGCAACGAAGTCGCGATTCGCGACTTCTTTGATGTCGATCACGCTGTGCGTAGCGCTGGATTCGATACGCTTGAGCTCGCGTTTCTGGATTTGCTGCGTCGGAAGATCGCCATTCCGCGCACCGGTCCGGTGGACGTCTCGGCCGGTCGAATGGAGAAACTGCAGCGTCAACTGGAAGCGCAATTGCGACCGGTGTTGCGCGAGCAGGAGTTCGCCGAATTCGATCTCGCGCGCGCCATAAAGACGGTGCGCGCGGTAGAACAGGAGCTGGCGAGGCGCCGAAAATAATCAGAGGGTCACGTTGCGCCGGCACCGCCGGCTAATGTAGCCTGCCGTGGCGCTGGGGCGAACTGCTGGGCATAATCACGGTGGGTGCGCGCCGGTGTCGGACGCTGGCGATGCTGCGGCGCGAAAAGGGGAGGGCTTGTGTCATGAAGAGGGTGCTGCTGCCGATCGATGGATCGGAGTGCTCGTTGCGCGCTGTCCAGTACCTCCTCAACCGGCGCGCCGACCGGTCGAGTCCGGCCGATCCCGAAATCCACCTGGTCAACGTGCAGGTCCCGCTGTCGGGCCATATCGGCCAATTCATCAATCGCGAGCAGATCGCCGGCTTTCAGCATGAAGAAGGCGCCAAGGCGCTGCAAGGCGCCCGTGCGCTGCTCGACGCGGGCGGTGTGCAGTACAGCGTGCATACCGAAGTCGGATGGTCCGCCGAGGTGATCGTGAGGCTCGCCGGCTCGCTGCACTGCGACCACATCGTGATGGGCACACACGGACGCAGCGCATTGACCGAGCTGCTGGTCGGCTCGACGACGCTGAAAGTGCTGCACCTTGCGCGCGTGCCCGTGGTGCTGGTCAAGTAATCGATGATTCGACCCACCTGCGACGAGCAGGTGCCTGGAGGAAAGCATGGATTCACACGCATGGCACTCGATGGATGTGGACGCCGTTGTGCAAGCGCTCGATGCGGAACCGGACCGGGGACTAGCGGCCGAGGAGGTCCAGAATCGCCTCCGCCAGTACGGCCCGAACGAATTGACGCAGGAAGAGAAGGCCTCAGCCTGGGATATTTTTTTCGCGCAGTTCAAGAACATCCTGATCGTCATCCTGATCGTCGCCACGATTCTGTCAGCACTGGTCGGGGAGTACGTGGACGCCGGCATCATTTTCGTCATCATCGTCTTCTGCGCGGTGCTGGGATTCGTGCAGGAGTATCGCGCCGAGAGGGCATTGGAAGCCCTCAAGGGCATGCTGGCACCAACCATCACGGTCCTGAGGGGAGGGCAGGAGCAGGAGGTGCCCTCCAGGGACCTGGTTCCCGGCGACGTCCTGGTGCTCGAAGCGGGCGACAAGATTCCCGCCGACGGCCGGTTGGTTGAGATTCATTCCCTGCACTGCGACGAGGCACCGCTTACCGGGGAGTCGGTCCCGGTCGGCAAGGAGCTGATTCTGCTTGGCAGCGATGCGCCCGTCGGTGACCGCAGGAACATGGTGTTCACCGGCACGATCGTGACCTACGGTAGGGGCAAGGCTGTGGTCAGCGCGACCGGCATGCAGACGGAGTTCGGAGAGATCGCCAGGGAAGTGGCGGCGGTCGAGACCGAGAAGACGCCGCTCGAGCGTCGCACCGCTGAACTCGGCAAGTGGCTGGGCATCATCACGCTCGGCATCTGCCTGTTGGTGGTCGGCGTCAGCTTTGCGCGCGACCTTTGGTCGGGAACTTTCGGATTCCACTCCGCACTCGGCATGATCATGTTCGCCATCGCGCTGGCGGTGGCGGCGGTCCCCGAAGCGCTCGCGGCCATCGTCACCGGGGCGCTGGCGATAGCGATGCATGAGATGGCCAAGCGCAATGCCCTGGTGCGCAGGATGACCGCTGTCGAGACACTGGGCTGCACCAGCGTGATCTGTTCCGACAAGACCGGAACGCTTACCAAAGGTGAAATGACGGTTCGCCGGCTCCACTCGGGGGACCGAACGATTGAGGTGAGCGGGGTCGGCTACGCGCCCGAAGGGAACCTGAGCGCGTCGGCGGTCGATTCCGATGTTGCGCTGCTTCTGAAGGGCGGCTTGCTCGCCAGCGACGCGCGGCTCGTCGAGAACTCCGGCCGTTGGTCGGTGCGGGGCGACCCGACCGAGGGGGCGCTGGTGACGCTGGCCGCCAAAGGCGGCATGGGCGCGGCGGAGACCCGCTCCAAATGTGCGCGCATCCAGGAATTTCCCTTCAGTTCGGAGCGCAAGCGCATGACCACCATTCATACGATGGAGGATGACAGGCGGCTCGCTTTCATGAAGGGTGCGCCCGAAGTCCTGCTGGCACGGTGCGCTTCGGTGCTGCACGGGGCGGAATCAAAGCCGCTGGACGCCGGCGCGCGCGCGCGTCTGCTCCAGGTGAGCGAGGACATGGGCCGGGACGCCCTGCGGGTTCTTGCCGTCGCCTGCAAGGAGCTACCCGCCGGCGGCCCGTACACCGAGGAGGCGGTCGAGAAAGAGATGACTTTCCTCGGTCTCGTGGGAATGATGGATCCGCCGCGGGAAGAGGCGATCGAGGCCGTGAAAACCTGCCGCCAGGTGCACATCAGGCCGGTCATGATCACCGGTGACCACAGGGTAACGGCTGTTGCCGTGGCCATGGAGCTCGGCATATACCGTGACGGGGACATGGTCCTGACCGGACCCGATCTGGAAAAGATGGATGAGCAGGCGCTTGCCGCCGTGGTGGAGCGTGTCACCGTGTACGCGCGCGTGTCGCCCATGGACAAGCTGAAAATCGTCCGCGCCTGGAAGCAGAAGGGGCATGTCGTCGCCATGACGGGCGACGGCGTGAACGACGCGCCGGCGCTCAAGCATGCTGACATCGGCATTGCGATGGGCATCACCGGCACCGACGTGGCCAAGGAAGCGGCGGACATCGTGCTCAGCGACGACAACTTCGCCACCATCGTCAAGGCCATCGAGCGCGGGCGGTGGGTCTACGACAACATCAAAAAGTATTTGACCTACCTGATGCGCGCCAACATTACCGAAGTGGTGGTACTTGGCGGCGTGGTGCTGGTGATGGGGCCGGAGTTCCTGCCACTGCTGCCGGCGGCAATTCTTTACATCAATCTTGCCACCGACGGGCTGCCCGCGCTGGCGCTGGGTCTGGCGCCCGCCGATCCGGATATCATGCGCAGGCCGCCGCGAAATCCCAATGAAAGCGTGTTCTCGCTGGAGGTGCGCACCCTGATCCTGTTCGCGGTCATCATCGAATGCCCGATCTTCCTCTGGATGTTCTTCTCCAATATCGGCGATCTGGAGAATGCACGCACACAGATTTTCATGATGTTCGTGCTGATCGAACTGATCCTCGCCCTCAACTTCCGGTCGTTGCGCTACAGCATCGTGGAAGCGCGGCCGCACAAATGGCTGCTGATCGCCATCGCATGGGAGTTGCTGCTGATAGCCGTGCTGCTGCAGTTCGACGCGGTGCGCGAGTCGTTCGGGATCGCGATGCCCTCCATGCCGGATGTGGGAATCATTCTCGCCATGGGGATCGGTGTCCTCATCTCGGTCGAGATCGTGAAGGCGATCCTGCGCGCGCGGACAATGCCCGAACGAACCTTTGCGAAATGAGAGGCAGGGAAGTCCATCTGAATTCTTGATCCTCGAAATCAGAATAGACGGGTGCGACGTACGGCTGCTGGTACGCGTTTGATCTTCCGGCCACTTCTCGAGGATGAAACTTTCGGACACTGAATCGCGAGGGTCAGTTCCATACCTTCCGGTGGTGGCAAACAATTGTTTCAAGTCTTCCCCCGAATGTTCCCAGTCAGCCCGCGCTGTTGGCGATTCGCGGCGGGGGGTCCTTCAAGCGTGCTCGTCGTCCCCGCAGTTCCGGCGGCTGATCCACGAAAACCGGGTATGCTCAAGCGTGCGGTGCCGCACCGACATCAGGTAACACCTTGAATTAGTGTGAACGGCTCGAGAATTTTTCTCGCATCGGTTAGTCTATCAAATGATCGCATGGATCTGGCCGGAACGTCTATGTCGGATATTCACGGATCAGGTAGAAATTCTTGCAGGAGGACGTCATGACAATCGTACTCTTTGTTGCAGTTTTGTTCTCAGTCCCCGCGTTCGCCGGTATCTTTGAGCAGCAGTGGGAGTCGAGTCAGATCGAGAAGTCGAATTTTACGGCCACGGCCAAACCGCCCAACGTGTTGAGCATGGGCCCGGATCCGGGCGGCCATACCGGCGCCACCGTCACGCCGGAGACAACCAAGACAGGACAGCCTGCCGTGGACAGCGCGCGCGGAACTGCTTCCGGCGGCAGGACCGAAAGCAGCGGACCACCGGTCAACGGCTCCGGGCAATCCAAGAAGTAGGGGCGGCGTCAGGCCGCAACGCTGGCGACAATTCACCCAGCAAACTCCTGGGCCCGCATCACCAAGAGCGCGTCAATTCCAACGGGCGTTGAACGACGGTGCTCCCGGTATACTTGGCGGGTACTGCCAGAAGATGGTCGCAAAGTTCGAACAGACGCTTCTGGAACATGACTCACCGTTGATCAACAAAAATGAAACAACCATTGGTCCTGCTCCCCGGTTTGCTCTGCGACGCTGCCCTCTGGGAGCCGCAGTTGTCCGACCTCGCCGACATCGCCTTTTTTTTGTTGCCGATCTGACCGAATACGAAACCATGAAGGAGATGGGCGAGTCGGTGCTGCGCGATGCGCCGTGGAAGGAGTTCGCGCTTGCCGGGCTGTCGATGGGCGGCTACGTTGCGCTTGAAATCATGCGCCAGGCTTCGCAGCGGGTGACCCGGCTCGCGCTGCTCCATTCCCGTGCGCGGCCGGAGACGCCCGACGAAACCGGGCGGCGGCAGCAATTGATGCAACTCGCGCAGAGTGAGCGCGGCTTCACGCCGGTAACCAGCCGCATGCTGCCGCTGATGCTGCACCCCTCGCGGGTCAAGGACCCACGGCTCACCAAGACTATCCGCGACATGGCGGAACGCACCGGGGTCGAAGCTTACCTGCGGCAGCAGCAGGCGATCATCTCGCGGCCTGACTTCCGGCCACGGCTTCCGAAGATAAAGTGTCCGACGCTGGTACTGTGCGGGCGCCAGGACCAGCTCACGCCCCTGGAATGCAGCGAGGAAATGGCAGCGGCGATCCCGGGGGCGAAGCTGCTGGTGGTGGAGGAGTGCGGCCACCTGTCCACGCTCGAGCGGCCGGACGAGGTCAATGCGGCGATGAGAGCGTGGCTGACGGCCTGAGCGCACACTAAACTTTTTTTCTGGATCCGACCCCTACCTTATGCAGAACGAATCCGCCGACAAGTCACCAGGTACCACCCGGCGCCATCGCGTGCAGGAGTACGTGCGCTGGAGCGACGTCGATGTGAGCGGCATCATCGGCTGGGGCGCCTACGTGCGTTTCGTCGAGATGGCCGAAACCGAGCTGTTTCGCGCGGCGGGCTTTCCGTATGCGACGCTGTGGGACCGGCTGGACATCTGGCTGCCGCGAGTCCAGTTCCACCTCGACTACCGGAATCCGGCGCGGCTGGACGAGTTGCTCGACATCGAAATCTGGGTGGGGCGCATCGGCCGCAGCTCGATCCGTCTCGAGTTTGCGGTCCGGAATCCCGGCGGCGATCTGACCGCGGAAGGGCGCCTGGTGATCGTCTCGATCGACCGCAAGAAAGGCTGGTCGGTGGACGTGCCGAAGCCACTGCTCGAAGCGCTGGCGCCCTACATCACCTCACCACCCACCTCTCCCCCCACCTCGCGCCAGCCCTCACCCCCTGGCCTCACCCCGCCCCTCTCCACAAGTGGAGAGGGAGGAAAGGTCAAGATGCGGAGAGGGAGGTAAAAAAACAAAACGCCGAAAAAGCCGCTATCTGTTTCTGGTTCAGCACCCTGTGGGCTGCGGGGAAATGGAGCCCCGATCTAGTAACGATCATATCCAGCCGTCGCCCGCTATACTTCGCGCTGGCGGTAAAACAACAACTGCGCCGCGCAGCAAACCACCCGGAGGAGGTCAGCGTGACAGCACGAACCTTGGGCGCC
>Ga0184627_10000927_pt1 | contig 11547 bp, 10 predicted proteins | sample PLM3_127_b1_FD_133150 | JGI IMG/M metagenome (GOLD analysis project Ga0184627, IMG submission 133150) | Groundwater sediment microbial communities from an aquifer in East River, Colorado, USA - PLM3_127_b1 | ecosystem: Environmental > Terrestrial > Soil > Riparian zone | place: USA: East River...
AGCTGCGAGCGAGAAAACAGAGCGCCCGGCGCGAGACTCCTTCGGCGCGATCTGGCGGAGGAAGCCAGCTCGACCAGGCACCGCGCGTAGCGTGTGCGCGCTCCGGCGTACGTGATGACCCAATCGTCGCAGGCGACTTCGCGATCGATCGTCAATGCGCGGTCGAGCCACCAGACGGCCGGGTGCAGGCCGGCGAGCGCCGAGATGATCCGCTGCGCCACGATCGCCAGATCGTCGCGGCGCTGGATGTGCGCGTATTCGTGAAGCACGATCTGGTCGAGCTCTTCATCGGTCAGGCGATCGATCGCATCGGGCGCCACGGCGATCAGCGGACGATTGAGACCAAGCACTGCCGCGCAGTACACGTGCGTGGAGGCGACGAGCGTCGCCGGGCGTCCGCAATCGCGCATCATCGTCCACATCGCGAGGCGCGCTTCCCGATCGCGCGGGAAGGGTCCCGCCGACTTCCTGGTCCGCTGCAGGCGCACCAGGGCAAGACCGACCTGCACCAAATGCACGGTGGTCCATGCGGCCCAGACCGTCAGAATCAGGATCGCCCAGCGGTTCCAGGGGACCCGCACGATCATCCACGGATCGGGCCGTGCGGCGGGGGCGAGAAGCGAGGCACGAGAGGCGGCGTCGAGATCGGCGAGCAGGTAGGCGGCCGGCATCAGCGTCAGGCCAATCACGGTGACCCACCAGATGCGCTCGCGCGTGGCCGCGGTCATGGTCCCGTGAGCGCGCACGCCCAGCGCGACGACGACGGTCACCGCCGTGCCTTGCACCAGCCAGTTCAGCAACACGTGCATGTCGCGCCCCCGCTTCAGGCCCCGGCGATCAGTCGTTTGAGCCGTTCGATCTCCCCCGGACCGAGTCGCTCGTCGCGCAGGACGTCGAGGACCACCTGGCTGGGCGAATTATCGAACAACGCTTTCATGAGATGTCCCAGCGCTCGCCGGCGGGCGGTGCGCTGTTCGACCAGCGGGCGGTAGACGAACGCGCGGCCGACCTGAGCGTGCCCGGCGTAGCCCTTGGCCTCGAGGATGCGCAACATGGTCTGGACGGTGTTGTATGCGACGGCGTGTTTGCGCGGCAGCGCCGAGACGACGTCGCCCACGGTGGCGCGCTCTTTTTTCCAGAGCACGTTCATGATGCGGCTTTCACCATCGGTCAGCGTGGGAGAACGCTTGCGAGCCATGATGTCCTAAAGAATTAGGAGGTCGGACGTCCGAGTATAAATCGCGCCGCTTGGGCCGGTCAACTAAAGAATTAGGAGGACACGATTTTTCTTAGCTCGACCGGAAATCGCTGGCAATCGCAGGCGAGGACGCGATACTCTCTAGCGCACATCGCACGCTTTCCGGAGACACACATGAGGGTACACCTCGTTAATCCCAGCTCGTTGTCGTTCGGCGTCGGCGTGATCACGCCGCGATGGTTATATGTCCTCGCCGCCGCCACGCCCGAACGCTACGGCGATCCGCTGGTGACCGACGAGACCCTCAGCCACCTCGATCCCGACACGATCGAGCAGGGTGATGTCGTCGGCATCGGCATTCACACGGGCAACGCGCTACGGGGCTACGAGATTGGCGCGCTGGCGCGCCGGCGCGGCGCCACGGTCGTGTTCGGTGGCATTCATGCCACGCTGTACCCGGACGAGGCGCACGACATGGGCGCGGCGCACGCCGTCGTCAAGGGCGACGGCGACGTCGTCTGGAAAACGGTGCTGGCGGATTGCGTCGCGGGCACGCTCCAGCGGGTCTACGACGCCGGTCGTATCGAGGCGGACGAGTTCCTTCCAGCCCGCTGGTCGTTGCTACCACCCAACCGCTACATGTGGGCATCGGTCCAAACGGTGCGGGGCTGCCCGAAGCACTGCTCGTTCTGCTCGGTCTGGCGAACCGACGGTCAGCGGCCCCGCCAGCGGCATCTGCAGGCTGTACTCGACGAAGTCGTGGAGTTGCGGCGGAGGGGGTTCCGTTTCATCGCGCTGGCGGACGACAATTTCTATCCCGTGACGCTGACCGATCTGCAGATGGCCGGCCGCCGGAAGGATTCCAGCCGGCTCGACGAGCTGACGGCGATCCGCTCGGAACGGTTCGCCCTCATGGCCGGGCTCGCGCAATTGCCGAAGGACATGGTGTTCTTCACGCAGATCACGATGGAAGCGGCCGAGGATCCCCAGTTTCTCGAAGCGATGCGCCGCGCGAACATCAAAGGTGCGCTGGTGGGCGTGGAAGCGGTGACGTCAGAGGGGTTGAAGGACGTCTACAAGGATTTCAACGCGAGCGGCGAGCACCTGGTCGAGTGCCTCCAGGCCTTCCGCGCGCACGGCGTGCACGTGCTGGGGTCGTTCATCTTCGGCCTTCCCAGCGACCGGCCCGAGACGTTCGACCTGACGGCGGAGGTCGCCGCGCGCGCAGGCATCACATTCGCGCAGTTCGTGCTGCTGACGCCGTTTCCCGGCACGGTCGATTTTGCCGCGTGGGAAGAGACGATGCAGTCCGATCCGACGCGCGTGAACGGCATTCCATTGACGCGCCACTGGCTGATCCCGCAGAGCGACCGGCCGCACGTCTACGTCTCCCATCCGCTCATGTCGCCGGACGAAATCCGGCGGCGAACACAGGCTGTGTGGGATCGTTTTTACGGATTGGGCGAGATCTGGAAACGCTCCCGATGCGTCCAGTCACTCAAGTCGCGGCTGGCCTTTGTGCTGATCTCGAAGCTGTACCGGCAGATGTACGCCAATACGGGAATCACGACTGACAGCGCCCGCATCAACCGGTCGGCAATGTGGGCACGCTGGATCGCCAAGCCCTGCCAGCGGCTGTTTGCCGCGTCTCCGTTGCCTGACCTCCAAAGCCCGTCGCCGTCGACGTATAGCTAGAAGACCCGGGAATCAAACGCGAACGTCAGGCGAGTCTGACGTTCTCGCCGCGCGGCCCTTTCGGTCCCTGCCCGCGCTCGAATGTCACCGCCTGTCCTTCACGAAGATCGTCAAAGGCGGTCTGATTGCAGGCTGACTGATGGAAGAAGTACTCGTTGCCGTCGGCCGCCAGAATAAATCCGAAGCCCTTCTCGCTGACAAGCCGCTTGATCGTGCCGTTCATAGACGCCATGCTGTCTCCTTTGGGTGACTCGAGCCGAACCGAACTTACGCGGGCGCGACAGAGGTCAGCCGACAATCGTCGCACCGCAGATAGAGGACCGGGAACGTTTCGGACCGGCCGATGAGCCGCGCGTTCGACCGCCCGCACCGCGGGCACGTTTCGCGATCCGACGAGCTCTTTTCCGCGGCGCTTCGACGCGGCTGCCGCGGCAGGAATCGGGCCCTGTTGCCGTTTTGTACAGTCATCGACACCTCGACTTTCAGAGGACGTGTGGCGCGTAGAGGTCGAAGTCGTTTCAGATGCGTTCCTGTGTGTGCGCCGAAGACCGGTCGGCGCTACGATCAACGCAGGCTGGCTCAGTTCCGGTGTGAACGATTAGTATACACTGGCAGGCGGTCGGTGCCCGCCCCTATTTGCTGGGCTTGTGGCCACGGCCGTTGTCCTGCCCAAAGCGTGGATTCGCGCGGTTTTACGAACTCCGCAACCCCTTCGTGGGCGAGCGTGCGGCCTGTTTCGAACGTATTTGACGATCCGCCTCGTTCCGCCATCCGCCTTCCAGACGAACTGGTCCCTGGTCATGAGGGGGAGTGTCCCCGACTTACTCCCAAAGACGATAATCGAAGGGAATACTCGTGGCAGGAATACTCATGCAGGCACCTTACCGATGCGCCCTGGCAATTGTGCCGGCTCTCCTGCTTCCGGCGTGCTCGAAGCCGGTTTCGACGACCGATCCCGCTTCGCCGCCGCCCCTGGCCGGCTCGGCGCCCGCCGTCGTGACGGGCAGGGTTCCCGTCATGACCAGCGGGACTCCGGCAGTCGTGATCCTCGAACCGCGCCACACCGGTCATGTGCCGGCGCCGAGCCATACGCCGGTGATGGATCAGGTGGCGCGCAGCTTCATTCCCCCGATTCTCTTCGTGAGGACTGGACACGAGGCTCAATTCCGCAATAGCGACGACGAGCTCCACAACATCAACGTGAGGGATGGCGTCACGCATCAGCAGGCCTTCAACGTCGCGGTCCCGACCGGCGAGCAGTACCTCCACACGTTCAAGGGCAGCGGGGTTTATGACGTGAGCTGTGACATTCACGCCGGCATGTCGGCTCAAATCGTGGCGACCTCAACCCCGTATGCCACTCTAGCCGACCCTGAAGGGCGCTTCATGTTCCCCGACGTCGTGCGTGGAGCTTATGCGCTCACGGTTTACGCCGGCGTTCGAACCATCGAACGAACCATCGAAGTCGCCGGCCCGCGCACCGAGGTCGACGCCACGGAGCGTTAGGGCCGGCGAAAGAATGAGGGTCAACGTTGTTCTTTCGCTGACCCTTAGTGCACGACCTGGTCGTCCTCGTCCTCCGGCTCGAGGTGCGGAATCTCGAGCGCCCTCACGGCGTTGAGCGCCAGGACCAGGGCCTCGTCAGCCTGGCGCGCGCTCTCCTTGTTGTGCAGATCCCCACGGACCTGTCGCAAGGCACGGAGAACCCGCGCCCGATCGAATCGCTGACCCTGACAGTGTTCGCAGTAGTTCATCACCTGGGAGGCCTTTCAGGCTTGGTGAGGCTGCGCACCGGCGTGCGCCGCGGAAAATGAGCGAAACCCGGAACAGGCGGTTCACCGTGGACACAAACCCCCTGCTTCTCAACCCGGTCACGCGCGCTCCTCGATGTCGCGTTCTTCCGTCGGGACGCGACGATTTCGCGTTCCTGGCCGGCACTCCCAGCGGAGGCGCAGGTGTGATGCTGAACGCGCGCGCTCGGTTTGGACTCGGCAGACTGCAATACATCCGCGGGGAGCGGGCGCCGCTTCTGTTCACGTTCGCCCGGGCTGAAGCCCTTCTGCCGCCGGCGCCGCTGTACAGTCGCGGTCGTCAAGCGTCCATCACGTCTCAGAAAATCAGTCGGATATCATAGCCCGCTAGAAAATCTCGTTCAAGATTTCTCGCCTGGAGTGGTCAGCCTGCGAATTCTGAGATTTCCTCCTCAGTGTAGCCGATTTCACGCAGCACCTCGCGCGTGTGCTCGCCGAGCAGCGGTGCGCGGCGGCCGACGATCGGCGGCGTCGCCGACATCTTCAGAGGCGACCCCAGGGTGCGGATACGCCCGAGCGTGGGGTGGTCGGTTTCAACCACCATCCCTCGCGCGCGGATGTGTGGATCCGCGAACACCTGGTCGTAGGTGTTGATCGGCCCGCACGGCAGACCGTTGGCCTCGAAGAGCGCGATCCAGTGACTGCGAGGCTTTTCGATCGTGATCGATTCGATCAGGCTCGCGAGCGCGGCGCGGCTGCGGACGCGTCGTGTATCGTCCGCATACTCCGGATCGGCCCCCCACTCCGGATGCTCGAGCAGCTCGCACAAACGTTGAAACAGGCGGTCGTTGGCAGCGGCCAGCGTGATGTATCCGTCCGCGCACCGAATCGCTTGATACGGCGCGCTCATCCTGTGGGCCGATCCCATCGGCTGCGGCACGCCGCGGCCGGCGAAATATTCAGAGGCTTCCCACACGGACAGCGCGACGCCCGCTTCAACGAGCGACGTGTCGATGGACTGACCGCGGCCGGTGCGCGTGCGGTAATACAGCGCCGCCAGGATCGCGGACAGCGCGAACAGACCGGCGCCGAGGTCGGTCAGCGGCACGCCGACCTTTACGGGCGGTCCACCAGGATCACCGGTAATCGACATCAGGCCAGAAACGCCCTGCGCCACAAGGTCGAAGCCGCCTTTGCCCGAGTCGGGCCCGGTCTGGCCGTAACCGGAGATCGACACGAAAATCAGCCGGGGATGGTCCTTGGCCAGCACGCCGTAGTCGAGACCGAAGCTTCGCATCACGCCCGGGCGGTAGTTCTCGATCACCACGTCGGCGCGACGCGCCAGCCGGCGGAACGCCTCCTGGCCGAGCGGCGTCTTCAGATTCAGCACAATCCCGCGCTTGCCGCGGTTGACGGCGTTGAAGCTCGGGCTGTCGTTCCCCGACGCGCCGGACATCCGGCGTGTGGAATCGCCTCCCGGCGGTTCCACCTTGATCACGTCCGCACCCATGTCGCATAGTTGCATCGCGCAAAAGGGACCCGCCATCACCTGCGTGACGTCCAGGACCCGGATTCCCTCGAGCGCTTTTCCCGACACACCCATCTCTTCCGTCTGAGGAGCCCTCACGTGTCCACCTCGCGCACGCTGTTTACAGTCGAAGGCGCCGTTGCGTGTCTGACGCTCAACCGTCCCGAAGCCCGCAACGCGATGACGTGGGACATGTACGAAGCGCTCGTCGAGGCCTGCGATCGCGTGGATCGGACGGAGGCGGTGCGGGTGTTCGTCCTGCGGGCCGAGGGCAAGGCGTTCATCGCCGGCACAGATATCAGTCAGTTCTCACGCTTCGCTTCGCGCGACGACGCCGTCGCGTACGAGCGCCGCATCGACAGCGTCATCGATCGGCTCGAGCGCGTATCGGCCGCAACCATCGCGCAGGTCCAGGGCGTCGCCGCGGGCGGCGGCTGCGCCATCGCGCTCGCATGCGATCTCCGGGTCTGCACCGCCGATGCGCAATTCGGGATACCGATTGCGAGAACACTCGGCAACTGCCTGTCGGCCGCGAATTACGCACGTCTCCTCGACATGATCGGGCCTTCCCGCGTCAAGGACCTGCTCTTCACCGGCCGGCTGCTCGACGCGACGGAAGCCGCGTCGCTCGGGCTGGTCACCCGCATGGCCGATCCGTCGACCATCGACGATGCGGTGCGCGAATTGACGGCGACCATCGCCGCGAACGCCCCGCTGACGATTCGGGCCACCAAGGAAGCCGTGCGCCGGATTCAGGCCAGCCGGCGCATCGATGCGGCCCAGGCCGACGACCTGATCGCCATGTGCTATTCGAGCGACGACTTCAAAGAAGGCGTGGCCGCGTTCCTCGCCAAGCGTCCCCCGTTGTTCAAAGGGCGCTGACGGCCCCTACCCGCCTGCCTTCAGACCATCAGGCTGTCCATCGCGGCGTTCAGGCCGCCACGCTGAAGCGGCACGCCTGCCACCGACAATCCCATTTCCACACCCGCCAACGTGCCCGCGAGCATCAGATCGTTGAAGTCCCCGAGGTGGCCGATTCGAAACACGCGGCCCTTCAGCCGCCCGAGGCCGGCACCGAGCGAGAGGTTGAATCGTTCGAGGACGACCTTTCGGAATTGGTCGGCATCGTGGCCATCGGGCATCACGACGGCTGTCAGCACCGGGCTGTACTCTTCCTTGCACCGGCACAGGACCTCCAGGCCCCAGGCGCGAACTGCCGCGCGCGTGGCCTCGGCGAGCCGTCGGTGCCGGGCAAAGACATTCTCCAGGCCCTCTTCCTCCAGCATGCGCAGCGCTTCGCTCAGGCCGTACAACAGATTGGTTGCGGGCGTGAACGGGAAGAAGCCCGCCTGATTGGAATTCATCATCGGCTCCCACGCCCAGTACGACTTGGGCAACCGGGCGGAGCGCGAGGCCGCCAGCGCTTTTTCGCTGATGGCGTTGAAGCTCAGACCGGGCGGCAGCATGAGCCCCTTCTGCGAACCCGTGAGCGTCACATCGATACCCCATTCGTCGTGACGCAGCTCGATCGAGGCGAGAGACGAAACGGCATCGACCAGCAGCAGCGCCGGATGCCGGGCACGATCGATCGCCTTCCGGATCTCGGCCAGCCGGCTGGTGGCGCCCGTCGACGTCTCGTTATGCACGACGAGGATCGCCCGAACCCTTTGATCGCGATCCTCCGCTAGCTTCGCTTCGACCACGGCAGGATCAACGCCGCTGCCCCACTCGAGGGGGACCAGATCGACGTCCAAGCCGAGCCGCCTGGCCAAGTCGGACCAGAGCTTGGCGAACTCGCCGTTCTCGAACGCGATCACCCTGTCGCCCGGCGACAGCGTATTGACCAGCGCCGCCTCCCAGGCGCCGCTGCCCGAGGCCGGAAAGATGACGACCGGCCCGGACGTCTTGAAGACGGCCTTGATGCCGTTGAGCACTTCGTGCCCCAGCGATGCGAACTCGGGGCTTCGATGGTCGATGGTCGGCCGCGCTATGGCGCGCAGAACGCGTTCGGGAACGTTCGTCGGGCCCGGGATCTGTAGGAAGTGACGCCCGCTCTGATACATGATCCACCATCGTAATGCCTTCTGCTCGCCGCGCACAATTCGGTGCGTTCGGGGGACGCAGGGGAGGCAGGTCCCGCGACAGGACCGCTCACCGTATAATCAGCGCGACTCCGAATGCACCCCGTCTTTATCGAACGGGCCCCAGCGGTCCCGCAGGCTCACATCCGCTGGCTCGACGTCGACGCTCTGCGCCGCGATTTGGACGCGGTCATCGAGGGCGAAGTGCGGTTCGACAAGATCTCGCGCGCGTTGTACTCCACCGATGCCAGCGTGTACCGGATTGATCCGGTGGGCGTCGTGGTCGTGAAGTCGCGGGAAGACGTCATTCGCGCCGTCCAGATTTGCCGCAAGCATCGATGTCCGCTGACGATGCGTGGGGGCGGCACCTCGCAGGCGGGCCAGACGATCGGCGCCGGCCTTCAGGTGGACACGGCCAAGTACTTCAATCGCGTGCTGGAAGTGAACGTCACCGAACGCTGGGCTCGTGTGGAGCCGGGCATCGTGCTGGACGAGTTGAACGCGTCGCTTCGGCCCCACGGGCTCCGGTTCGCCCCCGACATCTCGACCGCCAGCCGCGCCACGATCGGCGGCATGATGGCGAACAACTCGAGCGGCGCGCGATCCGTGTACTACGGCAAAACGATCGACCACGTGATTGCGCAGCACGTGGTGCTGTCGGACGGGTCGGTGGCGCATTTCCGGCCACTCGACCCGCGTGAGCTCGAGATGGTCTGCGCGGGCGATTCACTCGAGGCCACGTGTTACCGGGAGGTCCGGCGAATCGCGGCGGCGTCGGCGGGCGACATCGAGCGGCGATACCCCAAAATTCTGCGCCGCGTCGGCGGCTACAATCTCGACGCCTTCGTCAACCACGACGAGCCATTCAACATGGCGAAGCTGATAGTGGGGTCGGAAGGCACGCTGGGCGTTGTCGTCGAAGCGAGGATCAACCTCGTCCCGCTGCCGAAAGCGAAAGCCGTCCTGGCGATTCAGTTCGCCGATCTGCTGCAGGCGCTCGAGGCCGCGCCAGCAATTCTCGCGCACAAGCCGTCGGCCGTCGAGGTGATGGATCGATCCATCCTGGACAACACGAAGCAGAGCCCGGCCCTCGATCGTCTCCGCCGCTCCTTCATCGAGGGCGAACCCGGCGCGCTGCTGTGCGTCGAGTTCTACGCCGATCGCGCCGAGGATCTGCCGCCGCGCCTCGAGAAGCTCGAACGCGACCTGGCCGCGCACAAGTGGGGGTATCGCTATCACCACGCGCTCGAACCGGCGGCGCAGGCGAAGATATGGGGACTGCGCGAGGCGGCGCTCGGCCTGTCGATGGCGGTGAAAGAAGACGCGAAGTCGATTTCGTTCGTCGAGGACACGGCCGTCGCGCCCGAAAGGCTGCGCGATTACATCGAGCGGTTCCTGGCGATCGTCCGTTCGCACGGAACCACGGCGGGGGTCTACGCCCACGCGTCTGTCGGCTGCCTTCACGTTCGCCCCGTCGTCAACCTCAAGACCGAGGAGGGCGTCCGGATGTTCGAGGCGATCGCGCACGAGATCTCCGACCTCGTGCTCGAATTCGGCGGTGCGCTGTCGGGCGAGCACGGCGATGGTCTGGTACGCAGCCCGTTCATGGAGAAGATGTTCGGACCGGTTCTGTACGACGCTTTCCGTGCCGTCAAGCGCACGTTCGATCCCGAAGGGATCCTCAACCCCGGCAAGATCGTCGACGCGCCGCCCTTGACGGACAACCTCCGGTACGGCGCGGGATATCGCACGCCACGGCCCGACACCTTCTTCGATTACTCCGAGTTCGGCGGGATGGGCGGCGCGGTCGACATGTGCAGCGGCCTCGGCGTGTGCCGCAAGACCCTCGACGGCACCATGTGCCCGTCATACATGGCCACGCGCGAGGAAGCCGATTCGACGCGCGGGCGCGCCAACGTGCTGCGACTGGCGATGGCTGGCCGTCTTGGCGAGTCTGGCCTCGGAGACGAAGGGGTGCACTCGGTGCTCGAGTTGTGCCTCGAATGCCGCGCGTGCAAAGCCGAATGTCCGGTGGGCGTCGACGTCGCGCGCTTCAAGAGCGAGTTCCTCGCCGACTACTGCAAACGTCATGGCACGCCGGTGCGTGCTCGCGTCCTGGGTCACGTCCACGAGATGGCGCGCTGGGGCAGCCGCCTGGCCCCGCTGTCCAACTGGATCGCGCGGAGCGCTCCGGTCCGTTGGGCCAACGAGCAGATGCTTGGCCTGGACCGCAGGAGAAAGCCGCCCGCGTGGGCGCGCGAAACCTTTGCGCGACAGTTCGAGGCTCATCGTCGACGGCGTGCTGAAGGCGAAGGTCACGGCCGCGACGCATCACCGCCCGTACTGATCTTCAACGACACGTTCACGAACTACTACAATCCCGCGGTTGGAATCGCGGGCGCGGACGTACTCGACGCGGCAGGCATCGCTTCCGCGCTGGCGCCGAACGTCTGCTGCGGCCGTCCGCTGATCTCGCAGGGGCTGCTGGAGGAGGCGCGCGAACGAGCCGCGGCCAACACCGCCCGGCTGTATCCGCTGGCCGCGGCGGGCGCGCGGATTGTCTTCTTCGAACCGAGCTGCCTGTCGGCGCTGCGGGAGGACGTTCCGTCGTTGCTCAGAGGGGAGCAGCAGCGGCAGGCGCAGCGCGTGAGCGACGCCTGCGTGCTGTTCGAGAAACTGCTCGAGGACGAGTGGCAGGCGGGACGCGCCAGCCTGCCGGTCCGCGGCGGGCCGGCGACGATCCTGCTCCACGGCCACTGCCATCAGAAGTCCATGGGACTCCTCGCTCCCTCGGTCGCCCTGTTGTCCCGCATCCCGGGGGCTTCGGTCGTCGATCTCGATGCGGGCTGCTGCGGCATGGCCGGATCGTTTGGATACGTGCGGGAACACTTCGAGGTCTCCCGAACGATCGGCGAGCGGCGGCTGCTGCCGGCGGCGCGAGCTCAGCGTGCCGACTCGGTCCTCGTCGCAAGCGGCGTATCGTGCCGGCATCAGGTTGAGGATTTCGCCGCAACGAGAGCCCTGCACCCCGCAGAGCTGCTCCGTTCGCTTCTGCAGGAGCCTTCATGAGCCTCGCTGTCCTGTCCGTCTGCGCACTGGCCCTGGCCATCGTCGTGAGTTGTGTGACCACGCTGAACGTCGGGGTGCTTGCGGTGGCGCTCGCCTGGATCATCGGCGTGTATTTCGGCGGCATGAGGCCGGACGATGTCATCAGAGGGTTTCCCATTTCGCTGTTCCTGACGCTCGCCGGCGTGACCCTGCTGTTTACACAGGCCCAGCTCAACGGCACGCTCG
>Ga0184627_10000929_pt1 | contig 11544 bp, 12 predicted proteins | sample PLM3_127_b1_FD_133150 | JGI IMG/M metagenome (GOLD analysis project Ga0184627, IMG submission 133150) | Groundwater sediment microbial communities from an aquifer in East River, Colorado, USA - PLM3_127_b1 | ecosystem: Environmental > Terrestrial > Soil > Riparian zone | place: USA: East River...
GAAGATTACAACCAAGTCGCCCCGCACAGCGCCCTGGGGATGAAGGCACCGGTGCAATTCTATGCGGATTGGATGTCAAAAATAAGCACTACACCTGTGCAGATTTAGGTGGGGCAGTACATAAGCTGATTTCCTTCTCCAGTCGGGCTTTATCCTCTAATCCACTTTTAATTTTTGCCTCACGCTCGTCAACATCATTTTTATATTTTGTTATCCCTCTTTCCACCCGTATCAAATCGACAAGCATGTTCATCTGAAGTCTAAATAAAGACAAAGGACTGCTTCGCCGTTTCATGCTAATACAAAGATAATCCTCTAAAATTTCGTTTTGTTCACGCGGCACAACAGGTCCTGCTGCTATTTCAGCAAGCATTTGTCTTCGTTGCTCAGTTAAAGCGACTATCTTCGCTTTGAATTTTGGCTTTTCTGCGCTTGGTTCTTCCATCTCTTCGTCCATCTTGAGAAGAAACAAATTACATCTTAACAAAAATTCATCAAGCGTTGTATACCCAGCATAGGAAGCTAACCGGAACGAAAAAAGCCCCGCGCCCGCAGAGCTTTCAATTTCCCTCTCCACCCTGTGGAGAGAAGCCAGGGGCGAGGTGCTTTACCCCAAAATCCCCTTATACTTCTCCGCGCTCAAAAGCTGCTCTATCTCTTTTTTATCTTTCACTTTGACTTTGATAAGCCACCCCTCCCCATACGGGTCTTTGTTGATGACGGCGGCGTCCGATTCCAAACCGGAATTGACCGCCACCACCTCGCCGGTGACGGGGGAGAATAACTCGGAGACCGCCTTCACCGCCTCGATGGTGCCGAACGGTTTCATTTGTGCCACCGCCGCGCCGACTTTCGGGAGTTCCACGAAAACGATGTCCCCCAATTCTCCCTGCGCATAATCGGTGATGCCGACAATGGCGACGTCGCCGTCCACTTTAATCCATTCATGCTCTTTGGTGTATTTCAATTCCTCTTTAATCTGCACGCTTCCTCCAGAGGTTCTTGTCTATCCGATTCTATTTGGTTTTGTTTTTGTAGGGGCAGGTCTTGTGCCTGCCCCCTCTGGAGGTCTAAAGACCTCCGCTACCGTAAAACAGAGGGCGGTTCTCGAACCGCCCCTACAACATTTTCCCGTAGGGGCGAACCTCGTGTTCGCCCGTCCCTCTCCATCTTATGGAGAGGGACTACAGGGTGAGGCGTATTTGCCCTACGCGTTACTCCCCGCCTCCACGATTGCTTTCTCCATCTCCGCCGTTTTTTTTTCCTCCGCCAGCATTTTCTCGACGAAGGAGGTGTCGTAATTCAAATTCAAAAAATCGGGATGAACCAGAACTTTTTTATGAAACGGTATCGTCGTGGCAATCCCTTCAACCACAAATTCTTCCAACGCCCGCAGAAGTTTCACCACCGCCTGCTCGCGCGTTTTGCCGAACCCAATCAGCTTGGCAATCATCGAATCGTAATAGGGCGGGACCTCGTACAAAGCAAAAGCGTGGGTATCCACCCGTATCCCGTGCCCGCCCGGAACGTGAAAGGCAGTGATTTTCCCCGGAGAGGGGGCGAAATCTTTGTCTGGATTCTCGGCGTTGATGCGGCATTCAATCGCATGACCTTTGAATTGGACGTCCGTCTGCTTGAAGCTAAGCTCCTCCCCCGCCGCCACTAAAATCTGCTCCCGTATCAAATCCAAATCCGCCACCTCTTCGGTGACCGGGTGCTCCACCTGGATGCGGGTGTTCATTTCCATAAAGTAAAACTGCCCGTTTTTGTCCAAAAGAAACTCCATAGTGCCGGCTGAGCGATAGCCGATTTTCCAGGCGCCCAGAACCGCCGCCTCGCAAATCTTCTTGCGCGTCTCTTCATCCAAAACCGGACAGGGGGATTCCTCGATTAGCTTCTGATGCCGGCGCTGCACGGTGCAGTCCCGTTCTCCCAGATGAACGATGCTCCCTTTATGGTCGGCCAGAATCTGAACCTCGACGTGCCGCGGGTTTTCTACAAATTTTTCCAAGTACAACGCATCGTTCCCAAAGGCCGCTTTCGCCTCTCCTTTGGCTGTGTCCCAAACCGATTCCAACTCTTTTTCGTCGCGAGCGTAACGCATCCCGCGTCCGCCGCCACCCGCCGCGGCTTTGAGAATAACAGGGAAGCCGAAAGTTTTCGCCAAACTGACCGCTTCCGAAACGCTGGTAACTTCCCCCTCCGAGCCGGGAACGGTCGGCAATCCCGCTTCAATCATCGCTTTTTTGGCAAAAATCTTGTCCCCCATCAGGCGGATATGAAACGAGGTCGGCCCGATGAATTGAATGTTGCACGACTCGCAAATCTCGGCAAAATCGGGATTCTCCGCCAAAAATCCGTAGCCGGGATGAATCGCCTCGGCATTAGTCAGCTCCGCCGCGGAGATGATTCGCTTGGGGTCTAAATAGCTCTCCGAGGACTTGGGCGGGCCGATGCACAAGGCCTCGTCCGCGAACCGCACCGCCAGCGAATCCTTATCCGCCTCGGAATAGACCGCCACCGATTTGATTCCCAACTCCCGGCAGGCCCGGATAATCCTAAGCGCTATCTCCCCCCGGTTGGCTACCAGGATTTTCTTGAACATCCAATCAAAGATAACACAATTCCCTAAATTCCGCCAAATTTTCTCCATTCTTCATAAAGTTTCTCGTTAATATTTTTATTTAAGATATTGCCCCGAATGTGCTTACATATGCCAATTTTCAACTAACGCTGCCTTCCTGAATACCACTCCTTTGTCCGTAAGGACCTAAGAAAAGCACTCAGTTTTTCTTGTAACTGATAAAAAAAGCGGGCTTGCGCCCGCTTTGTGAACTACAGAACACTTAAAAGATTACGCGCTTTTCGGCTCGGTTTTCTCGTGCCAGCCCCGATCGGAAGCGCCGGTGATGCCGCGCATACGCAGGTCGAAATCGTCCGGGTTGGAAGCCTGGCTCATCGCTTCTTCGTAAGTGATGATGCCGGTGCGGAAGAGCTTCATTATCGACTGGTCGAAGCTCTGCATTCCGTACTGCACGCCGCCGGACTCAATTAAGTCCATAATGGAGTAGGTTTTGTCCGGGTTCATAATCGCTTCGCGCACGGAGGCGGTGTTAATCAAAATCTCCACCGCCGGAACCCGGCCCGGGCCGTCGGCGCGCGGCAAAAGTCTTTGGGAAACGACGGCCTTGAGCGTGCCGGCCAAAAGCAGCCGAATCTGCTGATGCTGATGGGGCGGGAAAAAGGAGATGATACGCGAAATTGTTTCCACCGCGTTTAAGGTATGCAGACTGGATAAAACCAGATGGCCGGTATCGGCGGCGGTGAGCGCGATGGACATCGTGTCGATATCGCGAATTTCACCGATAAGAATGACGTCGGGGTCCTGGCGAAAGGCGTGCTTTAGGGCGGAAGCGAAGCTTTCCGTATCGCCCCCCACTTCGCGCTGGGTGATAATCGACTTCTTGTCGCGGTAAATGTATTCAATCGGGTCTTCGATGGTGAGAACGTTTTCGCCGCGGGTGGAGTTTATTTCCTCAATCATTGACGCCAGGGTGGTGGATTTGCCCGAACCAGTTGTGCCGGTGACCAAAATCAATCCGCGACGGCTGTCGCACAGTTTTTTGATAATTTCCGGCAAATTCAGCTCGGCAAAGGAAGGGATAACTGAATTGACCGCGCGGATGGCTATACCGGTGGTGGAACGCTGGCGGTATATGTTGATGCGAAAGCGCCCCATCTTGGCCACCGTAAGCGCCAAATCCATCTCGTGCTTGGCGGCAAAGCGCTCTTTCTGCTTGTCGGAAAGGATTTGTTCGGCCATCTGATCGACCGCTTCCTGCGTGCTTAAATCAGTCTCCAAGGACGAAAGCCGCCCGTCCACCCGAATGGTCGGCTTGATGCCGACCCGAATGTGCAAATCCGACCCGCGCTTGGTCAAAAGCTCTGTTAGCATCTGCTTTAAAGTCATATTTCCTTTCGCTTGACTGTCCGTTTTGCCCTAGGGTAAAAACTACAAAACCCCTATCTATGTATCGGCTGTCTGGCCCAAAGCTGAACGGGTTGGGTAAAGCATAAAACCGGAATTTTGCGGCCAGCAAGTTGTGAAGAGGACAATAAAAACCTCATTCCCTGCAAGAGAGGATTATGGAGAAATTTTACTTAAACTTTTCGGATAACTATAAGGGCTCGATTAAAAATAATGCCTGCCCGAATTCCACCGGTTTGCCGGTTTCGGCGGCGATTTTCACCACTTTTCCTTTAACTTCCGCCTCAATCTCGTTCATCAACTTCATCGCCTCGATGATGCAAACCACCTGGCCGGGCTCAATGATGTCGCCCACTTCCACGTAGGGGCGGGCATCCGGCGCGGGCGCGCGGTAAAAAGTCCCCACCATCGGCGATTTAATTGGAACAAGTTTATCCTCGGCCGGAGGCGTTGACAAAACGGGAGCTTGAGCTACGGTAGAAGGGACCAAAACCTGTGGAATGGGATAGGTGGTCAAGTTAGCAGCCGCACCTGAACCGTTGGTTCCGTTGGCCAATCTTTTCGTGATGCGGATGGATGTGCCCCAGTTTCGGTACTCGAGCGACTCGATGTTCGACTCCTCGACGATTTGAATCAACCGGCGGATAACTTTTTCACGCATAAACGCCTCCTCTCCCCTCCGAGGGAGATTATAGTTCCAACAGCTCCTTGGGGGCCCGATTCAAAACCACGCCGCCGCGCGGCCCCACGTAAACGTCATCCTCAATCCGCACCCCGCCCCATCCCGGAATATACACTCCCGGCTCAATCGTGACCACCATTCCGGTTTTTAAAACATCCTCGCTGGTTTGCCCGACTCCTGGAAAATCGTGCACCAAAAGCCCGATCCCGTGCCCGGTACCGTGCCCAAAATATTTTCCATACCCGGCCCGCTCAATGATTTGGCGCACCTTTCCATCCACTTCCTTACCTTTGAGTCCCGGCCGTGCCCACTCAATGCCTCGCTTTTGCGCGCGCAAAACAACGTCATAAACTTTTTTCTGCCGCTCCGAAGCTTTCCCGACCACTACCGTGCGGGTGACATCGGAACAGTATCCTTGGTAAAAGGCGCCAAAGTCCAAAGTGACAAACTCATTTTGACCAATCTTTTTTTCCGAAGCCCGCCCGTGCGGCCAGGCGCTGCGGTAACCGGAAGCGCAAATGGTTTCAAAGGCTGGCGCATCCGCGCCGTTTTTTTTCAGGCGATATTCAAGTTCCACGGCAACGTCCAATTCCCGAACCCCCGGTCGCAAAGCGGGCAGAACCTCCTCAAAGGTAATATCGGCAATTTCCACCGCCTTTTTTATCCGCACCAATTCGTCTGAGTCTTTCACCGCCAGCAAAGTCTCCACAAAATTGTCCGTCTTCTCCCAGAAGACCTGCCCTATACCGGAAGAATACGTATCCAGCGTTTTTACGGTCATATTCTTGGAGTCAAAGCCGATGCGCTGGCGCGGGCTTTTAAAAAACGGCAATTCCTTTAACCCTTTTAAAAGCGAACCGGCCACCACCGAAGGCTTAACTCCCGGCACTTCTTTTTTAACCTGTTCGGCATAACGCGAGTCGGTAAAGAAGTAATTTCCATTACCACTGGAGATTAAACCCAGCCCGTTGGAACCGGAAAAACCGAACAGGTAGCGCAAATGGGGCGAAGCGGTGACGACAAATCCGTCCAAGTTTTCTTTTCTCAAACGCAGGGCCAAACGCCTGCGCCGGGCGGCAAAAATTTTGGTACCGTTCATTTTTTCTGCTGCTCCAGAACTTTCTCTTCCAACTCTTTTATCCTATTTTTATACAACCCTTCCTCCGGATTCGTATTTAATAATTTTCGATACACCCTCAAAGCCAACTCAAAAAGCCCCTGCTTGGCGTAAATCTCGGCTATCGATGCGGTTTCAAAAAGCGGCTTGGGGACGGCTGCCGGTGCTGGCGGAGGAGCTTCCAGGTCCTTCGAGGAAGTGCTGGAAGCGCTAATCATAGGCTCGGGCGGTTTTTCGACTTTGGCCGGCTCCATTCCAACCAAATGTGTATCCACACTTACTTCTTTGGCGACCATAAATTCGTCGGAAGTATCCTTCCAGGCCGACTTTATTTTTTCCGGCTTATGGTACTCTTGCCGGACAGGATGATGCTCTTCGACCGGCAGCGATGATACGACTACGGAAGCGGGCACTTTTTCTATCCGTTTGGGAGCTGCTGACGGAACAACGTCTTTGCTTTCCAATTCCATGCGAAGTTTTTCCGCCTCCAAGCTTGCCTCTTCACAATACGGATCCGCTTCCAGAACTCGTTCATAAAAAGAAAAGGCCAAAAGGGTGTCCCCGGAGTTCTCTGCCACCTGCCCCAAAAGATAAAGTGCTTTCAAATTGTCCGGGTCCTGTTTAAGCACCAGATTTAATGATTCGCGCGCCTTCCCATACTCCTTTAGAGCCAGATAACTTTGGCCCAGGATGATAAGCCCGGATAGATAGCCGGGAACGCGGCCGATATTCTGTTCGCACAAAGCTGCCGCTTCTCCCGGTTTCCCCAGTTCCAAAAGCCGGTCGGCAATTCGGGCAAAAAACATTTGATTTTCCGGCCGCCGGGCTTGCTCGAGATAGTAATCTACTTTGTCAGTTTTCCAATCCATAGCTGTCAGGTTAAGCGAGGCTATACCTACGGCGTCCTTTTCGGTCGCGCATTGGTTAAAAATTAACCTAACTTAAGCGAGAAAGTCAAGCAAAAAGGTAACCGCTTGGCGCACAGGCGGTTATTGGAGATTTTTTTGATGTAACTTTACGTTATAAGCGCTTTAGTTTTTTCAAAATAACTGAACTGCTTCGGCCTTTGAGCAGAGGAATTCGTACCACTCTCCCACCGTAAGATTCCACCCAGTCAGCGCCGATGATGGCTGACATTCTGTAATCCGCCCCCTTAACCAAAACATCCGGGGACAGAGCCTGAATAAGCTTTAGAGGAGTCGGCTCGGAAAACAAAACTACATAGTCAACATAGCGAACAGCAAACAAAACTTCGGCTCGGTCTTTCTCCAGTGCTATCGGCCGTCCGGGGCCCTTTAATTTTCGAGCGGAGCGGTCGCTGTTTAATCCGACGATTAAAACATCTCCCAGACCCTTGGCTATCTTCAGAAGCCGAATATGGCCGGCGTGTAAAAGGTCAAAGCAGCCATTAGTGAAAACGATTTTTTTCTTTTGCTTTTTCAGCCGGCGAATTTTTCGAACCAAAATGGAGAGTGAAACCAGCAATTACAGCTCCGCTTCGATTTCCGCCAAAAGCCGCTTTTTAGTGACCTGCGCGGTGCCCAATTCCTCGATTACCAGACCGGCGGCGCGATTGGAGATATAAGCCGCCTCCGGCAGGCTTGCTCCGCCCGAAACGGCGGAGGTGATAGCGGCAACTACCGTGTCACCGGCGCCGGTGACATCGTAAACTTTTTTGGCGCGCGCCGGGAAATAATGTTCCCTCTTACCAACAAAAAGCGACATTCCCTTTTCGCCCAGCGTAATCAGCATCGACTCCGCCTGCAGCTTTTTCAAAAGTCCGAAAGCCACTTCTTTTAACGTCTGATGGTCGCGAATCCTTTTGCCATAGGCAAAGCCGGCTTCGTGATGATTGGGGGTAACAACCGAGACTCCGCGATATTCGTGGAAGTGCGTCTCTTTGGGATCGACGGCAACGAAAACCCCCTTCTTTCGGCAGAAATCCAAAAGTTCGCCTAATAGCAGCTTGGTGATGACTCCCTTGCCGTAGTCCGAAATGATTAAAAAATGAGCACGAGCTAACTTAACTTTTAACTTCGACAAAATTTTTCCAAGCAAAAGGCCGTTAAGTTCTTCCAGCTTTTCATAATCCACCCGTACCACTTGTTGGGAATGCGCGATGATACGGGTCTTGGTGATGGTGGGAGAAAGACCGGAGGCCAAGACGCCGCTTGCGTCGATTTTCGTTTGGGAAAGCAGCCTGCGCAAAGTTGCTCCCCTGTCATCTTTGCCCACCAAGCCGAAAAGAAAGACCGGATGTCCTAAAGCCCGTAGATTGGATGCGACGTTGGCCGCCCCGCCCAGCTTAAGCGTCCGGGAGGAGACTTCCACCACCGGCACCGGCGCTTCCGGCGAAATCCGGCTGACGTTCCCCCAGATATATTCGTCCAGCATCAAATCTCCCAGCACCACAACCGGCTTTTTCCCCATCAGGGAAAGAATCTGTTTGAGGCGAGAGATTTTTATGGTTTCAGGCATAGATACTTGCGGCGTTGGAAATACCACCTACGATATAAATTGATAAATCGTAGGCCGGATTTCCAATCCGGCGAATCAAAAGTAAAGATATAGCCGTTCTTTGCATACCCAAACCTTTTGAATATATTGTTGTTTTGGGTTAAAACAAGGTTGAAAACCTTGAGCAAAACTGAAAGGTCGAAGACCTTGAGCAAAGTCGAAAGGAGGAACCAATGACAGACAAACAACCGCAGCCGATGCAGCAGCAGATAAATTTGGAGTTTCCGGAAAAAGAAGCCGAAGGGATTTATTCCAATTGGGTTTTGATTACCCACTCCCCCTCGGAGTTCATTCTGGATTTTGCCCGCCTGCTGCCGGGGCAGGCCAAAACCAAAGTGTATGCCCGGATTATTATGACCCCGCAGCACGTCAAATTGCTCCAGCAGGCCTTGGACGACAACGTCAAAAAATATGAGGGGCAGTTCGGAGCGATCAAAGTTTTTGGACAGGACCAAAAGGGGCCGGGCGGAATCGGCTTTCAAAGCTCAGCCGGTAAATGAGCCAGGGCGCTTTCAATTTAGTTCTTCACACCCATCTCCCCTATGTTTTGGGGCATGGCCGCTGGCCGCACGGCACCGATTGGCTCTGCGAGGCGGTGTGCGAATGCTATGTCCCCATTCTGCGAGGTCTCACCGAACTGAAAGAGGAAGGAATTCCCGCCCGCCTGACCATCGGTGTAACGCCGGTTCTGGCCGAGCAATTGGCCGATTCACGACTGGCTGGTGAACTTCGCTTTTATTTGAAAGAAAAAAAAGAAGCGGCGCGAAAGGACGAAGAGGTCTTCGTTCGAGAAGGATCAAAAAACCGAGCCGAAGTTGCCCGCTTTTGGCAACGGTTCTATACGGAAGCCGAGGAATGGTATTTCGAGCGCTTTGGCGGAAATCTGATTTCACCTTTTCGTCAATTGCAGGATGAAGGCGCAATTGAAATAATCACCAGCGGCGCCACGCACGGATATTTTCCCCTTCTGGGAAGCGATAACTCCATTCAAGCGCAAGTAAAAGAGGGAATAAAGAGTTACCGCAAGCACTTTGGCCGAAATCCTAAAGGAATTTGGCTGCCGGAGTGCGCCTATCGTCCTTTGTATGCCTGGGCGCCGCCGGTGGGGGAAAATGCCCAGCCAGTTTTGCGCAAAGGCGTGGAAGAATTTCTGCAAGAGAACGGAATTGAGTATTTTTTCATCGACAGCCATCTCCTAAAAGGTGGTAAGGCACTGGGGGTTTACTTCGACCGTTTTCCGGCCTTGCGAGCTATCCGTGAGCAGGAATCTAAGGGAATCCAAATCCGTCCTGAAAGTGAGCGAAGTCCCTATCAGTCGTACTGGGTTGGAGAAGCCAAAAACAAAAAGCCGGTGGCGGTTTTTGCCCGCGACCCGGTGACCACTCTCTTAGTTTGGTCGGGCGAACATGGCTATCCGGGAGACGGAAACTATCTCGACTTTCACAAAAAACATTACCCCGGCGGGTTACGCTATTGGAAAGTAACACGCACCAAGTCAGACTTAGGGGACAAAGAGGAATATGTTCTCGAAAACGTCAACGCCCGCATCGAGGAAAATGCCGCGCATATGGTTGGTCTGGTGGCGGAGCAGTTGAAAAATTTTTCAGAAAAAAACAAAACTCCCGGCATCCTTTCCGCGCTGTATGACACCGAGCTTTTTGGCCACTGGTGGTTCGAAGGCCCACAGTTTTTGAAAGCGATTTGGAAAAAGCTCAGCCAAAATCAGCAAGTTTCTTTGATGACCGCCGGCGAGGCGCTGGAAAAATTTCCTCCGACCGGGCGCATTAGCCTACCTGAAGGTTCTTGGGGGGAAGGGGGACATCATTACATCTGGCTGAACAAAGAGACCGCCTGGACCTGGGAAAAAATTTATCCGGCCGAAAAAAAGTATCTCGAATTAGTTAAACAACCATCCACAAATCCTGAACTTTTGAGGGTTCTAACCCAACTGGGCCGCGAGCTTTTACTCCTGGAATCTTCCGACTGGCAGTTTTTGATTTCGACCTTCGCTGCCAGCGATTATGCCAAAATGCGTTTTGACGAGCATCTGGAAAAATTTAACCGGCTGGGAAAGATGGCAGAGGAGGTTTTGAATGGAAAATCCCTCCCGGAATCTGACTGGAGTTATTTATCCGATTGCGAAGAATCGGACAGTTTATTCCCCGATTTTTCTCCGAAGTCGTTTTACCCTTTGAAATTTCCCGCTAAAACAAAATAAAATTCTTTTGTAGAGGCGGGGTTTAAACCCACCCCTTCATCCACTGAAATTGTAACATCTGTCTTATCCTCCAACCTGTCTAATCCAATCGCGGATGGCAATGCCGACCCGCTCAACGTCGTCATTTTCAAGTTCTCCACTATGCATAATCACGTTTCGAGAGCGCTCGAGAGTTTTAATAATCTGCCTGACCCAGTCGATTGACTGCAGATGGTTTTCAAAATACTTCCAGTTTTGATTAATTATTGAAGTAAGATCGCCAAAGTCGGTGTAATTAATTAGAGCAACTCCCCTGGGTGTATGCCACCGATTCTTTTCCTCCTCTTCTTTACGATTCTCAGCGTTCTTTCTTATTTTTTCTGAAACACAATTAAGCCACCACGATTCACCAATCTCTTCAAGTAACCTTTTCGAAACCAATTCTCTTACAGTGTTTTCAAAAGCAGCGATAGCAGTATACACCGTGGCCATTCTCTTGGCACGAACTATTAAATCCTCATCCAACAAGGCTAAGGGCAGCCTATCGATTACTTCCTTGTCTAAATTTGAACCAAGGGTCAAATGGTTCAGCCTCCCACTTCTGTCTAATGCTTCCTCAGCGAGAAGCCCACAAAACACGAATGAGTAAATGTCTTTCTCTATCATATCGCCCCCTAAAGCAAATGCTCCTTAAGACTACGAAAAATAGCATCGAAAACTGCGGGGTCACGTGATTCCGGAAGATGAATTTGTATATTGTAATGCAACTGGGGATTTACTCCTTTCTCCAAAGGTTTTGGAATCTCATCTTTTGGTTTAAGCGTTTTTTTTGAGTCGTGTTCGATAGGGGGTGGTTGTTTGGTCACACCCGCAGCATTCCAATCGGCCAATTCACACATCGCTTTAAAGGTATTGGCCATCAGATGCCGTGCCCCACTTAAGATTTGGACAGGTATAATCGTATAAGGAGGATTGATGGAAGCAGCGACGATGCCTGTGCAGTCCCGAAAGGTTTCGGGGCGGAAGCGTTGGGATGTTGAGCA
>Ga0184627_10000930_pt1 | contig 11543 bp, 13 predicted proteins | sample PLM3_127_b1_FD_133150 | JGI IMG/M metagenome (GOLD analysis project Ga0184627, IMG submission 133150) | Groundwater sediment microbial communities from an aquifer in East River, Colorado, USA - PLM3_127_b1 | ecosystem: Environmental > Terrestrial > Soil > Riparian zone | place: USA: East River...
CACGGCCGGGGGGATGTGTACGAGAACTGGGATTATCGTACACATAATAACGCACCCGCTCCGGCGCCCCCGCGGTGGGTGGTTCCCAGGGCGTCGCTCCACAAAAGTCTACGGGTAGAGGTTCACTCTAGCGCCCGGCGACAGCCTGCGGATGGTTATGTCACCGAAGAGCGCTTCGCACCCTTATACTAACGCGTTTGTCCCACCGACTGCTTGCTGGCTGTGCCGCACAGGCCCCGCCTCGGCACGCTCCCTCAGCGCACTGCATCCGCGCCGGCCGCCACAGGATGGCTCCGGACATATGCACGCCCCCCCCCACTTGGCTCTGGTGAAATCTTAAGGGAACTGGTGTCGCTTACCTTATTGAGGGCAGCACGATTTGATGCGTAAGACCTTCATTCTCCACTAGGACAGCCACAGCGGCCGTCCACAAAACCATGTAGGAGGAAAGTCATGAGCACATCCGGAAAGGTCCCCCTGTTCATTCCCAAGACCAGCATCCTTTCGCAACGTTCCAGCGGCTACGTGAACACGCACAGCGCGGTTAACGAGTTTATCGACAACTCGATCGAGGCCGGCGCCAAGCGGGTGTACGTGTACTACCTGCCCCGCCGGCAAGGCAACCGGGTGCAGACGCACGACATCGTCGTGCTCGACGACGGACACGGGATGACCCCCGAGCAGTTGCAACAGGCGCTCGCCTTCGGGGGAGGCGACCGCTTCGAGCGGAAATCCATCGGGCGGTTTGGCTACGGTCTGCCAAACGGGGGGATTTCTCAGGGCCGCCACCTGGACGTGTACACCTGGCAGTCGCCCGATGAGGTCTTCTGCGCCACGCTAGACGTTGATGACGTGGTAAGCGGAAAGCAGACCGGCATCGACGATCCCGCCGTCTGTGACGTGCCGCGCGAACTGGTCCGGGAACTGACTCGCCCTATCGGAAATTTCCCGCCAACCGATGAACAGTCCATGAACCGCATGCTAAAGGAGGACTGGCCTGAGCACGGCACCTTGGTGCATGTCACCGCGTGTGACCGCCTGACCCACAAGATGACCAAGCCGTTGGTCGAGCACAGCCGCTACTTGGGCCGCGTGTACCGACACAAGATCTGGGAATCGGGGGTCCGAATTTACGTCAACAACCGCCTGATCGAGACGGAAGACCCCCTGTTCCTCAACAATTCGGCGCGTCATAGCGGGGCCGTTCCCTGGGGAGAAGAGATCCGCTTCCCGATCCCCGTGATCGACGTGCATGGGCTGCTCGCGGAGGAGGCCGCCAAGGTGCCAAAGGCCGAGGTCGTCGCCCGTTTCTCCATTCTTCCCGAGGAGTGGATGGGGAGCTCCCGTAAGATCAACCGCAACGAGTTGCGCCTCAATGACCGGCGCGGCATCAGCGTGGTGCGGGCTGGACGGGAGATGGACATCACGCTGAAAAAGCTGATCGGGATCACGGAGCTCGGACTCGACGACTACTGGGGCGCGGAACTGATCATCCCTACCGTCCTGGATGAGGCGATGGGTACGAACACGATCAAAGAGGGCGTCCGGCCGCAGGAGTACGCAAAGGAAATCATCATAGACTACCTGGCCCCCGTCGTAACAACCCTGCGGGCGAAGATCTTCGAGACGCGCAAGAGGGTTCGTTCGGCGCGGAAGGGCGGGGAGCCAACCCTCACCGAGAAGCTGGCCGCCGACGCTGAGAAGTTCCTCGGAGCCGGCTTCGAGGTTCCCCAAAACCCAGAGTTTCAGATGCAGGTCGAGATCGCGATGCGCGAATACGCCAAGGGACACTGCCGCGACGGCGAAACGCCCGACGATGCGTACGAGCGGATCAAAAAGTCGGCTTATCTGTTGGAATACGAGCACGCACCCGAAGGGCCGTTCTACCGCGCTGACCTGCTCGGGACCCGAGTGGTCACCATCGTCAACAGCGCCCACCCCTTCTACGACAAGCTGTGGGACCCGGAGTTGAACAGCAAACTGGAGCCCAGGGAGAACGTCAGCAGCGACGATGTAGAAGTCGCCTCCGCGACATCCACCGACACTCCGACAGCCCTGGCCCTGCTGCTGATGAGCCTAGCCCGCGCCGAGTTGACCTTGCGTCACCGCAGCGAAGATGGGGAGGAATTCTTCCGATCACTCCGCAATGAGTGGTCCAACGTCCTGCGCAAATTCTTGATGAACAGCAGCGCGGTCTAACACCGCCCTGGGGTCGGCTGGCTTGTACCGACCGACCCCAGGGCTTCGTGTTGCGTCGCACTCTTTTTTTCAAAATCTTTGCAATCCGTCGAGATCATTCTCGCCTTGGCGTCCTTCATTCAGTAGACTACTCCCATACATAACTCCGCCGAGCCACAGCGTGCCGGCACAGACACAGGAGTGAATCGTATGTCTCCCTCTTCCTTTCCCCTTGCGGGGGTGCGCTTTTGCGCCTTTGAAAACATCCATTCCAGGTTGGTCCGTACACGCTCATCCTACTGGGACTCGGTCTACTCCCGCGCCTTGGATGCATTGTTAAACGAAAGGTGGCAGCCGACCGGCCCTGTGGAGAAGGTGGTCCGATCCGCCATCGCCAACGCCAAGAAGACAGTCAGCCGGCGTGCGTCGAAGACAGTGGCCTGGCAAGATGCTGTGGCAGAGATACCATCCACAGACAAGTCCTCACACGCTGATGCGTGCCTGGATATTTCCTGTCTTCTCAGTCATGCTCCGGGACGAGACCGTGCAGTTCTGGAGTTACGGCTTGCCGGGAAGGATGACGCGGAGATCGCCCGGCGACTTGGTGTCTTGTCTAGGCAAGTTCCGGTCCTGTATCACCGCGCCGTTAAGCGTTTGCACCGGACGTTCAGACGCACCGATTGAATCCAGCAACAACGGAAAGACAAAGCGGCCGCAACTCATTTTCCCGTCAGGTCGGCCGAGGAGCAGATAGGCAATTCACAAGCCCTTGTGCGCCGCCAAGCGCGCGGGAAGGGTGGGAGAGGGCGCCACGGCCCAGGAGACGTGCCATGGCTGACGCGTCCTCCGCCAGGACATGGTGCCACCCCGAGGCCCTGCGCCAGCCCCGAGGGGCCGTATGGCTGGCGCGCGCGGTGCCCATGGGCGCGGCGGCCCGGCGGTGGCGCGCGGGCGCCCGTCTGGAGCTAGCAGAGCAGCTCGCCGCGTTCCAGGCCGCGCTGCCGGGCAGCCGCGGCGAGGCGTACTTGCGCCAGCGCGGCATGCCCCTGGCGCTGGCGCAGCAGCTCGGCGTGGGCTACGCCGCGCCGGGCACCTGGCCGCACGCGGCGCGCGACTGGCGCGGCGGCCGCATGGTGTTTCCCCACACGACACCGGACGGTCGCCTGGTGAACCTCTACGGCCGGGCGGTCGGTACTGCAGAGCAGGTTCCAAAGGCCAAGCGTCATGATCATCTCCCAGGAGAGAAGGCGTACTTCAACGCTGCGGCGCTGCAGGCCGGTGCCAGCCCGCTGTGGGTGTGCGAGGGCGCTTTGATGCCCTGGCGCTGCTGGCGGCGGGTGTCCCGCGTGGTGGCGATCTTCGGCGTGCAGGGTTGGCGCTGGGCGTGGGTCCGCGAGCTGGTCTTTGCCCTAGACGGCGGATAGGAAATTCAAACGGCATTTGCGCGCCGCCCCGCCGGCCGCCCCGCCCCAGCGCCGCCCCGCCGGAGCGGCCCCCAGCCAGGCGGAGCGCGGTGTAGCGCAACTTTCGCTGGTGCTGGACAGGCGTCTCAGGATGGGGTAGGGTAGCGCCTCAGGGGTGCCCTGGGGGGACAGCCTCGGGACGGGCGACGTAGGACGGCTGGAGGGGGTCCTCACCTGAGAAACGACCTGCCCAGCAGCCGCTGAGGTTCTCCTGAGTTGATGCCTTGTGCATTATGATAAGCCCCAAAACAATGATTTGGGTCTCCTATCATCGTGGAAGGCAAAATGTAGGCAGACACTTCCACCCCCTCCCTGCTCATAACATTCATAACTCTAAAGAGTTATACGGATTAGCCTGCTCAAAGCGGGGGGGAAGATCCGTCAGTGATGGCGGCACGAAGCGTAGACAGTGAGTGCAAACGCCGTGTGATTGAGCCTCGAAACAAGGCCAAGTCGTAGGAGCCTTCGTCGTCATGGCATCGGGGGCAACATCGATCCACTGTACGGGCTTGGTGGAGGCGATCCTGCCGGGGTCTGAGAGCAGGGCAGAGGCACAGCAGGGTTCCCTAGGAACGTGGGAGATCCCGTGAATCTCTGCTCCCCAATCGCCGGCAGGGACCATCCGGCTGAGCAAGTCCCCGGCTCGTGGACGGGGCGTCTGGCATCCACGAGAACGAAACACCAGCACGCAGGGAGCGGTACCGTGACGCGAAGAAACGAAGCGTGTGGGAGGGACACGGGAAGTCTTAGCCCCTTCATAGTACCGATGGAAAACAGGGAAACCGATCCCGAGGAAGCCTGTGAGTAGGAAAGGGAGGGGCCGGGTCACGGAACCGTTTGTGGGAAACACAGAGGTACCCAGAGACCGATGCATATGTCAACGCAACAACAACGGATAGCAGAGCTGGTGAAGCACCAACCGGAGAGGAGTTTCACGTCTTTGAATCACTATCTCGACGTCGACTGGTTACGCGTGGCCTTCTCCATTGGCCCAGGCGAGAAGCGTCTGCGCTACGGAAAACTCGCAACCAGCTCAATATGAACGCACCATGACTCACGTGAGGAGACTGCTATGCAAAGACACACACCTATGATGGTACTCTGGTTCCTTGCCATGGCGACTGTCGGTACTACGCCGGTACTCCTGGCGCAAACTGCTGGAACGTCGAATCCGTGTGCGTTTCAGGAGATCGATCCGGTGAAGTGGGGGAACCAGCCATTGCACAATCCGCCTGTCGAGCAGGCTGTCCACGGTTCCTTGCACACGACGTTGACCGTGCAATACACCGATCCGCGCACCACATCGCTCGGTGGTTGCCCGGTGACACTGCGCACGTATAACGGTGCCCTGGTCGGGCCGACGCTGCGTGTGAAGCCGGGTGAGGTCCTGAATATTGTGCTCAAGAACGCCTTGCCACGTGAGACCCCGGACGAGATTGCGGCCCAGATCAAGCAAGAGGCGGATAGCGCCTTCATAGAAACCAAGCCGCATTCCTTCAACACCACGAACCTCCATACCCACGGGCTGCACGTCTCACCGGTCGGTAATAGCGACAACGTGCTCCTGGCCATTCCGCCGCAGACGCAGTTCTCCTATGAGATCAAGGTGCCTGCAAACCATCCTGCCGGCACGTATTGGTACCATCCCCACGCCCATGGCTCGACCGCTCTCCAGGTGGGGAGCGGTATGGCCGGGGCGCTGATCATCGAAGACGATGAGGCCACGCTGCCGCCCGCGCTGCGTGAAGCAACCCGACGCGAAAAGATTCTGGTCTTTCAGACCATCCTGTATGACGCTCAGGGCCAGGTCGACGATATCACCGCGTTCTTTCCAGACCCGCCCAAGCCGCCGGATGCCTGCGCCAAGGGGTTGGCGAGCTGCACCTGGCAGACCTCCAAGCGCCGCATTACGATCAACGGACAGATCGTGCCGATCATCACCATGCGTCCAGGAGAGGTGCAGCGCTGGAGGATGATCGGTGCCGCGTCCCGCGAATCGATCTGTGTTCGCCTGCGCAAACAGGGGAACGACAAGGAAGGGATCCCGCTGCATGAGATCGCCCTTGACGGTATCTACCTCGGCAAGATCGACACCTGGTCGCCCAGCCAGATGATCGACATCGAACCCGGCTACCGCAGCGACGTCCTCGTGCAGGCCCCCAGAACGACTGGACTCTACGAGTTAATCGACGCGGAACCCAACCTCGGCTGCCCCGCCCCGGCTGCGGCCGGGAGTGCCGCGAGTGGCACCCGCGTTGGCTTACGAGGTATCCCCGAGCCTGAAAACCTGCTTGCCTATGTCGATATTGCGGGTGAGCCGCTGCCCATGGCGCTCCCGACAAATGCCGAGATGGCAGCGCTCGCTTACCTCCCGGGTGTGAATCTCCAGGCGCAGGCGGACGGCGTCCAGGAGGCGGTCTTCAAGCTAGGCAGCGCCGTGCATACGCAGAAAGACTCCCGCAACTACTTCCAGGTGAACGCCCACGCCTTCAATCCAAGCCGTATCCGTCCCCTTCGCCTGGGCGCCACGGACATGTGGAACCTCGCCACCGTGGGTGATCCCCCCGGGATACGGCCGCCGAGCAAAGCCATTCCGCCCGTACCGCATATCTTCCATATCCATATCAACCCGTTCCAGACCACACGGCAGGATCCCAGCGGACAAACTGAGGTCGTGTGGAAGGACTCGTTGCTCGTCTTACCCGGCGCGCCACTGCAAATCTATACGCAATACCTCGACTACATTGGACAATTCGTGATGCACTGCCACATCCTTGACCACGAAGATCTTGGGATGATGGAGATCGTCGAGGTGGTAGGCGAGCAGCCGGTGACGTCGCTGCCGACGCACGGTAGTCATTAGGGTTCTGTCGCAAAGTTGCTTTTTCGAGAATTTGGGAGTCTGTAAGTCATGGAATTCTTGACTGACATTGAGCAGGTGACATTTCAATTTTTCTCATTTCAGATATAAAATTTAGTAAAATCAACTAGTTATGATTATTATCGACAGATTTTGGCTTGCTCCATCCCACTCCGTTAATGCAATCTCCATGGACCTTGAGCCGACTCAACCAGGAGGTGATCAAAGGAAATTGCAACGATTTTGTTCTTATGAAGACGATTTTGTACCAATATGCTCTTGAGCAGTTGCAAAATTGCCTTACCGCAAGATCTATTCCAAAAATTGATCGGTGACCCTGCTCAATGTCGGTCTTGACACCAGATTTTTGGATTTTGCCCAAAAATCGAATCTTGCGACAGAACCTTCCCTCTAATCACAAGTTGGCGTTTCTGAACGGATACTATCTGGAGGCGAACGATGAAAAGCCACACACGTGTGACCCGCGTGTTAGTAACAACTCTTCTCCTGCTCAGTACGGCAACCGCCCAGGAGATAATCAAGGACAAGCCGACTCCCAGCCGCACTGAATGGGCGCCGCTTGGCAATGCGTATGGGCGGGACTATTCGACATCCGACGTAACCAAGGTCGTCGTAATCGGCAGTGGGACGCCAATAGCCGACACGCGTCACGGCGGAATCTCCGTCGCAGTGGTCGTCAATGGTCAGCCTTACATTATCGACTGTGGCCCAGGCTTTTGGCGAAACTCGCAAGCGAACACTCCGCCGTTCGGGGGAAAGATCACTGGCCTCGCACCGGAGAAGCTGACCCGCTTGTTTCTCACCCATTTGCACTTTGACCACACCGAAGGCATGACGGCTTTCATGCTCGCGCCCTGGAGCGTGGGACGTCAAGAGGCGCCGCAGGTCTATGGACCACCGGGGACGGAGAAGCTGGTTCACCACCTAAAGGAGGCCTACTTGAAAGACATTCATATGGAAATGTTTAGCCAGCAACGAGCCAATGTGACGGGCTGGAGATTGCAAGCGAAAGAAGTGCTGCCCGGTGAGGTCTATAAAGACAAGAACGTCCAGATCACCGCCTACCAGAACCATCATGGCACTTGGGATTATACGTATGCTTACCGCGTCGTTACCTACAAACCGGATGGAAGCGTGGACCGGACGATTGTCTTCAGCGGCGACACATCACCCTTCCATGGTATAGAAGAGGTTTACGCCGGCGCAGACATTCTGTTCCACGAGGCGTACAGCTACGATCCGAAGACCGACAAGCATCTCAGCTCAGAGTACTTATCGTATATGGCAGCATTTCATACTACGACAGAACAGCTGGCAGGCATTCTCAAGAAAGTGAATCCCAAGGTGACCGTGCTCTACCATTACATGGTATTCACCGACGAGGAGCACACCGACCAAGAGCGAGGTGTCAAGGAGATCAAGAAGTACGGTTACAACGGTCGCGTGATTCAGTCACAGGACGCAGACATCTTCTAGTACTACAGTTGTAGTTGTACAATTGCACGTCGTCTATAATGCCAATATTGTGCTATCCCTTGGTGCCAGCGGCGCCAAGCCGACCAGGCGAGTACACGCTCCGCACGCTGCCGTGTCGCCAACACGAGCCTCCAGAAGAGATGCCGAATCTCCCGGATACTCAACGGCACAGCGGCACTGGCGGCTACTGTTTGGCATGTAATGCTGCCCTGAATAAGGCGAAGCGCCAGGCACACAAAAAAAGCCCCCAGGCCCTCTAGTGTAGAGAGGCCCTGGGAGACGTGGTTTAACGACCAGTTAAGCGCCGTACGACTTCTGCGGCGCCCTTTTTGTATAGACAGACACAGACCAGCGTAGGCCCATCGTTGGGTAAGGACAAGGCGCAGTGCCTTGCGGCCTGTTTCCTCATCCTCCCCGTTTAGAACCGTGCTTGAAGTAGGGTAGGCCACCAGCGAGGTGCCTTGCGGCCCTTTTCCAACGGCCCCCCTCCAAACTGCTCGTGAGTCTTTCGATCTCAAGCAGCTTTCCAGTGACCTACGTCGGAACATGGCGTCGCCCTGGCCGTGCACGGTGCAATGTCTCGTGGCACGTGCGACAGGTGACCAGGGTCTTGCGGCGATACGCTACCATCCGTTGGACCCACAGGGGGTTCTCCTTGCGGCCTGGCTTGTGCAAGTCCGCAAGCCTGCGGATGTGGTGCACTTCACATTGCTCCTGCGCGCCGCAGAGCTCACATGTCTGCGCCAGGAGACGTTGCACGACTTCACTGCGACGTCCGTACACCTCCTTGGGCTGATCGTTCAGGATGCCATGGCGGTGCCAGCGGAGGGCGATGCCGCCAAACCGGGCGATGCGGATAGGAAATTCCTGACTCTGCCGGATTCTATGTCTGGTGTCGAAGGCCCCCGAGGGACGCGGAGAGCAGCAGATTCTGGAGCCAGTTGTCATGGTATCGCTTGTGGTTGAGGCGGTGGGCAGGGCTCTGATATTCGCGAGGTTTGCCCGCTCGCGGCGCGTAGGGGCAGAAGTTCAGCAGCAGCGCCCAGCCGCGCAGGCGCCGTTCGCTCGAGCGTTGATGCCCATGCAGGCCCCGATGGGCGGAGAGCACTCGGTACAGCCGGTTGGTCAATCGGTCGACCATATGGCTGGTGCGGCGGCAGCCGGGATGGTCATCGGCCCGCGCCTACTCGGAAGCACGGTTCCACCATGTCGCCAAGACTTCCCGCACCGCCGCCGGCCACGTTTGCGCTGCGGCCCATGCGCGAAAGGCGGTCATGCGGGCGGTCAACTCGGTGGCGGTGGCCGCGCGATACACCTCCCCCACCTGTTGATGCAACGCCAGAGCCTTGCGGCAGCGCTTGCGGATCTTCACAAAGCCGTGCACGAAGCACAGGATCACCGTCAGCGCAGGACACAGCACGTGCCAGGCATTGTGGGTCGCTTGCCAGCCGTCGGTGTTGACGGTTTGGGGAGCGTATGGCGGATCGACTTGGCGGGCTTGCGCCGCGAACGTGCCATAGGCGTCGCTCAGAGGCTCATCGTCGGCCGACTCGGTCAAGGCGATCCCCAGCACACCGCCCTCGCCCGTCGTGATGGGGATGGAGGCTTTTTCGCCGCACCAGGCGGTGTGAGGTTCGTCGGCCGTGAGATGCTGGGGCAACTGCTCCGGGTCGCGCACGGTGGTTCCCACGAGGCTATTGCGGCCGAGCCGTTCGACCTGCCGATCCCAGGAGTGCGCGTCGTGTCCGCAGTACGCGGCCACCAGCCACGGGGGCACGCCATAGGCGAGCCGTCGCAGCGGGTACTCGACGTCTTCCGCGAAACCAGCCCTGTACGGCATGACGAAGCTGGGCCGCAACGTGTACCCCTCACCGCTTTTCAGCCGCAGTTGCCGCCAGCGCATGCCTGGCAACTTGGCCGACTCGCGCAGGCGGCCGGTCAGTCGATAGCCCTGCGCTCTCTTGGGGGGAAAGAGTTCCGGGTGACTGTGCGCCGCTGCGTGGACCACGGCTCGCACCGCCTTCGCGTCGCCCCAGATTTGTTGGTACGTCTCACGAGTCATCGACAGGCACATCTGCTTGGCACCCTTCTTGAGTTGCCGATGGTGGGCGTTTCGAGTACGACAACAGCGCCGAGTTCGCTGAACAGCGTCCATGCGGGCTCCCTCCTCCTTGAGCAGAGCAAGGATGCCACAGGCTGGCGTTGGCAGCTAGCTCGGCTTTTTCCTTGGACATAGAATCCGGCAGAGTCAGAAACTTCTTCCTATCCGCACGGCCGCATCCTCTTAACACCTCGGCCTGCGTTCGGAGCCGCTCCGCGCCTCTACCTCGACCGTGATGGCGAGCGCCTGCTGCGCCCACCGAGGTGGAAGTGCGCCTGCGTGAAGCCCAGCGGGCGGTGGACGCGGCAAGCACGCGCCTGCGCCCTCACGCGACGCGCCCCACGGCGCGCTTGACACCGGTGAAACTTCTAGCGTTTCCTACGCAGAACCCCCGGCCCTTGACCCCTGACCTCCAAGCGGAAGCTGAAGCGTGTTTTCTGAAGGCTATCGAGATTGCCCGCAAGCAGCAGGAGAAGTCGTGGGAGCTGCGGGCGGTGATGAGCATGGCGCGCCTTTGGCAGCAACAAGGCAAGAAGGACGAAGCTTGAAGGATGCTGGTCCACATCTACGGCTGGTTCACCGAGGGGTTTGACACAAGAGACTTGCAACAGGCCAAGACGCTGTTGCAGAGACCGAACCATTGACACTAGACACTACCGGGCATTTCAACAAGGAGGCACCTATGGGCAAGCTGGACGATAAGATCGCCCTAATCACTGGCTCAAGCAGCGGTATCGGCAAAGCCGTGGCCCTGGCCTTCGCTCGCGAAGGCGCACACATAGCACTCAACTATCCCAATGATTCAGAGGCGCAGAATGCGGCAGAAGTGAGCAGTGCCATCGCAGCCCTCGGACGTCGGGTAACCGCCATCCAAGCCGATGTCTCCAAAGAAGATCAGGCCCGCGCCCTGGTCGATGAGACAATGCGGACCTATGGTCGGATCGACATCCTAGTAAATAACGCGGGTATCGCAACCGTCTCCACAGTCGGGGAGATGCCGGTCGCTATGTGGGATGAGATGATGGCGGTCAATCTGCGCAGCGTGTTTCTCTGTACCCGCTTGGTCCTGCCGATCATGTACCAACAAAACTACGGCAAAATCATCAACACCGCTTCACAACTGGCCTACAAAGGTGCGCCAGGAATAAGCCACTACTGCGTGCTAAAGCTGCGGTTATCACCTTCACACGGTCGCTGTCGCTGGAGATCGGTACGCGCAATGTGAATGCCAATTGCGTCGGTCCTGGTGCAACTTGGACACCACTCCTCGCGACGCTCGGCGAGCAGGCCATCGAGGCGATTCGTGCCGCCATCCCTAAAGGCCGCGTGGCCACGGTGGACGACATCGCTCCAGCCTATGTGTTTCTCGCTTCAGATGAGTCTCGCCACTTCGTCGGCCAGTGCCTCAGCCCTAACGGCGGGGATGTGATGCTCTGATCGTCCG